>JAABUZ0100001235.1_pt1 | contig 50356 bp, 42 predicted proteins | sample 5562091 | NCBI WGS metagenome assembly JAABUZ01 (sample SAMN12813069, study PRJNA571459) | rock metagenome | isolation source: Antarctica rocks | place: Antarctica: Victoria Land, Linnaeus Terrace sud | collected 2015-12-21 | reverse complement strand
GACCTGCAGCACGTCGGCCTCGACGACCTCGACGTGCGCGTCCGCGGCGTAGCGCGTGCGCAGATGCGCGGCGAGGTCGCGGTCGATCTCGATCGCGACGAGGCGCCGCGCGGCCCGCGCGAGCAGGTCGGTGAGGGCGCCGCGCCCGGGCCCGATCTCGACGACGGTCTCGGTGCCGGTGAGCGCGAGCGCGTCGACGATGCGCGCCAGCACGGTCCGGTCGCGCAGGAAGTGCTGGCCGAAGCGCTTCCGCGGCGCGGGCAGCCCACCGCGCGCGCGCGCCACGCGCTCAGCTCCGGACGACGACGAGCGTGAGGTCGTCGCGCGGCGCCGCGCCGCCGGTGTGCGCGGCCAGGGCGTCGAACACGGCGGACACGACGGCGTCCGGCCCTCGGTCCCGCGCGCCGCGCGCCGCGGCGAGCACGGGCCCCTCGCCGAGCATGTGGCCGTCCGGGTCGACCGCCTCGCTGATCCCGTCGGTGAAGACGACGAGGAGGTCCTCGCCGGCGCGCCACGTCGTCTGCGCGCAGGCGGGGGTGACCGAGACGAGGCCGAGCGGCGGCGCGCCCGCCGGCAGCCGCTCCGCGCTGCCGTCCCCGCGCAACACGAAGGCGTGCGGGTGCCCGGCGTTGGCGTAGAGTAGCGTCCCCGCGCCGGGGTCGAGCACCGCGTACACGGTCGAGATGAACATCTCGGTGTTCGCCAGCTCGTCGCCTAACGAACCGAGCACGGCGGCGAGCGTCTCGGCGGGGTCGCGCGACTGCTGCGCGTGGATCGCGGCGGCGCTCATCGTGAGCGCCATGATGAGCGCCGCGCGGTAGCCGTGGCTCGACACGTCGCCGACCATCACGCCCGTGCACCCGCCGCCGAGCCGGACGAGCTGGTAGAAGTCGCCGCCGACGCTGTCCGCGGGGACCACGCGCGCGGCGACGGTCGCCGCGGGCGCGACCACGTCCGCGCGCGGCAGAAGCGACATCTGCAGGTCGTGCGCGAGGGCCATCTCCTGCGCGAGGCGCTGCTGCTGCATGGACGCGCGCACGAGGCGCGCGTTCTGAATCGCGGCCGCGATCTGCGACGCGATCGCGGTGACGAGCTTGAGGTCGCCGGCGGTGAACTGCTGGCCGGCGCGGCGCCCGGACAGGGCCACGACGCCTAACGGCTCGCCGCGCTCCGGCCCGCTCCACACGATCGGCACGCAGAGGAGCGCGCCGTCGCGCACCGCCGCGTCCGGGTCGGGGGCGCCCGGGTCGGGGGCGCCCGCGCCGGGCCGCTCGCCGTCGTCGATCGTGGGGTGGAGCGTGCGGAACACGCGCGCCGCCGTGCTCCGGAGGTCGCCGGCCGGCACGGCGGGCACCGCGTCGGGCGACACGCCCAACGTCGCCGTCGGGCGGAGCACGTCGGTCGCCGGCTCGTGCAGGTAGATGGCCCCCCGCCGCGCGCCCACCGTCTCCGAGACCTCGGTCAGAATCACGCGCGCGGTCTCTTCGAGCGTGACCGCGCGCCCGAGGATTTCGCTGATCGTGTAGAGAAGGTTGATCTCCTCGTAGCGCTCGGACAGCTCGAGCGCGGCCTGCTCGACCTCTCCCACGGCGTGCAGCTGAGCGGCGATCAGCGGCAGGAGGAGGTCCATCTGGCCCTGCGCCGGTTCCGAACCGTCGGCGCACGGGCCCAGCGCGAGCCACGTCGACGCGAGTCCCGGGACCGGCGCGTGCCGGACTGCCGGGTCACGCCGGGACGCGGCCGGACGCGCGAGGGTATCGGGCTCGCCGTCGTGGGCGAGCAGTTGGAGCTCATCGCCCGGCGACGCGGCAGCCCAGAGCACGGCGCGGCACCCGGACGCGGCGCGGAAGGCGCGCAACACCGGACCGAGTTCACGCGCGGCGCGTCCGCTCGCGCGCCCGTTCGTCACGCAGAGCGCCGGAGCGTCATGCGGACGACGTTTCCGCTCCCGGGCGCGGCGTACTGCTCGACGTGGTCCATGAGGCGCCGCATGAGGAACAGCCCTCGCCCGTCCTCGCGTTCGTGCGCGTCCGAGGCGTCCGGACCCCACGCCTGCGCCGCGAGGTCGAAGCCCGTGCCCTCGTCGCGCACCTCGAGGACGAGTTCGCGCGCGTCGACCGACGCGCGCACGTGGACGCGCTTGCCCGCGTCCTCACGGTTGCCGCTGACGATCGCGTTCGCGAGCGCCTCGGTGAGCGCGACGGGGACGTTGAGGGCACACGCGCGGCGCGGGTAGTCGTGCGCCTGGCAGCGCGCGACCACCGCGTCGACCACGCGCTCGATCTGGCCGACGTCGCTCGGGATCGCGAAGTCGAACCGGTCGGGGCTCACCGCGTCGTCCGTTACAGGCTCTCGAGCGCGCGCTGGCGCGAGTCCGAGATCTGGAAGAGCGTGTCGAGCTTCGTCAGCTCGAAGAGCGTCTTCAGGTCCTCGTTCAGGCTGGCGAGGCGCAGCTCCCCGCCCTGCTCGCGGATCTTCTTGCTGAGCGAGACGAGCACGCCGAGTCCCGAGCTGTCGATGTAGCCGGTCTTCTCGAAGTCGATGAGGAACTTACGCTCGCCGCCCTCGAGCGCGTCGAGCACCTTCTGCTTCATCTCCTGACGGTTGCCGACGATGAGCTGGCCGTCGACGTCGACGACGAGCACGTCGTTCTCGCGCTGCATGGTAAAACTCATGAGGAGTGTTCGGTTCGGATGCGAGCGGTGATCGGCGCGGCCGCGTCGGCGGCCTGCAGCGCCGTGATGGCGGCCACGTGAACGATGTCGTCGGCCGACGCGCCGCGGGAGAGGTCGCTGCACGGACGCGCGAGCCCCTGCAGGACGGGACCGACCGCGGCCGCGCCCGCGAGGCGCTGCACGAGCTTGTACGCGATGTTGCCCGCGTCGAGCGACGGGAAGACGAGCACGTTGGCCGCGCCCGCGACCGCGCTGTCGGGCGCCTTTCGGCGCGCGACGCCTGGGACGAGCGCCGCGTCGGCTTGCAAGTCTCCGTCCACGGCGAGCCCAGGCACGGCCGCGCGCAGTGCGTCCGCCGCGCTCCGGACGCGGCGCACGGTCGCGCCGTCACCGCCGCTCCCACGGGTCGAGTACGAGAGAAACGCGACCCGCGCGACGTCGCCGACGATGCGCGTCCGGTCGGCAGCCGCGGCTCGCGCGATGTCGACGAGCTGCTCGGCGGTCGGTTCCGGGACGACCGCGCAGTCCGTGAAGGTCAACACTTCGTCAGGCACGCCGCGGAAGTCACCCACGGCCATGTAGAACGCGCTCGACACGGTCCCGCCCGCGATCGCCGGGCCGACGGTCCAGAGCGCGGCCCGCAGCACGTCGGCGGTGGTGTGCACCGCGCCCGCGACCGCGCCGTCGCAGGCGCCGAGCGCGACGAGCGCGTCGGCGGCGAAGAGCGGTCGCGCGGCGAGCACGCCGGCCGCGTCGGGCGCGAGGCCTTTCGCGCCGCGCCGCGCGAGCAGGTGCGCGACGACCCGCTCGCGCACGGCCGGGTCGCGCGCGTCGACGACCTCCGCGCCCGCCGCGACGAGCCCAGAAAGCGCGCGCGCGTCGACGTCGTCGTCGCCGACGACGAGCACCGGCCGCACGACGCGCTCGTCCAACAACCGGCGCACCGCGTCGAGCGTGCGCGCATCGCCCGACTCGGCGAACGCGATGCGGCGCGCGTGCGACGCGGCGCGCGCGCGCACCGCGTCGAGGAAGGGGGACGTGGCGCCGCTCACGCGCCCGCCGCGCGGCCGAACTTCGCGCGCAGCGCCTCGGTCACGTTGGGCGTGACGAGCGCGTCGACGCGCTCGCCGAGCCGCGCGACCTCGCGCACGAGCGTCGAACTCACCCAGCCGAGCTCCGGGTCGGGCGAGAGGAAGACGGTGTCGATCTCGGGCGCGACGTGGCGGTTCATGCGCGCCATCTGCTGCTCGTACTCGAAGTCCGCGACGCTGCGCACGCCGCGTACGAGGTACCGTGCGCCCGCCGCGCGCGCGAAGGCGACGAGGAGTCCGTCCAGCCGCGCGACGTCGGCCGCGACGGCTTCCGCGTCCAGGGCGCCGCGCACGAGCGCGACCCGCTCGTCGAGCGAAAAGAGCGGCTGTTTGCCCGAATTCACGGCGACCGCGACCGTCACGCGATCGAAGAGCGCCGCCGCGCGCCGCACGAGGTCGACGTGGCCGCGCGTGACCGGGTCGAAGCTGCCCGCGAACACGGCGGCGCGCGGCGTGTGCGCGTCGCTCACGTGTCCACAGGCGGCGCCGGCGGATCGGGGGTGCACGAGGGTTCTTCGGCGCGGTAGAACGTGACCCGCGTCGTGCCGTACTTGCGCGAGTCCGCGCCGCCCGGCAGCGTCACGCGCGCGTCGTGTTCGACGCCGAGCACGCGCGCGAACGGGACCGCGAGCCAGCGCTCGGCCACGCGCACCGCCGCCTCGGTCGTGTACGGCGGGTCCGCGAAGGCCAAGTCGTACGCGTACGCGGGGAGCGCCTCGACGAAGCGCAGCGCGTCGCCGCGCCGCACGCGGGCCGCCGCGCCCGCGTCGACGCGCTCGAGGTTGGCGCCGAGCGCGCGGAGGGACGCGGCGTTCAGCTCGACGAAGTCGCACGACGCCGCGCCGCGCGAGAGCGCCTCGATGCCTAACGCGCCGGACCCGGCGAAGAGGTCGACCGCGGCCGCGCCCGCGACGTCGGCCGCGACGATGCTGAGCCACGCCTCGCGCACCTTGTCCGAGGTCGGCCGCACGCGCGCGTCGCGCGGCGCGTCGAGCGGGCGTCCGCGCCAGCGGCCGGCCACGATCCGCAACGCGCGCGCCTCAGCCCGCGGCCGCGGCGCCGGCCCGCGCGGGCGCGACGTCGGCGAGGCGCAGCTGCAGCCGGTCCGCGCCCCGGTAGTCGTCGCGCTCGAGGCGGAACGCGACGTCGACGGGCGTGTGCACGTCGAGTCCGTCGGCGCGGTCGATCATCCCCCACCCGATCGCGCCGAGTTCGCCGCCGTCGCCCGTGCGGAAGGCGAGGCGCAGGCCGTCGCTGCCGACCGGGCGCGGCGGCGCGGCGAGCCGGGCACCCCGGACCGCGAGCACCGGCGCCGCGTTGCCGATGCCGTGCGGCTCGAGGTGGCGGAGCGTCGCCTCGAGCGCGTCGGTCACCGCGCCCAACGGCAGCTCGAGGTCGACGCGCAGCTCGGGGACGAGCTGCTCCTTCGTGAGCCGCTCGCGCGCGACCGCGGCGAACGCCTCCGCGAAGGCCGGCACCTTCGCCGCGTCGAGCGTGACGCCCGCGGCGGCCTTGTGCCCGCCGAAGCGCCGGAACAGCCCGCGCGCGTCGCACGCGGCGAGCGCGTCGTGCAGGTCGAACGCGCCGATCGAGCGCCCGCTCCCCTTCCCGACCCCGTGCTCGACGGCGACGAGCACCGCGGGGCGTCCGGTCTCCTCGACGACGCGCGAGGCGACGATGCCGATCACGCCCGGGTGCCACCCCTCGCCAGCAATCACGAGGCCGTACGTGGCGTCGAGATCGAGGCGGTCGAGCTGCCGCCGGGCGGCGTCGAGCGTCGCGCGGTCGAGGTCCTGCCGGCGGCGGTTGAGCTCTTCGAGCTCGCGCGCGATCGCGTTCGCGGCGTGCGGGTCGTCGGTGGTCAGCAGCTCGACGCCGCGGAGCGCGGAGCCCAACCGTCCGACCGCGTTCAGGCGCGGGGCGAGGATGAAGCCGACGCGGCCGGCGGTGAGCGGCTTCCCGTCGAGCGCGGCCGCGCGGATGAGCGCGCGCAGGCCGACGTTCGGCGACTCGGCCATCAGCTTGAGGCCGTAGCGCGCGAGCACGCGGTTCTCGCCCCGGAGCGGCGCGACGTCGGCGATGGTCGCGAGCGCGACGAGGTCGAGCTGGCGCCACACGAGCGCGTCGCTCGCGCCTAACGCGTGCACGACGGCGAGCGCGAGCTTGAACGCGACCGCGGCCGCGCACAGCCCGCGGTCGGCGTCGGGGTAGTCGGTGCCGGGCGCGTTCGGGTTCAGCACCGCGTGGCACGCGGGGACGTCGCGCCCGTGGCCCGGCAGGTGGTGGTCGCTCACGATCACGTCGACGCCCGCCTCGCACAGCGACGCGACGGGCCCGTGCGCGCTCGTGCCGCAATCACAGGTCAGCACGACGGCCGCGCCGGCCGCCTTCGCCGCGCGCACCCCCGCGTCGGTCAGGTCGTAGCCGTCCGCGAGGCGGTCGGGGATGAACGGGACGACCGTGCCGCCGACCGCGCGCAGCACGCGCACCATGATCGCCGTCGAGCACATGCCGTCGACGTCGTAGTCGCCGTGGACGAGCACCGTCTCGCCGCGGCGCACGGCCGCGGCGAGTCGCTCGGCGGCGCGCGCGACGCCGCTCAGCCGGTCGGGCGCGTGCAGGTGATCGAGGCGCGGCCGGAGGTAGTGCTTCGCGCCGTCGACGGCGCGGTGGCCGCGGACGGCGAGCAGCTGGCAGACCGTCTCGGGGAGCTGCAAGCCGGCGACCAGCGACGCGACGACGCCGGCGTCGGGCGCGGGGGCGACGGTCCAGCGCGGCCGCGGGCGGGGGCGGGCGGCCGGGCGGGAGGCGGCGGGGGCAGGCACGCGGGCCAATCTACGAGCCGTCCCTTCGCGTGCGGAACCCGTACGGCGCGACGCGCTAGCGGTCGCGCTCCGGGCGGTTGCGAGTCTGAGGCGCGTCCGCGAGAGTACTGAGCGCCTGAGACACGCGACCAAACGTCTTCGAGAGCGCCGACCGCTCGGCCTGCAGCGCGCGCAAGCGTGTGGTGAGGTCGTCAGTCTCACCGTCGCTGACGCGGGGCACGCCGGTCGCGAGCCGCTGTACAATCTCGGTCTTTTCGGCGTCCAGCGCTCGAACCTGCAGCTTGACGAGCCAGCTCGCGACCGTGAGGTCCGGAGACGGATCCCGCTCGCTCAGCGCGTCGTCGATCGTCTTCACTGCCGCCTCGGGGAACCCGCGCGTCGCGTCGTCGAGCGGCTGGTCGGGGTCTTCCAGCAGGCGCGCGAACAGCTCACGGAACGCGTCCTCGTGGAACGCCTCCGGCTGCCACTTCTCGGCGACGGCTTCGACGAGCGCCCGGTCCTGCACCATCGCGCGCACGAGTTCGCGCTCCGCGCGGCGCGTCACGGCGTCGAGCGGCACGCGGGGCACCGCGCGCACGCTCACCCACTCCTCCGCGCGGCGGCCGCGCATGCTGCGCCGCTCGTACGCGCGGAACCCCGGTCGGTCCTCGCGCGACGGGGCGGCCGTCACGTACTCGACGCCGTCGGCGCTGACCTCACGCCTCGGGCGCGAGACGCCGCGCGCGGACCCCGCCGGCCCGCCGGGGGCGGCTTCGGCGACCGCCGATGCGGGCGTGCGCGCGGGCGTCGGCTGCGGCGCCGCGCCCGACCCGCGCTGCGGCGGTGCGTCGACCTCGCGCTGCAATACGTCGCGGTCGACGCGCGTGACCTCGGCCAGCTTCGCGATGTAGAGGTCGCGCGTGACCGGGTCGCTCGCCGCACGCACCGTCGGTAGCAGCTTGTCGATCGCCTGCCGCGTGCGGTGCAGGTCCGCGAAGTACGCGCGGCGCTGGAGGAGGAGGAGCTGCCAGTCGAGCAGGTCGAGCCCCTGCGCGAGCGCGGCCTCCAAGGCGTCGCGCCCGTGCGCGCGCACGAACGTGTCGGGGTCGTCGCCGCCCGGGAGCGAGACGACGCGCGGCGCCACGCCGAGCCGCAGCAGCTCGTGCCCGGCGCGCACCGTCGCCTTGAGCCCCGCCGCGTCGCCGTCGTAGACGAGGAACACGTTGCGGGTCAGCTTCGCGACCATCGCGGCCTGCGACTCCGTCATCGCCGTGCCTAACGGCGCGACGGCTTCCTCGACCCCGGCGAGCGCGAGCCGCACCGCGTCGAAGTACCCCTCCACGACCAGCGCGCGCTCGGCCTTGCGGATCGGGTGCTTGGCCCAGGCCAGGCCGTAGAGCTGCCGCCCCTTGTCGAAGAGCGTGCCCTGCGGCGAGTTGAGGTACTTCGGCTCGCCCGGGCCGATCACGCGGCCGCCGAAGCCGACCGTGCGGCCGCCGGCGTCCTGGATCGGGATCATCAGCCGCCCGCGGAAGTACGGGAACGTCTCGTCCCCGCGGTCGTCGCGGCGGCGGAGCAGGCCGGCCTCGAGCAGCCGCGCGTCGTCGTGGCCTAACGTGCGCAGCTTCTCGACCCAGCGCGCGCCGTCGCGCCACGCGTAGCCGAGCCCGAAGCGGTCGGCCTCGTCGCGGCCGACGTCGCGCGAGGCGAGGTAGTCGCGCGCGGGCTGCGCCTCCGGGTCCTCCCAGAGCGTCGCGCGGAAGAGCTCCGCCGCGGCCGCGTTCGCCTCCCAGAGCGGTTCGCGCGTATCACGTTCGGCGACCGCGCGGGCGCGCGTCTCCTGCACCTCGACCCCGGCGCGGTCGGCGATGTACTTGACCGCGTCGACGAAGTCCATGCCGAGGTGGTCGCGGACGAAGCCGATCACGTCGCCCTTGGCGTGGCAGACGAAGCAGTAGTACGAGTTGGTCCGCGGCGTGACGGAGAAGTTCGGGCCCGTGCCGTGGTGGAACGGGCACGGGCCGCGGAAGCTCGACCCGCTCCGCTTCAACTTCACGTGCTCGCCGACGATCTCGACGATGTCGGCCGCCTCGCGCACGCGCTCGATCGACTCGTCCGTGATCATGCGACGGCACTCATTCGAGGTCCACCACGGTCACGCCCGAACCGCCCTCGTTCCAGAGCCCCATCCGGAACGAGCGGGCGCGCGTGTCCTTGCGGAGCAGCTCGGTCACGCGCTCGCGCAACGCGCCCGTGCCCTTGCCGTGGATGATGCGCAGGTGGCGCAGGTCGGCGTGCACCGCGGCGTCGATCGCCGGCAGCAGCGCGTCGTCCACCTCGTCGGCGCGGATGCCGCGCAGGTCGACCTCGCTGGACGCGCGGACCTCCGGGAACGAGCCCATCGTCGGCACGACGACCTCGGGCTTCGGGATCTGCTGCGAGGTCTTCGACACGCCGGCGATCGGCACGGTCAGCTTCAGTGCGCCGACCGAGACCACGGCCTCCTTGCCCCGCACCTCGACGAGCTTGCCGAGCTTGCCGCCTAACGTCTGGACGACGACCGTGTCGCCCGCGGCGGGCGGCGGCGGCGCGCCGCCGTTGGCGCCGCCGTGCGCGCGCTGCCCGTCGCGGCGGGCGACGTTGCGCTCCTCGCGGTCGAGGCGCTCCAGGTGCTCCTGTTGCCCGGCCGCGAGCTCCTCGGCCCGCCGCCGCGCCGCGCGCGCGCGCTCGTCGAGCTCGGCCGGGGTCACGCCCGAGATCTCCGCCGCGGCCGTCTTGAGGTCGCGCACAAGTCGGTCGACCTGCTTCCGCGCGTCGAGCAGGTGCCGCCGCGCCTCGGCGCGCGCCTCGCGCTCCACCGTGCGCTCGCGGTCGCGTACGGCCTTCTCGCGCTCGGCGAGCCGCTGCGCGCGCGCCCGGCCGCTGTCGACCAGCTCCCGGGCGAGCGCCTCGCGGTCCTCCAGCGCCGTTTCGCGCGCCTCGAGGTCGGCGAGTAGCGCGTCGACGTCGCGCTCGCCCTTCGGAATGCGCTCGACCGCGCGCGCGACGATCGCCTCGGGCATGTTGAGCCGGCGCGCGATCGAGAGGCCGTACGACCGCCCGGGCACGCCCTTGAGCAGGCGGTACGTGGGCGCGAGCGCGACGGCGTCGAACTGCAGCGACGCGTTCACGACGCCGCGCACCTCCGTGGCGAGCTCCTTGAGCGCGCCGAGGTGCGTCGTGGCGATCGTCGTCGTCCCGCGGCCCGTCAGCTCCTCCAACACCGACGCGCCTAACGCCGCGCCCTCGACCGGGTCCGTCCCCGACCCGAGCTCGTCGATGAGGACGAGCGACGCATGCGTCGCCGCGGCGACGATCTCGGTCAGGTTCTTGAGGTGCGCCGAGAAGGTCGACAGCGACGCCTGCAGGCTCTGCTCGTCGCCGACGTCCGCGAAGAAGTCGTCGAACACTGCGACGCGGCTCGCGTCGCCGACCGGCGCCGGGATCCCGCTCTGCGCGAGCAGCGAGATGAGCGCGAGCGCCTTGAGCAGCACCGTCTTCCCGCCGGTGTTGGGACCCGAGACGAGGAGCGTGTGCTCGTTCGCGTCCATCGCGAGGTCGAACGGCACGACCGGGATGCCCTGCGCGAGGAGCAGCGGGTGCCGCGCGTTGACGACCTGGAAGCCTTCGCCCGCGGGCACGAGGTCGCACGGCGCGCAGCCGAACTCGACCGCGAAGCGCGCGCGTGCGTAGAGGGTATCGAGCGTGACGAGGGCGTCGAGCGCGTCGACCATCGCCTCGCGCAGCGGCCGCAGCTCGTCGGTCAGCTCGGCCAGGATCCGCTGCACTTCCGCCGACTCGCGCGCTTCGAGTTCGCGGATGCGGTTGCCGAACTCCACGGCCGCGGGCGGCTCGACGAACAGCGTGGCCCCCGTGCTCGACACGTCCTGCACGATCCCGCCGACCGCGCCGCGGGCGGACGCGCGCACCGGGATCACGTACCGGCCGTTGCGCACCGTCACCGAAGCGTCGGGCACCTGTTGGTGCGACTCGAGCCGGCCGATCGCGCGTTCGAGCAGGGCGATGAGCTCGCCCTGCGCGCCGCGCAGCTCGCGGCGCAGGCCGCGCAACACCGCGCTCGCGTCGTCGCGCACCGTCCCGTCTTCCGCGACGGCGCGCTCGACCATCTGCTCCATCCGCGAGACGCTCGGCAGGCGGTCGGCGAACGACGCGAGCACTGCCCCCACAATCGCGGGGCGCTTGGGATCGGCGAGCGCGTCGCGCGTGCGGCGTGACGAGCGCAGGAGCGTCGCACCCTGCACCAACTCCTGCCCGTTCCACACCGTACCGACGATCCGCAGCCGCGCGAGCGGCTCCGTGAGATCGGGCGTGACGTCCGGCGACCAGCCGCCCTCGCTCGCGACGAGCGCGCGCACCGCGGCGACGCGCCGGTGCTCGCCTTCGAGCCACCGGATGTCGGCCGACGGCGCGAAGGCGCGGACCCGTACGGCCCCGAGCGACGACGTGGCTCGGTCGGCGACCACGGCCAGAACGCGCGGGTATTCGAGAACGGCGAGGGCGTGCGAATTCATCACCGGGATATTACCCCGCGGGCCCCCGGCGGATCGCGCCGGCCCCCGGTCAGCTCATCCCGGCGGCGAGCTCCTCGCGCGCGATCCGGTTGAGGACCGAACCGTCGACGCGCCCCTTGTACTGTCCCATGAGCTTGCCCATGATCGCGCCGAGGTTGCCGGCGCCGGACGACACGGCTGCGCGCGCGGCGGCGCGGATCTCCGCTTCGTCGACCGCGGGCGGCAGGTAGCGCTCCAACAGCGCGATCTCGGCCGCTTCCTTGGCCTCCAGGTCCTCGCGCCCGCCCGCGCGGTACATCTCGACCGACTCGCGCCGTCGCTTGATACCGCGGCGAACGAGGTCGATGACCTCGTCGTCGGTCGGGTCGCGGCGCAGTTCGATGCGGCGGTTCTTGACCTCGGCGAGCAGCGATCCGAGGACGAGGGTGAGCGGCTTGTCCTGCGCCTTGCGCGAGGCGTTGAGGTCGGCCTGCAGGCGGTCGGCGAGTTCGGACATGGGCGGGCGGCGACGAGAAGGACGTAGACGAGAAGAGTGTAGGACGGAGCCGTCGTCCCGACCGGGCTGCCGGCGAACCGAGCGTTACCCCGGCGGCCAGGCGAGCGGCCGCCCAGCGAGGACGTGCATGTGCAGGTGGTGCACCGTCTGCCCCGCGTCGGCCCCGTCGTTCACAACCGTGCGGAATCCACGCTCGGCATAGCCGGCCTCGCGAGCGACCTGTGCCGCGAGGAGCGCGACCTCGCCGATCAACGCCGGATCCGTCGCGACGCCGAGTGACGCGAGGTGTTGCCGCGGAACGACAAGGACGTGCAGCGGGGCTTGCGGCGAGAGGTCGCGGAACGCTACGCACGTCTCGTTCTGGGCGACGATCTGCGCCGGGATCTCGCCCGCGACGATGCGACAGAAGAGGCAGGAATCAGACACGGGCGATGAGGGCTGAGGGAGGACCGCCGCGGGCATGCTCGGCGTGCGCTCGCGCGAACGCAACGCCGACCACCCCCGCGGTCTCGAAGCGGAGCACGCTGCCGGGGAGCCGCACACGCGAGAACCCCGCCGCGTCGCACCGCGCGAGCTCGCCCGGCTCGAGACCGCCCTCGGGCCCGACCGCGACACAGACGCCCTCGCCTGCCCGTGCGAGCGCCTCGAACGGGGCGCCGGCGGCGTCGAGGACCAGTCGCGCGCCCAGCGGCAGCGCACCGAGCGCGTCGTCCACATCCCCCGCGTCGTGTACCTCCGGCAGCCACGCGCCCTCGCACTGCGCGAGCGCCTGCGCCATGCGCGCGCGCACCTTGGCCACGAACGCCTCGCCTTCGCCCCGGGGCGACACGCTCCGCGAGCGCTGCCACCGGATCGGCCGCCAGGACGCGATTCCAATTTCGACGGCTTTTTCGGCCAGCCAGAGCATCCGATCGCGGTCGCCGACGGGCGGGAGGAGGTGAACCGGCGCGGGCGGCGCCACGTCGTCGACGCGTTCGAGTTCGACATCGAGCGCGTGCTTGCCGAGCCGTGCGACGCGCCCCTCCCCGACCGCCCCCACGCCGTCGCGCACCGTGACGCGATCGCCGTCGGCGAGCCGGCGGACGCGCGCGTGGTGTGCGGCGTCCTCGTCCAGCGTTAGGCGGCCCACCGCCAGCGGGCCACGCGCGACGAACGACGCGACCGTCGGCCGCGCCGGTCCCGCCGGGGCCGCACTCACGCCCGCCGGACGTGCACGCTCCACCACGCGTCCTCGTGGTCCTCGGCCGCGACGCGCCAGCCGCGGGCGGCGAGGATGTCGAGCATCGTGGGCCGCTCCTCCCAGAGAAGCCCACTCAGCACGACGTCGCCGTCCGGGGCGAGCGCGTGCTCGATGACGTCGAGCAGTTCGATCAGCACGCTCGAGATGATGTTCGCGAGCACGACGCGGACGGGCGCGACGAGCGGGAGCAGCAGTCCCGCGTCGCCCTCGACCACGGTGACGACGCCGTCGACGCCGTTGCGCGCGACGTTCTCCTCCGCGTTGCCGATCGCGTCGGGGTCGAGCTCGATCGCGGCAACGCGGCGCGCGCCGAGCTTCGCGGCGGCGATGGCGAGGACCGCGCTTCCCGCACCGAGGTCGGCGACGAGGTCGCCCGGCCGGATCACGTCGGGCAGCAGGCGCGTCACGCCGCGCGTGGTCGGGTGGTCGCCGGTGCCGAACGCCATTCCCGGATCGATCACGATCGTGCGCGCCGGGTCGCGGCCGTCGGCGAGCCACGGCGGAACGATCGCGAGCGGCCCGAGTTCGTGCGCGCCGATGAGGGCGCGCCAGCCCACCGACCAGTCGACCGGGGTCGCGGGCGCGATTTCGACGTCCGACGTCGGGTCGGCCGCGAGCACCGCCGCGCGGACCGCGTGAATGTCGACGGCGTCGGGGAACTGCGTGACGAGGACCGCACCGTCCTCGTGCACCCCCATCGACCCCGCCTCGAACAGCGCGTCGGTGACGCGCTGCGCCGCGTCGGCGCCCCCCCGGGGACGCACGCGAACGGCCGTCCAGCCAGCGTTAGACGCGCTCACGCGCGCAACGCCTCCTTCATCTTGCCCCAGAACCCTTTGGCGTGCGACTTCTGCGGCGGCTCGGCCGAGTGGTCGCCGAGCGCGCGGATGAGTTCCTCCTCGCGCGGCGTGACGTGGTCGGGGGTCCAGAGCTGGACGCGCACGTGCAGGTCGCCGACGCCGCTCGCGTTCACGCGCGGCAGCCCGCGCCCGCGCAGGTGGAACACCTGCCCGCTCTGCGTCGCGGCGGGCACGCGCAGCGACAGCTCGCCCGCGACGCCGGGCACGGTGACGTCCGCGCCTAACACGAGCTGCGGGTAGCTGACGAGCACCTCGCAGTACAGGTCCTCGCCGTCGCGCTCGAAGCGCGGGTCCTCTTCGACGTCGAAGAGCATGACGACGTCGCCGCGCGGACCGCCGCGCGGGCCGACGTTGCCCTGGCCGCGGAGCGTCATGTACTGCCCCGTCGCGACGCCCGCGGGCACGCTCAGCTTGACCTGCTTCTCGGCGCGGATGCGCCCCTCCCCGCGGCACTTCTTGCACGGCGTCGCGATCACGGTCCCCTCGCCCGCGCACGTCGGACACGGGGCGACGCTCACGAACTGCCCGAAGAACGACCGCTGCGCCCGGCGCACCTCGCCCGAGCCGCCGCACGTGGTGCAGGTCGTCGGCTTCGAGCCCGGCTCCGCGCCGCTCCCCTCGCACCGGTCGCACGAGTCGAGCAGCTTGGCGGTGAGCGTGCGGTCCACGCCGGTCGCGACGTCCGCGAGCGTGAGCGGGACGTCGATCTTGACGTCCGACCCCGTCCGCGGCCCGCTCGCCCCGCCGCGGCCGCCGGCGCCGAACAGGTCGCCGATGCCGCCGAAGCCGGCCTCGCGCATGAAGATGTTCAGCGCCTCGGAGAGGTCGACGTGCTGGTACGACGCGCCGCCGCCCGCACCGCGCAGCCCCGCCTCGCCGTAGCGGTCGAAGGCGGCGCGCTTCTGCGGGTCGCGCAGGACGTCGTACGCCTCGGTGATCTCCTTGAATTTTTCGGTGGCCTCCGGCGACCCGTTGTTGCGGTCGGGGTGCCACTGCATCGCGAGCTTGCGGTACGCCTTCTTCAGGTCGTCGTCGGACGCGTCGCGCGCGACGCCGAGGGTCGCATAAAAGTCAGCCATGCACCGGATTCGCCATGTGGGGGAGTGCCTAACGCAGCGCGCGGCGCGCTGGCGGCACGGTCAGTGGGTGCACGGTCAGTGCAGGAGGTCGGAGACGAGCCGCGACGTGTGGCTGACGAGCGCGATCACCTTCTCGTACGGCATGCGGGTGGGCCCGATCACGCCGATGACGCCGATCAGCCCCGCGGCGCGGTACTCCGCGGTGACGACCGTGAACGGCGCGAGCCTCGGGTCGTCGTGTTCGCTGCCGATCGTGACCGAAAGGCCCGTCGTGTGCCCGCCGCGGCGCGCGAGCAGGCGCGCGAGGTCCTCGCGCGTCTCGGTCAGCTCCAGGAGTCGCCGCATCTCCGGGCCGCTCGCGAACTCCGGCTGGTCGGCCAGGAGCGACGGCTGCCCCATCACGAGCGCGGGCGCGCCTGGCCCGGCGTCGGGCTCGATCAGCGGGCCGGCGCCGGCGACGAAGATGTTGAGCAGGTCGGCCGCGTCGGAGGTCGGCGGCGCGTCGCGCAGGCGCTCGGCCAGCGTGCCGCGCAGCTCGGCCATCGTACGGCCCGCGAGCCGCTCGTTCAGCACGCGCGCGACCTCGCGCACCGCTTCGTCCGCGATCTCGCCCGGGACCTCGACGAACACCGTCCGCACGGCGCCACGGTCGAGCGTGAAGACGACGAGGAGGCGGTCGCTCGCCAGCCGCACGAGGTCGATCTGCCGCAGCGCCGCCGCGTCGAGTTGCGGACCCACCGCGACGCCGAGCTCCTGCGTCAGCACGCCGAGCGACTGGGCGGCGCGGCGCAGGATGGCTTCGATCGTGTCGACACGGCCGCTGGCGGTCGCGGTGGCGAGGTCCTCGTTCAGGCGATCCTCGTCGGCCGGCGCGAGCGTCGGGACGTGGATCAACGCATCGACGTAGACGCGATACGCCTTGTGCGTGGGAACGCGACCGGCCGACGTGTGCGGGTGGAAGAGGAACCCTTTCTCTTCCAAGTCGCTCATCGTGTTGCGGATGGTCGCCGCCGACACGTTGAGCCCGAACTTGCGCGCGATCGTGCGCGAGCCGGCAGGCTCGGCCGTCGCCACGTAGCTCTGAATCACCGCCGCGAGCACGCGGCGCTCGCGGTCGGAGAGCTCGGAATGCATGGTAAGTTCAATCCTACGAACGACTTCGGACCGCTGTCAAGTCGGCGGCCAGGGCGTCCAGTCGCAGCCAACCGGCGGGGGTGAGTCGCAGCCGGTCGCCGTCGAGGGTGGCCCACCCCGCGTCCGCCCACCGCGACACGCGGGTTCGCTCGTCCGGGGCGATCGTCAAACCGCCCGTCGTGCGGAGCCCGAGATACACGGACTCGGTCGCGCGCGCATCGGCGTCGAGCGGGTCGCAGCCGGTGACCGGATCGGACCCGCTCGCGACGCGCGGCAACCACCGCGCGTACGCCGACTCGTTCCATCGCCGCACGGCGCCGTCGAACCCATGGGCCGACGGCCCGACGCCGAGGTACGGCGCCCCCGACCAGTACGCGGAGTTGTGCCGCGCGCGGTGGCCGTCGCGGGCGAAGTTCGAGACCTCATAGTGCACATACCCGGCGCTCGCGAGCACGTCGTGCGCCAGCATGAACTCGGTCTCGTACCGCGTCTCGTCCGCCTCGGCCACGACGCGCCGCTCCGCCCACCGCCCGAGCGGCGTTCCGGGCTCGACCGTCATGCCGTAGATCGAGACGTGCGTCGGGGCGAGCGCGACGAGCCGGGCGAGGTCGGCGTCGAGATCGCGCACGACGCCGCCGGGCAATGCGAAGATGAGGTCGAGCGAGATGTCCGCGATCCCTTCCCCGCGCGCCGCCTCGACCGCCCGCTCGGCCGCGTCGCGCGCGTGCGTGCGACGCATCCAGGCCAGCGCGTCCGCGCCAAACGACTGCGCGCCGATCGAGAGGCGCGTCACGCCGGCGGCGCGCCACGCACGCACGGCCTCTGGGTCGACGTCCTCGGGGTTCGCTTCGACCGTCACTTCGGCCGCAGCGTCCCACGCGAACCAATCGCGCATCGCTCCCACGAGTCCCGCGAGCCCTTCACCACCGAGCCGCGACGGCGTCCCGCCGCCGAAGTAGAGCGTATCGATCCGGGCGCGATCCGCTCCCCGTGGCGGCGCACCGAACCGAGCGGTCAGCTCCGCACGGACCCCGTCGACGTACGCCGCGACCGGCACGCGCGCGCGCACCGCGATCGAGAAATCGCAGTACACGCAGCGGCGGCCGCAGAACGGGACGTGGACGTAGACGTGGCGGTACGGAGAGAGCACCCCGATGATACCCGGGCGGGCGAATGTCGTTCGCTCACAACGATTTGCGACGCGCAGCGGCGGCGCGTCAGAGGCGCTGGATCGCGCCACTGATCTCGGTCACGACCGCGCCCCGCAGTTCCAGATGCGCGAGCGCCGCGGCGCAGCGACGCGCGGACAGCCCGGCCCGCTCGGCCGCCGCGTCAGCGTCGAGCGCGGGTTCCACGAGCGCGTCCCAGAGCGTGCGTTCGTCGCCATGCAGGTCGGCGGTCGACCGTGCGCTCGGCGGCCGTATGGCCGACGATCTTGTAGGCGTGGGCGACGAGCTTCGCTCCGGCGTGCGCGGCGCGAGTGGCGGCGCCGTCCGGACCGCAGTCGTCCGCAGCAGCGGGAGCAGGTCGTCGACTGTGGCGAGGACGTGCGCCCCGTCGCGCAGGAGGGCGTTCGCGCCGGCGGACACCTCCGAGTCGATCGGCCCGGGAACGGCCGCGACCGTGCGGCCGAGGTCGAGTGCGACGTCGGCGGTGATGAGTGCGCCGCTCCGCTCGCCGGCTTCGACCACCACGGTGCAGTCGGCCAGGGCCGCGATGATGCGATTGCGCCGCGGAAAGGCTCCTGGCGCGGCAGTGGTCCCGGGCGGCTGTTCGCTGACCACGGCGCCTGCCTCGACGATCCGGGCATACAGGCGTCGGTGTTGGGCCGGGTATGGCACGTCCACGCCGGTGCCGAGCACCGCGACGGTTACCAGGCCGGCCGCGAGCGCGGCGTCATGCACGACGCCGTCGATGCCGCGCGCCATGCCGCTGATCACGCCGGCGCCGGTGTCGCGCAACGAGGTCACGAGCCGGCGTGCCGCGTGCGCGCCGGCCGAGCTGTTGTGCCGCGTGCCGACGAGCGCCACCGCGGGCGCGGCCGCCAACGCGGCGAGCTGGCCCCTTACCCAGAGGAGCGGTGGAGCGTCGGGCAGGTCGAGCAGGGCACGCGGGTACCCGGCATCGCCCGCGACGAGCAACCGACCGGTGTCGGTGTCGGCCCCGAGGTGGCGCGTCGCGTCGTCGAGCGCCTGCTTCCAAATGGCGGGCGGCGTGCCGTACGCGGCCGCGGCGCGCGCGGCGTCGCCGTCGTAGCGGGTCACGAGGGCGCGCCAGCGGACCGGACCGACGCCGGGCACGAGCGCGAACGCCGCGGCCGCGATCCGGTTGGGGAGTGGGGCGCCGAAGAGGGCGTGAACGTCCGTGGGGAGTGGGCCGTGCCGGGCCGGCGTTCGCGCGTTAGGCACCGCCGATCAGGGGAGCGCGACGCCTTCGCGGGTTGCGACGGTCGCCGTCTGCATCCGGAGCAGCTGCGACCACCACCCCGCGAGCAGCGCGTCGATCCCCGTGCGCGCGGCCGCGCTCACCGCGAAACTCCCGAAGCTCCCCGGCGCATCGATCGGCGGCGTGTAGTCCTCGCCGAGCAGGTCCAGCTTGGTGAAGACGACGCAGTGCGGTATTTCGGCGAGTTCGGGCGAGTACGCGCGGACCTCGAGGCGGAGCTGGTCGTACTCCGCCTGCCAGTCCATCGCGTCGATCGGGATCAGGAAGGCGAGGACGCGGGTGCGTTCGATGTGGCGCAGGAACTGGAGCCCCAGTCCGCGCCCCTCGTGCGCGCCCTCGATGATGCCCGGGATGTCCGCCACGACGAACGTGCGGTGGTCGGAGAGCTGGACCACGCCGAGGTTCGGCGCGAGCGTCGTGAACGGGTAATCGGCGATTTTCGGGCGAGCCGCGGAGACGATCGACAGCAGCGTCGACTTGCCCGCGTTCGGCTGCCCGACGAGTCCGACGTCCGCGATCAGCTTGAGTTCGAGCTCCAGCGTGCGCTGCTCGCCCTCCTCGCCGGGCTCCCATTCGCGGGGGGCCTGGTGCGTGGCGGAGGTGAACTTCGCGTTGCCGCGTCCGCCGCGTCCGCCGCGGGCGATCGTGAGTTCCTGTCCGTCGTCGAGAATTTCGCCGAGGAACTCGCGGGTGACCTCGTCGCGGACGATGGTGCCAGGGGGGACTGGCAGGATGACGTCTGCGCCGGACGCGCCCGTGCGGTTCGAGCCGCTGCCGTGGTCGCCGCGTTCGGCGCGCCAGAAGTCGCGGTACGTGTAGTCGAGGAGGGTGGCGAGGTTGCGGTCGCCGCGGATGATGACGTCCCCGCCGCGGCCGCCGTCGCCGCCGTCGGGGCCGCCCATCGGGACGAACTTTTCGCGGCGGAACGAGCTGGCGCCGGAGCCGCCCGTGCCGGCTTCCACGCGGACGACGACGCGATCGATGAACATGCGGGGCGGAGAGCCGAGGGGGGTCGAGTGCGCGCGTACGTCTGATCAGGCCGCGGTGGCTGCGGTGTCGCGCACGTGGGCCCACAGCCGCCGGGCACGGTCTCCGCGCTCCGGGGTGAGGTCGGCCACGGCGTCGAGCGCGTCGGCGATGGCGGCTGCGGGCGCGCCGACGTTGAGCGCGCCGTGCAGGTGTGAGTGGAGCTGACGATCCTGCCCCGTCGCCGCGCAGACCGCGACGACGCACAGTTCGCGGCGCGCGAGGTCGAGGCCGGGGCGGCCGAGCACGTCGCCGTATCCCGTGTCGACCATCCAGCCGTCGAGCGCCGGGTGGAGCGCCGCGACGTTGCGCCGCAGCTGTTCGTATGAGCGGCCGTAGACGACCGCGCAGATCGTTTCGCCGCGGGCGCGGTGCCCGTCGTCGTCGAGATCCGGGTCGTCGGTCGGGGCCGCGATCCCCGAAACGCGTCGCCACTCGCGCATCGCGTTGAGCGCGCGCGGGAAGCCCGCGAACATGGACGATTGCAGGATGACCTCCTCGACCCAGGGTGATGGGACAGCGGCCGGGCCGGCCAGCGCGTCCGCGAGCGCGGCGCGCACCGCGGCTTCGTCGCCGACCGCGACGATTGCGGCCAATCGGACCAGCGCGCGCTCGACCTCGGACAGGGTACCGGGTTCGCCGAGGGCGGAGTGCATCATCTCGTTGCCGACTGGGGCGGAATCGTGCGAGGAGCTAGGCGCGGGCATGCACGCGGGTGCGCGGGGGTGGGCGTCATACCGCCGGTCGGACCTCGCCGACTGTCGCGCCACGTGTGTTGCGGACGGACCGGACGAGCCACTCTGCGAGCGGAGGCGGGAGCGGATCGGCGAGCACGCCGAGCTGCTGGAGCGTGCGGAGGACGGCCGGGTACTGGGCGCGGGTCGAGCCGTCGGCCACCTTGACGGCGATCCCGACGTCTTCGCCGACGAGCGCGAGCGAGTGGACCCCTTCGGCGCCAATCTTCGCGACCACGCGGCCCTCGGTGGCCTCGCTCAGGACGGTATCGAAGCGCTCCGTTCCGCCGATGAGGAAGGGCCGTGTGCGCATCGCGTGCAGCACGCGCGACGGCTCGTCGTCGCCCGCGCGCGCCGCCCGGGCGAGACGGGCGTACGCGCGGGCCATTCCGACCAGCGGCAGTCCGTAGACGACCACCCCGCAGCCGTCGACCGCGGTGACGAGGTCGGCCTCCGCGATGCCGGTCCAGCGCGCCACCTCGTGCGTGCAGCCGCGCTGGACCGGGTGTTCCTCGCGCTCGTAGCCGGCCGCGGGCACGTTGCAGGCGATGGCGCGCGCGAGCATCGCCGCGTGCTTCCCGGAGCAGTTGTTGTGGAGCCGCGTCGGGCGCAGGCCGGCGTCGCGGAGGACGCGGGCGCCGCGCGCCGCGAGCGGCTCCTGCGGGCCGCAGGCGAGGTCACCCTCTTCCAGGCCGAGGTCGTGCAGCATGCGCGCGGCGAGGGCGACGTGTTCGGGCTCGCCGCCGTGGGACCCGCAGGCGAGGGCGAGCTCGTCGTCGCCCCAGCGCGCGCGGTCGAAGCCGCCGTCGCGCAGCAGCGGGAGTACCTGGAACGGCTTGGCGCACGACCGCCAGAAGCTGACCGCGTCCGGGTCACCTGCCGCCGCGACGACCTCGTCGCCGCGCTCGCCCGCGCGAACCACCGCCGCGTGCACGACGTGCCGCGACTCGACCAACGCGCCACGCGTGGCGACGACGTCGACGGAAAGGGTCCGCATCCGCGGAAGTTACACGGCGCCCCCGCGCGTCGCCCCGCCCGCGCGCCGGGTCCGCCCCCGCTCAGAAGACCTTGATCAAGCCCTTCGTGTACTTCTGCGGATTCCGCCGGACGTCCGTGAGGATGGTGTTCAACTCGGTCAGGGTCTTGTTCAGCTGGTCGTACGACTGCTGGTCGGTGAGCAGCCGCGCCGCGAGCCCGTTCCCCCGCGTGAGCAGCTTCACGAGCGAATCCGCGCCTCCGGCGACGCCGACGAGCCGGACGTAGAGCGAGTCGTCGCGCAGCAGCTTGCCGACCGTTCCCTGCGAGCTCGCGACCTGCTGCGTGAGCGAGTCGACCGACGCGGTCACGCGCACGAGGTTGCGGTAGAGCCGCGGGTCGTCGAGCAGCTGTCCGACCGTCCCGCGCGGGTTCTGCATGCGCCCGATGAGGTTGTTCGTCCGGTCGAGCGTCTGCGTGAGCTGGTCGTAGAGCGCGCGGTTCGTGACGAGCTGGCCGACCGTGCCCTCGCCGCGGGCGATCCCGCCCGTGACGTTGCGCAGGTCGTGCGTGAGCCCGACGACGTCGCCGACCGCGCCCGACGCCTGCTGCACGATCTGGTCGTAATCGAGCGACGGCGCGATCGGGATCGTGTCGTTCGCGCGGAGCGGGGCGAAGCGCGGCGTCCCCGGGCTGATGTCGAACACCTTGTCGCCGAGCAGGCCCTGCGTGCGGAGCCGCGCGCGGGAGTCGCCGCGGATCTGCTCGCGCACGTCCTCGTCGACCTCGACGGTCAGCTTCAAGTTGCGCGTCGTGTCGGCGTCCGGCGGCAGGAAGACGATGCTCTTGACCGTGCCGACGAGCTGTCCGGCCACGGACACCGTGCCGCCGACCCGCAGCCCGCTCGCGTTGGGCACGAATGCGATCAGCTGGTACCGCTTGCTGAAGAGGCGCGCCGCCTGGCCCAGGCGGTACCCGCCGAAGAGGAGGATGGCGACCGCGGCGAGGACGACGCCGCCGACGCGGAGCTGTTCGAAGGTGACGATGCTGCTGCGGCGCATGGGCGGGTCCGGGGTCGGCGGTCGGGTCGCGGCGCGAGGCTAGAAGCCGCCGAGGAAGTCCTGGATGTAGCGGTCGTCGCTTGCGGCCATCTCTTCGGGCGTCCCGAAGAAGCGGATCTGCTTCTCGTAGAGCAGGGCAACGTAACTCGCCATCCGGAAGACCGACCGGATGTCGTGCGAGACGACGATGCTCGTCACCCCGAGCTCGCGCTGGAGCTTGAGGATGAGCCGCGTGATCGTGCCGGTGGTGAGCGGGTCGAGGCCCGACGTCGGCTCGTCGTAGAGCATGATGCGGGGGTCGTTCGCGATCGCGCGGGCGATCCCGACGCGCTTGCGCATCCCGCCCGAGAGCGCCGACGGCAGCTGCGGCATCACGACGTCGGGGTCGAGGTCGACGAAGGCGAGCTTCTCGCGCACGCGCCGTTCGATCTCTTCCTCTTCGTAGTCGGTGTGTTCGCGGAGCGGGTAGGCGACGTTCTCGTAGACGCTCATCGAGTCGAAGAGCGCCGCGCCCTGGAACACCATCCCCATCTGCTGCCGGACCTCGAGCGCCTCCTCGAACGAGAGGCCGCCGATCTCGCGCCCGTGCACGTAGACGCACCCGCGGTCGGGGACGAGCAGGCGGAGGATCAGCTTCAGCGTCGTCGACTTGCCGGTTCCCGACTCGCCGACGACGGCGATCGTCTCGCCTTTCATCGCGAGGAAGGAGATGTCGTCGAGAATGGTGCGCCCGTCGAATCCGAGGTGCACGTGTTCCAGCTCGATGACCGCTCCCTCCGCGGGCCCCGGGTCGGCCGCGTCGGGCCGCTCGTCGTCGCGGTCGTCGGCCAGCGCGCGCCGGATCGCGGCCCGCACGCGCCGCCCGCCGTCGGGGAGCGTGGGCGCGGCGGACTCGCGCGCGCGGTCTCCCGGCGTGGCGTCGCTTGCCGGGAACGCCGACGCCCCCGTGGACGCGCTCGGGGTCGGCGCGGGTGCGCGCGGATCGGCCTGGGACGGGTCGCTGCGCGCCGGATCGGCGAGCTGCGGGTCGGAAACGCGGGGGTCGCCGGCGCTCACACCGCGAACACCGCGAGGAGGAGCTGCGTCAAGAAGTAGTCCACGACGAGGATGGAAATGCTCGAGGCGACGACCGTGCGCGTGGTCGCGACGCCGACGCCCTCGGTGCCGCCCGCGGTCGATAGCCCATAGTAGCACGCCGTCACGGCGATGATCGCGCCGAAGACGATCGGCTTCACGAGCCCCTGGATGAAGTCGTTCGGGATCACCCCGAACGAGAAGCCGCCCTGCGCGATCTGCTGCCACACCGTCTGCCAGTAGAACGACGTCGGCAGCCCGACGTAGATCTTCGCGATCAGGTTCCCGCCGAGGATGCCGACGAAGTCGTTGATCACGGTCAGGAGCGGGAGCATCACGATGCCCGCGAGCACCCGGGGCGTGACGAGCTTCTTGATCGGGTCGGTCCCGAGCGTGTTCAACGCGTCGATCTGCTCGGTCACCTTCATCGACCCGATCTGGGCGGCCACGCCCGACCCCACCCGCCCGGCGACCATCAGCCCGGCGAGCACGGGGCCCAGCTCGCGGATCATCGACGCCGAGACGAGCGAGCCGATGTACTGCGTCGCGCCGAACGTCCGGAGCTGCACCGAGGACTGCAGCGCGAGCACCATGCCCGTGAAGAAGCCCGTCAGCAGCACGATGCCGAGCGACTGGACGCCCATCGCGTCCATCTGCTGGATCATGTCCGCCGTGTAGAACGGGCGCGCGAAGACGAACCGCGCGGATTTCCACGCGAGCTGCGCAAAATTCTGCGCACCCTCGGCGGTGTGCAGGACGAACGCGCTCAGGCGCGTGGTGAGTGCGGGCACGGTGGGCTCGGGGCGGGGCGCGCGGGCGGAGGGCGTCCGTGCGGCGTGCGGCCGTGGGGGCAATCGGCGTGCCGGGCGCGGCCATGCGTTGCTCGTCGCTCTCGGCGCGTCTACCGTTCCGGCCGTGACCGTCAGCTCAGCCGACCCCGCCCCCGCCGCGGCGCCGCCCGCGCACGCGGCCGCGCACGCCGCCGCGCTCGCCACGCTCCCCCGCCCGCGCCTGCTCGACCTGCTCGCCGCCGCACCGGCGCAGCGCGTGGCGGTCGTCGGCGACGCGATGCTCGACGTGTATCTCCGCGGCGACGTCGAGCGCATCTCGCCCGAGGCCCCCGTTCCGGTCGTCCGCGTCCACGAGCGCCGCGACGCCCTCGGCGGCGCCGCGAACGTGGCGCAGAACGTCGCCGCGCTCCGCGCCGACTGCGCGCTCGTCGCGACGGTCGGCGACGACGGCGCGGGCACGCGGATCCGCGACATGCTCCTCGCCCTGGGCGCCGACGCGACGGCGCTCGTCACCCTCGCGCGCCCGACGACGACGAAAACGCGGGTGCTGGCGCGCGCGCAGCAGGTCGTGCGCTTCGACGAAGAGAACGACGCCGATGTCGGCGCGGACGACGAGGCGCGCGTGCTCGCCGCGGTCTCGGCCGCGCTCGAGGGCGCGACCGCGCTCGTGCTCGAAGACTACAACAAGGGCGTCCTCGTGCCCGCGGTCATCCGGCACGCGATCGCGGTCGCGCGCGCGCGCGGGCTCCCCGTCGTCGTCGACCCGAAGTACCGCAACTTCTTTCACTACCGCGGCGCCACGATCTTCAAACCGAACCGCCGAGAGCTCGAAGCGGCGCTCGGGGCCGCGGTCGATCTCGATCACCCCGAGGCGCTCCCCGCCACACTCGCGCGCCTCGGGGTCGAACACCTCCTGCTCACACTCGGCGAACGCGGGATGGCGCTACTCACGGGCGCGGAGGAGCCGTTCCGCATCCCGACCGCCGCGCGCGACGTCTACGACGTCGTCGGCGCCGGTGACACGGTGACGGCGTACCTCGCCGTGATGTTGGGCGCGGGCGCGACGCCGCGCGAGGCCGCGGTCATCGCCAACTTCGCCGCCGGCGTCGAAGTCGGCAAACTGGGCGCGCAGTCGGTCACCCCCGACGAGGTCATCCACGCGTACGACGCACTTGCGACCGAGGACACCGCGCGCCCGTCGGGCTGAGCGACGCCGACCGGCGCGCTACGGCGGCACCGACCCAGGTGCCGCGGCGCGCTCCGCCAGCTCGGCCATCACGAGCGTGAGCTGCACCGACCACTCCGGCAGCTCGATCCCGAACGTATCACGCGCGCGGTCGGTCGCGAGGATCGAGTACGCGGGCCGCGGCGCCGGCGCCCCGTACTCCGCGGTCGTGAGCGGCTCGACCCGCTCGCAGCGTTGCGTCGCGCGCGCCGGATCGGAGGCGAGGATTGCGCGCGCGAAGTCGTACCATGTCGTCTCGCCACCAGCGACGACGTGGTACACGCCCGAGCGCGCGGCATCGAGCGCGAATCGGCCGTTCGGTGTCCGAAGCTGCGCGAGCATGAGCGCCGTCGCCTCCGCGACGGCGCGGCTCCACGTCGGCGCGCCCCGCTGGTCGGCGACGACGCGCAGCGTCGGCCGCGCGTGCGCGAGCCCGAGCATCGTGCGCAAGAAATTCCGCCCGCGCGCGCCGTACACCCAGCTCGTCCGGAGCACGAGGTGCGGCCCGCCGGCCGCGCGCACCGCCGCTTCGCCGTCGCGCTTCGTGCGTCCGTAGACGCCCAAGGGCGCCATCGGCGCGTCCTCCGGGTACGGCACGACCGCCGTGCCGTCGAACACGTAGTCGGTCGAGTAGTGGACGAGCGGCACGTCCATGCGCGCGCACGCGACGGCGAGCGCCGCGGGCGCCTCGGCGTTGACGCGTGCTGCGAGTGCCGGGTCGCGTTCGGCGGCGTCGACGTTCGTGTACGCCGCGGCGTTGACGACGGCGCGCGGCGCCGTCCGGCGTACGAAGTCGCACACCGCGTCGGGATCGGTGAGATCCGCATCCGCGCGCGTCGCGGCCACGATGGGCGCGAGCGGGGCCAACGCGCGCACGAGCTCCCAGCCGATTTGTCCGGCGGCCCCGAGCACGACGACGGGTGCGCGCTCGCGCGGTGGCGTGCGCATCTCGGTGCGCGCACGGCCCTCCGTGCGACCGCGGATCACGCCCAGACGGGGAGTTGGTGCGGCGCGAGGTCACGCAGCCGCCGCCCGGCCGCGTCGCGTGGAGACACGGTGTACGTCACATCGGTCGGCCATTCGATGCCGACGTCGGGGTCGTCCCAGCGCAGGACGTGTTCGAGGGCCGGCGCGTACACGGTCGTGCACTTATACGCGAAGAGCGCGACCGCCGAGCGCACGAGAAATCCGTGCGCGAGGCCGGCCGGCACGTAGAACGCCTCCCAGCGCCCGAAGGTCGGCGAGCCCGCGCGCACGTCGACGACGACGTCGTACACGTGCCCGAGCACCGCGGTGACCAACTTGCCCTGGGCCGCCGGGTGTTGGTAGTGCATCCCACGGAGGACGCCGCGCTCGGAGTACGAGACGTTGTCCTGCACGAACGGCGTCGTGATCCCGGCGTCCGCGTAGCGGTCCTCGTGCCAGAGCTCGCGAAAGAAACCGCGCGGGTCGCGGTGTACTTTCGGCGCGAGCAACAGCACGCCCGGGATCGAGGTCGGGCGCGCAAACGGCGCGTCCGCCGTGCGCTCCTCACGTCGCATACCGTGCGGCCGCGCGTCGGTGGTGGTCACGCGCCACCTCGCGCAGGCGAGACGTCGGGAACCGCACCGCGGCGCCAGCCGAACGGGACGGGACTCGCGCCGGCGACAGCGCCCCGGAGCGCCCATCGGGGTCGACTCCCTCGGTCCGCGTCGTTGTTGCAGATGCCGAAATACGAGTGGCGGGGACGAAACCAGCGCCACGTGCGTTGTGCCCAGCGGTCCACGATTCCCAAGTCGTTGAGGGGAAGGTCGCGTAGTATGTTAATGGTTCGACCCGCGGGCGCTTCGCTCGGCGCGCGGCACGGGCCCTTAGCTCAGCGGTCAGAGCAGGCGACTCATAATCGCTCGGTCGTGGGTTCAAATCCCACAGGGCCCACCTGTAGTCGCCGGACGCCGGTCCGGACTTCCGCGGCAGAGATCGCGGAGTTAGGATGCACTCTCCGCTTCGCGGCGGTCGGACGCGTAGCTCAGCTGGTTAGAGCGCTGCTTTCACACAGCAGAGGTCCGGGGTTCGAGTCCCTGCGCGTCCATGCAGTGATGTCCAGACGGCGTTACGCACGAGGGGCCGCGGCCGAGCGCCGCGGCCCCTCGTGCGTTCGGGAGCGGGCGCGCCGGCCGGCGGATCAAAAGCGGTAGCCGGCGTCCAGCCGCAGGTTGAACGCGTCCCGGCCGAAGTTGCGGTTGAGTTCGGGCATCGCGGACGCGCCGAGCACCAGGTCGCGGCGGCGCCCGAAGCGCAGCCGCTCGACGCGCGCGTAGTAGAGCACGTCCCAGGCACCGGCCGGCGCCGATTCGCCTAACGACGTCTGCACGACGCGGCGGGCCCCCTCGAACGTCCATCTCCCGTCGCGCACGTAGCGGTCGTACCCCAGCGTCACGCTACTCCCTCCTTGCCCGCCCGCCGACCCGAGCACCTGGCCGAGTTGCGTGTGCCCCTGACGAAGCTCGTTGTGCTGGTACGGACGCACCTGCGCGCGGACGCGCGCCAGATGGGTGATCCGGTCGTCCAGCCACTCGACCCGGACCGCGCCGATCGCGCCGTCGGCGTTCGTCCACGCCTTGCGCGAGCCGACCGTGAAGCCCGAATCGTGATCGGGCTCTTGGAGAAGGTCGCGCGAGTCGGCGGCCGCGTCGTTGCGCATGTACTCCCCCCACACCTCAAGACCGGAGGGGGCGAATGCCCAACGCCCGAACACACTCGCGAGCTGGTTCTGCGCGCCCGGAAGGAAGCTGGACCCGAAGAAGCGCTCGAACGGGGCCTTGAGACGCGAGACGGCGTTCGAGGCGCCGGACCACGGTTCGTGGAAGAAGCGCGAGCCGCCGAGTTCGAGGCCCGGCACGGCGTCGAGGGTCAAGACCGCCGCGCCGCCGCTCGCCGTTCGATAGGCCGAGTCGGCCGGCATCGGCGAGTACGCCGTCTGCGAGAGCAGCCCCGCGAGCAGCCGCGCGTGCACGGTCCCGAACCCCCAACGCAGCGGGTGGCTGGTGCCGACGAAGACGTGCGGGAACCCGGCGGCGTTGTTACCGAGGATCTGCGGATCGATGAGCGTCGGCCCCCACCATTGGTTCGCGGTCGACAGGCCCGCGGCGAGCCCCGCGAGCTCGAGCCGGACGGTGCTCTGCCCGGGGTCGACGCGGCCGTACGCGCCGGAGCCAAACCGCTGCGGCGCGTCGATGAAGAACGGCTCGAGCGCGTCGCCGTAGCGGAGCGCGCCGGTCTGCCCGTTAGGCGCGATCGGGGCGGAGAGGTTCGACGCGAGGAACGCGACCGGCTCGATGCGGACGGACACTCGCGCCCACGACGCGGGCGTGTAGTCCGCCGCAACGCCGCCCGAGGCGTAGACGGTCGGCCCGCGTCCCGTCCAGATCGCGCCGTCGTTCATCGAGAACGGGAAGCCCGTGTTGACGGCGATGCCGGCCGCGGCGCCGACGCGGCGCACCGAGACGGCAGCGTGGGACGTCCGCCCCGTGCCGGGCGCGCTGTCCGGCCCTGCGGCGCTGTCAGCCCCGAACCGGGCCGCCCACGGGTGCCGCGCCCGCGCCGAAACGAGGCCGCGCAACTCGCCGGGCCCGAATGGGCGCACCGACCACGGGCGCGCGCGGGCAACGCCCAGCAGCTGTAGCACGCGCAGGTAGTTTTCTTCCTCGCTGCCGACCGCGGCGTCGGTCCAGTCGCTCGGCCGACCGGCGGTGACCACGGTCGTGCCCTGAGCGCCCGCCGGGCGCGCCGCGCCGGCGCACAGCGCCGCGCAGCCGACGGCAGCCGCACGCGCGCGCGCGCGACGCGCGTGGTCGATTCTTCGCTGCATCCCTTCCTGCCCCTCGTCGTTCGTGAGATTTTCCGCCCCGCCGCACCTGCGGCCGCGCCGCGCGCAATGTACGTGTACCGCGCGCGCGGCAGCGCCGGGGCCGGCCCGCGCCGCGCGCGCGATTGCGGTAGCGGCACTGGTCGCGGGTGCCCCGAGGGCCGTCGCTGCGCAGACCCGCCCCGCAGCCGGCGCGACCGCCGCACAGCCGCCGGCCGAGGACCCCTTCGATTGGGCCATCACGTCGCTGGTCACGATCGGCAGCCGCGCCGAGGATCGGATGCGACTCGGCCAAATTCTCGGGCGAGACTCGACGCGCGGGTTCCTCCTGCGCACGGCGTCGACGCTGACGTCGCCGTTGGTCGCGCGACCGGGCCGGGTCACCGCGGCGTTGATCCTCCCGGAAGTGCTCATGGTCCACAACTCGGCGATCCCCGCCTCGGACAACGACGGGTCGCTCTGGGCCGGGCGGGGCGAGAACGTGCTCGTGCGCGCGGGCGTCGGCATCCGCGCGGGCCGGTTCACCGCGGTGCTGGCCCCCGAGATCGCCTACTCGCAAAACCAGCCGTTCCAGAGCCAACCGGCGTTCATCGGGGGGCAGCAGCCCGCCACGGGGCCGTTCGCCGCGCAGTGGTTCACCGGGCCGTACTCCGCCGACCTGCCGATCCGCTTCGGTGACCAGTCGTACGCCGTGACCTGGTGGGGGCAGAGCTACGTCGCGGTCGACGCCGGCCCGGTGGTCGCCGGCCTCTCGGGCGAGGACCAGTGGTGGGGACCGGGCGTGCGCAATGCGCTGCTCGTCAGCAACGCGGGCGAGGGGGTGATGCACGCCTTCGTCCGAACCGCGCACCCGCTGCACACGCGCTTCGGCGACGTCGAGGCGCGGTGGCTGCTGGGCGAACCCATCGGGTCGCTGTATTTCACGACGACGATCGGGGTACCCGACACGCGTTTCCTGAACGGAGCGGTCGCGACGCTCCGGCTCGCCGCGGCTCCGGGCCTCACCGTGGGCGCCGCGCGCCTCGTACTCACGCCGGTGCGGGGCAGCATCCTGGGGCACGCGTTCGACGTCCTGCTCCGCAATCAGAACCTGGGCACCGGCGACACGCTGCGCACCGGCCGGAGCAGCGACCAGCTCGCGTCCGTGTTCGCCCGCTGGGTCGTGCCAGGCGCGAAGGCCGAAGTGTACGGCGAGTTCGCGCGCCTCGAGTTGCCGCGCTCGCTCCGGGACTTCCTGCTCGCTCCGATGAACACGGGCGCGTACACGCTGGGGCTCGCCCACGCGTGGCGTGGCCCGGCGGCGGGCACGATGCGCGGCAGTCTCGAGGTCACCAACCTCGAGCAGACGCGCGACTTCAGCGACCGCCCGCCGCCGCCGGACTACTACACCGGCCGCGCGGCGCCGCGCGGATTCACGAGCCGCGGCCAACCGTTAGGCGCGGCCATCGGCCCCGGGTCGTCGAGCCAGTGGGGCGCGGTCGACTACTACGCGCCGGGTTGGGAGCTCGGCGTTTTCGCGCAGCGCACGCGCAACCAGAACGACGCGCTCTACCGCGTGTTCGTGCCCAACGCGTACCGCCACGACGTGTCCCTGTCCGGCGGCGCCCGCGGCGGGTTTCGGGTCGGAGGCGTGGACGCGCGCGGCACGCTCACGCTCACCAGGCGGCTGAACTACCTCTTCCAAAACGGCACGTTCAACCCGCTCGGGATCGGGAGCATGAACGTGACGAACACCACGCTCGGGCTGAGCCTGTCGCCCGCACCTCGCGCCCAGCGGTGACCGCGGGGGCGACGCCCGACCGCTACGGGGCGACCCGCTTCCCGGCCGAGTCGAGCCGCAACTCCAATTGCGGCGCGACGACGGCCGGCAGCCATTCGTGCTGCGGGTACAGGGTGTCGTTGGACACCGTCGCCTGCGGAAAACCGGGGCGCTCGATGACCAGATCGAGCACGAGGGGACCGTCGGCGAGCGGGCGCACGTCGTAGAGGAACCGCCCGTCGGGACCCGTGAGCATCGGCGACTGCGTGTTGCGCGTCGGCGCGATGTCGATCCCACCGCGGCGCACGGCGGTGACCCGCGCCCCGACGACGCGCTCGTTGCCCGGCGCGTTGAACACCTCGCCGAGCACGGTGAGGAACGGCTGAGTGGTCCAACGACCCAGGAAGTTGCCGACGCCGCGGTACTGACTGGTGCGCAGGTTGAGCCCTCGAACCTGGTACGGCACGCCGTTGGGCGGCGTGACGACGATGTCGACGGTGAGACCGCCCTGTCCCGTCGCCGGCACGTCGACCTGCCACCATCCCGTCGCGTCCGTGACCGCCTCCGCCTGCGGCGCCTCGATCGTGCCCGCGACGCGGGTGACCTGCACGCGCACCCCCGCGACCGGCTTGGCCTCGGGAATGTTCGCACCCGTAATCGGATCGCGGTCCAGGTTGGACGGATCACCGCGATCGACGATCTCGCCGCTGATGCCGAGCCGCGCCGGGCTCTGCAGGCACGACGCCACGCCGGCGCACGGGTCGCAGCCGACGAGGGCCGCAGGCGCCGCGGCGCCACCGGCGATCGCGCCAGCGTACACGAGGCATCGGGCGCGCGCGACGACGCGCGGCAGGCGGGCGTGAGCTGCGCTGGGGTTAAGCATACGTGACCAATCTGCGCGGCGCTCGCCCGGTTCTCCAGCCGGCGGGGCCACTCTTGCGCCGATCTCCGGAGTCGATTCAGCTACGCCGGCATGACCGCCGCTTCTGCAGCCCCGCGCGTGTCCAACGCACCCGTCCGCCTCTCAGTCTGCATCCCCGCCTACAACCGGCCGGCCGAGTTGCGCGAACTGCTCGACTCCGTTCTCGCGCAGAGCTACCCGCATTACGACGTCGTGATCTGCGAGGATCACTCGCCCCAGCGCGCGGAGATCCGGGCCGTCGTCGAGGAGTACCAGCCCCGATTCGACGGGCGCATCCGTTACTTCGAGAACCCGGCCAACCTCGGCTACGACGCGAACTACCGCAACCTGATCCGGCGCGCCACGGGCGACTACTGCTTCATCATGGGCAACGACGACATCGTTGCGCCGGGCGCGTTCGCCACGGTCGCCGACGTGATCCGTCGCACGCCGAATGTGGGCGTCATCCTGCGCAGCATCGCGTACTTCTACGGCCGGCCGGAAGACTTCTTCACGATCGCCCGCTACTCCGCGGACGAGCTGCGCCTCCCGCCCGGCTTGGACACCATCGTCCAGTTCTACCGGCGGACCGCGATCCTCTCGGGGTTGGTCGTCCACCGCGGCGAAGCGCTGGCTCACGAGACTGACCAGTTCGACGGGACGCTCTACTATCAGTTCCACGTGGCCGCCAGCGTGCTCTGGCAGCGCCCCGGCGTGATCGTGCCCGAGGTGTTGGCCTACTACCGCGAGGGCCAGCGGAAGGAGTTCGGCACGAGTCCGACCGAGCGCGGCCGGTTCACGCCGGGCGACGCGCACAACATCACCGAAGCGCTGCGGCTGATCGAGAGCGCGCTCGTGATCGCCGGGGGCTTCGACGCCGAGCACGGGACGAACCTCCGCGCGCGCGTACTGCGCGACTTCGCGCGGTACAGCTACCGCACGTTCGCGCACCACGGCGAGCAGTCGCGGGCCGAGTACGCGCAGCTCTATCGCGGGCTCGCCCGCTTCGGCTACTGGCGGTACCCGCTGTTCCACGTCTGGGCGCTGGCCGTCGCCGCCGTCGGCCCGCGGCGACTCGAGCGCGTCGTCTACGGCGTGCGGCGCCGCCTCGGGTACACGCCGACATTAGGCGAGCGACCGCGGCAGGCCGTCGTGCTCCGGTCGCCCGGGCTCGGCGCGCGCCCGCACGAGGCCCCGGTGCCGCGCGCGGCGGCCGCGTCCGACCGCGCCGACGCGCAGGGGCCGGTACCCGCCGCGACCGAGGCGCTCGCCACCCGTTAGGCGGCCCGGCCCCGAACGACGGCGCCACGGCGCGGCCACGCGCATCCGCCTAACGCACGTGGCGGAGCACGAAGCAGCCCTGATCGCCCGTTCCGTCGCGGTTGCGCCGCCTCGCCGCGGGCCCGTAGCGGAAGCGGCCGAGGCGGACGGCGAGGCCCGCGGGACGGAACGGGTTACCGCCGGCGGCGAGGGCCGCGCCGGCCCACGCCTGCCACCGCCCCTCGTCGCGCCAGCTGTCGGTCACCCGCAGCCCGGCGGCGGACGCGGCCCGCGCCACGCCCGCGGCGGTCGGAAGCACGAGGTGGCGCGGCGCGTCGTGCTGGATCCAGCGCGCCCCGTACGTTCGCGCCGCCCACGAGTCGACGAGCGGCGTACGCACGAGCAGGACGCCGTCCGGCGCGAGCACGGCCGCGACGTCCTGCAGCATGCGCTGCGTATCCGGCGCGTGCTCGATCACGTGGTGCATCGTGACGAGGTCGAACCGTTCGCCGCGGAGCTGCGTGACCTCGCCCCGCACGAAGCGGCACGCGCCATCGACACGCGATTCGAACGGGAGAAAGGGGTCGACACCGGTCAGGTCGCGGAAGCCGCGCGCCTCGAGCGTGCGCAGGAAATCGCCCGAGCCGCACCCGACGTCCAGCACCCGAGACTCCGGTCGCGGACGGACGCGGCGCACGGCACGCCACCGGTCGTCCAACCCCAAGCGGCGGCGGACGGCCGCGAGCGCGCCGCGCCGCCGGGCGAAGGGCTCGTACGTCGGCGGGTAGTACCGGCCCAGGTCAGCCGGCGGATCGACGATCGCGCTCGAGCCGCACGCGCCGCACGGCTCGTAGTGAAACACGTTGCCGGTGCCGAGCATGTACTCGGCGACCGGGTACCGCCGCGATGCGATGGTCGGCGCTCGACAGGCAGGACAGTGCATGCAAACAGGAGTTCGGTCGAGAGGAATGGCCGCGGCAACGCCTGACACGAGCCAGATCAGGCCGTCTCGGGAGCCGGGGTGGCGGCGCCAGCCGACCGGCGGCCCGCGACGCGCCCGGCGACCCACGTCCGGGCGAGCGCGCGTTCGTCGGGTGTCACGAGCCAGCGCACGGCCGCGAACGCGAAACTCGCAAGCAGGGCAACGGCCAGCGCCGCACGACCCGGGAGTGGACCCGTGAGCGCGCACGCGGCGAGCGCCGCGGCGCCACCCGCCGTGAGTGCGAGCGCGCGGCGCAGCACCGGAACGGCGTCGGGTAGCACGAGCGGCAGCGCGCCGTACAAGGCGAGCGTATCGAACGCGATCCGGAGCGCAAACGCGATCGCGGCACCGAACAAGCCGAAGCGGCCGACCAGGAACCAGAGCGCCCCGAGGTAAAGCGGCACCTCGATCGTGTGGAACTTCGCGGGCAGATCCGCGCGCCCCGCGCTCTGGAGCGTGACGAAGGGCATCTGCGCGCACGTGTTCACGTACCACGTGATTGTGAGGAGCTGCAGCACCGGCGCCGTGCCGCGCGCGAGGTCGGCGCCGAGCCACGCGCGCAATCCTTCCGGCGCGAACGCGACGAGCACGAGCGCGACTGGAGCGACGGCGAACGCCGCCGCCCGCACGCTCCGGTCGAAGAGCATCGTCGCCCGACGCGGCGCCGCGACCAGCGTGGCCGCGAGGGCGGGAAGGAGCACCGGTTGCAGCACGGCGCCGATCACGCTCAGCTTCGACGCGACTTCGCTGACCGCGGCGTACCGCGCGAAGGCGGCCATCGGGAGCGCAGCGCCGATCAGCAACCGGTCGCCGGTGGCGAGGATGGGATTCGAGAGCGTGCTGACGGTCATCCACCCGGCCACGCTCGACAGGCTGCGCAATGCGTGCGCCCGCGGCGGACGCGGGTGCCGGAGCGCCGGGTACCGGCGTAGCACGACCCCGGCGTGGAGCACGCAGATGAGCGCGCGCGCGCCCACCAGCACGGCGATCGACGCCGGGAGCCGATGGCTGAAGGGCTGCACGGCCCACGGGCCGACGAACGTCAGGAGGGCGAGCGGCACTCGCAGCGCGTTCACGGCGCGAAACGCCTGTCCGGCCTCGAGCACGCCACGAAATCCCGCCGTCACGACCGTGAGCGGAACGGCAAGCGCCAGCAGCGTGAGGCCCCGGGTCGCCTCGCCTTGGAGCGCCGGCGACACGTGGAGCCACCGCCCGGCCAGCGCCGGCGCGGCGAGTCCCAGCGCGAGCCCGCTGGCGAGTCCCACGCCCAGCATCAACCACCACGCACCCCACGCGATGTCGGGCGAGTCGCCCTCGTCCGCCCGGCCGACGCGCGCCGACAGCGCCTGCGTCAGCGCGCGCCCGATCCCCAAGTCGAACGGGCTAAACGACCCGACGAGCGTCCACGCGAACGCGAGCAGCCCGAACCGTTCGGCGCCCATCGCGCGGACCAGCGCCGGAATCGCGAGCAGGGCGCAGACGGCCGGCAGCGCCCAGCCCGCCATGTTCAGCCCCACGTTGCGCACGAGCAGCCGCCCGCGTGTCAGTTCGGCCGACTCCCCCAGCACGCCCCTACCCGGCGGCGGCTCGCTGAGCCCGCCCGTACAGATACACGATGCCCGCCATCAGCCACAGCACCTCCATGAGGAACGGCAGCAACAGCGAGTTCACCGTGATGCTGTGGAGGACGAGCGCGACCGTCGCGGCCGCCGTGCCTAACGCAAACCCGCGCGCGGCCGGGGGCGCGAGCGGCTCGCGCCACAGCCGGCGGCACCGCGCGACGATCAGGCCGAGGAGCCCGAGGTAGAGGGCCAGGCCGACGAAGCCGGTCAGCACCGTGATGAACAGCAGCCCCCCGTCGAGCCCTCCGGCGGGGAGGTTGTCGGCGACCGCCCACCCGTACGCGCGACGGACGTACGGATAGGTATTGAACCCGACGCCGAACACCGGGTTGTCGCTAATCACCGTGAGCGCGCGCAACCACGCCTCGACCCGCGCCATTGCCGATTCGTCGACGCTGAACTTCTTGAATGACGCCGCGAAGCCGACGAGCGCCGGGACGAATGGGAGCGCGACCAGCGCGACGACGCCCGCCGCGCGCGCGAGGCGCGCCCGCAAACCGCGCACGGCGACGATGACGACCAGGCCGACGCAGAACGCGAGCACCGCGCCGCGCGACACCGTCAACAGGAGGGCGGCGAGCAGCAGGACCGACTTCCAGGCACGCACCGGCGCGCCGAACGAGAACTGCGCCACGTGCACGAGGAGCGGGAACGCGAGCAGCATTCCCGCGAAGTTCGGGTCGAGCAACGTCGACACGAGTCGGCGTCCCTGGTAATCCCAGATGATGTAATCGCCGCCTTGTGGATAGATCGTCTGGGCGAAGTGCTCGAACGCGAACACCTGGAACACGCCGAACGCGGCGAACGCGAGCACCATGCGCTCGAGCGCCGACCAGAGCACGGGCGCGTCGTCGTCCCGGGCCACGTTCAGCACGGCCACGTACACGCCGAAGTACGCCAGCCACCGGCCGAGATACGCGAAGCTCGCGAGCAGTTCTCCCGCGGCGATCCCGTACTTCTGGGCGGCCCAGAGCGCCGCGCCGACGCCGACTCCCGCGAACAGGAGCGCGGCGCCGACGACCGCGTCGACGCGCAGGCGCCTCGCCTGCAAGCAGGCGAGCGCGACTACGACGAGCGCCGCCCCGACGAACAGATCGTTCAGGACGACCGGTAACTCGGGCCCGTGGAAGAGCACCGGCGCGCGGCCCAGATTCCCGATGACCATGCCCGCCACGGCGAGGCACAGCACCCGGACGGGTCGTATGCCCGCCACCGCACCAGCCAGCGGGCGCAGTCGCGCGGGTGGGGGTGCCCACCCGACGCGCCCCGACCGCGGGTCGGGCTCGGCCGCGGCCGGAAGTACCCCGGCCCAACTCACCGCCGGTCGCGCGCGGCCGCAGCCTTCGTCGTGACCACGACGCCTAACACCGGCACCCCGAGCCGGGCCAACGTGTCGGACGCCGACGCGAGTTTCTCCCACGCCGTCACGCCCTCCCCCGCGACGACGGCTACGGGGCGACTCGGATCCAGCACCGCCGCCGTGCGCGGGTCGTCGAGCGGCGGGGCGGCGATGTAGACCGCGTCGTGCTCGGCGTCGGCGCGCTGGACCGCGTCGCGGAGCGCGGCCGGGCTCGACTCTTCGGCGGCGCGGTCGTCGCTCGCGCGCGCGTCGGGCGGCGCAACGACGACGGCGGTCCGGCCGCGCGCGCGCGCCTGCGCCGCGAGCGCCTCAGCCACGACGCGCGTACGCGCGCCCGCGTCGGCGCCGATCACCACGACCGTGCCCGCGTCGGCCGCCGGCAGCAGCAGCGCCGCACCCGGCCGCATCACGACGGCCGGCAGCCCCGTCGCGCGCTCGGCGTCGTTCGCCGAGCGCACGCGCGACGACCACGCGCCGCGACCGAGCACCCAGGCGACCGCGGCCAGCATTCCGAGGAGGAGACCGCCGGGTACCGTCCAGACCGCGCGCGGAAACAGCGGCCGCTTCGGCGCGACGGCGACGTCCACCTGCCGCACCTGCCCGCCTTCGCTCAACGCCGAGAGGCGGGCGTCGATCATCTGGGCCTGTAACCCGAGCACGACCTGCGAGAGGCGCTTCACGTCGCGCTGGCGACGGAGCGCGGTTTCCGCTTGACTCGGCAGCGCGCCGAGTCGCGCCTCAACGGACCGCTGCTCGGCCGTCAGCTCTTCCGTTTGCCGGTCGAGCGAGCCCGCGTACGTCCTCGCCAACGGGAGCAGGCCACGCTCGAGGTCCGAGATGCTCTGCGTGAGCACGACGACGTCGGGGTCGCGCTCCGTGCGGGTACCCAGCAGACGCGTCCGCTCGGTCTCGAGCTGGGTGACTTGACTGAGGATCGAGTTGATCGCTGGGGCGCGCAGGAAGCTCGGGAAGGCCGCGAGTTGGCGCGGGCTCAGCGTGCCGCGCTCGACGGCATCGACGAGCGTGTGGGCGGCCTGGCGCTCGGACTCGAGCGGGACGTACTGCGCGCGGACCTGCTGAACGGCCTCGAGTTCGCTCTTGCCGACCAGCTCGGGGTCGATCACGCCCGTCGCGGTCTGGTCGCGGGCCAGCGCGTCCTCGGCCGCGGCGAGTTGGCGTGCGGCCGTGTCGGCCTGCGCGCCCATGAACTCGTACCGGCGTTGGTTGACCCCGCGGTCGACCGTGCGGCGCATCTCGAGGTAGACGGCGATCGCCGCGTTAGGCACCGCCGCCGCCGTGAGCGAGTCGGGCCCGGTGTAGCGGACCTTCACGACGTCGCCGCCCAGCTTCTCGACCGTGAGGTGGTCGACCGCGCGCGTGATCGCGTCCTCGCGGTCTTCGAACTGGATCCGGAACTCGGGGGGCAGCGGGCCGGCGGCAAGCGCCACGGCTCCGACGCCCGGCACGATCCCCGACCGCCCCGGCGCGAGTCGGGCGACCGAGTCACCGCTCGCTGCGCGGTAGCGGCCGTCTGCCTCGCGTGCGAAGGTCACCGTCCGCCGCCGGAACGATTCACCGATCGGTCCGCGCGCGAACAGCGCCGCCGCCGGGATCCCCTGCGGCGAGAGCACGCGCGCTTGGAGTGCGAGCGAATCCACCACCCGGCCGGCCAGCTCGCGGCTTTGCAGGAGCTGAACTTCGGTTTCGAGCGACGATTTGAGAACGCCCCCGAGTGCGCCGCCCGCCGCCGACCCGGCGATGTCGCCCGCAATCCCGAATCGCGAGAGGAGCGATCCGGCAGGATCGTTCGCATTGCGGACCAGCACGGACGCGATCCCGCGATACCACGGCGGCACGACGAGCACGAGCGCGAGCCCGACCAGCGCGCCGAGCAGGCCGCCCGCGAGCAGCGCGCGCCACCCCCGGCCGACCGTGCGCGCGAGCGCGCCGACGTCGATCGACTCGTCGGCCGCGTTGGTCGCGACCGTGCGACCGGCCGGAACTTGCCACAGTACCTGCCGCAACTCAGGCCGCACGCCCGGAGCCGCACCCAGGCCAGGCAGTCCGCCGTGCGCCGCTCCGTCGCTCGGTAGCGGCGCGCTCGCGCCACTCGGCGCGGAGCCCGTGCCATTTGCCGCGTGCGGGCCGTATCCGTTCGCGCCGGTTCCGTTCGCGCCGTTCGAAGATTCCACGCCCTTATCCTCCGCGGCGGAAGACTTGGACGCCCACGGACACGACGAGTCCGAGCGTGCTCGCGACCGCGAGCGCGTTCCGCGAGAGCCAGCTACGACGACCCACGATGATGGCGTCGCCGGAGCGGAGATCGGCGAGCGGCGCGCGTTCGCCGCCGGCGTCGGCGACGGACAGCTGCCGCCCGCCGCGGACGATCTCCACCTCGCTCGGATTCGCGGCTTCAGTCAGACCGCCGCCCTGCGCGATGACATCGCGCATCGTCAACGTCGGGTCGACGTAGTAGAGGCCCGGCATGCGCACTTCCCCCTGCAGCCCGACGCGGCGCAGCACGGTGACCGTGACCGCGGGATCGCGGAGGTACACGGCGTACCGCGATCGCAGCGAGTCCTGGAGGGTGTTGATCGTCAGCCCCGTCACGGTCAACGGCCCGAGGCGGGGGAGGACAACCTGGCCGGCCGCGTCTACGGTGTACTCGTCGCTGAACTGCGCCTCGCGCCACACCTTCACGCGGACGCGGTCGCCGACCGCGACGTTGACAGCCGCCGCGCGCTCGGCGGCCTGGGCCGTCGATGCGTTGAGGGAGGCGGCCAACCCCGCCTCGCTGCGGCCAAACGCACAGGCCGTCGCACTCAGCGTCGTGGCGGCGAACGCGGCGCGAGTCAGGCGAGTGACGACCCAGCCGCGCAGAAGCGGTCGAAGAAGATTCAAGAGTGTGGATGCAGCCGAGTGACCGGCGGGGTGTGCTCACCGCCGGGTCCCGTCGGAGTCGCACTCCGCCGAGAAGCGTGGAACGGTAACGCGTTTCGAGCCCCGGGGCGACGCCGAATCCGGGCCCACACCACCAAGTATCTTGCGCCGATGTGGCCCCGCTTAGACACGCGTCCGGCGCGCGCCCCCGGCCGGGTGCTGCTCATACACCCGGGCGCGCTCGGCGATCTCGTGCAGGCGCTCCCGGCATTCGGCGCGGTGCGCGCCACGTACCCGCAGGCGCGCGTGACGCTCGTCGTGGGCGACGATCTCGCCGCGTTCGCGGCCGGGTTCGACCTCTTCGATCGCGTCGAGCCGTTCGACGTGGCGGCCGCGTATCGCGGTAGCGCCGCGGCCCGACTCGCCGTCCTCGCCCGACTGTGCGCACGCCTGCGGGCGGCGTCGCCGGACGCCGTCGGCGTGTTCAAAGGGGCACCCAGCTACGCCGTCCTCGCCGCCGCGAGCGGCGCTTCCGTCCGCGTTGGTCTCGCGCGCGGGTGGGGTGCACGGCTCCTCACGACGCCGATCGCGATCGATCCCGGCGCGCACCATGAGGATCGATTCCTCGCCGTGGCGCACGCGCTCGGGGCGACGCCGGATGGGGCCGACCCGCCCCGATGGCCCGCGGTGGCGCTCCCGGCCGCATTCGTGGCGGTGCGGGCGTTCGCGGAATACCCGGCGTTCGTGGCGGTCGCCCCCGGCGGAGCCCGGAACGCGAAGCAGGATTACGCGCCGAAACGCTGGCCGGCTCGGCATTTCGCCGAGGCGGTCCGTCTGGTTCGTGCCACGCACCACGTCGTCCCCGTCCTACTCGGCGGTAGCGGCGACCGTGACGAGGCAGAACAATTCCGTGTCGCGCTCGGCCCCGGCGTGGACATCGTCGATCTCGTCGCGCGGACGTCGGTGCCCGAGGCGCGCGCCGTCATCGCCGCGTGCGACGCCTACCTCGGGAACGATTCCGGACTCATGCACGTCGCCGGTACGACGACGACGCCGATCGTCGCGGTCTTCGGCCCGACCGACCCGCGCGTGTTGGCCCCCCGCGGCAGGCATGTCTACACGCCCTGGCATCCGTCTCGCCGCACCGCGTGTGTCGACGAGCGGACCGGCCAGGTGGCGCCGTGTTCGGAAATCTGCTGTATGGACCGGGTGACGCCCGCGGAGGTCGCCGACGCCCTCGACGCCGCGCTACACGCCGCTCGACACGCAGGCCGCGACGTTGTACGGCGCGCGCGCGACGGCGCCGCGGGCCAGCCTGCCGTCGCCGGGGGCGGCACATAACTCGGAGATCCGCGCCCGGAACACCGCAGCGTCGAACCGGAGCGCATTGGCACGGCACGCAGCCGGGTCCAACGGCGCGTCCCACGCCTCCGCGAGCGCGTCGGCGAGCGCATCCACGTTCTGCGCGTCGAAGAGGATGCCCGTCTCGCCGTGGCAGACGGTCTCGGTCGCACCGCCGCGCGCGAACGCGACGACGGGTCGCCCCGCGGCCTGCGCTTCGACCGGCGCGATGCCGAAATCATCATACCCGGGGAAGACGAACGCCCGCGTCCGGGCGTAGAGGTCGGCCACCTCGGCGTCGTCTCGCCACCCAAGGAAGTCGACCTGCGCGCCGCAGTCCCGGGCGAGCCGCGTGAGGCGGGCGCGTTCGGGCCCGTCGCCGACGACGACGAGCCGCCGGCCGAGGCGCCCGACGGCCCGCACGGCAAGGTCGACGCGCTTGTACGGCACGAGGCGCGCGACGACGAGAAAAAAGTCCTCGGGTGCGCGCCCGGTCGGGGCGAAGCGGGCCGTTTCGACCGGCGGGTAAACGACGGTCGAGTCGCGTCGGTAGTACCGCCGGATCCGCGCCGCCGTCGTCGACGAGTTCGCGACGAAATCGTCGACGCGGTCGGCCGCCGCGCGGTCCCACACGCGCAGCCAGTGCGACGCGAGGCTCGCGAACGCCTTGCCGCGCATTCCACGCGTCTGCTCGTGGTACTGGTCCCAGAGATAGCGCGGTGGCGTGTGACAGTAGCACACGACCCGGGTGCTCGGCGGCGTGATCACGCCCTTGGCAAACGCGCTCGACGTCGCGATCACGAGATCGTACGCGTCGAGGTCGTACTCCTCGACCGCGAGGGGAACGAGCGGCAGCAGCGCGCGGTGATAGCGCGTCGCACCGGGGATTCGCTGCAGGAACGACGGACGAACGTCCCAGCCGCGGATGGCCTGTGGCAACGCCGCCGGCCGGTGCAAGGTCGTGTAGATGGGCGCGTCCGGAAACACGCGCAGCAACTCGGCGAGTACGCGTTCCGCACCGCCGAACGAGACGAGCCAGTCGTGGGTGAGCGCGACCTTCATCGCGCCGCGCCGGCCCGAATGTCTCGGCGGCGCTTAGTACGCGCCGCGGCCACTCGCCACCGTGCCGATCGTCTGCAGCAGAATGCGCAGGTCGGCCCCGATCGACCATGTCTCGATGTAGGCGCGCTCCATCCGGACGATCGCCTCGAAGTCCGTGATGAGGTTCCGGCCTCCCACCTGCCACGGCCCCGTCATCCCCGGCAGCACCGACAATCGCGCGTGGTGGTGCGGCGCGTACCGCTCCACCTCCCGCGGCAGGGGTGGCCGCGGCCCGACGAGCGACATCTCGCCGCGCAGCACGTTCAGCAGCTGCGGTAACTCGTCGAGGCTCGTGCGGCGCAGCAGTCGTCCGACCCGCGTGACGCGCGGATCGCGCCGCATCTTGAACAACGGCGCGTCGCCGTACTCGTTGACCGCGGCCAACCCGGTGACGTCCGCGTCCGCGCACGCCCGCATACTGCGAAACTTGTACATCACAAATTCGCGCCCGCCGAGGCCCACGCGCCGACTCGCGAAGAGGACGGGCCCGGGCGTCTCCAGTTGGATAGCGAGGGCGACGAGGAGGCCAAGCGGCACGGCCAAGACGAGGAGCACCGACGTGACGACGAGATCCAGCGCTCGCTTCACGAGGAACTCGGGGAGTTCGAACTCGAGGGGGTGAAGACGAAACGCCGGGCACGCGCCGAGCCGGATCGCCTCTGCCCGTGCGCGCGTCGGGTTCAACGCCCACGGCACGGCGAAGCACCGCGCCCCCGCAGCGAACGCCTCCTCCGTCGCTGCGTCGAGCGCCACGTCCCCGAGGCGCGTCACGATCACCAGCTCCTCGACGTCGTGCTCGCGGAGCAGCCGGGGAAGGTTGCGCATCGCACCGAGCGCGTCCCGCTCCGCGATCGGGCCGGGGCTCACCACGCCGACGACGCGCTGGTCGCGCGATCCATCCAGCAGGAGTCGGTGCACGGCGCGCGCATCCTGACGCGTCCCGACGAGGAGCGCCCGGCGCAGCCCTAACCCGCGGCGGTAGGCCACCTGCACCATGAGCTCGACGGCCACCCGGACGGGCGTGAGCCCGACGGCGAGCGCGAGCGCATACCATCCGAGCGCTCGCCACGGCGCGCGCCCGTGCTCGAGCGCGCTCAGGGCGAGGAGCGTCGAGGACGCGAGCGCGACCGCGGCCAGGACCCGCACGAGCGAGCGGCGTCCGGCGCCGCCTCGGTACGCGCCGACCCCCGCGAGGGTCAGCAGCGTGACCCCCAGCGCGCTCGCGGGCGACGTCGAGAGACGCTCACCCGTTGAGAGCAGGGCCAGGATGGCGACCGCCAAGTCGAGCGCGAGAAGCACCACCACACGCGTCGTCGCGCGGAGCATCGTGACGAGCAGCCGCCGGTGCGCCAGCTCCGGCGTGAGGCGGACATCGCGCGCGGGGATCCCCCATGTCAGCGCGTCAACCCGATACGCGCGTGCCCGAGGAGGCGTGTCGACCGCCGGGGCGGGCGGCGGAGGTGTCACGGCGAACGCGCGACCGACGTGAGGCGTTCGTGCAGCCGCTCCGCGCCCGACGACGGCCAGACCCGGTCGGGCGCGGGCTCGGCCGCCGGCGGAGTCCCAGCCACTCCTGTGTACTCGGGCATCAGCACCTTGATCGCGCGCCGGATCTCCTCGGCGGGGGCGTTCCGCCGCGCGAGGGCAAGCAAGGCGGCGATCGACCGTCCCGTGCTGACGTCGAAGTCCGCGTGACGCGCGCGCAGTACCTTCGGGTGCTCCGTCGCGCACGCGTTCTCCTCGTCGAAGAAGACCTCCTCGTACAGCTTCTCGCCCGGGCGCATCCCCGTGTACGCGATCTCGATCTCGTGCTCGCCGAGGCCGGAGAGACGCATGAGATCGCGCGCGAGGTCGAGCACGCGCACGGGCTCGCCCATGTCGAGCGCGAACACTTCCCCACCCTGCCCCATGACGCCGGCCTGCAGCACGAGCTGCACGGCTTCGGGGATCGTCATGAAGTAGCGCGTCATTTCGGGATGCGTGATCGTGACCGGACCACCCGCGGCGATCTGGCGCATGAACGTCGGGATCACGGAACCACGACTGCCGAGCACGTTCCCGAACCGGACCGAGACGAAGCGGCACGCCGTGTTGCGCCCGATCTCCTGCACGACGCCTTCGGCCAAACGTTTCGTCGCACCCATGACGCTGGACGGACGCACCGCTTTGTCGCTCGAGATGAGAACGAACCGCTCCGCGCCGTAGCGCGCGGCGAGCTCGGCGATCACCTGCGTGCCGAGCACGTTGTTGAGCACCGCCTCGGCGACGTTCTGCTCCATGAGCGGCACGTGCTTGTGCGCGGCGGCATGGAAGACGGTCGCGGGGCGGAGCGCCTGAAACGCGGCCTCGAGCCGCGTGCGGTCGCGCACGTCGGCGATCACCGGCTGCACCGGGACGTCCGGAAACGTGCGCGAGAGCTCCTGGAGCAGCTCGAAGACCGAGTTTTCGCCGCGGCCGACGGCGACGATCCGGCTCGGCCCGAGCCGCGCGAGCTGGCGGCACAGCTCCGAGCCGATCGAGCCGCCTGCGCCGGTGACGAGCACCGTGCGCTCGTGCGCGAGCCCCCGCACGCGAGCGAGGTCGGTCTTGATCGGGGCGCGCCGCAGGAGGTCTTCGATCTCGACCTTGCGGAGCGCACTCACCGACTTCGCGCCGGAGATGAGCTCGAAGAGTCCCGGGACGGTCCGCGTTGCGACGCCCGCCTTCTCCGCCGCGTGCATCACGCGCCGAAGTGCCGCACCCGGCGCCGACGGCATCGCGATGACGATCTCGTCGATGCCGAACTCCCGGACGACGCCGGGGATCTCGTCGATGTGCCCGACCACGGGCACGCCCTGCAGGGTCCGATGCCGCTTGTACGGATCGTCGTCGACGAATGCGACGGGCGTGAGGTGGAGCTGCGGGTGCTGCCGCATCTCGCGCACCATGAACGACCCCGCGGAGCCCGCGCCCACGACGAGCGCCCGCCGGCTATTGGCCCGTTCGCGCGGTCGGTTCGCGTACTGCAACCGCAGCGCGAGCCGCGGCAGGGCGAGCGCGAGCGCGCTCAGCAACCCGTCGAGCGCGAGCACGCTGTACGGCACCCGCGGGAGCCCGAGACCCGGCAGCTGCGGCATGATCAGACCGACGAGGAGCCCGAGCGTGACCGATGCCGTTGCCGCCGTGAGCAACGAGTTCAGGTCCGCGGTGCCCGCGTACCGCCAGAGCCGGGCGTACAGGCCAAGCCGCGCGAAGGCGACGAGGCGCAGCGGCAGCGCCAGGCCGTAGTACACGGCGAGCGCGGCCCCGACACCGGCGGGGAGCGTCCACGTCTCGAATCGCACCACGAACGCGAGCACGGCTGCTACCCCGAGCAGCAGCGCGTCGGCCGTCATGAGGTGACGATTTCGAATTCGTGGCATGCGGTAAAGGTGACGGGATCGTGTCGGCGGCGAGGACGCGAGTCCCCTGCCGTGGCGCGGGTCACCCCGCGAACGTTAACCTGCTCCCCTGCAAAGTGTAGCCGCCGCGTTGCCCTACACGCGGCGCCGAGCGTCTGCGTGTCAACGTATGCGGCAGCACTCCGCCGCCCGCGTCGTCTTCTCGCGCCCGCATGCCGGATCGCATCTACCTGTCCGTCCCGCACATGAGCGGCCGCGAGCGCGCGTTCGTGGACGAGGCGTTCCGCACGAACTGGCTGTCGTCGGTGGGCCCGAACCTCGACGGCTTCGAGCACGACGTCGCCCACCTGTTAGGCGCGGGCACGCGCACGCTCGCCACGTCGAGCGGAACGGCCGCACTCCACCTCGTCCTCCGCGCGGTGGGCGTCGGGCCCGGCGACCGCGTGGCCGTGTCGACGCTCACGTTCGCCGGGTCGGTGTGGCCGATCCTCTACCTCGGCGCGGTCCCGGTGTTCCTCGACAGCGAGCCGGAGTCGGGGAACGTCTCGCCCGACCTCGTCACCGAGTACCTCCGCGACGCGGCGCGCCGGAACGCGCTGCCCAAGGTGCTCGTCGCGGTCCACCTGTATGGGCAACACGCCGACGTCGACCCGATCGCGGACGCGTGCCGAGCGCACGGCGTCGTGCTCGTGGAGGACGCCGCGGAATCGCTCGGCGCGACGTACCGCGGGCGCCCGACGGGCACGACGGCCGACTACGCGATCCTCAGCTTCAACGGCAACAAAATCATCACCACCACGGGCGGCGGGATGGTCGTCACGCGCGACGGCGACGCGCTCGCGCGCATGCGCAAGTGGGCGAACCAGTCGCGCGAGCCGGCCGTCGAGTACGTGCACGCCGAGCTCGGATACAACTACCGGATGAGCAACGTGCTCGCCGGGATCGGCCGCGGTCAGCTGTGCGCCCTCGCCGAGCGCGTCGCGCAACGCCGCGCGGTGTTCGATCGGTACCGGACGGCGTTGCACGGCGTGCCGGGCGTCACGTTCCAGCCCGAGGCCGCGTGGGGGACGCATTCGCGCTGGCTCACGGTCATGTTCCTCGATCCGGACGTCGCCGCGGCGCTCCCGGCGTCGTTGATCGCCCGGCTCGAGGCGGAGAACATCGAGGCGCGTCCCGTGTGGCGCCCGATGCACACGCAACCGCTCTTCGCCGGGCGCGAGACGGTCGGCGGGGCCGTCGCGGACCGCCTCTACCGGACCGGCGTCTGCCTGCCGTCGTCCTCGTCGCTGTCGGCCGAAGATCACGCGCGTGTGACGTCGGCCGTCCTCGACGCGTTAAGCTCGCCGCGATGAAAATCACTATCGTCGGAACCGGTTACGTCGGACTCGTCGTCGGGGCATGCCTGGCCGAGACGGGGAACGACATCGTCTGCGCCGACCTCGACGTCGCAAAGATCGAGGGCCTCCAGCAGAACGTCCTCCCGATCTACGAGCCCGGCCTCGACGCGCTCGTCGAGCGGAACCAGGCGCAGCGGCGGCTCGCGTTCACGACCGACGTCGCCGCCGCGACGGCGCGCGCCGAGGTGATCTTTATCGCGGTCGGCACGCCGCCGGACGAGGACGGCTCGGCCGACTTGCGGCACGTGCTGGCCGTCGCCGACACGGTCGGCCGCCACCTGCAACGCGAGGCGGTGGTCGTCACCAAGTCCACCGTCCCAGTCGGGACGGCGGCGCGCGTGCGCGCCGCCGTCGCCCGGCACGCGAGCGTGCCCTTCCACGTCTGCAGCAACCCCGAGTTCCTAAAGGAGGGCGCGGCGGTCGACGACTTCATGAAGCCGGACCGCGTCGTCCTCGGCGTCGACAGCGACTTCTCGCGGAGCGTGATGGCCACGCTCTACGCGCCGTTCGTGCGGACGGGCAATCCGCTGATCTTCATGGACGTCGCGTCGGCGGAAATGACGAAGTACGCCGCGAACGCGATGCTCGCCACGCGCATCTCGTTCATGAACGAGATCGCGAACCTCTGCGACGAGGTCGGCGCGAACATCGATCTCGTGCGCGAAGGCATCGGCAGCGATTCACGGATCGGCCGGTCGTTCCTCTTCCCGGGGCCCGGGTACGGCGGTTCGTGTTTCCCGAAAGACGTCCAGGCGCTCGTGCGCACGGCCCACGCGGCCGGCACCCCGCTGCGCGTGCTCGAAGCCGTCGAGGCCGCGAACGAACGCCAGAAGACGCGCCTGTTCGAGAAGCTGTCCGCCGCGCTCGACGGGCGTTTGACGGAGCGACGGATCGCGGTCTGGGGGCTCGCGTTCAAGCCGCGCACCGACGACATGCGCGAGTCGCCCGCGCTGACGCTCATCGAAGGCCTCCTCGGCGCGGGCGCGTCGGTCGTCGCCCACGACCCCGAGGCGATGAGGGAAGCCCAGCGGCGGCTCGGGCACCGGATCGAGTACGCGGCGACGAACTACGACGCCGTGACCGATGCGGACGCGCTGGTGATCGTAACCGACTGGAGCGAGTACCGGAACCCGGACCTGCCGCGGATCAAGGCGGCGTTGCGGCAACCGGTCGTCATTGACGGGCGCAACCTCTACGACCCGGCGCGCATGGCGACGCTCGGTTTCCGGTACGCCTCGATCGGACGGCACGCCGCGGGCGTTCGGGGCGACTGACCGTGCGGGTGATCGCGCGCCGCGAAGGTCACGCGCGACGCGCCGTCGAGATCACGCGCGCTGGATTCCCGACAACGGTCGCCCCGTCCGGGACATCGCGGATCACGACCGCGCCCGCCCCGACGACGACGTCGGCGCCGATCCGGACGCCCTGAATCACCGTCGCGCCCGCGCCGATCCACGTCCGCGCGCCGACACGCACCCCGCCGCTCAGCACCGCACCAGGCGAGACGTGCGCGCCGTCGCCGACGTCGCAGTCGTGCTCGACCACCGCACCGGAGTTGACGATCACGGCCGAGCCGATCGCAGCGGCCGCGTTCACGACCGCGTTGGCGAAGACAACGGCCCCGCGGCCGACGACCGCCGACGGGCTCCGCGCGGCGGTCGGGTGCACGAGCGCCGGCGCGTCGACGTCGGCGAGGCGGGCGAGGCACGCGAGTCGCGCGGCGTTGTCGCCGACGGCGAGGGCGACCGCGGATGCGTCGTAGCGCCACGCGCCGCCGTCCCCGAGCGAGGCGACGAATTCGTCTTCCGCGAGCACGACGCGCGCCCCACCCGGGTCGACGACCTCCCCGAGCTTCGCCGCATCACGGTCGACGAACCCCACGACGTCGTCGCCCGACGCGCGCACGAGGTCGGCGACCACTTTCCCGTGGCCGCCTCCGCCCCAGATCAGGAAGCGGCGCCGCGTCACGCGGCGACGGGCCGGATCTCCGCCCGACGGCCGCGCGCGGACACGCGACACGTCGCGGCCGCGGCTTCGCGGAACAGCGCGCGGTTCGCGTCGAGCACGCTGGCGTCGTCGCGGCGTGCGCGGGCGAACGCGGCCGCGCGCCGTGACCATGCGTCGAACTCCGCGGTGTCCATGTCGACGCAGCGCTGCACCGCGGCGCGGAACGCGTCGGGCGCGCGGAGCGGCAAATCCCAACCGACGCCGGCCGTCGTTAGTCCGCGCCACGGCGTGCAGTCACTGACGGCGACGGGACACCCCGCCGAGAGCGCTTCGAGGATCGCGTGGCCGAAGTTCTCGCCGTGCGTGGGGAACAGGAAGAGGTGGTGCGCACGCCAGACCGGCCCGACCGCCGCATGTGGGAGCGGCCCGTGGTAGTGGACCGAGATGTTGGCCGGTAGCGCCGCGATGGCGCGCGTGCAGGTGCGCCAGTAGGCCGCGTCCTCGACCGGGCCGTAGATGTCGAGCGTGACCCGCCCGCGAACCCCGGCGAGCAGTTCGACCGCGCCACGCAGGTTCTTTTTCGCGCTGATCCGCGACACGAACGCGACGCGTAGCTCACCGGCGGTCTTTCCGACGGTCCGCGGTTCGTCCGCGCTGACGGCGCTCGTCACGTCGGGCGCGACGCGTACCCGCGCGGCGGCGCCGAAGTGGCGCCGCACGTCGTCCGCCTCGGCGTCGCTCGACACCTGCCACGTGACCCCGTCGGTGATGCCGGATGCGCGCGCGGCGGAGATGTACGCGAGCTTCTTGGCCGTGCGCGGCCCGGGCACGCGCGTGGCGACCGCGTCAGGGACACCCGCGTTCCACCCGCGCGCGGCGAGCGCGCCCGGTTGCAACTCGCCGCGCGGCGCGACGACCACCGGCACGCGCGGAATCAGCCCGAGGCGGCGCAGCCAGAGCGGCGCGAACGTCAGGCGCGGCGAGAACACGCTGTTCAGATACAACACGTCGTGCGGCGTCCCCGCGATCACCCGACGCAGCACGTCGGGCGCGAGTTCGGCGGCCCGCAAGTACCGGACGCGCGCAGCACCTGCGCGCCGGTGCGAGCTGGGCGCGGTCTCGGGGTATGGAGCGCTCCCGTCGGCGTCGCGGTCGCGCGTCACGATCGTAAAGTCGAGGTCGCCGCCGAGCCGCTCGACCATGTGCTGGACCGTGCGCGGTGGGCCGCCCGCTTTGTAGCCGGGCAGATAATAGTCGAGCAGCGTGAGCACGCGGACCGGCATCGCCCTCGGGACGAC
>JAABUZ0100001233.1_pt1 | contig 50369 bp, 49 predicted proteins | sample 5562091 | NCBI WGS metagenome assembly JAABUZ01 (sample SAMN12813069, study PRJNA571459) | rock metagenome | isolation source: Antarctica rocks | place: Antarctica: Victoria Land, Linnaeus Terrace sud | collected 2015-12-21 | reverse complement strand
TCGCTGCCGTCGATCTAATGCGACCGGGCCCTCGAGAGTCTTCGCCGCGCTCGCCAGGGTGATCGCACGGTGGACCAGTTCCGCATATTGCCCGTGCGCGAGCACGTATTCCAAAGTTCTGAATTCTGAGACGAACGTCTTCACTGGTCCGCCATCATTCCGTTTGCGAGAGATCACTCGCGCGCTTTTCTCCGCTTCGGCGGCATCATGGGGCAAGTCTAGGTCCGTGACGCAGGCAGCGCGCACTGGTATGCGGTCCTTTCCGTCCGGGCTCTGGAAAATGCGCGAATAACGAAAGAGACCGACAGTTCCAACATTCACGGTCGAAACGCCGCGTTTGTTCAGCGGGAACCCAATCAGATCAGCCAGGACCGGAAGGAGTAGATTTCCGCGTCCCCCTCGACGATAAGGACCCCGCGCGCAAAGAAGAGATTGGCGCGTGTCGCGTGCAGGAATTTCGATAGGTACCGGTAGTCGCCGGCACTGAGGGCCGTCATGCCCGTGCGCAGCGGATACGCTCTGCCAGCGGCGACGACCACGATCTGCTCCAGATCGACTTGCGATGCGGGCACCGGACTATGAGTAGTCGCGACGACTTGGAGGGGCGCGGCCTCTTCCTCAGCGTTCGCCTTTCCGTCCTTATTCTGCGCCTTCGCCGCGACGCTTTGCTCACGTAAGAAGTCCCCAACAAGCAATTGGAGCTGGGGGTGTAGATGCGCTTCCGGTTCCTCGATGAGAAGCAGCGGCAAGCCGTCGTCGCCCGACGCCCCAATTAGCAACATCTCCGACGCCATGTAAAGGATATTATTCGAGCCGAGACCACGCTTTAGCCGCGTGGAGGCGCCCCCTACGGACGCGATCCAAAGGTCAAGCTTCTCTAAGATATCTCGTAATTCGGCTGCCCGAATGCCGACCGTGCCGCGGAAGGAGTCGCCCGCGACGGAAAACCGCTCCAAGTAGCGATCATTTAGACGGTCGCGCGTCCACTCAACGGCATCGTTCTCGCCGATGAGGTGCTCGGCAAGCCGCATGATGCCCACGAGCGTTTTCGGACGGGGGACGTTGCCTCCCGAGATTGCTGCTGGATCGAAGTCGGCATCCTTCTGACCGGCGAACCTCGGGTGTGCGTGCAGTATCTGCGAAAATCGCGACGCCTGGCCGGCGCTGAGTTCCTCGACGGCGTCGCGCAGCGCGCGCAGGTATGTGGCCGCCATAAGCGCACGCACCGTGCCATCAGGCCGTGGGCCGGTACCGTCCTCGCCCGTGCGAATGTCGGTCACGACGGAGCGTCTTCCGCCCTCGTGTCGGGTGGCTGAAAGCACGAGATGGAGCACCGGCCCGGCCGTCTGAGGCGTTACGTACTCAAAGAATAGCGATGCTTCGGCGGGATCCTCGAACTCGAAACGGTACGCGATCGACAGCGAAGTCGCGGTCACGCCCGCAGTGACGTTGAAGTCATCTTGTGCGATGCGGTTCCAGTCGCGCGCGCTCGTCCCGACTACGAAACGGGTTGCGTCCACAATGGCGGTTTTGCCGCCGTCGTTCGGGCCGACCAACATCGTAAGACCTGGACCGAAATCTAGCTCAAGCGCGTCCGAGCCCGAGCCGAATATTCGGAAATTTTCGATCTTAAGCCGTGAGAGGTGCACGCTTACCCACCGCCCTGTTAGCCGACGATCTCTAACAGCGGCGGATCGTCGTCGAGCGTCGCCGCCGCCACATAGTCGAGCACGATCGCGTTCGAGCGCTGGCCCGTCACGCGTTTGATGTTCTCGATCGGCACCTTCTTCTTCGCGGCATTGGTAATGAATCCACGCCTTAGCGAATGGCCGGCGAAGTCGCCCGCCACGCCGGCAGAAGCGGCCCGCCGTCGTAAAATCCGCGCGACATCCCCCGCATCGAGCCCGTTCGGCGTCAAATCGCCGCGCAGATCGAACGTCCGGAACACCGGCCCCGTCGTGCCGACGGTCTCGAGCCAGCGTTCGAGCGCCGCCACCGCGCACAAATCGGTCTTCGGAAGGCGCGGCACGTAGAGCTCACGCCCCTTCTTCCGCGGGTCGTTCTTGGCCGCGGCGATCCACACGTACAGTCCGCGCTTCGAAAACCGCAAGTGCTCGACGTCGAGCGCCACAAGCTCGCTCCGTCGAAACGCGCCCGCATACCCCAATAACAGCAGGGCGCGATCGCGCCGCGCCGGCAGATCGTCGGACATGGCCATCAACAACGCCGGAAGGCGCTCGATCAACAACGGCTCCTTCTTGCGGACCGCGGTCCCGCGAGTACGGCTATAGCGCCGCAAGAGCTTTCGGACCAGCGGATGGTCCGTCGGCGTCTCGAGGCCTGCGCTCGCGTGGCGGCTGGCGATCGCGGCCAGGCGCCGGCGTAGCGTCGGGAGTGACAAACCGATCGTCCCGGCGCTGAGCCCGGCCGGCGAGCGACTTCGTTGCGTCTCGAGGGTTTTGAGGTAGAGCGCCAGCGTCTGCGGCGCTGCCGGCAGCGCTTCGAGATCGTGGCGGCCGCAGAACGCCGAAAAATCGTCCCAATCATGAGCGTAGGCACGCTCGGTCGCCGGCGCGTGGTCGGGCGTGGCGAGGTCCTGGTCGACGGCTCGCGCCAACTCAGCCAGAGCGTCGGAAATGTCCCGCAGAGGCGCTGGCGGCTCGAATGCGGCCGCTAGGATCGCGTTTCGGCCACCTGGGATGACCTGGGACCCGTCCGCACGCGCTTCCATGCTCTCGTCTTCTCGGCTGACACGGGAAACCTTGCGTGCCTGAGAATTGAAACTTCTCAGGCACGATGCCGCTGTTAACGCGTGAGACAGGACGGTCGCATACGCGGCGGCGAAGCGCGGGCCGTGCGGAAATTCGAGCCTATCGACGAGCTCGACGACCTCGGCCCACCACCGCCCCTGCCGCTCATTCGCTACTGCGGCACGCGTGGCTGCCGGCGCCGTGCTCGGCCGGGCGGCCGCCACTGTCCGGCCTGCCACGCGGCGGCGGTGCGCCGCTGGCGCGAACGCCACCGGCACGAGCTCTTAACGCGGCGGCGTGACGCCGCAGGGTTCCGCGACGCCGAGACCCGCGCCCGCGACTCGGCGCGGGCCAAGCTCGCGATGGCGCTGCGGCGCGGCAAGGTCGTTCGTGGGGCGTGCACCGTCTGCGGGACCGCGGACGTCGAGGCGGCGATCGGCGATCCCCGCCGGCCGCTCGAGGTCGTGTGGGTGTGCCGGGCGGATCGACCAGCAATCCGGGAACGCGAGGTCGAGGCCGAGGCGCGGCGGGCCTATGACGCGCGGCAACGGGCCTGGTACGACGAGCGAGACCAAGCCCTTGCCGCGATCGAGCTTCTTCCGCCGGCCGAGCGGGCGCAACTCGAAGCGCTCGCCGCTCGTGGGCCCGCCGGCATCAAGCTCTCGCCGCTCGCGCCGCTTTACACGGAAAATCTAGTGCGGGCGTTTCGACGGCGTTCGGGCGGGGCGGCGCCTTCTTTGCCATGAGTCAGGACTCATGGGTCGGGTGTGAGGTCTCCGGTGTCATGTGTTCTGCGTCCTCCACACAGCTTGCGCCTTCGGGTTAAGTTCACCACTTGCGACTATGGCAGGACTCTTGACTCAGATGTCTTGAACCCAGAAACCATAGTGACGAGTCTTCACTCAGCAGTCCTTAAAACGGCGCATGATGATGGGCGAGCCATCGGCATAGCGGTTGTCAATCAAAAGGGCGGCGTCGGCAAGACGACGGCGACGATAAATTTGGCCGCCACGCTGGCCGCACATCAAAAGCGCGTTCTTGTCGTTGACGTCGATCCTCAGGGAACTGCGACGACCGCGACAGTCGGAAAGGCGAGCGACGGGACAGCCGAGATCCTAGGCTACGGTTCAGCAGAAGAAGTGAGTGGACTTATTGAGGCGGTCGTACACCACTCTGATTCTTATGGCATCGACGTGATCGGCGCCGATTTTGACCGATTGAACCATCAAGAGATCGCGCTTACATCATCACCTATGCTTATGGTGCGTTTCGTTGAGCTCATGGAAGCCGTAGAAGCTCGCTATGACTTCGTACTTTTCGACTGTCCGCCGGCGCTTCGCTCCTTAACGACGGCCACCATGTACGCAGCAGATCACGTCGTTGTCGTGGTAGAACCGTCCAAAGAATCGATCGACGGTTTGGGAAAACTGATGCGTTACCTCGCCGGACTGACAAAGCTCTTGCAGCGCGAGCCCTCCATTGCTGGCGCAATCATCACGAAGGCTGACCCGCGAGAAGTTCTTGTCCGTGACGTAAGAGCTGGTCTCGAAGAGACGGGCCGTTTCGCATGGATACAGCCGATCTATCTCACGGTGGGCTTCAAGGATGCATACACCGAATCAAAGCCGTTGGCGGCGATTGCGAAATCGCGAGCGCATCAACTCGCGCTTGACGACCTAGAGGCACTCGCGACCCGCGTAATGGGACTTGGTTCGCCGGTGTTAGCATGAGCGAAAAGCGCTCTGATCGCCTCAGGTCAATCATCGCGGCAACGGTCACGGATGCGGCGGAGGACGCGGCGCCCGTGACCGTGACGGGTTCAGGCATTACTCCAAGCGATCAACGCGACTACACATCGAGAACAGCGCCGCTACGGCGGGCCCTTCCATTGAGTAGTGAATCAGGACAGCTGCAAGCCCAAGACCAGTTCAACGCGCTCGAGCGTGGATACGAACATCCCGCTTCCGCGAATCCGACGGCGCAGCCAAGGTCTGTCCTTTTACCGACGCCCATTGCGCCTAGCACGAGAGCTGGCCTTACAGATGTCAATGACTCGCGGAGCGCCGTCCGCCCGGCACTGCGTGCTCCAGAGAGACCTACAAAAATCCGGACGTGGGAGAAGGCGAACGTCACGCTCGAGCCCCGCGACCTTGCCATACTGCGGCGTTCCGACGCTCAAGCCAGAGCTTACGGGTTTCGAATCCGTAAAGGCGGTAATCCGTCGCTCTTCGTGCGAGCGGCTTTGCGGCTCCTAGACGAGCTAATCGATCGCGATCCAGAGGGCTGGATCAAGCGCATCGCAGCAACGACGCCTGCCACCGCAGACGCGCTGACTGAAACGACGTAGTGGGAAACGAGGCATCACGCGCGTGCCCGGGCTTATCGGGACTGGCGTTTCTCTTCTTGGTCGCGGGACACGATATTTCGGTTAGCACGTCAGGACCCGCGAGTACGCCGTCTGACGCGTTTCGCAATAGCCGGGACGACGCGAGCAGCTCATGATGGGACAGCAACCACGTGAAGCGAACCACGCAATATGAGCACTCGGCGCCGCAGAAAGAGTACGCCCCCGCCGACCGCGCTGAAACCGCCGCGCACTAGCGAAGCGCCGCATGCCCCACCGGCGATTCCATACTTAGCGGGAAGCGCTTCCGAAACGGTCGTCGATGCGCTCATCGACGAACCCAGTGCATGGCAGCGTGCCGCGGACGGATCGTTCTATTATGGCAATACTGAGCGAACCTTCGTTTCAATTGGCGATCCTCGCGTGCCGGCGGCCGTCAATGCCGAGGAAGCCTGGAACCTTGTGATTGAGGTCGGCGGCGATGAAGCAGCGCAAACGCTCTTGTACGTGATGGCTCGGTGCCTCAGTAATGAGAACCCGCTCGAGAAGGTTCGCATCCACGTCAATGACTCGTTGAGTTTCCGGGGCCTGAAGCGCCACAAGAGCGGCGATTTTCGACCCGAGCAGAAAAGGGGAGAAGCACGGCGCTTTCGCCTGCTTTCCGACATCTGGGTGACTGCCCGCGACGTGGTTGAGGTGGCCAGCGGTCGCGGAAAGAGGAACAAGCAGATCAACGTAACCTCGCGACTGATTGAAGTTGCGGTCGAAAGCGAAGAAGACGTCGGGACTCAGCGCCGCGGTGCGCCGATCCGCCTTCCCGCGATCGTCAGCGCCGATGCCGTCGACATACCGTACGCCGTGCGAGCGGGCATTGGCGAGTGGGCTAAGCCCTATATCGAAACCCCCGATTCCGTGAAACAGATGCTGCATAAGATCGTGCAGTACGACGTCAACGTCGACGCCCAGCGCTTCGCAATGCGATTTTCCCTTGCGGTTATGTTCCGGCGCGTCGGAGATTCCGTAACGGTCGGCGAGCTCTTAGAGAGCGCGCGCCTGCCGAGCCCGGAGCGACATGCCGACCGTTTCAAAGAGAATGTGGAAGACGCGTTTGAATTGTTGAGGCGCGACGGACTGATTGGCGGGTGGCGGTACGACGGCGCAGCGGAAGAGCTGCCTCGCACGCGATGGGTCAATAAATGGCTGGACTGGACGGTTGTGTTCACCCCTACTCCGGCGGCGCTCGCGCGGTAACGCTCCCCACCGTCCAATGGTCGGAAGCAGATCGCCCGCCGGCATATCGACGATAGTCGCGAGACTGCAGCGGGACTGGAACCCCACCGTTGTGTGGCTGAATTGTCGCCTGGACCCCACCACCTTGTGGTCAAATCGGTGCGAGCCGGGTCGCCTAGCAAGCGATTCGGCCCAAAAACGCACCGTCAAATGGTCAAATGTGCCCTACACCCACCGTCCTATGGACGAATCGGCATCGGCACCCCACCACCGAATGGTCGAATAGCGGTCGGTACCCCACCATCGCGTGGGCGATTAGCGTCACTGTTGCCCCACCGTACTGGGGTCGAATTGACGATTACTTTCGAGCTGTGCGCTCATGCGAATTGACCGCGAACCCTCGACCCACCGTCGGACGGTCGAATGCTCCTCAGCTGAAACGCGCTAGACTAGCGGCAACTCTAGGGGCCGTCTCGAGCGCGGCATTCTTGTTTCGACGGGGGAACACACCAATCGAGACCACGATCATAACGTTGTCTTCTCGTACAGTGCAAACGCGCTGCACGTTTCCTATTTGCTGGGGCCGCGGCACTTGGCATGCGTGCGTCTTGTGAACGCGCAAGCTAGATCAGCGTTACGGGTCACGCCCATGGTCACCGCGGCAGCATCCGAACCTACACGTCGCTCGACGTCGGCATTGAGATGGTTCGTGCCGACGCCTGTCGCTATGCTTCTCGACCCGTCACTATCGAGCGATGCTAAGGTACTCGCCGGCATCTTACTTCACTATGATGGGCCGCGCGGATGCATCCCGAAAATTGAGTCGCTCACACGCGATATGAACACGTCCAAACACACCGTTTTTCGACTGCTCGAGGAGTTGGAACGCTATGGCTTCCTAAGACGGAATCGCCGTGGGCGACGGAACGCTTACACTCTGTTCCCTGTTTATGAAAAGCCGGTTCGCCCCGACGACATCCTAGCTACGGGTGAGCTGTCAATCGAGAATAACGCCCGCCTGACACCGCCACCTCGTAAGACACTGCGCAAGCCGCGTGCTGATCCGACACTGCCACTAGACGTTGAGCGGCAAACTCCAGCATGCATAACACCAATCGACCGCGCGCGTTCCCTCGCGGATAAGACCGCTGCTGGCCCCATAACCGGCGTGAATCACAGTCCGGCGCCCCCCACAGAACAGGTCGCACCCGTGCGACCGAATGGCGCTATCCCGGGGAGCGCAAAGATCGCATCGGGGCGACCTGTGGCAGCCCTAACGTCGAGCGAACAAGTCGCACCGGTGCGATGTCAAAGAGTCGCATCGGTGCGACCCTTTACGGCAAATACGTCTCACCCGTGCGACCTGCTAGAGAAGAAGAACCATACGTCTATAAAAAACCAGCAGCAACAATACCCGACTGCTGCACTTGAAAAGAACGATGAGGTCACTAGCGCGATTGCTGACGCGCTGAGCTCTCAAGGCATAAGCTCAGACGACGCAGCAGCATGGGCTCCCGAACTTGTCGACCTTTCCGTCGATGACGTCACCGACGCTGCCAAGCTGCTTATCGCGAAGCCGGCATATCGGCGCAACGAGATTCGGACACCGGCAAAGTATCTGCGAACGCTTTGTAGGAGCGTCGTCGCGGTCGATCGCCGGCTTCGCGAACATGAGGCGCTAAAGCGCGGCGGTTCGGTCGCACCAGGATCGGACGCTATGGATATTCTTGCTACGCTCCGGGATGAGGACCGCAAGCGGGTCGTCGAGCGGGCACGTGCCTTCGTTCAGCCGGATGCCGCCTTGTGGCCCATGGCTGTCGCGATCGCACTGCATGGCTTGAATCTCTACCGTCAACTGGAGGCGGAGTAAACCAGTGCTGAAAGGTGGCAGTGCGCTCGTGGTTGCAGTTAGCTTGCGTTTCTCGATGCGTTGCGGTAAGATAGGGCAGAGGAGCCCTTGATGTCGACTTCGCTTCACCCCCCAGAAGATGTAGCTCTCTCCTTGCCGGCCGGAGACGTCGTCGCTCGCCTGGTTGAATTGCTGGGCCTGCGAACGGTCGCCGTAATCGCCGGCGTTTCCCAAACCCGCACGGTGCGGCAGTGGACTGAAGGAACGCATCCGTCCACGAGTGTCGAGGACTCATTGCGTCTGGCTTTACAGGCGGCGCTGATCGTCCGCGAGCGCGTTGCCCCCGAGACCGTTCGCGCTTGGTTCGCCGGAGCCAACCGTCGCCTCGACGATCAAGCGCCCGCTTTGGTGATTCGCGAGCGTCCCGACGGTGCGGCGCGTGGTAGGCTTTTGTCTGCCGCGCGGGCATTTCTTTCGGCTGCGTGACGCTCCCGCTGCGCCGACCGCCGGCGCGGCTCTATCGCGTCCATCGCAGTATGTCGCCGCTTGAGTTGACCTCATGGAGCTACGCGACGGTCGCCACTCCCACCGGCGAGCCAAATTTTGGTGGCCGGTGGGACGATCCACGACCCGTTCCCGGACAGCGTTTTCGCACGCTCTCACTCTCAAACGATGCGATTGGTGCGCTGATCGAGGTCTTTCAAGACCTGCGCCCCGACCCTGCCTATCGAGCTATCGAGGCGCAGCTCGACACTACCGACGCGGCCGATGAACATGGGCCACCGGCGATCGCGCTCGATGACATCGTAACGCGCAGGTTGAGCGTCGTAAGAGTTGACAACAGTGCGCGTTTCGCTCCCGTCACGGAGTCGCCATGGCTCAGCTATCTACGCGATGCGCTTGCGCGCGAGCTTAAAGTAAGTGGAATCGAGGTTCTCAAGATTGGCTACCTTCTTGTCGGCAATACCACACTCAGTCAGCACGTTGCCGGGCTCGTATTCAGCCAGTTCCCTGACGTTGCTGGAGTTACAGCGCCGTCGACCATGGGCACCGAGTTCGAGAACTTTGCGGTGTTCGAGCGCGGCAGCGAGCGTGGTGACTTGCGCGCCGAGCTTCGCGGTGTTTCAACCACACAACTTAATGCCGACATGCCCGAAGTAATCGTTGCGCTTGAGCAGCTTGGCCTTCGCCTGGATGTGGCTCGTGCTTCCATAAGGTTCGGTGAAGTTTCGGGCAGATAGCACGCAATGCCACTTTCGCTGACAGAGCCGGTCGTACACATCTACGAGACCAACCGGCGCAATCAATGCGGATAGTTTGGCGACCCTCCTCGGTGTGTCGCAACCGGATGTCGCGAAGGCTATCGGCCGTGAGCGTACGGCAATTGCCCCGAAACCTCGTCTGGTACCGCGGAAAGAGCGCGCGCCGAGGTTCCTTGCCTAATTTTGCGCGTCACGGGGCTTACACGAGGGGACGGGGCGACTATAGGTCTCAAGAACTTCTTCAGGGGGTGCATCGTTGCCAATTCCGGATAGTCAATGGGAGACTTGGTCGCTCGGCGGGGCGCAGACCACGGCGGCTGCGACCGGCCAGGCGATTCGAGATGCTCTTAATTCGCCGACGTCTCTGGTGCGAGGGCGAGATAAGGCCATCTATCTCCAAGGCTCCTACAAGAACAGCACCAACATTAGGGGCGACAGCGACGTCGACGTGGTTGTCCAACTGCGGGACTCTTTTGGCTACGACGTGTCGACCCTGAACGCGAACGAGCGTGTCGCGTTCGACCGGACGTACTCGGACGCGACGTACACGCTGCCGCAGTTCCGAGCAGACGTTTTAAAGACGCTTGAGGCTGCGTTTGGCTCTCGCGTCGAAAACGGCAATAAGGCAATCTGGGTTCGCAAACGGAGCGGATTTGTCGACGCCGACGTCATCGCATGTCAGACGTACCGTTTCTTTGGTGGTTCACCCGCCGGAACGACCGTCCCGTTCTCGCTGGACGGAATGCGATTCTACACACAAAACGACCATCGCCTTATCAAGAATTGGCCGCGCCTTCACTATGACAAAGGCGTGGAGAAGAACGCCGCCACGAACGGCCACTATAAGTCGACCGTTCGCATCTTCAAGAACCTGCGGAACTCCCTCTACGACAGCGGCGCTTTACCGAGGACGACCGCACCCTCGTACTTCGTCGAGAGCCTTATCTTCAACGTCCCGAACAACCAGTTCGGATCGTCGTATAAGGGAAACGTCCTTAATGCACTTGTGTGGCTTTACAAGCAACATGAAGAAGGCGGTTTTCAGAAATTCGTCTGCGGAAACGGCTTCATCTCTCTATTCGGGACAACCCCCGAGCAATGGGACGTATCCCCCGCCTATAACTTCGTCACTGCTTGCACCCACGCGTGCGTCTCATGATGACGACGAAGTTTCACCCCTACGCGACTGACTCCAAAGAGCGGGAACAACTGCCGGTGTGGTTCGCGATTCTCGCCATAGCGCTCTCGTACACGGTCCATCTTCTGGTGGACCACTTTCACCCTAGCCTCCCGTGGTACGTCGACCTGTGGGATCCGATCGCGTTCTACGGTCTCGTCTATGGGATATTCGCGCGATACGCTTGGCGATGGCCCATCTGGCGTCGGTCGGGATTAGTCCATATTCCCGACTTGAACGGGCACTACGTTGGTTCGATGAGGAGCAGCTACGACAACCACCAAGAATCCCGGCCGTGTGAGTTCGACGTCCATCAAACATGGACGACCATCGCGATACGTGGCAAATTTGAAAGGTCGTGGTCGTTCAACATGGTCACCGGCATCAGCGTTGTTGACGCCGTCCTTCCGCGCCTCACCTACGAGTACTACAACGTCCCGGCCGACGCGGCGCCGCCAAGCATGCACGCACACGACGGTACAATGTGGTTCGACGTTCAGAACGAGGACGCATTGAGGCTCAATGGGAACTACTACACCGGACGCGATAGAAATACGACGGGCACGGTCGAAGTGACCCACGAGTAAGTGGCGCACATCATGCCTGCACCTCGGTCACCGGGCTCTTCATGCCGCTGCGCTGCAGTAAGGTAGCGCTTAGGTTACGTAGCCGTCCTCTTTAAGAATCGCAGACGGCGCATGTCCTAAAGCCACGACGTTTCAGCAACGTAGGCGCGGATGATATTGTGGCCTCTTCTGAGTGTCCGGCGAATGGCGGTAACGAGAAAAGAATAATCGTTTCAGTTTAGCCACGGAGTACGCAGATTGCCGGAAGACTTTACGGTCCGAAGCGGCCTCGTCTGGTATAGGCGCATCGCGTGCTGACGGCTCTAATAGCCCGCGTCGCGGATGTGGTGAACGTCTGGACCCAAATCTTCTGCGCCCAAGTCAGTCGCGGTTGATCTTTGGGATCCTAGCCGCGGCCGCGACGAAACGCAAGGGACACTACCGGTCCTCACGATGTTCCGGTCCACGTTCGCTGCGCGCCCTTGTCCGCTGCGCCGTTGCGTCGCGCCCGCGTCTTTAACGGACCCATCAACAGCGACCGCCTCGGGCGGAGAAGGGTTCAGACCAATGACGACACTCTACAGCATCAGCGACGACCGCACGAAGTTCTGCCGCAAGGCGATGAAAGCACACGGCGGCGTCTGGAATCCGGTCACCAACGCGTGGATGTTCACGAATGCCGGCGACCACGGCAATGCGCTCTGTGAGCTCTACAAGACAACGCGGCCGAGCGCGGCGCAAATCGAAGCGCTGCTCGCGATGGCGACCGACGGAACGGGTGCGCAGGCGTGGGACTTCGATCCCAGCGTGACGGTTCCCGACTTCACGCAACTGTCGCGAGACGAGGCGTCGCGCCTCTTGAGCGCGGGCTACACCGTGCGGCGGCTGCTCGGGACGCATCCGCTCGAGGATGTGCCGGCCGAGGTCCCCTCGGACGTCTTCGACGCTGCGCCGTTCGAGGAACGCGCGCGGCGCAGTTCCCGCCGGGGTCGCAGCGCCGCGTAAGCGCGGCTCACCACACTCACCGCCGCGGCGCTCGTAAGGGCGCCGCGGCTTCATTTTGGAGGCTTCGCATGTCGAGCTCTGTTTCGTCGCGCCGTAGCGACGTCGTGTCCATGCTGCTCGTCGACGCGAGCGAAGACGATTACGCGTCGATCGCGCCGCATCTCGGCGCCTATCCCATTGCGTTGCTCGACCGGCTCGTCGATCGCAACTGCCGCGTGCGGCCGTTACGCGACGTCGAGCGCTACCGCGACGCGTCACCTGCGCTGCGGCGTCTGGGTGTCGATGTCGACGCGTGGCCCGTTCCGCCGGCGGGTCTCTTCGTCGTCGAGGAGCGCACCGTGTATTTGCGCTCGCGTACCGCGATGACGATCGGCCACGAGGTCGCGCACGCGATCGACTGCGCGCTCGGCAACGGCGTGTATCGCAGCGGCTTCGATCCGCGCATTCGCGCTGCGTTCGCGGGCGCGCGCGCGTTCGTGACGCCGTACGCGGCGTCCGGCCTGGACGAATACTTCGCCGAGTGCGTCCGCGCGTACGCCGACGCCTTCCACGATGCGGGTTCTCCGTGGCCGCGCGCGACGCGCGAACGCCTGTGCTGCTGCGATCCCGCGATGCACGCGATCGTCGCCGAGTTCTTCGCGAGCTAGCCCGAAACGCCGGCGCGGTCGGCGTCGCGCAGTGAGACTGCGCCTGACGATGGGCTTTCATCTCAGTCTGATGGAGATTTACACATGTCCCGCAAAGCAAAGACCAACGGCTCCACGTCGCTCGCGACGATTCCGGATGCGCCGCTAGCACGGCAGATGACCCGCGCTAAAGCGAACGAACTGCTCAAGGCGCGCGCACTTGAGCTTTACCACGCCGCTCGCTCCGAGCGCGACGAGCACATCCGCGCGTTCGAGGCGGAGTACGGACGGGCCGACCGCATCGACCATACAGTCCTCGCAGACTTGCAACGCATTCAAGCGCGGCTCGCTGCGATCGCGGCGCGCCAGCAACGTCCGAGTGGAATGATCGGCGAGCCCAAGGTTACGAAGTTCGTCGAACAAATTGGCACGATGGTGGGAGCGGTCAGCGCCCATCTGGCCACTGAGCGCGCACTCGAATTGTTTGCGCCGGTGCAACAATCCGACTACGTCGGCTGGAACGGCGGTGCGATCGGCCCGAAGGGCCACGATGATTCCGTGCTCGCCGGCTACGAGATCGTCGATGATCCGCTCGGCGCCAAGAACGCCGTGCCCAGCGCCGATGACGACGGCGAGGTGTGCTTGCACACCGACATCGAGCCGTACGACGACGATCCGACCCGTGGAGTCTGCGCCGACTGCGGCGACGACTTTGGAATTCGCGTCGCGCCGTCCGTCGACGGTGAACGGTACGACTCCGCGGCGGGAGAAGAACCGGTCGTCAACGCTGCCGTTCTCGACGACGCGGTCGCCGTCGGATGAAGCAGCAAGCGGCCCCGGTAGCGCACCGGGGCCGCGCTGTCTTCGAAGACGCCTTCCCGCCCAAGTTCGTGCGCCACGCGTATACGCTCGCGATTCGGCGTGCAGCGCGCGACGCGCATCGGTCCGCTTGCGATCGGGACGCCGTCGAATGCGAAATCTGTCGGGAGCACGCGCGCGCGATCGCGGATGCCAAGTGGGTGCTCAATCACGCCGTCGATCCGGTGTAACACCGTGTTGCGCTGGACGCGCCGAGAGACGGGCCCAACCGGGTGCGGCATGTTACGCATCGGGGTCCCTCCGCGCGCAAGGGTCTACGATCGCTACGCGACGCGCTGCGCCCTTGCGCACTCCTCCCGACGCTGTGTGCCGGCAAGTACCCGGTGGGGCTTTCTCATCGGCGCTTGATCGGAGGAACAGACCTATGGAAGTAGAGTCCGAGCGCATCGTCGTCACGATGACGAAGCCCGAGCTGGCCGACTTCGCACGCGCCGTTGCACAAGAGGTTCTCACACGCCTCGATGCGGCGGAACGCTTGCAATCGGAAAATCCGCAGATCACGACCGGCGCGCTTTGCGTGGACCTGCCCGGCCATGAAGTCACCGTCGACGGCTCGCCCGTCAGACTCAAGACCCGCGAGTTCGCGTTGCTTGCGGCGCTCGCGCAAAACGTCGGACGCGTGTTGACGCGCGAGCAGTTGCTCGAGGCGGCGTGGCCCGATCCGCAAGCGGTCGACGATGCCCGAACCGTGGACGTCCATGTTCGTCGGGTGCGCGTCGCCCTCGGAAGCGCAGCGGCGCTGTTCGAGACCGTGCACGGCGTCGGCTACAAGCTCGTGAAAGCGGCGGTGAGCGCCAGAAGCGCGTAAAACGGCGGGGGCTCCGGGGCCGCCGCCGTCTCGATGCTTGCCGTTCATGCGGAAGCAACATCGCTGTGCGTCACTATGAGCATGGAAAACCAATGTGATTGCCCGATCGTCGACGCACGTCGGGTTGCCGTGACCTTGCGCGAGCTGTCTTTCGACCTGCTCTGCGCGATGGAAGCCGCCGTCCCCATTGCGCTTGCACAGGCGGCCGGCGACCTCGCGCCCGAGCTTCGTGCGCGCATCGCAAACCACGTGTTCGCCGAAACGAAGATTCGTTACGTCGCCCTGGCAGCAGCGACGCTCATGACCATCGATGCCGGCGAGCACGGCTGACACGGTTTGAGGCTCCCGTGCACCGGATGCTAGCTGCTTTAGCGCGACAGAAGTTGTAACGGCGTGGGGATCGCGTGTTGCCAATCCCGCGCGATCCGCTGCTGCGCATCGACGAGCCCCATCCGGCCGCTACACACGGCTTCGTGAAGGGTCTCTTCGACCCGATCCTTCACGCGCGCCTCGGCTCGCGGCTGGGGCCACAGGTTGCGTGGGCTGTTTGCGCCGCCGAGCTCGAGTGGGACAAGATGATCGATCACGTAGCCGCGACGCGGACCGACGTACCCGCCGTCGGGCGTCCGATGTCCGCGCGGAATCCCGTAGGCCGTGTAGACGGCGTCCCGGACGCGGTACGGGACGTTGCGAACGGCGTGGGCATATCCAGACCGGCAAACGATTGCGGTGCTCGACGTCGCGACCGCGCCCGGCGTGCGTGTCCGGTCAGGCAGTTGTGCTGCAGTCGTCGCGGCCAGAGTAAAAGCCGCAAGCAAAACTGCGAGCGCGATCGCTTTCACGAGCGGTTATCAACTTCCAGATCGAGGGTGTGAACGATTCCGGCGGACCGGGCGCCGTCCCACCGTCCCGACACTCGCAATGCGGCTTGGCGCGGATCCAACATTCGAGAATGCCGCGCTTTTTGCAACCGAGGCTGCTGCACGACGATTTGCGTAGGCGGCAGGATCGGCGTCGCGCCGTGCGTCGTCGACGTGACGATCGCGATGCTGGGAACGATCGGCGTTGACGGCGCCGCAGCCGCGACGACGGCACGAACGTAGCGTTCGCCGGCGTAAAGGCTTCCCGTGTTGTAGGCCATGATCGCATGCCACAGCGCTTCTGGCCGCTCGGGAAACCGTGCCGCAGCGACACGGTAGGCGTTCGCGAGAATCAAGCTGCCGACGCGCAGGTTTGCGCACGGTTCGAGCATCCGATCCGCGTTGACGTGGAAGGCCGCGAAATTCCCGCTATTGACCTGCGCGATCCCCACGTCGACGGAGTCGCCCGCGCGGATGGCCGCCTGGGCGATGCGCAGCGCTTGATTGCGCGTTTGCGGTCGATAGCGGCGGTGCGCGGTGTTGTCATTGAGGGCGTACGGCCAGCCGCCGCTTTCGACTGCGACGATCGCGGCCATCGTGTCGGGAGCGGCCGCCGGTGCGCAGGCGCGCAGCGCGGCGGCGAGCGCGACGGGCACGATCATTCGCGGTACGCGGCGAGTGGCAGATCGCGCTCGACCATGACGTTGAGGATGTAGCCCGCGGGAACGTGCATCGTCGGCGGTTGGCTCAGCGTTCTATCGTAGGTTTGCGTCGCCGCGTTTGCAACGTTCGAACCGACGGCGCTTCCGATCGCTTGGCCCGCGGACTCTTGGCAGCCGTAGAACCCGCATCCGCTCGTGCGTGGCTGCGCGAGCTCTGCCCCGGCGGCGAGGACGCTCAGGAGCAGCACGTTGCCGAAGAGACGGCCGGTGTGCATGTCGACCTTTCCGCCCAGACCCGCGACGCCGTTGAGGTCCACGCCGACCATCGAGCCGAGATCGATCGTGCGCAGATTCGGCAGCTTGACTGAATCGAAGCCGACGAACAGCCGGGCCTGCCCCTGCGTCATGGCGCTTTCGTACGAACCGATCAGCTTGGAACCGCGCGGGATGACCAGGACCCGATGGGTCGCATCGAAGACGTCTTGCCGAATCTGCGCCGTTACGATCCCCGGCACGGTCGAGTCGATCGGCGTGTAGAGCGATGCGGGGATAATCATGCCGCGTTGCAAGATCGGCCCGGAAGGCGGCGTGTCGGTCGTGGCAGTCTGCGTGGTGAGCGTTCGGGCCGCGACGGCGGGCGGCGGCTGGTTATTCCTGGGTCGCTTTGCACTGTCGTCATTCCCGAGCTTGACGTCCATCTGCGAATCGCGGGCGTCCTCGATCCGCTGTTCGCGCAGGCGCGCGGCATCATCGACGCGAGGTGCCGAACTGTCCGGCGCGGTGGCTGCGGTCGTATCGGTTCGAGCGGCCGGCGCGGGCTGCCCGATCTGCGACGGCGTCTGCGCGGACGATACGAGCGATGTGTCCAGCGTTGATTCTTCGGGAGCCTTGCGCGACATTGCATGCCGCGGCACCGGCAGCGCGTCGCTGTGCTTGGTTTCGTTTTGGTTGATCGTGCTCACGTCGCTCCCGTGCAACGTGCCGAAAGTTTGCGGGGACGCCGATGCGACTGCGGGATGTGCGGAATGCATAAGCCACAGGACAAGCCCGCCGAAAAGTCCCACGACGAGCAGGATGGCGAGGATCGCCGACTTGCGGATCTCGACGATTCCTTCAGTTCCGGCGCCGGCGACGAGCTTCTCCGCATGATTCGTCGCCATCAGCGCATCCGTTCGAACGTCGTGCGCAACTGACCGCGCCCGGTGCCGCGGATCAGGGCGAGCTGCGTCGGGACACCGTCGAGAATGAACTGCCGGTGGGCGCGGTCGTACGAGTAGTTCGCGATTTCGTCGGTCCGGTTGTCGAGCGTATACGGCTGCGGAAGGTCGCCGGCGACCTCCGGAACGTTGATGTAGGTGTGCGCGCCGTCGTTGCACACCGAGACCGGCCGAAACTCGTTGGCGCCGGCAACTTTGTATTTCGTGTCGAGCTTCGCGCACGTGTACGTGGCTGCGATCGCGGCGCGCGCGCGCTGAGCGGCGGCTCGTTGTTGTGCAACTTGTGCCGCCCGGCGCGCGCTATCGATCGCACGCTGCCGCTCGACGGCTTCGCGCGCCGCCGCTTCTTGCGGGTAGTAAAAGCCGACGTACTCGTCCTGCCGGCCGTCCGAGCTTTGAAGTCGCAGGTGATACACGCGCCGCGTCGTCGTGATGGTCAGCGTCGCCCACAGTCTATCGTGGGTCGGCTTGACGAACATATGCGGTGTGTCGGCGCCGCTCACGCCGTCCGTGGCCTTCCACCGGACCGAGTCTGAGATGATGGCCTGGTTGATCTTCTCGCCAGGCTCGAGCTGGATATCGCACTCATCGCCGACCCCGACCCAAACGGTCGGGATCGCTTCACCGTAGGGGAACCGATACGAGCCGTCGGCATAGAGGATCGCGCCGTTGTGATGCGAGCCGTCTCGGGTGACGTCAGGGAATGCGACCCGGTGCGGCGCGGTCGACGCCAACGCTGCCGTCGACGACGCGAACAGGAAGACAACGCCGAAAACAAGCGCGCGTCGCATCAGTTCATCCTCCGCGCCCAGTCGAGATCAGTGATGTAGATGCCCAGCGGATTCGCGTAGATCGTCGCTTCGTCGGTGGGTCGACTTTGCGCGATACTCATGTGCGCGCGATAGCGGATCGGCACGTCGATCTCGCGACCGCTCGGATCGCGGGCGTCCTCGGTCCACTCCGCCTCATACTCGCGTGTCGAGCCGGGAATCGGTGAGACGTACGCGACGGCGACCGAGACGCGGCGATCTCGCCCCAGCGCAATTGGATCGTTGGCCTTGAAGTACGCCCCGAGGAATGCCGCGGCGGCCGACCCGCTCGCAACAAGCGCCGCCATGCGCTCTTGGCGAGCCTTAGCGGCGATCGGATCGCTCGTGATCGTGCGCGCATTCGCGATCCAGTCGGCGAGCTGGGACCGAATCGCGGCGACGTCTGGTGCTTGGGACCCGACAACGCGCCCGATCGGCGCGAGTTCGCCCGCCACGTTCTCGCGGAAGAAGATCGGAACCATCTTCGGCTGCGAGGCGAGATAGATGTTCGCGCCCATCGAGAGCACGAGCGCCGTCACGGCGATCAGTGCGATGCGGGTCATCGTGAGCGCCCAGCGTCGGTCGCCGGCCGCCGATTCGATGTAGTGCCGTTGCGCGTCGGTGTATCGACTCGCCGGCGAAGTCGCTGCCATGGAGAAGTCTCCTACGAAGGCGAGCTCGCCAAGAACCACTTGTCGAGCCAGGTAGTCACGAGATGCTCGATGTCGCTGCGTTCGCAGCCGAGTGATTTAGCGCGTCCGATCGCGGCGCCGAGCACCTGACCCGCGACATCGTGGAGGCATTTGGGGCTTTCCAGCGCCTTATCCGAGACATGCGGCCCCACGCCGGGGACACTGCGGATCACGCCGTCGCGCGTCAAAAACTCGTATGCGCGCTGCACGGTGCCGCGACTCGTGCCCAGTTCGGCAGCGAGCTCGTCGGCGGTTGGGAGGCGTTCGCCCGGACGACGGGCGCCCGTCGCGATCTGTTCTTTGATCTGCAGCTCGATTTGAGCCACGAGCGGGCTGACGATTCCGTTCGTTGCGACGATCTTGGCGGGCATGTCGCTCCTTCACCGTTTGGTGCGGGATGAGTGGCTTGCTCGCGCAGATGCGCGGCTGACGGAACAAAAGGTAGCAATCACTTTGAAAACGATGCCGCCCGCTCAATCGCGCCTTGCACCGAGTTTCCGACCCGAGCCGCGGTTTGCGTCGCTCCGGCTATTTGACCGCCCGCGTCGCGAGCAGAGCCGTAAGCTCCCGCGAACGACATCACCGGAGACGCTCCGACCATGCTCGCGACGAAACGGGGCGCGCTCCATGCTATGAGACAATAGACCAGCGCATCGCCGGCAACGGCGAAGTAATCGACGAAGTCGTTGATCGCCCCCGGTTTGAACAGCGAAATCCATTTCGCTGCAAGGCTGTCTCCCAGCCCTACGATCAGCATAATTACGGTCAGCTTGACTGCGATGGCGACCAGCATCGCGAAATATCTCTCTGTCCATGGGACCGTCCATCGCGAGCCCATGAAACCAAGAAGGAACGCGCCGCCGGCAACGACGACGTACGACTCGATCAACGTTAGCAGCAGTGACCCAGCGACGACCGAGTAGGATATAATCACGAGCAACTGACCGAACTCGACCGGGATCGCAGCTTTCGCAAACTCTATCCAGTTGAGGTTCTCGGTCGTGTCGTTCATCGCGCCTGCGAGGTCCCAACCTTGCGCCATCACTTGACTTGGCGACAGCGTCACGGCATGGCCGCCGGAGACGCTGATCTGAGTCCCAATCCGCATGAAATCATTGAGCAAGCCCGGAATAAACGTTGGTGCGAGGGATAGTATGGTAACAGCGGCGCCGACCGAGATAATCTTGAGTGTCAACCCGGAGACGAATTCGTCGAGCGATCGGCGTTGCAAGAAGATTTGAATAAGCGCGTACGTTACCTCGGCACCTATTAACGTCACGAAAATGGTACGCGCGATCTGCATCGCAGCGTCGAGCCACCCGCCGGTGGCTGCTCGAAAGTCAGCGTTCATTTGATCGAGAACGCCGTTGCCGTTCGCGGCTGACGCAGCGCCTTGAACCAACAGAACAAGACCGAGCGTATAAAGCAGTGGGCGCGCGATTGTCCGCAATCGAGTCATAGCCGGTCCCGAACGGAAGAACCCTGATACCCCATCGCCTTAAATCGTTTGAGCTCGACCTTTTCTTGCATAATAGCGGCGAGGTTCAGCTGCCGTTGCTTCTGCACTTGGCCGACAAGTTGCGCGACAAGAGCAGTTTGCGTCTGCGTCGCTTGAAGCTGACCTTGAGCGCCGTTGCTGTTTGCCTGGATTTGGGCCAAGGTGCCGAGCTCGCCGTTCATCTGTTGAATTTGCAGGGCCGCGTTATCGGCCTCAGGCGTAGGGCTCGAAAGTGTCGCGCGAAGGTGCCGAAGTTCGTCAGCGATGCTGCTCCAGTCGAACGTGTAGCTGCGCAGATTGCGAAGCTGGTTGTTGATCTGATCGACTTGTCGTTGAATTTGGGTTGCTTGGTTTAGCCTCTGTTCGATAAGGATCACAGCATTCGCAGGATCGTGAACCAACCACTGAGCGCTCGCTGTGCGCATGATCGACGTCGTGAACAGAGCGACAAGCACAGCGAAGATTGGAAGACGGTGGCGCATAACGGTCCTTCCTACAGGCGATTCCGGGCCGCGGATGGAGCGTGCGCGGCCGCATCGAAAGCGTTTTGACAGTCCTGACTAAGATTGTTTGTGCGATGGCAAGCCGCGAGGGCCGCGTTCCGCTCGTGCTCGTGCTTCATGTACCAAGCAACAGAATGCGCCGATGTATCACTCGACTGCGAACGACCGGGACAACCCGACAACGATAGGGCCACGGCAACTAGGATGGCGGCGCGCCCAAGCGTGATAATCATGCGATAGCAAGCTCCAGCGTGCGCGGCTCGTTCTCCAGAACGCCATCCAGCGGAGCGCCGGCGTTCCGCGGCCGCGTCGACCCCACGCAGGCGGAAGAGTTCGGCCTGCCATGTGCGTGGATGGCGTGTCTGAACGGAGCGCGTAAGCGCGATGTCTTCTGCGCTTCCGGCGCCCACGACAGCAAGTTCTTCCGGTGTCAGCGCGAGATCGATCATGCCGCACCCGTCGTTCGCGTGGAACCAGTAATGGCGCTTCGGCGTCGCTTGCGCCAGCCGCGCGATCTGATGATCGGTCATGCCGACCTTTCGGTAGAACTCGGTCGTAGCGCGCTCGGCCTCGACGTTGGGCAGTAGGATCTTCGTCTTGCAGCTTTCGAGAATTGGATCGCAGAGCGGCGAGTTGAAGACGTCCGAAAGGTTCTGCGTGACGAACACGACGCCGGCGTGGAGTTTTCGGAGCGTCTTGAGCCACTCGCGTAGTCGCGGGGCGAAAGTGCTGTGGCCTAGATATAGCCAGGCTTCCTCGATCGCGATGAGCGTGCGCGCGTTCGTTCGGAGTCGCTGCTCGATGCGGTGGAAGAGGAGAAGCAGCACTGGCACGACCGCCTTCTCTTTGAGCGGCATGAGATGCGACATCTCGTAGACCTGAAACCGGCCGTCGCCCAGCGCGTCGACGTCGCCGTCGAGCAGCGCCCCAAGGGTGCCGCCAAGGCAGTATTGTTTGAGCGCCGGCCGCAGTTCGTGGGTCGGGTCTTGGAGTTTTTGTACGAAGGTCGTGAGCGAGCGATGCGGCGAGAGCGCGAGCAGTTCCATCGCGCGGGCGATCCGCTCGTGATGCGCCGGCGTGAGCGCGATGCCGTTGAGCTCGACGAGCGTCTCGATCCAGTCGACCGCCCAACGGCGCTCGTCGGGATCGTCGACGTCCTTGAGCGGGCAGAGCACGAGTCCGCCGGCGTCGCCGGCGATATCGTAGTGATCGCCGCCAAGCATCGCGCACGTGCGATGCTGCCCGTACTGATAGTCGATCCCGAAAACTTGATCATCGGGCGTCTTTGGAAAGTTCGCCATGAGGAAGTTCACGAACGCGGTCTTGCCGTTGCCGGTTGGGCCGCCGACAAAAGTGTGCATGACGTCGTCAGCGTGCGGATCGAGCGCGAAGTAGTCCGAACCGAGCGTCTTCACCCAAGCGGCCGGCCCGACCGCCGGCGGACACATCGCGCAGGTCAAGGTCGCGCGGCCGCCCCAAACAGCCGTCGTCGGCAACAGATCGCCGACGTTGAGCGAATGCAGCGTGTACTTGCGGATGTTGTGGTAGCCGTCGCCCGGCAGGGTGCCGAGGAAGGCATCGACGGCGAGCAGCGTCTCGACACGGCTCGGAAATCCGCACTGCCGCAGGGTCTTTTGTATCTCACGGGCCCAGCCGTCGATCTTCGCAGCGTCGGCGTCCATGAGCACGATGCTCGCGGAGTACCAGACGTACTTTACTAAGCCGCGATCGTGCGCCGCCTGAGCTTCTTCGGCGTCGTCGAGCATCCGTTCCGCATCGCGGCTTACGCGTCCAGGGGCATCTTTGAGAAGCTTCGCCGCGAAGCTCGTGCGTTTGCCGAACCAGTCGGCGAACGTACGACGCAGCATCTCGCGCGCCTTGCGCTCGTCCTCGAGGATGATGCGGGTCGAAAAGCGGTGCGGGATGCCGAGCGCGCTCACGCGGTCAAGGATCGTCGGCCACGATTCGTGGGGAAAGCCGGCGACCGTGATCGTGCGAACGTGCTTGTTCTCGAGACGCGGCTTGAGGCCGCCGACGAGATCGCGGGCGAGCAACGCATCAAGTTGCGTCGGCAGCGCGGGCACGGCAAGCGGCTCCTGTTCGCCGCACAGACAGAAGTTCACATGTTCAAGCAGCTCGTCGAAGACGATCTCGCGGCCGCGCGCATCATGTGTGATACGCTCGTGCAAGCGCCGCATCTCGGGCATGATCGGTGCGAGCGCGTCTTCGATCTGCGCCAAGCCGGCGTCGAATGTGGCGAGGATCGGCCCGAGTTCGAGGTTTCGTGCGCTGCGCCCGACGACGAGCATATTCGTTACCCGCGCCTCGGCGTCCGAGGGCGGCAGAAACGTTGCGATTAGCACGTCGTGAGTCGCGAAACGAGCGCCGTCAGCGGCAGCCGCGGCGACCCGTGACTCGTGCATGACCTGCTGCGTTGCCGACCCGAAGTAGCGTTGCTCATCGACGGCGGCGGCCGGCACGCGCAGCTTGTCGTAATGTAGCATCCAGCCGACATCGCGACCTGCGATGGCCGCATTGATGTAGGCGACTCGCTGCGCGAGTTCGGCGTCGCTCTTGGTTGCTGCGTCCTCGCCCCGTAGCAGCCAGCCGGTCATGAGCGCTCCGTCCTTGTTGAGAACGACTCCCGGCCGGATCAGCGCCGCATAGACGAGCAGATCGGCCATGCCCTTTTGCGTGAGACGCGAGGAACGACGAAGCGAGTACACGCGAGCGTACATCTGTAGCTCGAACGCGATCATGACGATCGCGATCGTCGCGACGAGTGCGACGCAGGCGTAGAGAAGCGCCTGGCTCATCGTTGATGCCGCCGTGAGCGGGCACTGCGCGCGACGAAACTCGGCAGCGCCGGGTAGGTGGACTGATAGTTGAAGTAGCGGGTGAGCGCGACGCTCATTTGCGGGTCGATCTTGGCGAGCCGCCGTAGCACGAGCATCGCGACGAGCCAAAAAGCGAGACCGGCGGCCATCGCCTTGGGATGACCGCTCGCGGCAGGAAGCGCTCCGATGCCGGCCGCCAGCACCACGAGATCGCGCTCGCCGCCGGCGAGCAGCTTCTCGCGCACGAGCGATTGGTGGATCGGCAGCTTGCGCGGCTCGCTCATCTACAGATGCGCGCCAGTGACGCCCGCATTCTGCATGAAGTTCGCCGCCGTGACGATGACCGCGCCGCCGATCACGACGAAGATGATGTTGCGGACCATGCCGCCCCAGTCTTCGCGATGGATCATGTGCTGTGCGACGATGACGATCAGTGCGATCACCACGAGTGCCGCGGTGATCGCCTCCAGGGCGCTGGCGAAGTTGTTGATGGGCTGAACGAACGCCCAGTTGCCGCCGCCGCCGGCGCCGGCGGCGAAGGCCGGTGCGCGGGTTGCGAGACTAAGGATGGCTACGATGGTCGGGACGAGAGCACGCTTCATGGGACCTCCGAATCGATGAAGTGAAGGTGGTAGTCGCCGTCGCGTGAGACGCCGTCGACGACGGCGAACTCCGTTACGCGGCGGTGGTCGCCGGTGCGGACCAGGAACACGATGAGATGGATTGCTCGCGCGATCGCGCGGGGCACGGCCGGAACGCCGGCGAGCTGCACGATATCCTCAAAGCGGAGCAGCGCATCATATGCGCCGTTGGCATGGATCGTCGTGAAACTGCCGCCGTGGCCCGTGTTGAGTGCCATGAGGAAGTCGTGTGCCGAGCCGTCGCGGACTTCGCCGAAGACGATGCGCTCAGGCCGCACGCGCATCGTGTCTTGTAAGAGCTGCGTGAGTGAGCGCGCGGCAGATTTGCGTAGGAAGAGTTTGTTCGGTGAGGGGCATTGCAACTCGCGCGTATCTTCGAGCAGAACGATGCGATCGCGCGGCGTGAGCTCGGCAATTTCGCCGAGGATGCCGTTCGCGAAGGTTGTCTTACCGGAGCCCGTGCTGCCGGCGATGAGCAGGTTCCGCCGATCGCGCACGGCTTCACGCAAGAGCCGCCGATGATTGGGCGCGAGAATCCCGGCGTCGACGTAATCGTCGAGCGGGATCACGCGCGCCGCGCGCTTGCGGATGACGAGCGCCGGCGCCTCGGTCGCGGGCGGCAGGAATGCCTGCACGCGGCTGCCGTCGAGCGGAAGTTCGCCTTGCAGCGTCGGCGTCGACGCGTCCACGGTCGTGCCGAGCTCTGAGGCGATCGTCGCGATCGCGTCCTCGACTTCCCACTGGCATACGCGATGGCCGTCATGCAAACACCGGTTCCATGGTGATGACGTCGTCGTACGCGGAACCCCCGATCGACAGAGTCGCGATCGCCTCGTTCTGCCCTAGCTGCCGGAAGAGTTGCGGGTTGATGACCGACTGCATGGATTGCGAGACGGAGGACGAGCGCGACGTGCCATGGGTCGCGGCGAACCCACGCGCGGAGCGCGAGCGCTGCGCCGAGTACGATTCCCGATCCACCTCGATCTGCCCGAGCAGTGACGTGATGCGCTTGATCGTCGCGTCGTCTTCGGTGCGAAAGCAGATGACTTGGCGGAAGTTCTGCACGAGGGCGTTGGCGAGATCGCGGTCGCCGATGGCCGCGTAAAACGAGCTCATCCCTTGCGCCGAAATGATCCCGACGCAGCCCGACGAGCGGCTCTTGTCCCAGAAGTTGAGATCGGAGAGCCCGGTCTTCGAGCACGAAACGACTTCTTGGTATTCGTCGGCGACGAAGACGACCGCACGCTCTTGGTTCCAGTCCGCCTGTCGGCGGCGCTGTTGCATGAGGTTGAAAAAGCGTAGCTTGATGAACGTGTACGCGGTCTTCGCGGCGAGTCCGTATTCGGCAAGCGGAAGCGCAACGATGAAGACGTCGCCCCGTAACACGTGTTCCATCTGCACGTTGCTGGAAGACGCCGTGCAGAAGGCATCGGCGAGGTCGGGCTGCGCGAAGGGCGATAGCACTTGTGCGAGCTCGGCCATCACGTTCGAGCGGACCTTATCTTCGAATTTCATGAAGATGCTGCGATAGTAGTGCAGGCTGCTGAGGAGCCGGCGGCGCTCGTCGTCGTGTTCGGGTCCCGCGAGCGTTACGAGTTTCTTGTCGAGCGCCGCGCTCAGTTGTTTGCGGTCTTGTTCGTCGAAGAGCCAGCGATAGAGACCATTGAGGGAGTACGCCTCCGGGACGAAGCGCAGCATGCCGAGCACGTTGCGCGCCAGTTCGGTGCCGGTCTCAATCCAAAACTTCGAGTCGGCTCCGCTCCCCAGGAGCAGCGCTGATTTTAGGAAGCTCGCGGCCACTTCGGGCGTGAGCCCTTCGAGGAGATTGAGTCCGCGCGCGTGCACGCCGATCGTGATAAAGGGTCGATCGGCGCGCTCCGCGAGTTCACGCAGCGTGTGGTAGTAGTCGCCCTTGATATCAAACGCGAGAATCCCGCAGTGCTGTAGGAGCGCCTGCGCCACGAGCCGATTGATCCCGCGGGTCGTCTTGCCGCTGCCGATGCCCCCGAAGATCGCAATGTTCTGCGAAGCGTCATCACCGTGTAGGACGAGAGCCGTCTTGCTCGCCACGCCGGCGCCGTGCCCAATGCGCAGCAGCCGGCCCGTCGCCACGCCGATCACGAGGTGGAAGAGTCGACTGCCGGTCTGAGCGATCGTCGCCGGGCGCCGTGAAGCCGCGTGCTGCCGTTGTCGCACGATGGCAGCAGTGAGGACCGCGACGATGCTGCCGATAGCGACGGCGGCGAGCGCCGCCAGCGCGAGAATGCCGTGCGCGCCGCGCAGCATCGCGACAGTCGCGCCGTTACACGGAGCGTGGTGAAGCGATCGAACGAGACAACGGCTGTCGATCCTCATAAGCCACGTGATCCCGACGTGAAGTGGATATAGATCGCGTGCGTACGGGAGATTGACGTCACGGATCCACGGAGCGCCGAGGGCGGCCGCGTCGCCGTACGACCACGCGATGAACTGCGTCATCGCGGCGACGCCGCACGCAACGACAAGCGCACCGCTCACGAAACCAGCGAGAACCGAGACGTCATTCCGATGTCTCGGAGACGAAATGTCCAGCCGAAACGCCCTATCAGCGGAAATCCGAATTTCCGCTATTTAGTGCTTCCTACGCCTTCAAAAGCGCTATTCCTGCGTTTGGCCTATTTTATTGGGCTAGTAGGCTTGCCCGCCCAATTGGGCGAGCAGTAACACCGACCCTCTCAGCAAGGGGCGTCATACCGCAACTATAAGGCTACGGAATGGAGCCACCGATTAGTCACGCCGACTTCATGGAGATATTTACTTTCTGCGATCGCCACACGCCCGAAGAACTCAAACGCCTTGCCGGCATGCGCGACGATGAACTGGATCAACACGATCCGCTCGAACGTCGGCTTCGCATCCTCGGCAAATTGCATGAGCACGTGTTTGGCGTGCCGGTTGAAGGCTGTCCGCTAAGTTAGGCTGTGATGTAGCAATCGCCGCAGCACGAGCTTGATGATTCCACAATCAGCCGCGCCGCGGTCGACTCCATCTCGTAAAAGGACCGCTCATCGGATATCGGAGCGTTCGCTACAACGTCGACCGCCCGACACGCGAAGCGCAGGCGACATGGTTGCGACTCTTGGCACGCTTCAGCATGGCCTTCACTTGCGGACTTGCGCCGACGTGAGAGCCGGGGGCCGGCCCGAGTTTCTTGCTTCGTCGTTTCGCCAGCCGCGAGGCCAGCGGCCGCCGGAAGCAGCTCTGCGAGCGGAATCCGCCTTCACGTTTTGGGACCTGTTTTCAGGGCGCGCAAAACCGCTTTGTCCCTACAGCGGCGAATAATCCCGGAACGGTCGATTTTGGGAATAGAAAGCGCCAAGCCACTGAGTAGCGTCGCCGGGCCTAAGAACACTCGCGACTCGAACACGTTCCGCTACCGACGACTTGTCCATTTGTTGATGTTGTGCGGCGTAACGCCTTGCAACCCTAGTAGCTTGCGAATATTTGCGGCCGATACTCCGTACTCTTCGAGTATTCGGATATGCCTCCGCCATGATTTACTCGTGGGACTTGTGGTAGAACTCTCCGGCCGTGCGCTATGGAGACTCACGCGCAGATCGATGAGCTCACGTTCGATATCCGACTGTAGCGGGTCTCTGGCCGCCCCCACCGGCAGACCAGCAAGGAGAAGATCACTCACTTCATGTGGAGCTATAATAAGATCAACACCGTCCGGGCGAATTTGGATAAAGCTTCGGAGGAAGTCGTGCAAGTTGGTCCGAGTCCACTTTGGCCGATTTTCAGGGAGGCTGGCATTTAGCGCTTCGACGACGTGAGCAGAAGCCTTCGGCCCGCGTTCGGTATACTGTTGCCACACGTGGGACGCGGTCTGCGCTGCTTCAGGATGCTTCTCATGAATGTCTTGAGCTGCCTTTACCACGGTCAGAACTGCCGTCACAGCAGTTCCAACTATGCTAATCACTCGTACGAATGCCATGACTGACCTCTCCCCAAGTTTGTGTAGGAACGGGTCAGACCGAGCGGCATGTCATCACATATCAAATCAGCTTCACCCGATGCGGAAGTTTTCATGCCGAGCCCGTCCGCGCAATCGCACCGATCAGGCTATCCTTAACGGCGCAGTCCTTTATGTGATGGGAACAGACAGGCTAGGCGGAAACGGTCCACGGGACGCCTTCGCGCCAGTGGACGCAATTTCATGGAAATTTTGGGCGACGAGTTGGCGGTTGACAAGTGAGGAGCCAGATCTGACAGCCTCTGCGATGAATGCTCTTTCTACAATATCCAATACTCGCTGCACCTGTTGCCCTTGCCGAGTGCGTATCTCGGCAATCAGGATGGACCGAGCGCCGCTCTTGGCTTCGCGCATTGCCTTCATGAGTGCAACGTTTGTTTTCAAATGCTGATTGATCCTTAACCTTAGATTGTCAGCTTGACCGACGTATAGCGGTTCATACAACGTCCCAAATCGTCGCGCAAACACATATATCCCGGCTTTTTCTGGAACCCGTCTAGCGCTATCATTATCGAGAAGGTAGTCCTGAGAATCAGAAGGCGAAGTTTCGATCAGATCCAACGGCGTGCGCCATAATAATTCAATGTTCACCTGTATTCTCCGTACAATCTTTGCGAAGCATGTGCCACCTTATTCCGCTATCAAAGTATCCGCGCGTGATGGCGGTTCCAGGCTGTCCCGATTTTCCGGGCTGACGAAAAGAAACGCGGCGTAAGCCGATGCAAGAGCACCGCTACAAGGCCGATGTGTTGCTCGCCTTCATCCTCGAAGAAGCCTAAAATGGAAGGGTTTTCGGATGCTTGCTTTGGGCCAGTCAGCATCTGCGGTCATTGAAGACGTTTCGGTATCAAGAGCAATGGCGTTGCTGCCCCAACGATCTGATTTTTCCAGACTGGCCCAAAGTATCGGGAGTCCCAGCTCCACGGCGCCGGTGAGTACAACCACACCTGATTTTCCGAAAGGCGGTACGTGCCGTCGGCGATCCGCGGAATGAAACGACCGCACCGATCGCGACGGTGAGCTGAACTGTTCGCTAGCGCTCGTCCTCCGATTGCGATCCCGGAGGCGCTGACGCGAATGCGACTGCCGCCGGTCGCTGCCACGTACTTGAGAACGGGCGCGACGCCGCTGGCGCACGGGCCGGCCAAAAGATACCCGTTCTTGAGACCCAGGCGCGCGGCCGCGGCGGGTGGACAGGCGACCACGATGCGCCCCGGCGCAATGGCTGCCGGACGCAGCAAATACAAGCCCAGCGGCATGCTGTCCGTCAGATTGAGCTTCACCACTCGCGCGAGTTGCGTGCTGCCGACGTACACGACCGCGCAGGCGGCAAACGTGGCGACAAGCGTTGCGGCGCGTCGCGCGTTCGATGGGTTCAGCGCACCCACACCGACCGCGTTACCACGGCGAGCGTGACCGTGCAGGCGGTCGCGATGAGACCGCTCCATGGGAGACCTCGTCGGATCAGCGCCGCGAGAACTAACCGAACGATTTCCGCGACGAAGACCCCAACGACCATCCAACCCCACCACGGGACGATGTGCGGCCACGTGACGGCGGCGCGCAGCGCAAGTAGCGTGTCGACGCGGCCGGCGACGAACGCGCCGATCGTTACCGCAAGCAGAATGACCGAGAGGGTGATCCCGAAGGCGAGCCGCGTCTCAAGGCCGCCGCTCGCCTCGGCACGTCGGCGGGCGTACTCCTCGATCTTACGCTGCGTGGCGTCGATCGCGGCGGCTTCGCCACGCTCTTGCCCCGCCGATGCAGCATGTTCGGCAGCGAGCCGAACCTGTTCTGGGATACGTCCGGTCAGGATGACCAGGATCGCGAGAGGATCGAGGGCCGGATACCGCTTGTAGATCGAGGCCAAGCGGATCGCTTCGTGCTGCTCCTCGACGGTCGGCGCGCGGCCGCGCAGCTCAGTGAAGGCATCGTCGAACTCAGCCACCGACGGTCACTCCTTGCGCGACGCCGATGCGTTCCGCGATGCTTTCGAACGCGGAGGCCGTGCGCTCTCGCCAGCGACGAAGCTCGGCCTGATCGCCGAAACGCAGCGCATCGGCGCGAGAGAAGGGGACCGACGGCAGAGCCATCGCCGTGAGGTCCGCTACGCGTTCATGGAGGTCGGGCAACTCGATTTCGAGGCCGCCTGCCTCCACGAATGCTTGACGCGTCTTCGAGTCGTTCCAGCGTCGGAACCGACCGGGTTCACCGAAGAAAAGGTTCTTCACGACGACCATTGCGCGAACGTTGCCTTGGAACGTCGCCATCGCCGAGCGCAGCAGATTGACGGAGTCGGCCGTTCGGTTGATGATCCAGTATAGAACGACCTCGTGGCCGAGTTCGCGCATCGATTCGAGCCAGTCCGCGGCCTCCCGTTCGAGAGCGTCGCCGATCCCCGCCGGCAGCGAAAGCAGGACGTTGTCCTCCGCCGCTTCATCGAGCAGCGAGGCCAGTTCGATCCACCCGTCATGCGTGCGTAAGTCCACCTCACGCGTCGGTGCAAGACCGGTGAACAGTCTTGCGACGTCCGGATTGCGCATGTCGGCGTCGACGACGAGCGGGACGATGGAGCGATCAGCGACAAGCCAATCACCGAACGCGAAGCCGGCGAACGACTTCCCGACACCGCCCTTGTCGCCGTGGAAGACGTGAATCATAGCTGATCGGCCGGCGGCATCGCGACGGCGGCGCTTCCGGATTTCCGTTCCGGCTTCGTAAGCTCAGGCGCCCGAGCCGGAGGCCCGGCCAGTTTCCGGCGCGTTCCGCGCTTGTTCAGCGCCGCCGTTGCAGCTCGGTTCTTTCGGTAAAGGTACGCGCGCAGCGTCGGGACGCCGACTTCGAACTGAGCGTCCTTGAGCGACTGCGCGATATCTTCGAGCGTGTAACCGCGCTTGAGTGCAGCTTGGATCTCGCCTTTCATCTCGCGGATCGATTGCGCGAGATTGAGGGGCTTGGGTTGGGCGGGGCGTTCTGGGAGCGCCGATAGCTGTGCTCCGCCCCCGAGACCCCGACGGAGGCACGATGCCGGGCTCAGAACAACGCCGTAAGAAGGTCGCGCTCAGCGTGCGGGTTAGCGATCGGGATCGTGACGCCATCGCTGCGAAGGCCGCGTCTTCGGGTCTGCCGATCGCCGAATACGTCCGCCGCTGCGCGCTGGGCCGGCAGACGCCTTCGCGGGTCGACGCGCGGCTGATCAACGAACTGCGTCGGCTCGGCGGACTTCAGAAGCACCTCTACAACGGCGACCGCGATCGCGGACGGCAGTACGCGGAGATCCTGCTCGATCTTACCGATGCGATCCGTCGCGTTGGCCAACCCGTTGACGCCGTGTGATCGCAAAGATCATCCCCCGGGGAGCCTCACGTGACGACCGAGCCGGCGCATTGATCGGCTACATCGAACGCGACGGTCGCGATGGCGCGCAGCGCGTCGACGCGTGCCTGGATGGCGCTGGAAATCTCATCGCGTACGTGAGCCGCGATGCTCGGGTCGGCGCCGTCATCGACGTCGAGCGCGTCATGGCGGACCGCAAATACTTTTTGAGCCGCGTGCCGGACATCGACGCGGAAACGGGCGAAGTGACGATGCGCGAATACCCCGTCGAGACTCAGAGGGTGCTGGCGCTCGACACTGCAGCCGCGGAGTTTCGTGCTGTCGCCGCCGAGTCACGGGCGACCAATCCATATTTGCATCTCGTCCTGAGTTGGCGGGACGGCGAACACCCGACGAACGCGCAAGCCTTCGAAGCGGGGCACGGCGCGCTCGGCGCGCTCGGCCTCGGCGACCATCAGTACGTGATGGCCGTGCACCGCGGCGAGACCGGTAATGACCATCTCCACGTCGCCGTGAACCGAGTCCATCCCGAGACGTACCGCGCGCAGCACCTCTCGAAGTCCTATTACGCACTCGATCGGGCGATGCGCGAGATCGAACTGCGGCAGGGATGGGAGCGCGATAACGGTCCCTACGAGGTTCGCGATCGCGAGGACGGCTTGCCGGAGATCGTCCGCGCGAGCAGTCAGGAGCGCTCGCGCGGGGACGAGGCTCCCGCGAACGTCAAGACGCGAGCTCGCGACGGCGAGGCGTGGACGGGCGATCGGCCGTTTACGGCGTGGGTCCGTGAGGTCGCGCCCGCGTTACGCGACGCGCTCGATCGCGACGACGTGACTTGGAGCGACGTGCGGACGGTCCTGGCACAGTTCAATCTCGAGCTGCGCGAGAAAGGCAGCGGGTTCGTCGTCGTCGATCGCGCAGACGACCGGCTGGTCGCGAAAGCGTCGCATATCGGCCGTTTTGCTTCGCGTGAACGCCTGGAGCAGCGTCTTGGGCCGTTCGAGCGCGAGGGCGGTGAGACTCGCCGCATCGATGATCCCCGCCGGCTTGAGTACAACCGGTCCGCCGGGCACCGTCACAGCGACGCGCAGCGCGATCGGACAGAGCAACGGTCGGGAAGCCGCGACGGGCGCACGACCGGCTCGAATCGCGCGGAGTCGCGTTCAGAACGTGAGTACCGTCGGGATCCCGAGGAACGCGCCCAGCGCCGCGACGAGCGGGGTGAGGCTCGCGAACGTCTCTACGTCGAGTTTCGGGCGGCGCGCGATGGTCGCGAGCGCTTCGCCGAAGCGTGGGCGCAGCAGCGGGCGAGTGAGCGCGAGCGGTCGACCGAGATCACGCAGCAAAAGCACCGTGATCGCGATGAGCTCCGTAAGACGATGCCGCCACGGGTCGCCACTTCGCTTGCGTCGCTCGCGGCCGCACAACGGCGCGAGCTGCTGCGCGATGACATTGCGCGGGAGCGGCACGAACTCGGCGAGCGCTTGCGGGAAGAGCGTGCCGTCTCGTGGCGCGAGTTCGTCACGGAGCGCGCCCGGGGCGGGGACGAGGCGGCCCAAAGCGCGTTACGCGGCTTGCGCTACCAAGAAGGGCGCGATCGGAAGCGCGCGGAGCGCGACGTCGACACGATGACCGGTCCGGACCTTGCAGATCGGCCCGCGCAGACGCGCTTGGGCGGTCTCGAGTTTCGTGTTCGCTCGGATGGAGCGGTCGCGTATCACGATGGCAGCGACATCTTTAAACGGGAGGTTATCCGTGACGAGGGGTCGCGAATCGTCGTTCGTCAGCAGTCCGACGAGATCATCACGGCTGCATTGCGCCTTGCCGCAGAGCGATGGGGTGGCGAGGTGACGATCAATGGCAATACGGTTTTCAAAGAGCGTGCACTGAACATTGCGGCCGACCTTGGGATACGGGTGCGTAACGGCGATCTGCGACGCCAGCAACCCGACGCTGTCAAGCGGAAATCGCAGCCGGAACGCCGGGGACAGAGCGCCGAAGGCCGTGAGCGGTAACGTGTCACTACTAACTGAGCTGATCGTTCGAGCCAAAGCCAGAGACCCGCAGATGGGCCTGGACTTAGAGCGGGAGTTCAGCGCACTTTCGTCACGGCTCTTTTTTGGCTTGAACTTCGAGCGACACCGCCCCGAAGCGGTAGAATTGCCGCAGCGGACGATTCGCAAGGGCGACAAGGTACGTGTGCTGCCAGAGCGCGGTTCAATAAAACAAGGCGATCCGCGACTGTGGATCGTTAGGAAGATTGTCAGAACGAGCAGCACCAGATCTGTCGAGTTGGAGTTACGTGACCCCAAGGCGCGGCAACTGCTCACGATTGGCATGGACGACGTGGTGGTCGTAGCCGAATTCCGCGACACTATCTATCCGGGGCTTATTAGTACCGGCAAAGTCGTTCGCGGTTCGGCGAAGCCGTTCAACGCGATTGTCAACGGTGAGAATTATCACGTCTTGAAGGCCTTAACGTGGACGCACCGGGGCAAGGTAGATACCATCTATATCGACCCGCCGTACAACTCGGGGGCGAAGGACTGGAAATACAACAATGATTATGTAGAAGCGGACGATCTCTACCGGCACAGCAAGTGGCTGGCCTTCATGGAGCGACGGTTGCTCTTGGCGAAGGAGTTGCTGAACCCACTGGATTCTGTGCTAATCGTAACCATCGATGAAAAGGAATATTTACGACTCGGTTTACTGCTGGAGCAAACGTTCCCGGAAGCGTCCATCGAAATGGTGACGACAGTCGTAAATCCTCGTGGCCGCCATCGTCCCGGTCGGTTCGCGCGGACTGACGAATATATTTTCTTCGTCATGCTTGGCAAGTCCGTAGTCGGTCAGGAGGTGGATCCGGACTATGGTGATGGCAGCCAAGTTCCTTGGCGAACCTTACGGCGTAGTGATGCAGTGTCGGCACGCGGAACAAAAAAAGGCGGACCGGCGCAATTCTATCCGATCTACGTCAATCCTGACGGTGAGATCGAAGAGATAGGCGATGCTCTACCACATGGAGTTCCTCGCGAATCCGCCCCAGTGCGCGAAGGATGTGTCACCGTCTTTCCCATCCGTGAAACAGGCCTTGAGATGAATTGGGGACTGGTGGCCCCGGCTTTGCGCGAGCTGAAAGCAAGGGGATACGTACGCGTAGGACGTGAGACAACAGATAAACCTCAGCAGTGGGAGATATCATACTTAACGTCTGGAAAGATCGAAGACATTGAGAGCGGACGCGCAAACATCACAGGCCATAACCCAGACGGGAGCGTGATTGCGGAATACGTATCCGATAAACTCAAGACTCCAGCGTCGACTTGGAGTAGGCCGTCCCATAATGCTGAAACTGGGGGCACCTTGACACTTGCGGAACTTCTTCCGGGTCGCCGATTTCCGTTCCCGAAGTCCCTCTATGCAGTTGAGGACACACTCCGCTTCTTTGTTGCTCGCAAACCCGAAGCCGTGATCCTTGATTTCTTTGCCGGGTCAGGCACGACCGTTCATGCTGTCATGCGACTGAACCGTCAGGATGGCGGCCGCCGCCAGTGCATCTTGGTCACCAATAACGAAGTCGGAGCTGGCGAGCAGAAGGCATTGCGCGAGCGAGGTCTGCGACCCGGCGATGCCGATTGGGAGATATGGGGCATCTGCGACTACATCACCAAACCGCGCGTTGAGGCTGCGATCACCGGCAAGACTCCGAGTGGGCAGCTAATTCCCGGCGACTACAAATTTACGGACCAGTTCCCAATGGCCGAGGGCTTTGAAGAATCTGCCGAGTGGTTCACTCTGACCTACGAAACACCGGTGGCAATCAGCCACCAGACCGCTTTCGCCCGCATCGCACCTCTACTGTGGATGCGGGCAGGCAGTCGTGGGCTTGCATCGAGATACTCCCGGCCGCAGGCTGGGATTTGGTTGATGCCTATGGCTTGCTCATTGACCTGGACAAAGCCACTCCCTTCGTCAAGGCGGTGAAAAAAGCACCAGGAGTACGGATCGCATATATCGTCACCGATGATGAGCGCCGCTTCCAATCGTTGACGCGACGCCTGCCGGGGGGAGTGGAGCCAGTGCGATTATACGAGTCGTACCTAACTAATTTTAGCTTTGCCAACGGGGACTAACGCGTGAAGTTCACCCTGAAGGACTACCAAGACGAAGCAGTGCGTGATGTCTTGTATCATCTTGGTAAGGCACGCAAACGCTGGCACGAAGATCATGAGAGCCACGCGTTCTCGTTGACTGCGGCAACCGGCGCAGGCAAGACGGTGATGGCCGCGGCGGTGTTCGAGGCATTATTCCACGGCGACGATAACTACGAATTCAACTCGGATCCCGGCGCCGTTGTAATCTGGTTCAGCGACGATCCGTCGCTCAATGAACAAACTCGCTTTCGTCTGATAGAATCCTCCGACCGGTTGAGGCACACGGAGTTAGTAGTCGTGGAAAACAGCTTCAATCGCGAGCGATTCGAAACAGGAAAAGTGTATTTTCTCAACACTCAGAAGCTGAGTAAAAAGAGCTTATTAGTCCGTGGCTTCGAAGGCGACGAAGATGGTCAGATATTTCCGGAAATGCGACCCGATCTTCGTGCGTTTACGATCTGGGACACAATCCGCAATACCATAGAAGACCCAGCGTTAACGTTGTATCTGGTCCTGGACGAAGCTCATCGCGGCATGGGCGACTCCGGCCCAGCTATGGAAAACGAGAAAACCACAATCGTCAAGCGGCTGATCAATGGCGAAAAAGGCGTTCCGGCGATTCCGGTCGCGTGGGGCATCTCCGCTACGGTCGAACGATTCAATAAGGCAATGGAAGTCGCTCGCGGACGAACTCGGCTGCCTGACGTGAGAGTCGATGCGGCCCGTGTGCAGGACTCGGGCCTGCTCAAAGACACTATCGCCCTAGACATTCCAGACGAAGTCGGCAAGTTCGATAGTGTGCTGGTACGTCGGGCCGTCGACAAGTTAAAGGAATCTACCGTCGAGTGGGCGTCCTACGCGGAACAGCAAGGTATCGACAAGATCGTCGTTCCGCTGATGGTTCTGCAGGTGCCGAACAAACCAAACCACGGCGACATCGGCGGTGCACTGGATTCAATGTTTCAGCGCTGGCCTGACTTGCCAGAGAATTGCATCGCGCATGTGTTCGGTGAGCACAGCATACAGCATTTCGGCAGGCATGTGGTTCCCTACGTCTCACCGGAATATGTACAGGATCAGTCTTGGATTCGCGTGCTGATCGCCAAAGACGCCATCAGCACAGGCTGGGACTGCCCTCGTGCCGAGGTGATGGTCTCCTTCCGTTCAGCGGTTGACCGAACTCACATCATGCAATTGCTCGGCCGTATGGTGCGGACACCGCTCGCTCGGCGGATTCCCGGCAACGATCGACTTAATTCCGTAGATTGGGTGTCCCGCGCGGCAGCCGGGTTCTCATCGGCGGTGATCTCCGGTTGGAACCCAGAACGTGCATTGTGGCCAGGGCCGGCACGGTTTTGTGGCGTGCACCGGATGAAGAAGACATGGAGCGCGCATCACCACACGTACATCACGTCGAAGCGCATTCGCGCCTTCTGGGCAGCGGCAAGAGGGTCCATGTTAAGGCTCACATGCGCGGGAAAATCGGCGTCACGCGGTCGAGGTTTCGGAACCGGTCGCTTCTCGTCGAGATCGAGGAGATCGGCCCATGACGTCACGTCGGTACGGTCGGGCGCGACTTGGCTGCGCAGCTGCAGGAAGGATTCCTCAGATGCGCTGCCTTTATCGGGGCCCGCTCGGAGCCACATGGTGTTCCACTCGTCGAGCTCCGCTGCGCTCTTCTTCTGAATGAAGGGTGCGACGTAGCCGTTGATATCTTGGTCGCTTTTTGCGGATTTGATCACGTCGAGCAACGCTTGCTGATCGATCCCGAGAAAACCGAACACCGCCTGATCCATCGGGCAATCGTAGTGATACTCGCCAACAGTGCCGTGGGCGACTGCTTTCCCTTTGTCGATCGTGCGCTGTAGCTGAACGATGCCGTGCAGCTTCGTTTTCACGCTGGCCGGATAAGTGTGAGTAAGATCCCGCACGAAGCGCGGCTCGTGGTCGCCGACGCCGCGCGTGCAAGTACGGACTCTCGATCTCCCGCTCAGGCGCACGCTCGCGCCGCTGCTCACGGTAGCGCAGACCGCGCAACGCCGAGATGGCCGCGTCATCGCCGGCGAGCGCGTTCCGTCACGAACTCACGCCACGCTTGGCGCTGCTCGATATTCAGCTCACGTTTAAGCTCGGTGCGTTCACCGACGATCGCATGGCGTAAATCCGTTCTTGCGCCGCGCGAAACGCCGCAAGCGACGTCGCGATCTGCGGCGCCAAGCCACTCTCGCGCAGCTCGCGCCGGTACTCCGTCTTGCGCTCGGTGATTTCCGCGTAGCGTGCGCGCTCGGATTCCCGCTGCTCATCCCACGCCGCCCGTCGCTCCGGATCGCGCTTATAATCGCGCTCCGGCTCGCGCTCCTTCTCACCGGCCGTCTCGCGAGTTTGATCACGGTCCCAGACGTTACGCTTGACGCGTTGGTCTTCGAGCGTTCGCTCGCGACTGCGCTCGCTCGCGCGATCGCGCTCCACGGGCGACTTCAAGAGCGCGCGACGGCTCTTCACGCGCCACCTCGGGAGCGCGATCGGCGATCTGCCGCGCCGACGATCGAAACGTCGGCACACGATCGTCGAGCACTCCAACGCGCCGTTCGAGCTGCTCGCAGCTCAGAAAACGCGCAACCTGCGACGCCTTGGCGACGAGTTCCGGATCGTCGTGGTGGACGACGACGAGCCCCGAGCCCTTGCGCTGGAGCTCGAGACCGTAGTCCCCAAGCGTGCGCTGCACATCATCGATGCCAACTCCCTCGCGTGCGAGAGTTTCTTTGAGCGCCGCTGCCGCTTCGCGCACCCACTCCGTGAAAGGTCGATCGCCCGACCACGACTGCATATCTCGAGCCTTTTGCTGGACCGACGCCGGCTCGTCGAGTCCGCGCCCATGCGTCTGCTCCTTGAACGCGAGCACGACTTGGGTGTCGCGCCCCTCGATCTCGCGCACCACCGTCGGCCCGCGATCGTGTGACCATCCCTGCTCGAGCTCGACCTCCCGCATCGCCCGATCAAGCTTGATATAGTCGCGGAAGGGCGGTGAGAAGCGAATTGCCGAACGGGCCCCTCTCGGCGCCGCAGGCGTCCGGTTTCGCGCGGGTAGCGAAACCCTACCTATATTCCGCGCCTACCCGATGCGATGCATCAGGTTTCGACGAGCATCGGCATCCAATCGGCGTGAGAGGCCAAGACAGCGTGTAGCGACTTGGCGAGCTGGTTCTGCCCGAGAGCACGGCGCTGCTCGATGTCGAGATGCGTAATGCTCTCCCAAAGCGGCCGAATCTCGGGATTCGTGCGGACGATACCCTCACCCGTCGCACGGTCACCCGACCCGATTCGTTACCGTTGCCCTCGCATGAGCGAGCTCGGGGGTCAGAGTTCAGCGGAGCTTCGGGGCTAAGCCGTTTCCGGTGCGGATCGAGCCGATGCCCGACGCTTGATCGTAGCCTTTCTTCGCTGCGTAGCCGAAGTTGTCGCCCAAGGTGATGTCGTGGTAGTACGTGTAGCCGGAGTTTGTGAGCGTGCTGTACAGCGACGGGTTCACGAGGCCGGCACGCGCGCCGCGCACCTGCGCGACCTGCGTCAGGTAGGCCGTGAAGACCGGGGAGGCCCACGACGTACCGCCGACCGGACCGTCCCAGGCGCCGTTGAAGTAGAACGACGTACCGTAGCTTGGATCCGAGGAGAGCGCGATGTCGGGTTGGTTGCGGCCGCTCGGGATCACACCGCCGATGCCGCGCTGATAGGAAGGTCGCGCAAACACGGTCGAGACGCCGCCTCCGCCGGCGCCGCCGTTGGAATTCCACACGACTTCGCTCGTCCAGTCGCCCGCCGAGTTGACTCGCAGCGACGTTCCGCCGACCGAAACGAAGTCCGGGTCGCCGGCCGGGGCGGAGACACCCAGGGAACCGTTGCATTCATCCGAACCCGAATCGCCCGAAGCAGCCGAGAACGTCATACCCTTGGCGGCGGCCTGCTTAGCGATTTGGTTCGTTGCCGTATCAAAGCTCGTGTCGGCCGATTCACAACCGCCGAAGCTCGAGTTGACGACGGCGACGGCGTTCGCGGAAACCGCCGCGTTGTACGCGTCTTCGATGTCCCGGTCGCTGGGCTGCGGGAACTCGTAGACGATGATGTTTGCGCCCGGAGAGTTGCCCAGGATCGTTTCGATGTCGAGTTCCGCCTCGACCGAGGCGTTACCGGGGTCGTTGATGTTCCCATCGAAGGTGCCCCCGCCGTCGACGGGGACCTTCGACGTCGTGCCGGTGCGTCTGATACCGAATTCGCGCGCGTAGACGTTGAGGTCGCTCGGGAGATAGTCCGCCCAGATGACGACGCCCGCGGCCAGGCCCGAGCCGTTATGGCCGTGCTGCACCGGAAGATCATAGCCCTGCGCGGTTGCAAGGGGCCCATAACCGCCGTCGGGGCCGTGGAGCGGTCCGCCGATCGGCTTGCCGGCGATTTCCGGGGACGGTTCGCTGCTCGTGCCGCTGCCGCTGATCACATCCGCGCGGGCGCGCTGTTGTTGTGCCAAGCGCTGCGCGGGCGAGGGAAAGCGGTACAGCGGCGCGACGACGTCGAGGTCGTTCAGGCCGGATACCGAACCGACGATGCCGCGCAGCTCCGTTGGAATCAACGCCGGCGTGGCGTTGGCGTAGCGCAGACCGACACCGCGCGCGGCGACGCGATCGATCTGCGTCCTGAAGTAGCGCTCGACCACACCGGCCGGGGCGGTCGCGTCGATCACGGTGCGATTTGCGAAGGTCTGCGTGATGCGAAAGCCGGACCGGCTCAAAGCCGCCGCCGCTCGCTGGTAACTAGCGAGCGTCGGCGCGAAGTAGCCGTTAAACTGCGCGTTCGTGAGAAACCGGTGATAGAGCCGCGACCCCGGATCGCTTTGGAGCTGTACCAATTCATCGAGTTCGGCAGGATGCTCGTAATTGAGCGTCACGGCGACCGTGACGGGCAGACTTGGCTGCGCTCGGCCGAGATCACGAATGCCGGAGCGCTGCGGGACATCGGCGGCATAGCCGCTACGAAGTGGGCTCGCGCTCACGACCGTCGCGTTCACCGCGAAGCCCGCGGCAACCAGTGCAAGAACGACACGCTGATGTGGTATGTGCAACGGTCCTCCGGTACGAAAGAACGAGAAGGCGCCTCGGCGCGAGAAGATCATTGAACCTGCGAGGGAGGATCGACCGCGATCCCGCTGACGAAATTCGACGTCGATAGGCCGTTCGTGATGCTGTACTCGTACTTCAGCGATGGGTACGCGAACACGTCGGCCGAAGCGTAAGTGGTATCGGCCACGTATAGGTTCCGGTTCGCCGCGTCCAACGCTCCGTACGCGCACAATCCCCTAGTGGGTTCCATCGCGTAAGGCGCACCAGTGTACGGCGGGGCATAAACCAGGATACCGAGGTTCTCGTCGATGACGACCAGGTTATCTTTGCGGTCGAACTGGAGACCGAGAGGTGCGGATGAACCGGAGAGGCCGCGGACTTTACTGCCCGTCTGCTGCCCGTTTGGGTACTCGACGATGTTCGTGCTATCGCGGTCCCCCTGGAAGACGTTGCCATGGCTATCGACCGCGACGGAGAACCCGGCCCCAACCGCGATGTTGCTGAGCACCCGCGTGTAGGAAGTCTGTCCCTTCGGATATACGAGGACAAAGCTGTTTGGTGGACTTGGTGCACCGGTATGGTAATCGGCGACATACACCGTGCCGTTTCGATTGTTGAACGCGACGTCCGTCGGTTCGCCACTGGGATCGTTGAGCGGAGGGCCCGCTTGGCCGCACTTCGGCCCAAAGCGTGAGATCCTGAATATTTCCGTGTTGGGATCGCCGTTTGGCACATAGAGGATGTGCTGCGCGTTTACGGCGATCCCGTTCACGGTAATATTCGGCAGCGCAGCCGCACATGTGGGCGGCTTGTTGCTCTTGTCAGGGACGGCGTACTGGTTGACAAAGTTGGCTTCAAACTGCCCGACATACAACGCTGCGCTCGGCGCCGTTACGCCGTCTTGGCCCGCGCCGACCAGCAGATCGGCACCAAGTGGGCGGATAACGGCACGACTGGAAATGGCGGACAAATCAGCGGGCTCGCCTTGACGGGCGACCGACTGCTGCGATCTCGTCTGGTTGGGGACGGCGGGGCTTTGCTGGCCGACACCGGAGCAGCCGGCGAACACGGCAACGGCCGCGCATGCACTCAGCCCAAGGCCGAGCGAACGTAGATTACGCATTTGAAAAGCTCTCCGCTCTGAACGAGGTGGGTATTGAACGCACTTCAGATGACGTCGATGGCGCAGCCGGTTGCGCGAAGAAAGCGGAAGAAAACGTCAGCACTTACGGTACCAGCGGGGGCGTAACGGCCACGCCGATCGCTCGATTTACGAGAATGGTCTTTTTTGGCGCGCCGCCCGCTGGATAGGCATACTCGTAGGCAAATCCCGAGCCGGCGTCAGCCGCATAGAGGTCGGCACCCGACGCCAGGAAGGCAAAGGCCAGGGGTGCACTCACGCCGCCGAGCGGCGTCATCGAAATCGGGTTACCGAGGGAGCCTTTCTTCGGGGCATTGTACGTGTCGATCATCAGCCCGGACTCATCTTCGATCGCGATTCGACCCGCGCGGTCTATTTGGATGCTACCCGGGTACGCGATCGTGTTCGTGGTGGTGAGCGGCACGATCGTCTTCGCATTACAGTCGCCGCTGATTTCGCCGATGACGGTCTGGCCGCCCGGAGTCAGGCCGGCAACGTAAAGGTTTCCGTGGCCGTCGAATGCATCGGAAACCACCTGCGCGAAGGCGGCCCTATTGTAAACCGCCGCGCACGGATTGATTTGGTTTTTGGTGTAGAACGTGACGTTCCCGGTGTCGCCGAGGCAACCCGGAAGGGTACAGTAGTTCGCTGCGCCGACGAGGCCCGTCGTGGAGACCGCGATACTCGCCGCCTTTCCAAAAGGGTACAGCGTCAATTTTGGCCCCTTCGTGTAAGGGGGAGCAAAGACGGGAATGCCGAGGCCGGTTTCGTTTGCAACGTAGAGGTTGCCACTACGGTCGGTGGCGAGACCAGCCGGAAACGTAAAGCCGGTGATCTGCCCGACATACTGGTTCGAGCCGCCTTGCAGAAAGATGTCGACGGCCATGCTGTCTCCGTCGGTAATGAAGATGAGCGGCTTGTCCATCGCGTCCTTGCGGAAAAAGCTCGGCGTCCTCGCAGGATGGACGTTGGGACGCGCTGAGTGGGGCGCCAAAACGCTATAGTTGTACAAGGGGCCATTCTGCATGGCTTGCCGCTGGATGATTTGCGACACGGTACGAGGAGCTTGGCCCAGCAGCGCCGAGCGCATGTGCGAACTGCCGTCGGAGCGCCCGGCGAGCAAAGCGACCGCAGAGAATGCACCGAGCGCACAACCGATCACAGTAGAAACACGCATAGCGTTACCTCAAGAAGTGGACGGACCGGAGAGTTTCGCGGTCTCAACGTAAATGATGATAGCAAGCCACTTGCTCTCCCGCATGCGTGGTCGGCGGCTACAAGGGCCCCCATTTGGGCACTTCTCGGTTAACCGCGCGGGGCGCAAATGGAAGACCAAGAAGAACGACCCGTGACGGAGACCGCCTTCGGAGAACACCGGCCCTCCGAACGTCGCGTGGCCCGCGAGGTCGCGCGCCTGTTGCGCTCGGGATGCGACGACCGGTGCTTACTCGCCAATGAAGTGGGCCGCAGGTTGCTGGCGCTGTGCGGCACCTCCACTGCGGCGCTCAAATGGCTCGATCGCGCCATCGCTAGTCTTCGACCGCTTTCGCCCTCCGGAGTCAGAGGACAAAAGCTCGTGCGTCAATCGTCGATCCTGGCGCGCTACGATCGCGCTCGCGAGAGCCGCACCGCGATCGCGAGAGACCTTGGAATCTCGTCACGGCGATTCTACAAGGAACGCTCCTGCGCCCTTGTGCGCGTGGCGGCGCTTATTGCTGAGAGCGACTCCCAGCGGCGCATGCGGATTGTGGCGCGTGAACCTTTGGACGCAGCGCTGGCCGAAGCCGACGCACACGACGATGCCGGCGAGCCGGAACGTGCGGTATCCGCACTTCGTGCGCTACAGTTGACGGTCAATACGCCGCTCGGACGCCTCGAAGTCTTGACCCGCATGATTGCACCGCTGGCGCGCGCGGGCCGCATGGCCGAGGCCAACCATGTCGCCGCCGCGGCGCGGCGCAGCCTCGGCGCCGTCGATGTCGTTGCACGCACGGGCGTCGAGGGTCGCCTCCTGTTAGCGGAACTTTGCCGCATGCAGCACCAAGATGACCGTGACGGTTACGATCGCACGTTCACCGGCCTTTGCCGTAGAATTAGGCCTGCGGTGCTGTCCGGCGACCAAGGTGCGACCCGAACGCTGGCAGCTGCCTTTCTCGAAGACGCGATGAATCGCGTTGATGTTGGAGACAGCCGAGGTGCGGCAGAGGCTCTGCGTGAGGCAGAGGCGTTAGCTGCGCGGATGCTCGAGCTTCCGGTCGCAATGCAGATTCAGGCGTCGATTGTTTCCGTCGGCGTGCACGTAGACCAGCCCGAACACTTCGCGCCGGCATTGCGTGAAGCTGCGGAAGCGTACCGTGCCGCGCATGAGCGCGGTCTCCTGCGGCTTGCCAGGCAGGCTCTGTATCAGTGTACCAGCGCCGCGCTCGTTGCCCGTAAAGCAGATTGCGCGGCGCGGTGCGGCCAGATACTCCTGAAGCAAGGGCAAGTGAACGGCGACAGGGACTGCCTCACTCGTGCAAACTTCGCCCTGGCGGGAGCAGACTATCTCTTCGGCCGCTACGGCCGAGCGCTCGAGCGCCTTAACGCAATGCGGACGCCGGCGACCGCCGGCTCAATTGGGGACATGCTCGTCGACGCACTTCGTGCACGCGTGTTGTGCGGGCTCGGACGCTTCGACGTGGCGCTCAATATGTTGGAGAACGTCATCGTACAAGCCTCGGCCGCAGGCATGCAGCAAGCCGTCGCAATGGCGCTGCTCCTTAAAAGCCGTATCGTCGCGCGCTTGGGAGACGTTCGGGCGGCGCGAAGCGACCTGGGTCTCGGGCTTGAACTCTTATCGCGGTATCCGACGCCCCTCCAGCTCGTGCGCGCGTACCAACATGCCTTTCAACTAACGAGGCACAAGCGCTACCGCGATGATGCCGGCGACCTTTGGCGATTGATCGCGCCGGCCTTTATTGCCGGCGACGACGTCGTTGCCGTGCTCGCAAATGAGGACGTTTCGCGCAGTCCGGAGCAACGCGATGACATCACGTCCGCCTTGACGCCGCGGCAGCAAACGATTGCGGACCTCGTGCGCATCGGTAAGACCAACCGGGAGATAGGGACACTTCTGGGGCTGAGCATAAGGACCGTCGACCAGCACGTTCGGTCAATCTTGCAGCGACTGAGCATCGAACGCAGGTGGCAAATCGGCGTGCCGGGTTCGGCATCCGTTCGTTAAGCATCGGGGGGCATAGTAGCTGCGCGCGATCCCATGCTGGTCCCATCGAAGCGCTGACCGAAACGACGCGCGATGAGGCGCGCCGGTTGCCGGATGCGGTCGCCGAGCGGAGCATGGGCGACTGGTGGAGGCCGGGCCGCTGCGCACTCCGAGACCCGACCGGCCGGGTCGGAGAGGAGAGCGTTTGCGTCGGGGTAAACGCAAAATCCCCATGGCTCCGCACCTTTACGGAGCCGTCTTCGCGTACGACCCCCCTTGTACGCCCATATAAGGTAGGCACACACGTTGGTCGCATCGGAAGCCATCGAGTTCGGCTTGGCCGCCGGAGTTCTCGCCATCATCTACGGCGTCTTTCTGATCAGCATCGTGCTGCGGCAGTCGCCGGGCAACGCGCGCATGCAAGAGATCGCCGCCGCCATCCAAGAGGGCGCGATGGCGTTCTTACGGCGTCAATACATGACCATCGCCATCGTAGCGGTCGTCCTCGCCATTCTCATCGCGATCGCGCCTCGGCCCCTGGGCTGGGAGGCGGCACTTGGATTCGTAATCGGCGCGATCTTGTCGGGCGCGACCGGATTCATCGGCATGATCGTTTCGGTGCGCGCGAACGTGCGTACGGCCGAAGCGGCGCGCGGCGGGTTGCCGCCGGCGCTGGCTCTCGCATTCCGCGGCGGCGCGGTAACGGGACTTCTCGTCGTCGGCTTGGGCCTGATTGCGGTCAGCGGCTACTACGCGATCATGCTTAACGTCAATGCGAACAATGCGTCGCCGATCAGCGACTCACTCGATGCGCTCATCGGGCTCGCCTTCGGCTGCTCTTTGATCTCCGTGTTCGCGCGTTTGGGCGGCGGCATCTTCACGAAGGCGGCCGACGTCGGCGCGGATCTCGTCGGCAAGGTCGAAGCCGGCATTCCCGAAGACGATCCGCGCAATCCCGCCGTGATCGCGGACAACGTCGGCGACAACGTCGGAGACTGCGCCGGCATGGCGGCAGACCTCTTCGAAACCTACGTCGTCACGACGGTCGCTGCGATGCTGCTCGGACACCTAATCCTCGGCCGCGCGCTGCCGAGCGCAACGACGTTTCCGCTGATTCTCGGCGCCGTCTCGGTCGTCGCGTCGATCATCGGCACGTTCTTCGTGCGCATGAGCGGCCGCAATCCCAAAGGGACCGCGATCATGGGTGCCCTCACCGTGGGTTGATCGTCGCGGGCGTCCTCGCGGCAGCCGGATTCTATCTCGTGACGCGTGACGAATTCTCGGGCATCGTCACGACATCGACAGGAACCCCGATCTCATCGCTCGCCATCTGGATCTGCGCGGTCGTCGGACTGCTCGTCACCGGGCTCATCACCTTCATCACCGAATACTATACGGGCACGCAGTTTGCGCCGGTCAAGGGGATCGCGGCCGCCTCGGTAACGGGACACGCGACCAATATCATCGCCGGGCTCGCCGTCTCCATGCAGGCGACGGCGCTGCCGGCATTGACGATCGTCGCGGGCATTCTCGTCTCCAATGCCCTCGCCGGACTTTACGGCGTCGCGATCGCCGTCATGGCGATGCTGTCGATGGCGGGCATCATCGTCGCAATCGATTCCTTCGGACCGATCACCGACAATGCGGGCGGCATCGCGGAGATGGCCGAGATGCCCGAAGCCGTACGGAACGTGACCGACCCGCTCGATGCCGTCGGCAACACGACCAAAGCCGTCACCAAAGGCTACGCGATCGGTTCGGCCGCGCTCGCCGCGGTCGTGCTCTTTGCTTCGTTTCTGCAAGAGCTTTCCGATAAGTGCCACGCGCATGTGACGGCGGTGTGTAACGTCCCGAGCAGCACTCTTTTCAACTCGTTTTTCGACATCGGCGACCCGTACGTGCTGTGCGGACTCTTCATCGGCGGCCTCTGCCCATTTCTCTTCGCGTCGCTATCGATGCAGTCGGTCGGGCGCGCGGGAGGTGCCGTCGTCGAAGAAGTTCGCCGTCAGTTCCGCGAGATGCCGGGAATCATGGACGGCACGCAAAAACCGAATTACGGTACCACGGTCGACATCGTAACCCGCGCCGCGCTGCGAGAGATGATCCTACCGGCCCTCATCCCGATCGGCGTACCGGCACTCATCGTGCTGCTCGCGAACTTCCTGCCCGATTTCGGCGGCGGTAAGTTGGGGTGCCCTCAAGAAACGGAAATTATTGTACGCTAAGGCGCCGGAAGACGGTGGACTGAAGTTTGGCTGCTGACCCCGGGGCCTGGCGATCTCGCTGCTGCTCACGCGGCTCTGCAGGCACCAACTTTCATGGTTCTTGATTACCTTCGCCATGGGGTGACGCCGAGCGCAGACTTCTGGTCGCCCCGCCCATTGCGGCCTCAGGCGTACCGATCAAGCGGCCTTAGCGTACAATAATTTCCGTTTCTTGAGGGCACCCCAACACCCCCAAGCGCAGACACGATGTCCACGTCCAGATCTGGGCAATTCGCCACTAGGAGCCCGTAGGGCTTGAGGTTGCGGAATGCACAGGTGGCCTTTTGCATAGGCCAACTGCGGCAAAGCTAGGGAACTGCTACGCCAGCGCCTCGGGTTGCCGGGCACGCCCCGGGTACGGTAACGCACGTCCTATGCTCGCATCTCCACGATGCATACCGACCTCCGCGAAAACGGTCAAGGAGCGGTGAGGTCGACGACGTCCCAACCAAGCGCCTTTAACCCTTCCCTCAAGTTGGCATCGACGTGCGCTGCGGCGGCGGCCATGCATAAAAGGACACGAGGGCGAGACATGGCGACGAACATTCGCCGGCGGTGCATCGTCGCTCGGTCACTCAGCTTCGGATTCGTCTCCTTGGCCACCATTGCGCGGAGTGCAAGGGGCACATCAAACTCGTAAATGCGCGTCTCGAGTACGAGCGTCGCATCGTGGCTTTCTCCCTTGACGGAATGGATCGTCTGTACATCGACGTCTACAGCGCTCTGCGCCTGCCGCCCCTTGCGCAAATCCTCAGGTGCGCCTTTGACTTCGTGCCAGGCAGCAAAGGACATCGCATTACGCGACGGTGTGCATCCGGCGGCACTCTCAAGAGCCGCCATGAACGGGCGCACCTGTTGACCCCAAACCTCGACGCCGATCGGGTGCTCAGAGAGCAAACCGCGGATTGATGTTCCCAAATCTCGCCTGAGCCGAAGATCGCCAAGCAGACGCGCTAGGACGACGGCGGGAGAGTCCGAGCAGCCCCACCGTCGAATCAACATGCGCACGGCTATCATGAGGTCATGCGCGCCTCTAACGTAGTTCTCGCGGGCGGCGATCTTCGCTCGTTCGACACGTAAACAGAGGCTTTCTGGTCCCTCCAGAGCCGCGCCGTCTGAATGCGTGGGGCCCTCGATATACGTAACCAGCGAATCGGGGAAGGCGCCAGACCCTGCAGGGCGCTTTCTCGCACCGATTGCCTTCACGGTCGCTCGATGGTCTAGGTGCGCAAGCGCCGTCCCCACGATCGTGGCGAATTGAGGGATCACATCTAACGCTGTCGCCTCATCGAAGAGAATGACCGAGTGGCGCCCCCCCGTCGCAACGCCGTTGCCGAAGATAACCTGCGTCCGTGAGGCCACATCAGCTATGCGTTCCGCAATGAACGATCCGAAGCGGCGGCTGTGGCCCAGGTCGAGGACAGGTTCTCGTGGGAACGTCGTGCTGACGTCCGTCGCGCTGTCGCCGTCGTAGATGCGCTGGTAAATGTCTCCAACCCGTTGGACTTCGATAACATCCGGGGGAAAGATTCGGTTCATCAGGGCGTCTTGCGCGGGGCTTATATCCTGCATTTCGTCTACGATCAAGATCGGAAATCGACGCCGTAAAGTGTGAACAGCCCACGGAAACTCGTCGAGGTACTGACATGCGAAATGAAGCATGTCGCCGTGCCGGAACAGGCCTTGAGCGCTGAGTTCCTCCTTTAGTTTCGCGAGCTGCTGAACGGCCGGCTTATTGGGATCCTTAAACCCTGTCCTACGGCCGCCGAAAGTAAGTTCGCCACCCGCAGCATACTCGACGGATTGATAGCTGATGTTTTCATCGGCGGAGCCCGGTGAGTGCTTATTCTTTAGGGCGGCGCGTAACTGATGGAACCCGCCGCTATACCTCGAAGCAGCGGCGGAAGCGAAGGCATCATTATCGACCTGCTCGACCGCTATGCCTTTCGCCCGCAAGTACGGACGTGCTAGAAACGTTTCGACAAAACTCTGAATTGTTCCAACGAAGTGGGGCGGCGCAAGGGCCACGCGCCCGACGTCGGATTTGCGCAACAAGCGCTGGATCTCTTCGCGGGCAACGTTCGTATGTGTCACGACGCAGACGCCTGCAGCCGTCACCCACTCTTCCAGAAGTACCACAATCTTGGTTGCGATCGTGGTGGTCTTTCCGCTGCCCGGGCATGCTTGCACGTCGAAGGAACCCCTGCGAACAAGGACATCGAGCACGCCCTCGATGTCCGCTTCGCAGGCTTCGCGCAATGCAATCGCAGCGATTCGTTTTCGGCGTTGCTCCGTGTCGTCAGTCAGTGCCGTCCGCCTTTAGAGCTTGCAGAGTGTTGACGTCACTTGTTCGGACTTCGCCAGATCAACCGCTTGCGAGTACATTTACATTTTAGCATCTGGCAGCTGCTGTGGCTCATCACCAGGCGTCTGGTCAGCCCAGGTTGCGTACTCTATTGCTTCCACCAGATATTTTGGGAAGTTCGCCCGCAACAGCGCAGGGCCGAGGCGACCAACGTTATTTTCCTCGACGAGTAGTTCGCCGAAGTATTGCGCGACCTCAACCTTGGAAGCCGTCTTTTCCTGGAGCGGTTTGAAAATCGCGGCGGCGAGCGCGTGTCGATCGCCATCATGCGCTTTCATCAGCTTCGCGAATTCGGCTCCGGCGTTGTTAAGGATTCGCTGCCGTCGATCTAATGCGACCGGGCCCTCGAGAGTCTTCGCCGCGCTCGCCAGGGTGATCGCACGGTGGACCAGTTCCGCATATTGCCCGTGCGCGAGCACGTATTCCAAAGTTCTGAATTCGCCATCATTCCGTTTGCGAGAGATCACTCGCGCGCTTTTCTCCGCTTCGGCGGCATCATGGGGCAAGTCTAGGTCCGTGACGCAGGCAGCGCGCACTGGTATGCGGTCCTTTCCGTCCGGGCTCTG
>JAABUZ0100001232.1_pt1 | contig 50386 bp, 51 predicted proteins | sample 5562091 | NCBI WGS metagenome assembly JAABUZ01 (sample SAMN12813069, study PRJNA571459) | rock metagenome | isolation source: Antarctica rocks | place: Antarctica: Victoria Land, Linnaeus Terrace sud | collected 2015-12-21 | reverse complement strand
CATCCGCTACGGCGACCACGGACCCCGGTGGCCCCTCGACGCCTACCAGACCGTCTTCGCGCGGGAGCCCGGCAGCGCAGAGATGCCCAGTGCCGGACGGCCGTTCAGCCCTGAGCTCGTTACTGAGCTCGTGTCCGGCGGCGTTCTCGTCGCGCCAGTCACGCTCCACGCAGGCGTCTCTTCGCTCGAACAGCGCGAGGCGCCCTCCCCAGAGCGCTACCAGGTCCCGGCCGAGACTGCGCGCCTCGTCAACGCCGTCCACGCGTGGAGGGTCATCGCTGTCGGCACCACCGTTGTCCGTGCGCTTGAGACGGCGACGGCGTGCGACGGCACGGTCCGCCCGGGGGCGGGGTGGACAAGCCTCGTGATCACGCCCGACCGCGGCCTCCACGGCGTCGACGGGCTCATCACCGGCTGGCACGAACCGCAGTCCTCCCATCTCCTCATGCTCGAGGCCGCGGTCGGACCCGCGCTGCTTGAGCGCTCCTACGCGGAGGCCGCCGCGCTCGGCTTCGTTGGGCACGAGTTCGGCGACGCGCACCTCATTCTCCCGTAGAGGCGCGGCACCGCCACGGGCTGAGCTGCGGCCAGGCTCGGGATCACGATCGCGGCAGGATCCGATCGCCGCGATGGGCGGCGAACCACTTGGCTTGCCGTTCCATCCGCTCGCGGGCTGAGGCGTTCCGTGACACGCCGTAGACCGTCTGCGGGAAGTTCAGTCCTTCCTGGATCGTCCAGATCTCCTCGTGTGCGTTTGGGGCGAAGATCTGGGCGGGATCGCCGACCGCGACCCAGCCGATGGGAACGACCGCTTCGTCATCCAAGAAGGTGTTGGCGTGCACGACGCCGTTGATGCGCACCTCTACGTCGCGCCCGAGCCGAGATCCGGGAAAGAGCGCGCTGCCGGTGGCCACGAAGCAGCCGTCGCCCACCACAGTCCCGTTGAGATGCGCGTGCGGTCCGACGAGCACATCGTCGCCGAGCTGGACCGGATGGCCAGCACGACCGCGCACCAAGGCATTCTCCATGATCACGCATCGGGCTCCTACCGCCACCCGCCCATCTTCGGCGCTCAGAACCGCGCCGAACAGGACCCGTGCGTCGGGTCCGACATGCACATCGCCGCAAAGAACCGCCGTGGGGGCAACGTATGCGCTCGGATCGATCGCAGGCACGCAACCCCGATGCTCGACAAGCATGCACCGCTGATTCCCCCAAACCATCATCGACAAGCGGATGCGATGGCGCTGAGGCAGGGGGCCTCGTCAGTTCGAGTGCGTCGCGTACGAGTTCGCTGACGCCGTGGGCGATGGCCACCGCGAGCGCGAGCTTGTCAACATTGTCAACAGTGTCAGATCAACCGAACGAGTCCTCGACCATGGCGAGCTCACCCTCCATCCGTGCTCGGTTAGAGAGTGTCGAGGGGTCTAGTAGCGCGCTCGGCGACGGCGAGGACGAGGCGACGCGGAAGCAGCCGGGAGGCGTGCGCGGTCAGGGCGTTGCGCCAGCCGGGCACGACGAGCGTGCGCCCGCGCTCCAGCGCGCGCAGGGCGCGGTCGACCACCTGCTCGGGAGTGACCTGTTGACCGATGGCGGCGTCGCGCGACCCCAGCACGTCGAAGAACGGAGTGTCGATCGGTCCGGGGCAGACGGTGAGCACCCTCACGCCGCCGCCACCGAGCTCGGCTGCGAGCGCTTGGCCAAGGGAGAGGACAAACGCCTTGCTGGCGGCGTAGACGGCCAGTCGCGGGGCGGGCTGGAAGCCGCCGAGCGAGGCGACGTTGACAACCGAGCCAGCGCCTCGCTCGAGCATGCCCGGGACGAGCGCGTGGGTGAGGTCGACGACCGCCACCACGTTGACCATGACCTGCGCGTGGTCGCGCTCGGGCCGGATCGTCTCCCACGGCCCCTGCGTGGCGAAGCCGGCGTTGTTGACCAGCATGTCGACGGTCACGCCCAGCTCGGTCAGGCGCGCCGCGACGGCGTCGGCGGCGCCCTCTTGCGCCAGATCCTGGCTGATGACCTCGACACGCCCACCGTGGGCGCCGCGTAGCTGCTCGGCCGTCTGGTGCAGGACGCCCTCGGAGCGGGCGACGAGCACGAGGTCGGCGCCCCGCCGGGCGAGCGCGCGGGCGAACGCGGCGCCCAGGCCCGAGGACGCGCCGGTGACCAGCGCGGTCTGGCCCGAGAGGGTCACGCGCCCACCTCCGCTCGCCTGGGCGTGTGGGCGGCTTGGAGCGCGGCGGGCTGCTCGTCGAGCGCGCTGAGGTGACGTTCGAGGAAGGCCAGCTCGGCCTCCACGGCGCGCTCGAACCCCCTGCCCTCATAGACCGCGTAGTGACCGCCGGGCAGGCGCAACAGCTCCCCGCGCGGGGCTCGCAGCGCGGCGCGCACCGCCGGAGCGGGCGGCAACCACCGCAGTGAGCTGGACCGAAAAACCAGCCCGCCGTCGCTGGGAGCCAAACCCGCTCGCGGACCTCATGGCCCGCGGAGCTCATCCCAGCGCGTCGAGCGCGGGCTTGGAGAGGTGCAGGACGGTGTAGCGCGTACCTGCGTCGGCGGGCGCGGCGTCGGCCCAGAGCGTAAAATGGACAAGTTCCCAGCGGCGCGCATCGACGCCGACCGCACTCGTGTGCACGCCGGGCGTTGACGATCGCTCAGTCAGTTCGGCGAGCGCGGCTTCAACGGTTGCGCGGGGTTCGGCGTCAGGGGAGACCGGCTCGGCGTGGCGGGTCGCCAGGCGCGGAGGAGCGGCCGCGTCGCGCGCCGGGCCGGCGACGACACCTGCCCCGGCCCACTGGCGGACCTCGGGTCGGCCGAAGTCGCGGCAGATGCCGGCGAAGCCCTCGCCCCACAGAAACGCGTTCATCCCGGCGAGCGTCGTCCAGAGGTAGAAGGGTGCGTACTCATTCACGGGCGCGTCGTCGACGCTGCGCTCGCGGATTCCGTAGGCCTTGAGGCCCAGGCCCCAGAAGGCATCCATCGCCGCGGCCCGGGTGGCTACGCGGTGGCGGATGATCCCCATGTCGTAGCCGGCGGGCAGGCGGATGACGTACTGCATGGCGAGCATGGTTCGGCCCCCGTCACGGGGCGACGTGCTCGAGCCACGAGGTGGTGCTCCCATCCGCGAGGGCCTCCTGGATCGCGAGATGGACCATGGCCGCTCCCGGTGTCGCACCGTGCCAGTGGCGCTCGCCCGGCGCGAACCAGACCGTGCCGCCCGCCGCGACCTCCTCGGTCGGGCCGCCGTCGCGCTGCACGCGCGCGACCCCCTCGAGCACGTGCAGGACCTGCCCGAGCGGATGCATGTGCCATGCCGTGCGCGCGCCGGGGGCGAAAGCGACGCGAAAGACGCGGAGGCGGGCGGGAGCCTCGGGGGCGGCGAGCTCCGCGAGCTCGACATCACCGGCGAACCACTCGGGCGGCCCAGGCGTCGGGAGGGGCAGGGCGGGTGTGATGTGCATGGTGTTCAGGCGCTTTCGGGGGGCGTGAGCAGGGCCAGGGCGCCGCGGACGGCGTTGTCGAAGGGGGCGGGGTCGCCAGCGGAGCGGGCGAGGACGTAGCCGCCCTGCAGCACGGCGACAAGCGCGGCGGCGAGCTCGGTGGGGTCGTGGGCGCGGTCGAGCTCGCCGGCGACCTGGCCCTCAACGATGACCTCGGCCAGCCGGCCCCGTAGCCAGGCGAACGTCGCGTCAAGCGGGGCGCGCAGTACCGGGCTGGCAACGACTTCGGAGTCGGCGGCCAGGCGGCCGATGCGGCATCCGCGCAGGACATTGCGCTCGCGGCTGAGATAAGCGGTCAGACGCTCGACCGCGGTGCCCGGGCCGGAGAGCTGGGCTTCGGCAGCGGCGCGGAGCTCCCGCGCGCTGCGGGTGATCGCCGCGCGCGCCAGGTCCGGCTTGCCCGCGAAGTGGTGATACATGCTGCCCTGGCCCGCCTCGGCGCGATGTTGGATGGCTTTCGGGCTGGTGCCGACGTAGCCGAGCTCCCACAGCAACTCCTGCGTGCTCTCGACAAGGCGGTCGCGGGTGCTCATTTGGTGTACAGACTAGTAGGTACATCAAGCCGGGCCGGCCACGCCAGTGTCACCGCGAGGCCCGTTCATCGACGCCCTGGCGGGCGGCGAGGTTCGGTCGCGGCGCACGCCAGGCACAGCACGCCATCGGGCAGCGCCCGCAGGCGGGCCGGGGCGATCGGATCACCGCATGCGTCACACGTGCCGTAGGTCCCGGCGTCGAGCTTGGTCAGCGCTCGCTCGGTGCGGGCCAGCGCGCCCTCCAGCAAGTTGCCGACGCCGATCTCGGTCAGCCGGCTGACCGCCTCGATCGTGCCGTCGCCGATCCGCTTGCCGAACCCGAGCGCGGTACCACGCTCGGGGCGCTGTGCCAGCACCGCCACACGTTCGCGCATGCGGTCCCGGCGCGCCACGAGCGCGCAGCGGATTGCGTTCAGGTCCAGATCGCCGGAGGGCGCGGACATCCAGTCGTCCTACCCCCGGCCGTGGGAAGTCATCCGAGTGGCAGGGGCCTCTGCCCGACCAGCGTCAGTCCCACCGCGTCCTCGAGCGACCGCTGCTCGAGCAAAGGACCTGACCCAGGCGTCTCAGATGGGGACAGGGCGGGACTGGGGGATGACCGACCTCGGCGACCGACTGGTCGCGGCCGGGATAGGCTGGCGGCGTGAACGACGAAGACGACTGGGTGGGCACGCCGCCTGAGGGACGCTACAGCCGGGACCGCGCGAAGCCGGAGTTCTGGGTCAAGCAGAGGGCGCGGCTGCTCGCTGGCGCCGGCTTGGTCGTGGCCGTGCTCATCCTCGTCGTGGTGCTCGCCCTGCGCTGAATATGGACGCGCGGGCCAACGCCGGACGCCGGGGGCGGTCGCGACGCGGACCACGGCCGCCCGGGTCTTCCTCCTGTCGCCGGGCGCGGGGTTGGCGGGTCAGGCGAGTGCGGTGAGTCCTCCGACGATGGCGAGGGTTTGTCCGGTGACGTAGCTGGCTTGGTTGGAGAGCAGGAAGGTGGCGGCGTGAGCGATGTCCCAGCCGTTTGCCTTGGCGGGCGAGCGGGATAGGGGTGGTGTCGCGGTCGGGGTGGGAGCGGCCGCTGGCTTCGGAGTCGCTTCGGGGTCAGACTCATCGAGAGTTTGCGCAGCGCTCCCGTGATACTGCCGGGGATGAGCAGCTCCGAGGAGGTCTCCGGCACCTACCGCGTCGCCATGAGGGCTTGCTCGCCAATCGTGGGCGGCTGGGGACGGCTGGCGGTCGCGGGCCTCGAGCACCTGCCAGCCAGTGGGCCGGTGCTGCTGGTCAGCAACCACGACAGCTACTGGGATCCGGTCGCCATCGGACTCGCGGCCCTGGGCAAGCGGCAAATCAAGGCGCTCGCCAAGGACTCGCTGTGGAGCTTCAAGGGCCTGAATCTCGTGCTCGACGGCATGGGCCAGATTCCGGTTAGCCGTGGTAAGCAGGACGTAGCGGCGATGCAGCGCGCAATCGAGGAGCTCCGGGCCGGGTCGTGCATCGGGATCTTCCCGGAGGCGACGCGCAGCCTCGGGCGCGAGCTGCGAGCCCGCAGCGGCTTGGGGCGCCTGGCCGAGGCGGTGCCCGAGGGGGTGATCGTTTGCTGCACGACGCAGGGCACGACCGACATCGCGCGCTTCCCGAAGCGTCCGCACGTGCGCGTCCGGTTCTTCGCGCCTGCCGGAGGTGGGCGCCGCGAGGACGAGGGAAGCGGCGAGCTGGCTGCTCGGCTGCTTCGAGAGATCCGCGCCGAGGCGCCGATTTCGGTCGCCGGTCGCCGGCCGAAAGTGGTCGTTTAGCGCTTCCCGTGCTCCCCAAAGGTCCGCGAGCGCTTTCTCAGTCGAGCAGCACGATGCCTGGTGGTGGACCGCGGCACGCTCCGCTAACCGGCCCCCAGGGTGCTGGCACTGTCCGGCGTCGTCGACGCCCACCGAGCGCTTGAGGACCGTACCGCGCCGCCCAAGACCGTCCTCGCCCTCCAAAGCCGCGGCTGAGGCCGCGTCCGCTCCGGCGTCGCCGCAGTGGCGGGCCGTCTGGATCAGCCGTCGACCAGCAGGGCGTCTAGCGGGCCCAGCAGCGCCCTCGAGCGCCGCGACACCCCGGGTAGCTCCTGCAGCCGGTGGGTCGCGGGTTCGTCGCGCCGTCGGCGCTCGAGCTGCTCGATGGCGATCGGCCGCCACAGCTCATCGATGACCCGAGCGGGATCGCCGGACACCTCCTCGATCGGCCGCTCGAGGTGCTCGGCCCACAGGCGCAGTCGGGTCTGAAGGGCGAGGTTCGAGTCGCAGGTCACCACGTTCATCTCGGTGTCGTTGAACAAGGAGTGCTCGTTGAGGTTGGCTGACCCCACCGTAAGCCAGGTGTCGTCGACGATGGCGATCTTGGCGTGAACGTACAGCGGTCCCACGAGGCCACCGCTCCGAGCGGAGATCGTCGCGGCGATTAAGCGCCCGGCACCGTCATCGGCGGCGGCCAGCACTCCGAGCTGGCCCTTCGTAGAGTCCGCGCCGTTGTTGGGCCTGGCCGGGAGCAGTACCACGAGGCGGAAGGCGTCGTGGGGCGGCCGGCGCAGCTTGTCGGCCAGGATGGCCACCACCTGCGCCGACCACAGGAACTGGCTCTCGAGGTAAACGAGCCGGCGAGCCGATCGCAGGGCCCGGGTGTAGGCCTCGACGATGCGAAAGTCGCCGTGGGGCAAGAAGTCATAGACGTTCTCGGGGACTGTGCGGACTATCTGCACCTCGACGTCGCCGGCCGGAGCCGGGGGTGGGGGGTCCGGTAGCGCTTCCCCCTGCACCTCGCGCCAGCGATCGGCGAAGTGGGCCGCCACATCGGCGACCGCCGGGCCACGCAGGCGGGTCGCCGCGTCATGCCAACCGAGACTGCCGCGCATCGGGTGCTCGCTGGAGTCGAAGCGATCCCCCCCGAGATGAGTCAGGTCAATGCCCCCCACAAAGGCGACCTCACCGTCCACGATGACCAGCTTTTCGTGGTGGCAGTGCATCGGCCGCTCGTTTGCGTCGAGCGCGCACTGCACCCGGGTCCCACGGGTGAGCTCTTCTTGGACCTGGCGCACGGCCCGGCGCGCCGGCGTGAAAACCGGCACCGGCGCACCAGCCCACAGCAGCACCCGAACATCTACGCGCTCGGCCAGATCCCCGAGCAGATCGCGCAGACGCATCGCCCGGTCGTCGCGGGTCAGTCCGAACGTGGGCGTGACGTGCCACCCGGCAATGTGAACGTACGATCGCGCAGCGGCGAGCGCCTCGGCTACCCGTGGTAACGCCTCGCCACCGTCGATCAGTACGTCCAGCGCGCAGCCCGCGCGCGGAGGCGGATCGCCGGCGGTCCACAGCCCGCCGTCCTCCGGTGGATTGAGCTGAGCGCCGCGGCCGGCGCGCTGGAGCCGGCGACGATGGTGTGCGCCAACCAACGCCTCGAGGCCCTCTCCGGCCAACGTGTCAACGCGCTCTATCAGACCGCCGACCACCGTTCGGTTCTATCACCCCGCCGGTTCCTCCGTCGTGCGATCCCCCCGTGAGGTGTTCGCCGCGTCTCTGAGTCTGAGGGGCGAGGCCACACGCCCTCGCGCTAGTCGGCCGGCGCGGGTGCCTGGCGAGACGCTGGGTGGGGTTTGAGCAGAGGTTCGCGGGACGGTGCGCGAGGGACTGCGCGCCTGGGAGCCTGCCCCGTGACTAGATCTCGACCTTGCCGGCGACGCAGGTGACCGTGCCGCCGCCGACCCAGATCGTGCCGTCGGGGTCGCGGGAGATGTGGACGCGGCCCGAGCGCCCCATCGCGGTTCCCTGGCTGGCGATGTAAGGAGCGCTGGCTCGACCGATTCGCATCAGCCACTGCGCGAGCGAGGCGTTCAGGCTCCCGGTCACGGGGTCCTCGGCCGCTGAGCCGTCCTTCGGGAAAAATGCCCGCACCTCAAATGCCTGTGGTGAGCCCGGAGGGTATGGACCCACCACGCCCAGGTCGAGATCAACGGAGCTGGGCCGCAGCGCAAGAACCGCCTCGGCGCTCGCGAGCAGGACCGCGACCCACCCGGGCCCGTTGTCGACCCACTCCGCGTCCACGATTTCGCCGCGGCCGATACCCAGGACCGACGCGATGTGCTGCACGACCGCCTCATCCACGGCGCCGGCGCGCACCAACGGAGGTGCCGCGAAAGCGAGCCCGTCCACCGTCCGGCGCACCGAGACCAGTCCGGCGGTGCACTGCTGCACGACGACATCGGGCCGGCCCGACGTGCCCGACGTCGACAGCCAGGCATGGCAGGTTCCCAGCGTCGGGTGCCCAGCAAAGGGCAGCTCGCAGGCCGGCGTGAAGATGCGGACCTGATAGTCCGCCGCCGCAGCGGTCGGGGGCAGCACGAACGTCGTCTCGGAGAGGTTCATCCAGTGGGCGACCCTCTGCATCTGCTCCGTGGTCAGCCGCGCGCCGTCGAGGACCACGGCAACCGGGTTGCCGGTGTACGGCGTGGTGGTGAAAACGTCGACCTGATTGAAGGGGCGCAGCACGGCACCGAGTGTGCCAGGCCCGCGCGCGGATTCCCCGACCCCCCTGGAAGGCGGCGCGATGGACGTCGAGGCTAACGCCCGCCGTGACAGCTCAGGATTGCCGTGGTCGCCAGCCGCGGAGCTGCGCGTCGGTCATGGCGGCCACTTCGTCGTGGACATGCCGCCACGCCGTCCACACCGAACGGCCCCAGCGCTGGACGAGGACAGTGTGCTCCTCAGGTGAGGACGCGAGCGCGACGTCGAGCACGGTCACCTCGCCGACGGAGTCAGGCGGGGTAAGTCTCGGCCAGGAATCGACGGCCGAGGCGAGGTAGCTGTGGGCCTCGCGGACTTGGTATCCGCTGAGGCCGCGTTCCAGGACCAGGTAGAGGCCGTTGAGGGCGAAGGCGATGGTGATGGCCGGCGTGTCGGGCCCGGAGTGCTGGCCACCATACGCGTCCACGCAGGTCTGATGCCACGGCCCGAGTAGGGCCTGCTGCTGCGAGGTATACGCGGCCACCTCTCCGCACAGGTGCTGGCACTCAGGCGACGCTCTGTACCGCGATCCGGCGGGCAGGCTGTCGTCGGCAGGAAGCTCAACTCCGCACCCAGGGCACGTGTTCACCCGGCAATCATGCCGGCCCCCCGTACGCATCGGCACGCGCCGTCTCAGCCGAGGCCGGGTCGACGCTTGCCGTTGCTTGCGCCCCGGTCGCGCAAGATGCGATCGACGATCCGGTAGGCAACGGCCTCAGCGGGCGTCATGAAGTTGTCGCGTTCCATGTCGCAGTGGACGCGCTGGCGGTCTTGGGCGGTGTGGTGGGCCAGGATTTCCTCGAGGCGCTCGCGTAAGGCCAGGGTCTCGCGCGCGTGGATCTCGATGTCGGAGGCCTGCCCCTGGAAGCCGCCGGTCGGTTGGTGGATGAGGACGCGACCGTTGGGCAGGATCGCGCGCTTGTCCGGGGCGCCGCCTGAGAGGATGACCGCCCCCATCGACATCGCGATCCCGCAGCAAATGGTCTGCACCTCGGGCTTGATGAACTGCATCGTGTCGTAGATCGCCAGGCCGGCGTAGACCTGGCCGCCCGGGCAGTTGATGTACAGCGCGATGTCCTTGCCGGGGTCGACGGCCTCAAGGTGCAGGAGTTGTGCCACCACGAGGTTGGCGATCTGGTCGTCGACCTCGCTGCCGAGGAAGACGACGCGGTCGTTGAGCAGGCGACTGTAGATGTCGAAGGAGCGCTCGCCGCGGGCGCTCTGCTCGACGACCATCGGGACGAGCGGCATGGGAACCTCTTCCTGTGGTCTCTTTCCAGTAAGATGCAACCTGCGGGTTGCGGTTTGCAGCCTAGCAAATGCGCAACCGCACGGTTGCGGCCCCCAGCAAGGAGGTCGACGTGGCTATCGAGGAGTACGCGGTTCGACGCGAGATGATCCTTCCGGTCGATCGCGATACCGCATGGGCGGCGTTGTGTGACGCCGATGAGCTCGCCACCTGGATCGCCGACGAGGTGGAGCTCGAGATCCGCGAGGGCGCCGAAGGCATGCTGCGCTGGCACAGGGGTGTGGAGCGTCATACGGTGGTCGAAGAGGTTCAGGAGAGCCGGCGCATCTCGCTGCAGTGGTGCGAGCCGGGCGGCGAACCCTCGATCGTCGAGCTGACCTTGGACGATGTGCCCGGGGGCACACGCGTCGTCGTCATCGACCTGCCGCTCGTCATGCTGCGGGTTGCCGCGGCATCGTTCGATGAGACACAAGACGCGACACGGGGACCTCAGATGGTTATGGCGGCGACCGCGTGAACGATGCGCTCAGGCCCGGGGGCGTCATGGTCGGCGCCGTGTTCGCGGCATTGGCTGATCCGACACGCCGTCGCGTCGTGAGCCTGCTCGCTCAGCGAGCGACCGTGACCGCCACCGCCCTCGCGGAGGAGCTGCCAATCACACGCCAAGCGATCGCCAAGCACCTGACGGCGCTCGCCGACGCCGGCTTGGTCAAGGGGGCGCACGAGGGTCGCGAGACCCGCTACCGGCTCACGCCCGAACCCCTGACCGAAGCGATGCGCTGGATGGCGACCGCCGAAGCGCAATGGGACGAACGCCTGGCGCGACTCCAGCAGCACCTGGCACGCGATGCGTAGCTAGTCGAGGTACCACCTGACTTCTCTGGTCGCTTGAGCACGGCGCTTTCTGATGCAGTCCGCCGTCGGGTCGGCCGGCGATTTCCCCCGCGACTGTCCGCTGGCATGAGACTTGGACACCCGATTGCGTATGCTCGCCGCATAGCCCTGATTTTCCGAGGAGGCTGGCCAGTAGTCTATGCACATGCCGTCGCGCTACTGGAAGTCGGCCATCCTGGTTGCGCTGATGGTGGTGGTGCCCGCCGCCGCCAGCGGGTCGGCACGCCCAGCACGCGGGACGTTGGTGGTGCACGTTGGCTTCGGCGGCGGGCTTACCCCCGACGGCACGGTCGCCAGCTCTCCCGGGGCCGGCGCGCACATCACGGTGACGGGTCAAGACGAGACCCTCCACCTGCGAGCCGACCACCGCGGCATTGCAAAGGCGACGCTGCGTCCCGGCCGCTACAAGGTCTCGATCCCGTCGAGCGCCTCGCACTCGTCGGAGCCCCAGACCGCCGTCGTTCGCGCGCGTAAGACCACCACAGCACGTCTCGCCACCGTTTGCAACACCTGCTGACGGCATCACGGCGCTCCTCGCGCTCAAACAGACCGACGACGATCATCCCGTGCTGGTCGCGGCCGCGGCCGAGGCGCTCGAGAACGCTCCTGCCAGTGGGGTCGGCAAGCGTAGTGAACGAGAAGGTGGGGCGCGTGCGCCAGTGCAACCTCGGCTCGCAGCGCCTCGAAAACGTCCAAGAGTGGATGGAGACCTACCGGCGGATGCTGGACGAGCGCCTCGACCGGTTCGGGGAGCTGCTCGAACGAACGAAAGGAATGCCGCAATGACCAGTGACCATCAGGCGGCGACCGCCGTCGTCACGACACCGACAGATCGCGAGATCCACATCGAGCGCGTGTTCGACGCGCCACGAGACCGAGTGTTCGCGGTCTACACCGATCCAAAGCTCATCCCCGAGTGGTGGGGTCCGCGGGACACGACTGCCCTCGTCGACCATATGGACGTCAGGCCCGGCGGCAGCTGGCGGTTCGTCATTCACAACTCGGATGGCAGTACCACCGCATTCCGGGGGACCTACCGCGAGGTCAGCGCGCCCGAGCGCATCGTACAGACCTTCGCATAGGAAGGGCTGCCGGGCCACGTCTCCGTCGAGACCGCTACGTTCGAGGACCTCGGAGACCGCACCAAGGTGACCACGACCTCGCTCGTTCACACGACCCAAGAGCGCGACGGCATGCTCGCCTCGGGCATGGAGCGCGGAATGAACGAGACCTACACCCGGCTCGACCAGCTGCTCGCGAGGCTCTCCTCGCCCTGACGGGCGTACCCGTGCAATAACTCAGGGGCGGCCGCTGTCATGATGCTCTTTGTGGCTGAGGTCTGCATCACCGAGTTCACCGATCCGGGCTGTCCGTGGGCCTACTCGGCCGAGCCGGTGCGCCGACGGCTCGACTGGCTCTACGGCGAGCGTTTGCAATGGCGTCCGCGGATGGTCGTGCTCAGCGAGTCGGCTGAGGACTACGAGCGCAGTGGCTTCACTCCTGAGCGGCAATCGGCAGCTTTTGCGCGGATTGCCCACGAGCACGGCATGCCGATGGACACCAGGCAACGTGAGCGAATGGCGGCCACGCTTCCCGCCTGCCGGGCCGTGGTCGCCGCCCGGCTTCGGTCGCCCGATCACGAGCGCCCCTTGTTACGTGCGCTGCGGATACGGCACTTCGCCGGTGAGCTGCTCGACGAGCCCACCACGATCGTGGGGGCGACGGAGGATGTGGGGCTCGACGCCGACGAGCTCACCGACTGGACGTCGCACGATGACACGGGAAACGCGCTGCGGGAGGACATGAGCGCCGCGCGAGCGCCGATGCCCGCAGCCCGGGCGCTTGATCACAAGCTGGCCAATTGGTCCGGCGGGCGCCGCTACACCTGTCCCTCCTACGAGATAGTCCGCCTGAATGACGGGGTGCGCATAGCGGTCCCCGGCTTCCAACCTGCTGCGGCCTACGACGTCGTGCTTGCCAATCTCGTGCCCGGACTTGATCGCCGCGATCCGCCCGAGACGGTCGAGGAGGTGCTCGCTTGGGCGGGCACGTCACTCGCGACCCGCGAGGTCGCGGCCGTGTGCGAGATTTCCTCCCAGGACGCGCGCGAGCGGCTGGGCCGCGTGGCCACGGAGCGTCATCTCGGCACCGACGGGCTCTGGTCGCTGGTCGCCTAAACGTCTCCGGCGAGTGGCAACCCTGTCGCCCGCGCGTTCCGCCTGCCCGCCCGCGCGCGCCGTTGGGCGCTACGCCGTCGCGAACCGACCCACGATGCATTCTGGACGGACCGCGCCCAGGTGCTCGCGCCAGATGCGGAAGTACGCCAGCTCCTCCCGGGTGCGCAGCGGAGGGTCGAGGGCATCGGCCTCGGCCGCGAACTCCTCCTCGCCGACCTCCCGCTCGACCGCGTCCGTGAGCACGGAGGCGGCGCCGCTGCCGTCGCCGAACTGGGACTTCTCCCGCCAGAGCAGCTCGTCGGGGAGCCATCCGGCGAACGCCTGGCGCAGCAGGCGCTTCTCCGGCGTGCCGGGTGCCGTGACCTTCCACGCCCCGGGCAGGCGCAGGGCCAGGGCGATCATCTGCCGGTCGAGGAAGGGCACGCGCGCCTCCAGGCCGTGGGCCATTGTCACCCGGTCGCAGCGCTGGAGGTTGAGGTTGTGTAGCCCGCGTACGGTGCGGATGAGCTCCTCGTGGAGCTGCTCGGGGTCGGAGAAGCTGCGCAGGTAGCTGTAGCCGGCGAACAGCTCGTCGGCGCCCTCCCCGGTCAGCACCACCTTCACGTGGCGGGCGGTCATTTCGGCGAGGAGGTAGTTGGGCACCGCGCTGCGGACCAGCGACGGATCGAAGTGCTCGATCGCCCGGACCACCGGCTTGACGGCGGCCAGCGCTTCCTCCGCGGTATAGAGGCGCTCGTGATGGTCGCTCCCCAGGTGCTCGGCCGCCTGCCGGGCAGCGAGGATGTCCGGGCTGCCCTCCAGGCCGACGGCAAAGGTCAGCAGCTGCTCACCGCGCTCGGCGCAGTACCCGGCGGCGATGGCGGCGATGAGCGTCGAGTCCAGGCCGCCGGAGAGGAACACCCCAACGGGCACGTCGCCCATCATCTGGCGGCGCACCGCCGTGACCAGCACGTCGCGCGTCTCCTCCAGGTCGTCGGTCGTCGGCTTCTCGTGGGCGTGGGCCGCAGCGCCGCCGGCGGCCGGGACAGCCTCCGCGAAGCGCTGCAGGCCGCGCTCGGGCGTCCAGTGGAAGCCGGGCGGAAAGGTCTCGACCGCCGATCTCCAGTCCGGGTCGAAGGCCAGGATCTCCGACGCGAAACGCACCTCGCCCCGGCGCCGGGCCCAGTACAGGGGCTTGATGCCCACCGGGTCGCGGGCGGCCACGAAGGAGCCACCATCCGCCGTCGCGGACAGAAGCGCGTACATGCCCTCGAGCTCACCCAGCGCATCGGGGCCGCGACGCTCCAGCAGCCGCAACGCGACCTCGTTGTCCGACCGCGTGGCGAAGCGACCGTTGCCCAGCGCGCGGCGGACGTCCTGATGGTTGTAGATCTCGCCGTTGCCCACCAGCCAGCGCTCACCGTCGGCGCTGGCCAGCGGCTGGTGTCCGCCGTCGACGTCGACGATCGAGAGCCGTCGGTGTCCGAGCCATCCGCCGGCGAAGCCGACCTCGCCCTGGTCGTCGGGGCCCCGGTGGACGAGGCGGTCGAGCATGCGCTGGTCCTCGCCCGGGGCATCCGGGCCCAGCCGGCCGGCGATCCCGCACATCAGGCGGCGTGCCTGGCGGTGCTTGCGGCGTACGCGGCGGGAAGGCGATCACCCAGGTGGGACAGCTCGTCGCGTGCGGTCCGCACGGCCGCCCGGGCGTCGATGTGGGCCAGGGCGACCCCCGCTCGGCCTCCGGTGGAGGCCAGCACGCGGCCGTCGGGGTCGACGACCTTGGCCTGGCCGGGGAAGCGCAGGCGACCGACCCGACCGTGATGGTTGGCCGAGACCCAGACCACCTGGTTCTCCAGCGCGCGCGCTTCGTCGATCAGGTTGAAGTGGCGCACCTGTCGATCATTGCGCTCCCGTCGCGCGGGGCGAAGGCGGCACACGGGCCAGGCCGCCATGCACGCCACGATCTCGGCACCGTCGAGCGCCAGTGCCCGCGCCGCCTCGGGGAAGACCTTGTCGTAACAGAGGAGCATGCCCAGGCGACCCACCGGCGTGTCGAACGCGCCAAAGCTGTTGCCCGGTGACAGGATACCGCGCTCGCCCGGAGGCAGGTGAACCTTGCGGTGCCGTCCCAGGACACCGTCGCCACTCAGGCAGACGGCGCTCGAGAACGGTCCTCCGGGTGCCGCCTCGGTGTAGCCGATGCACACCACCGCCGGGCCCGCTGCTCGTGACAGACGGGCGAAGGCCTCGGCGTGCCTGGGCAGCGCGGGCGGCGCCGCGGCCGCCTCCGGCGGATCTCCAGGCTCGGGCTCGTAGATGTAGCCCCCGAGCGCGGTCTCCGGGAAGACGATCAGCGTCGCGCCGCGTGCCCGGGCCTGCTGTACCGTTCGCTCGACCCGTTGAACGCACGCGTCGATGTCGCGGCTGAAGGGCGCGGCCACCGCGGCCACCGCCGGCCCGGCGGGCGCTCCGCCCCGTTGACGTATGCCCCGCATAGAGCGGATTCTCCCGGCAAACACGGACCGCGGCCTGGTCCGCATGTACAACATTCCGCGTCACTCCCTCGACATCGGCAAGGTACTTGGCGCGCCCGGCGGCCTGCTTCATCGCGATCAGGTCCTGGATCGACGCTAGAGCACGCGCCAGCGCGCCGCTGCTGGGGCCAGGGTCGGCGCCGATCGCCGTCTACCCATCGAGCAGCAGCCCGGCGGCCGCGAACGCGGACCCCCAGGACAACGTGACGCCCGATCCCCCATGCCCGTAGTTGTGCACGCAATGCGCCGCGCCGATCTGCTGGACCTCCAGGCGCACTGCCGGGCGGGCGGGACGCAACCCGACCTGGTGGCCGCGTACCTGTGCGTGGGCCAGGCGCGGCTCGACCTCGATGCAGCGCCGCAGGATCTCCTCGGCGATCTGCGCGTCGGGCTCTGTGGAGGTGTTGCCCGTGCTCTGGGTCCCGCCGAGCACGACGTGATCCGGGTAGGGCCAGTACGCCGCCCACTCCGGGGTGAACGGGGCCTCGACGAAGAACTCCTCCAGCCCGGGGTTGTCCACGATGACGTGCTGGCCGCGGACCCGGGTGACCAGCTGGTCCCCGGTCAGCTCGGCCGCGCCCAGTCCGGCGCAGTTGACGATCAGCGGTGTCTCGTCTGCCAGGTCGGGCAGCGAGGTGACGGCGCGTAGCGTGATACGGCCGCCCGCCGCCACCAACCGTCGGGTGAGGTAGTCGAGGTAGACCGGCATGTCGACCAGCGGCACGGTGGCCCAGAACGCGGCGGCGAAGCCGGGCGGCAGCTCATCCGGCGCGCAGGGCGTCAGGTCCCCCAGCGCCGGTACCGGCTCCCGGCTGGCCAATCGTCCGCGCCGGATGGTCACCCCGGTGCCGGCCACTTTCGCCAGCGCGGTGAACTCCACGATCGACGCCCGCTCCCGGCGTCCGGCCGGGTCGTCAGCCGCGGCCATCGGTGGGCCGATCATCGCCGAGGCGACCGCCGACGTCGTGTGTGCCGGCGCAAGCCGCGTGCGCACCTCGACCCGCTGCCCGCGCTCGGCCAGGCACACGGCGGCGGTCAACCCGATCACTCCGGCTCCGATGACGACAACGTCCGGTGCGGGTTGCGGTGTCACCGACTCATCGTCCCGCGGCGGGCGCGCTCCGTCTTGGATGAATGTGACCTGGCTCCTCGGATTGGAGGTCAGCGATGGCCTCGGTCGCCGACGCCACCCACGCGCCCGTCGGCGGCGACGGCGGAGCGCTGGTCGAGCTGGGCCAGCGTTCGCGGGCCCGCCGGAAACGGCTGCGATGACCGTCCCAAGCTCACTGGAGGCCAAGCTTCCACGGCCGAGCTGTGAGTGTGGCAGCGGCTGTTCGGAGGCGCGGCTGGCATTGGACGGGTGTCTTGGCTGCGGTGTGCGCCTCACTGTGTCGTGGTCGTCGATGGGGTCCCGTCGAGGGCTCGCGCCGCGCCGGCGCGAGCGATGTCCCGCCAGTCCTGAAACTGCGATTCGGTTATTCCGTATCGCTGGCAGATCTCGCGGGTGAGGATTGGATCTCCGGCGCCCTCGAGCACGAGCTGAAGTCTCTGCTGGCCATCCAGGGGTGCACGGGCCTGAACGGGCGACGTGGGGGGGAGATCGCCGCGGACCAAGCGCCCGCCGCGGAACGTCGCAGCAGCGATGACCATGCCGGCACCGGCGAGGATCACGTCCTTGAGGACGTACTGGCCCTCCAGGGTTGGGGCATGGTATGGACCGGCAAACAGGCGACCGGGCAACAGCGCGAGGGGGGCCAGGATGCCGATGAGCTCGATCATCAGCAGCCAGATTGCCAGGCGCATCCAGCGGCCTGAGAGCAGACACACGCCGATGAAGCACTCAAGGGTGGCGATCGTCATCAGGCTCACGCCGCCCGGGACCAAGCCGAAGGTCAGCACGTGCGTCGTCACCTTGGTTAAGTTCTCCGCTGGGCTGACGCCTGGGAAGTACTTCAGCACGCCAAAGCCCAGGAACACCGCCCCAACGGCGACGCGCAGCACAGCCACGCTGTGAGCGACAAGCTGGTAATGGATCACGTTCTCCGCGTGGAGAAGACGCTCACGGATTCCGGCCATACAACTGGTTGCGCGACCGGACCCAAGCCGGATCAACGTGGACTTCACCCGCGTTGCTGGACATCTGAGCCCTCGGCGCGGCGAGCTGTATACTGACTGGTGAGCCAGCCAGCCCTCGGTTGTGGCCTGGGTCGCCCTGCCCGCTCTGGCCTTTTGGCGCCAAGCCCGCGAGGATCAGCGCAACTTCACCCTGGGGGCTACGGGGGCTCGGCAGGAACGAGATTCTTGTTGCTGGCTGACCTCGGTGAGTTCGGGCTGACCGCGTGTCCGGACGACGCGAGCCGCGTAGATGAGTACAAATACCGCGAACAGCCCTGCCGTGACCAGCAGCCAACGAGTCAAGAAGGGATCGCTGGATACGCCGGTGATGGTCTGGTAGGTGGCTGCGCCCTCACGCCCTCACGATCACTTGCGCGGGGAAGCCGTGGTCGGGTGACAGATCGGCGCCGTTGACCTTCAGCGCGAGCAGCGAGCGGTCATCCCCGACTTTGCCGGAGTTGAGGGCGGCGTGGGAGAAGCTGCCGCCCTGCTCCAGCGACGGCACGAATGCTGTATCGGGTCCTTGCGCCGGTCATCCGGGCCAGGTCGCTGAGGCGCACCCCGGTCCAGGTCTGGGTGGTCGACCAGCCCTCGACGCACGCGATCGGCAGGACGTAGGTGTGTTGGGGCAGCGCGAGAAGGTCTTGGCGGCTGAGCTGGATGCCCCTCGCCGGCGTAGCGTAAGCCGGTAGCCGATCCCTGTGTCCTGAGGTTTGATACCGACGCCGGGGGCGGTCTTGTTGGCCTGAAAGCCGTTGGGGCCGGGGCCGGGCTGGCGGCCGCGGGAGCGGGCGGTTCTCACGGCCGTCGGCGGTGAGGAGACCGCGACGGTTCGGTCATGACGGTCAGTGACGCGCCGGAGGACGGTGACAGAAACGGTGAACACTGCGCGACGGTGGCATACCAGCGGGCGGGTGGGGCACCCTGCAAATTCAGACCATTCGCGATCGGAGGCTCCGTGAACCTGGGAGACATTGCCGCAGCGCTCGGAAACGGCCTGTTCGCGGGGGCGGCGGGAACGGCTGCGATGACCGTCTCAAGCTCACTGGAGGCCAAGCTCCGCGACCGCGGGGCCAGTAGCGCTCCGGCGGATGCCGCCGGCAAGGTGCTCGGCGTGCAGCCGCGCGATCCCGTGGGCCAGGCCCGCTTCTCCAACGCGGTGCACTGGAGCTATGGCACGTCGTGGGGAGCGGTGCGGGGCCTGCTGCACAGCGCCGGTCTGGACGGCGCCAAGGCGGCTGCCGTGCGTTTCGCCGCCATCTGGGGCGGGGCCCAGCTGAGGGCTTCGAGCGCGTCACCGGCGACGCCAACGACGTCGAGCGGCTCGGTGGGGAGATCGACGGGAGCGCCTGCGCCATGAACCTCGAGGCCGGCCAGAAGTTCCCCGACCTCGACCTGCCCGACCACACCGGGCGTCCGCGGCGCCTGTCCGAGCTGGCTGGCGGCGATCCCGTCGCCCTGCTGTTCTCTTGCGGGTGGTGGTGTCCCAAAGAGCAGCGCCATCTGCGCGAGGTGACCGCGTTGCAGAACGAGTTCGAAGTCGCCCCCGGATCGTCGTGGTCAGCGTCGACGCGCCGGAGGTGCAGTCGGCCTTCCGCGCCGGCCTGGGCGCGCGCTTCGCGTTCCTCTCAGACTCCGGGCGCCCTCCTGGGCGACGCGCTGATCTGTCTGAGCACGCTGGCCGTCGACGAGGCCCGCTACGCCGGGGCCATCACCGTCACCCGCCGACCGGCGCCGTGGAGTGAGGATCCGTTCGCGCGGATCTTCCCCGGCACCGTCGTGCGCAGCGACCGCTTCTGCCCGGTCGCACCACCGCCCGGGTCGGTGCTGGAGCGCTACGCCGGCGTAGCCTGGCCAGGCGGAACCTTCAAGGACTGGTCGGGCGGCGGCCAAGGCAATCCAGCCCGACCAAGGGCCTGAATCGACCCGTTCTGCCTTTTATCAGACCCGGGCCCTCGCGCGGCGACGCCTCCGGGGAACGAAATGGTCTTCGGGGGCTGCTTGGCGGGCTCGGGGCCTTCAGGCAGCGCGGGGCTGGTTGGCGTCGAGGACGCGAATCTTGCCGGACAAGAAGACCAGCCAGGGAGCTCTGTAGGCCACGTCGACCGTCTTGCCATCCTCGACGGTGATCTCGATCTCAACCTTGGCGATCTGGAAGACGAAGAAGTAGGGAACGAACACGACCAACTGGTGGGACCCTGGTGTGACGGGCAGCTCGCTGGCCTTCCAGCTCACGGTCCGGGGTTCGCCTCCATCGAGCGACACTCGCGGCGGGAACAGCAGGACGAGGAAGGCCAAGGGGAAGACGCTCGCGTGCAATCTGATTGAGGTCACGGTCGGAGCATACGCCCGGGCCGGTGGGCCAGCCCGGGCGTCGCTGCGGCTTATAGACTCCGCGCGGTCAACCTCTAGGAGGCCCCCGAGCCATGGCAGCAAGGAGCATGGAGACTGTCGTCGAGAAGCCGTTGGCGGAGGACGAGGTCGTCCGCATGAACGCGTACTGGCGCGCCAGCAACTACCTCTCGGTCGGCCAGATCTACCTGATGGACAATCCGCTTCTGCGCGAGCCGCTCACGCTCGAGCACATCAAGCCGCGGCTGTTGGGGCACTGGGGGACGACACCTGGCCTCAACTTCATCTACGTCCATCTCAACCGCGTCATCAAGGCCCGCGATCTCAATGCCATCTACATCACGGGGCCGGGGCACGGTGGGCCGGGGCTGGTGGCTAACACCTACCTTGAGGGCACCTATAGCGAGGTCTATCCCGACGTGTCCCAGGACATCTCGGGGATGCGGCAGCTGTTCAAGCAGTTCTCCTTCCCCGGTGGCGTGCCCAGCCATGTGGCGGCCGAGGTGCCTGGCTCGATCAACGAGGGCGGGGAGCTCGGCTACTCCCTGTCGCACGCGTTCGGCGCCGCGTTCGACAACCCCGACCTCACCGTCGCGTGCGTGGTGGGCGACGGTGAGGCGGAGACCGGGCCGCTGGCCGCGAGCTGGCATTCGAACAAGTTCCTGGACCCGATCACCGACGGCGCCGTCCTGCCGATCTTGCACCTCAACGGCTACAAGATCGCGGGGCCGTCGGTGCTCGCACGCATCGAGCCCGAGGAGCTCGAGAGCCTGTTCATCGGTTACGGCTGGAAGCCCTACATCGTGGAGGGCTCCGATCCGGAGATCATGCACCAGCGCATGGCCGCCACGCTGGATGTCGTGCTCGAAGAGATCGCCACCATCCAGAGCGACGCGCGGGCGAGCGGCGAGTCGCACCGTCCCCGTTGGCCGATGATCGTGCTGAAGAGCCCCAAGGGCTGGACCGGGCCCAAGGAGGTTGACGGCCGCAAGACCGAGGACACGTGGCGCTCGCACCAGGTGCCGCTGGTTGAGCTCGCGACACGCCCGGAGCATCTCGAGGAGCTCGAGCGCTGGATGCGCAGCTACGGGCCCGAGGAGCTCTTCGACGAGGACGGCCGGCTCACCTCCGAGCTTCAGCAGCTCGCCCCGGTCGGGGCGCGGCGCATGGGGGCCAACCCCCACGCCAACGGCGGGATCCTGCTCCGGGACCTGCGCCTGCCCGACTACCGCGACTACGCGCTCGAGGTACCCAAGCCGGGCTCGAGCACGGCGGAGGGCACGCGCGTGCTCGGGGGCTACCTGCGCGACGTCATGCGCCTCAACGCCGAGCATGGCAACTTCCGCGTGTTCGGCCCCGACGAGACTGAGTCCAACCGCCTGCAGCCGCTCTACGAAGCGACCACCAAGACGTGGCTGGGGAGCACGCTGCCCGATGACGAGGACCTCGCGCCCGACGGGCGGGTGATGGAGATCCTCTCCGAGCACACCTGCCAGGGCTGGCTCGAGGGCTATCTGCTCACCGGCCGCCATGGCCTCTTCTCCTGCTACGAGGCGTTCATCCACATCATCGACTCGATGTTCAACCAGCACGCCAAGTGGCTGAAGACGACGCGGGAGCTGGGCTGGCGGCGTCCGATCGGCTCGCTCAACTACCTGCTGACCTCCCACGTCTGGCGTCAGGACCATAACGGCTTCTCGCACCAGGACCCCGGCTTCATCGACCACGTGGTCAACAAGAAGGCCGACGTCGTGCGCGTCTTCCTGCCGCCCGACGCCAACACGCTGCTGGCGGTGTTCGAGCACTGCCTGCGCAGCCGTAGCCTGGTCAACGTCATCGTGGCCGGCAAGCAGCCGGCGCCCCAGTTCCTCACCATGGAGGCGGCGATCAAGCACTGCGCGAAGGGCGTGGGCATCTGGGATTGGGCCAGCAACGACCGGGACAGCGAGCCCGACGTAGTGATGGCCTGCGCGGGCGACGTCCCCACGCTGGAGACGCTGGCGGCGGTGGACATTCTGCGCCGCCACTTCCCCGAGTTGCGCATCCGGGTCATCAACGTCGTCGACCTGATGACGCTGCAGTCGGAGGCCGAGCACCCGCACGGCCTGTCCGACCGGCAGTTCGACGCGCTCTTCACGCACGACAAGCCGATCGTGTTCGCCTACCACGGCTACCCCACGCTCATACACCGCCTGACCTACCGGCGCACGAACCACGGCAACCTGCACGTGCGCGGCTACAAGGAGGAGGGCACCACGACCACGCCGTTCGATATGTGCGTCGTAAACGAAATCGATCGCTTCAGCCTGGTCTGCGACGTGATCGACCGCCTGCCTCATCTCGGCCACGGGGCCGCCTACGTGCGCGACGGGATGCAGGACAAGCTGATCGAGCACAAGCAGTACATCCACAAGCACGGCATCGACATGCCGGAGGTGCTCAAATGGACGTGGCCGTCCTGACGGGCGCGGGAGCTCGGTGAAGGCGCTTGCCCTCAACGCCGGGTCGAGCACGCTCAAGGCCGCCCTCTACGAAGTCAGGCCAGGGGTGGCGCTCGCCGCCCCTCCGCAAGCAGACTGGAGCGGGCAGATCGACTGGGATCCCGGTCGCGGCGCAGCGGTCGCCATGGAGCTGCTGCGCGGGCTGTGCGAAGGCGACGACCCGCCGCTGAGCTCCCCCGCCGACGTGGATGTCGTAGGGCATCGGCTCGTCCACGGCGGCGCGCGCTTTCAAAGTCCGACCCCGATCACCGCCGAGGTGAAGGAGGCCGTGCGCGCGCTGACGGCATCGGCGCCGCTTCACAACGTCGCGGGGCTCGAGGGGGTGGCGGTGGCCGAGCGCTTCGTCGGTGACGCGACCCCGCAGATCAGCGTGTTTGACACCGCCTTCCATGCCACGTTGCCGCCTGGCGCGCACGCCTACGCCGGCCCGCGCGAATGGCTCGAGCGTGGGCTGCGTCGCTTCGGCTTTCACGGGATCAACCACGAGTACGCCGCTCATCGGGCGGCGCACCTGCTTCACCGCCGGCTCGAGGGGCTGCGGCTCATCACGTGCCACCTGGGCTCGGGCTGCTCGCTGGCGGCGGTGCGCGACGGGCACAGCGTCGACACGACCATGGGCTTCACGCCGCTCGAGGGGCTGGTGATGGGAACTCGCTCGGGCTCGGTTGACCCCGGGCTCCTGCTGCACCTCCTACGCGAGCCGGGCGCCACCGTGGAGGCGCTCGATACCCTGCTCAACCACCACTCGGGCCTGCGGGGGCTCAGCGGCAGCTCCGGCGACCTGCGCGAGGTCCTGGCGGCCCGCGAGCGCGGCGACCCTCCCGCGGGGCTCGCGTTCGATGTCTACGTCCACCGCCTGCGCTTCCATCTGGGAGCGATGCTCGGGGCGCTTGGTGGCCTCGACGCGGTCGTCTTTACCGCCGGCGTGGGCGAGCACTCCCCGGAGGTCCGCGCCGCCGCGCTCGAGCCGTTCGCCTTCCTCGGGATGGCGCTCGACTCCGAGCGCAACGCGGAGGCGCACGCCGACGCCGACATCGCCGCCGAAGGCTCGGCCGTGCGGGTGATGGTCATCAGCGCCCGGGAAGAGTGGGCCGTTGCCCGCGCCGCCGCCGACCTGGTCGCTGCCGGCGCCCAGGACGCGGCAGCACCAGGAGCTCATGGGCGCGATCTCTAGCCGGTCTTCGATCGAACCCGAATCTCGGCTTCCAGCGGTGGCGCAGCCGGCGGTTCTTCGCGAGCTCGAGCTCCACGCCACCGGCCGTGTATCGTCGGCGGGAGCCTGGGGGTTATGATCTTGCGCTGGCTGTACCGTCCCTATCTCGCTCGCACCCCGACGGCGTGACGCGACACGACTGATGAGCACAAGAACCACCGCTGACATCGACCGCCTCTCCATCGACGCGATCCGCGTGCTGACCATGGACGCGGTCCAGCAGGCCAACTCCGGTCATCCCGGCCTGCCGATGGCGATGGCGCCGGCGGGCTACCTGCTGGCCACCAGGTTCATGCGCCATAACCCAAAGGACCACAGCTGGCCGGACCGCGACCGCTTCGTGCTCTCCGCGGGGCACGGCTCGATGCTGCTCTACGCGATGCTGCACCTAAGCGGCTATGACCTCCCGCTCGATGAGCTCAAGCGCTTTCGCCAGTGGGACTCGCTCACCCCCGGTCACCCCGAGCGCGACCGTGCGCATGTCACCCCTGGCGTCGAGCTGACCACGGGACCGCTGGGGCAGGGCTTCGCCAACGGGGTTGGGATGGCGATCGCCGAGCGGTGGCTGCGCGGCCACTTCGGCGCGGAGGTGCAGGACCACCGCGTCTTCTGCCTTTGCTCGGACGGCGACATCCAGGAGGGCATAGGCTCCGAGGCGGCCTCGCTGGCCGGGCACCTGGGCCTCGGCCGGCTCGTCTACCTCTACGACGACAACAATGTCCAGCTGGACGGCCCGACCGAGGATGCCTTCTCCGAGGACGTCTCCAAGCGCTTTGACGCCTACGGCTGGCACACCCTGGTCGTCGACGACGTCAACGACCTCGACCAGCTCGCGGCCGCTATCCAGGCGGGGATCGACGAGGCCGAGCGGCCCACGCTCATCCGCGTACGCTCGATCATCGGCTGGCCCGCGCCGGGCGTGCAGGGCACCTCCGACGCCCACGGCAAGGCGCTGGGTGAGGACGAGGTGCGCGCCACCAAGGAGATCCTCGGCTGGGACCCCGACCAGCACTTCCACGTCCCCGACGGCGTCTACGAGCACTTCTCGCAGATCGAGCGCGGCGAGCGCGCTCAAGCGCAGTGGCGCGAGCGCTTCGACGCTTGGTCCGCATCCCGTCCAGAGCAGGCTAGGGAGTGGGACGCGGCGTGGTCCGACCCGCCCAAGCCGCTGCCCGGGCTCGCCGACGCCATCCGCGGCATCGACTGGGGCAAGGACTCACTGGCCACCCGCGCGGCCGGCGGAGGGGCGATGGCCGCCTTCGAGGACCTCGTGCCCACGATGCTCGGCGGTGCCGCCGACCTCGTCGAATCGACCAAGACCGAGTTCCCGAGCTCTCCGCTGTTCGAGCGTGCCACGCCGCAAGGGCGCAACGTCAAGTTCGGCGTGCGCGAGCACGCGATGGGCGGGGCGGTCAACGGCATGGCCGCCCACGGCGGGATCACCCGACCCTACGGCTCGACGTTCCTGCAGTTCGCCGACTACATGCGCGGGTCGATCCGCCTGTCGGCCCTGATGGGCCTGGAGGTCGCCTGGGTCTTCACCCACGACTCGGTCGCCCTGGGCGAGGACGGGCCGACCCATCAGCCGATCGAGCACTACGCCGGGCTGCGGGCCATCCCCGGCCTGACCTTCCTGCGGCCGGCTGACGCGTGGGAGACCGCCTACGCTTGGCAGACCGTGCTCGAGGATGTCCACGGCCCGGCGGTGTTCTCGCTCTCACGGCAGAACCTGCCGGTATTGGAGTCCGCGCGCGAGAAGGGCGCCGAGGGCGTGGCGCGGGGCGCCTACGTTCTCGAGGAGGCCGACGGCGCCGCGCCGCGCGTTGTCCTCGTGGGCACCGGCTCGGAGGTCTCGCTGTGCCTGGAGGCACGCGAGGCGCTGCAGGGCGACGGCATTCCCACCCGGGTGGTGTCCATGCCGAGCTGGGAGCTGTTCGCCGATCAGCCCGAGAACTACCGAGGGAAGGTTCTGCCCGCCGACGCGCCCAAGCTCTCCGTGGAGGCCGGGGTGGCCATGGGCTGGGCGAAGTGGGTGGACGCCTCGGTGTCGCTCGAGCGCTTCGGCGCCTCGGCGCCGGGACCGGAGGTCTACGCGCAGCTCGGGTTCACCGTCGACAGCGTCGTGGACCGCGCCCGCGACCTCCTCGAGGGCCGTGGCATGCCCGGGGCCACTCCCGCCGACGCGGAGCCGACCGGCACGCCGCAGGGCTAAGGCGGTAGGGGCGAGGGCTAGTCGCTCGGCCTGGCGGCGGGAGCTGCCGCGCGAGCCCTCGCCGCCTGGCGCGTGAGCGGCGCCTTGCCCCAGCGGGTGTGCTCGCCGTAGTCGAGCAGCGCAGGGAAGTAGCTCGCCGGCGCCGGAGGGCCCGCGCCGGCGAGCAGGTCCCGCGCGCGCTCGTCGCCGAAGCGGGTATGGACGTCGAAGTAGGACGCGAACTGCGCCGCTGGATCGTCCGGCGCCATCGTCCCCGGGGTCGTCAGCCGTGGCGGCTGGCGGTCGAGGGCGCTGCAGGTGCGCTCGATCAGCTCGGAGACCGTCATCGCGTGCTCGCCCGCTACGGCGTGGAACGCTCCGTCCACCTCGGGCTCGAAGAGGACGCGCTCGATGACCTCGGCCACGTAGTCGACGGGCACGAGGTCGATGATCCCCTCCGGGTCGGCCGGGACCTCGCTCAGGAGGCCGCGCGCGAAGGCCTGGAGCGGCCAGTAGATCACGTTGAAGGCCGAGGTCCAGCCGCCTTGGGACTCCCCCGCCACGATGCTCGGGCGTACGATCGCGCATGGGAGCTCGGCCGCCGCGCCGGCGACCAGCAGCTCCCCCTCCCACTTCGTCTGCTCGTAGGTGTTGCGAAACCCGTCGCCTGGGCCCGGCTGGTCCTCCGCGAAGCGGCCCGAGACGCGTCCGCAGACATAGGCGGTCGAGACGTGCACCAGCCGCTCGAGCCCGCTGATCTCGCTCGCGAGCTCGAGCACGCTGCGGGTGCCCTCCACGTTGATCTGCCGAGCCTCGTCGAGCGGCAGCGTGAACGAGATCGCGGCGGCGCAGTGGACCACACGGTCGACCTGGGCGCAGAGCGCGCGACGGTCGGCCGCCGCGAGCCCCAGGCCGGGGGCCGTCAGCTCGGCGCGGACAGGGCGCAGCCGGGAGGCCGTGGCGGGCGGGTCGTCGTAGAGCTGGCCGAGCAGCTTTGCCACGCGGTCGTCCGCCTCGCCGGCATCGGCGGCGCGCACCCCGAGGAAGACGTCCGGACCGTCCTCCTGCTCGAGCAGATGAGCGATCAGCTCCATCCCGAGGAAGCCCGTGCCTCCGGTGAGGAAGACCGCGTCGCTCATGCGAGCGGGGCACCCATGGCGTGGTAGCCGCCGTCAACGTGGATGATCTCGCCGGTCACCCCGCGTGATAGGTCGGACAGCAGGTAGCAGATCGTCCCGGCCACCGAGGAGGGATCGTTGACATCCCAACCGAGCGGCGCGCGGGCGCCCCAATCGCCGGCGAGCCGCTCGAAGCCGGGGATGCCGCTGGCGGCGGCCGTCTCGATCGGGCCCGCTGAGACGAGGTTCACGCGTACCCCACGCGGCCCGAGATCGCGGGCCAGGTAACGGGCGACGGCCTCGAGCGCGGCCTTGGCGACCCCCATCCAGTCGTAGACCGGCCACGCCACCGAGGCGTCGAAGTCGAGCCCGACGACGCTGCCGTCGCTCTGCTCGAGCAGCGGGGCGAGCGAGGCGGCGAGCCCCTTGAGGGAGTACGCGCTTGTGGTGAAGGCCTCGACTGCGCTCTCGGGCGGGGTGTCGAGGAACCCGCCGCCGATGGCGTCCGAAGGGGCGAAGGCGATGGCGTGGAGCACGCCGTCGAGCGACCCCCAGCGCGAGCCCAGCTCCTCGGCCACGGTGGCCAGGTCCTCGGGCGCGTTGACGTCGAGCTCGAGCACGTCGGGCTTAGTAGGCAGGCCTCCCGCGGCACGCTCGGTCATCCTGCGCGCGCGGCCAAAGCTCGTCAACACGATCTCGGCCCCCAGCTGCTGGGCCTGCTCGGCGACCGCGTAGGCGATCGAGTGCCTGGTCATCACCCCCGTGATGAGCAGGCGCTTCCCCTCGAGCATCATGTGACTGCCGGAGCTCGGTGCTCGGCGGGCTCGGGGTCGCAGAAAGCTGTAAGCGCTCCGGGGGGCCCAGCCTCCGCGCCGGCGAGGCCGCGATGGCTTGCGACCGCGAGCTTCATGCCGCCTCCAACAGGAGGACGGCGTTGTGCCCTCCGAAACCGAAGGAGTTGGAGATGGCCCGCAGCGGTCTTCCGTTGCTCTCGAGCGTCCTGGCCGAGCCGGGCACGTAGTCCAGGTCGCAGTCCTCGTCGCGCTCCTCCCAGCCCACCGTGGGCGGGGCGAGGCCCCGACCCAGCGCGAGCGCCGTCACGGCCGCCTCGACGGCACCGGCGGCGCCGAGCAGGTGCCCGACCGACGACTTCAGTGAGGAGACCGGCACCTCGTGGGCCCGCTCCTCGCCGAGCGCGCGCTTGAGCGCCGCGGTCTCCGAGAGATCATTGAAGGGGGTCGAGGTCCCGTGCGCGTTGACCCAGTCGATCCCGTCGGGCCCAACCTCGGCGTCCGCCAGCGCCAGCTTGATCGCTCGCGCCGCCCCGTCGCCGGAGGGGTCGGGCGCGGTCAGGTGGTGGGCGTCGGCCGTGGCGCCGTAGCCGGCCACGAAGCCGAGGATCTCCGCGCCGCGCCCCCTTGCCGACTCTTCGGACTCGAGCACGAGCGTCGCGGCTCCCTCTCCCATCACGAAGCCGTCGCGGCGGGCGTCGAACGGGCGCGACTCGCCGCTCGGCGAGGTTGCCCCCATACTGGCGAAGGCCGCCTGCGCGAGCGGCGTGATGCCGGCCTCGGCACCACCCGCCAGGCACGCCTCCGCGTCACCGCACTGCACCATGCGCAGCGCGACGCCGATCGCGTGAGCTCCCGCAGCGCACGCGGACACCGTGCCATAGCACTGACCCTTCAGGCCGTGGCGCATCGCGAGCACCCCGGCTGCGGCATTGCCCATCATCAGCGGTACGGCGAGCGGAGAAACCGCCTCGGCCCCGCGGTCGCGCAACAGGTCGTGCTGATCCTCGATCGTGCCGATGCCGCCGATCCCGGTACCCATGATGCAGCCGACGCGCTCGGGATCGATCGTCGGCCCGTCCTCCCAGCCGGCCTGTGCCAACGCCTCACTGGATGCGAGCAGGGCGAGCTGGGTGAAGCGGTCCGCCCGTCGCGCCTCCTTGACCCCGAGTTGCGTGGCGGGGTCGAAGTCCTGGCAGCGCCCGAGTCCCTCCTCGATCGCGGACTCGCCGGCGGACCAGCGCTCGACAAGCGCGTCGGCACCTACGCCGAGCGGCGTCACCGCCCCAATCCCCGTGATGGCGACCCGCGGCGTCACGAGCTGGCGTGCGCCACCACGAAGTCGACCGCATCACCGACGGTCTTCAGCTCCTTCATGTCCTTCTCGGCCATCTTGACGCCGTACTCCTCCTCGACGATCTGCGCGAGCTCGGCGAGGTCGAGCGAGTCGACGTCGAGCGACTCCCAGTCGGCGTCGCGCTTGACCTTGTCGCGCTCGGAGCCAAAGCTCACGAGCGCCTCGGTCAGGCGCTCCTCGATCTGATCCTTGTTGGCTGTCGGCAATTGAACTGGTCCTTTCAGGCGGTCAGTCCGCCGTCGACTGTCAGGGTGGTTCCGTTTACGTAGGAGGCCTCCTCGGAGGCCAGGAAGCGCACGCACGCGGCGACCTCCTCCGGCGTGCCGGCCCGCCGCGCGGGGATGGCGCGCAAGATCTCGTCGCCGATGCCCTCGGTCAGCTCGGTCTCGATGAGGCCGGGGGCCACGGCGTTGACCGTCACCGACCGCCGGGCCACCTCGGCCGCGACCGTGCCGGTGAAGGCGATCAGGCCGGCCTTCGAGGCCGCGTAGTTGGCCTGGCCGGGGTTTGCCTTCTGGCCGACGATCGAGGCGATGTTGACGATGCGGCCGAAGCGTGCCCTCATCATCCCCTTCAGCGCCCTCCGGGTGAGGCGGAAGGGCGCCGAGAGGTTGGTCTCGAGCACCTGCTCCCAGGCCTCGTCCTCCATCTGCGGCGTGAGCCCGTCGACGCGCATGCCAGCGTTGTTGACGAGCACGAGCACGGGCCCGAAGCGCTCCTCGAGCGGCGGGAAGAGAGCGTCCGCGGCGGCCGGATCGGTGACGTCCGCCGGCAGGGCGAGCGCCTGGCCGCCGCCTTCCTCGAGCTGGCCGACCACCTCCTCCGCCCCGCCGGAGTCGCTGCGGTAGTTGACGCCCACGGCCCAGCCGTCCTCGGCGAGGACACGAGCGATCGCCGCTCCGATCCCGCGCGAGGCGCCGGTCACCAGCGCACAGCCGTCGGGCCTGCCCTTGCTGCCTAGATCGCCCACTCGATGACCCCCGAGCCCCAGGTGAAGCCGGCCGCGAAGGCGGAGACCAAGACGCGCGCCCCGGGACGCAGCTGGCCGGTGCGCTGCGCGTCGGCCAGAGCGATTGGGATGCTCGCCGCCGAGGTGTTGCCATAGCGCGCGATGCAGTTCACCACCCGCTCATCGGGCAACCCGAGCCGCTCACCGACCGCACGGATTATGCGCGCGTTCGCTTGGTGATAGACGAAAAGGTCGATGTCCTCCAGCGCGAGCCCCTCGGCCTCGAGCACCTCCGTGGTGGACTCGGACAGGCGCTCGACGGCAGCGCGGAAGGTGTCCTGGCCGGCCATCTCAACCAGGCGATCTTCGTGCTTGACGGTGATGGACTCCGCCCCAGCACCATCCGAATGTAGGAGGATGCGCCCAATGCGGCCAGGCCCGTCAGCTGTCACCACGACGGCTCCAGCGCCGTCGCCGAACAGGGCGGCCGTGCGCCGGTCGTCGGGATTGAGGAGGCGGCTGCAGAGGTCGGCTCCGATCACGAGGATGGCGTCGGCACGCCCCACCTCTATCTGCGCAGTGGCGAGGGCGAGCCCCGAGACCCACCCGGTGCAAGCCGCCCCGACGTCGATCGCCCCGGCGCTTGCGGTGCCGAGCTGGCTCGCGACCAGCGGCGCGGCGTTGGGGAGCAGCCGGCTCGTGGTGAAGGTACCGACCAGCACCTGGTCGACGTCCGCGGCCTCAATGCCGGCTCGCTGAAGGGCAGCGCGCCCCGCGGCGGCGGCCATCCCCTCTAGCGTCTCGTCGGGCGAGGCGTTCCGGCGCTCCTCCACGCCCGTGCGGGCCACGATCCAGTCCTCCTCCACACCGAGACGCTCGGCGATCGGACCGTTCTCGACCACGCGCTCGGGCAGGGCGACGCCCAGACCGGCGATGCCCGCAGTCCGAAGTCGCGGCTCCGAGGAAGCCTGCAGGGGGGCCGCGTCAGGTGCGAGGGGCCTATGCATTGGCGGCGTCGGTCGGCTGCGAAGTGGCCACCTCGACGTCATCGAGCGTACGCCGCACAAGGCTGCCGAGCACCTTGCCCGGACCCGTCTCGGTGAACCGCCGCCCACCGGCGTCGTAGAGGGCGTTGAGCACCTCCACCCAGCGCACGGGCTCGATGAGCGCCTGGGAAAGGCGCTTCGGCACGTCATCAAACGGGGCGGCCGTCACGCACGAGAACACCGGCGCGCTCGGCTCGCGCAGATCGAGGCCGCGCAGGAAGGAGAGGAATGGCTCCACCTTCTCCGCCATCAGCGGGGAGTGAAAGGCGCCGGCCACGGGCAGCCGCTTTACCCGCAGCTCCTGCTCGCGAGCTTCGGCCTCTGCTCCCTCGATGCCAGAGAGTGGCCCGGAGAGCACCACCTGGGCGGGCCCGTTGTCGTTGGCGACGGCCAGCCCGTGGCGCTCGGCGATCGGGGCCGCCTCGTCGCGCCCGGCGCCAATGGCGAGCATGCCGCCCTCGGTCTCGGCCGCGGCGGCGTCCATCAGCCGGCCGCGCTCGGTGACCAGGCGCAGCCCGTCCTCGTCGCTCAGCGCTCCGGCGGCCGCAAGCGCGGTGATCTCTCCGAGCGAATGGCCCGCATAGAGGTCGGCCTGCGGGCGTCCGAGGCGCTCGAGGCCGGCCAGCGCGGCGCAGTAAATGGCCGGCTGTGCGAAGCGGGTGCTCTCCTCGACGCGGGGGAAGGGGTCTTCACCGACCGCCTCGGCCGCAAGGTCGAGGAGGTCCGGGCGCAGGCACCCCACGGTTTCGGCCATGTCGGGCGCCTGGCTGCCCTGGCCGGGGAATAGGAGGACGAAGTCGCTCATGCCCTCTTCCTAGCCACAGGGAGCGACGCGAGGCGTGGCTGGGGTATCGGATCTCCTGGATGGGGGTCCATGTGCTCGCCGTTCGCGGCTCCCGAGGGCATCAGCACGAGCACCTCTCACTCCCGCTCGCAGAGCAGAGAGACCCGACTGGCTCGGGCCGCCGCGAAGACGGCGCCACGGACCGACGGTGACCGCACTCCCGACAGCTGCACTTGCCCTGTGCCTCCCATTCGTTGACGTCGAGCGCCCACTCTATCTCTCCGAAGAGGTAGGCGTATACGCGAGCGCCGCACGCACCTCCCGGCGGGAGACTCGCGTCGCGCCACCGGACCCTTGGGGATCGAGGACGCGCCCGTTTCCGGATTGGGAAGCCAGCATGCTTCGTTCGAGGAACTCGCCGGGCGGAGGCAGGATCACGAGGACCCAGTAGCGTAATAGCTCGCGGTGGGTCCGTTTCGACATCCGTTCCCGAGCCCACCGGAGCCTCCGCCTCGGCGCCTCGGCGGCTCGCTGGCCCGGGACATCCACCTGCTGGGTGACCTGCTCGGGGAGGCGATCGAGGAGGACGGCGGCCCGTACGTGCTCGCGCTTGGGGAGCGGGCCCAATCGCTGGCCCAATCGTTCCGCGCCGGTCACGAGCGAGCCGGCGACGAGCTTGCCGCTCTCGTCGCCGACGTCTCGCTCGATGACGCCGAGGCGCTGATCCGGGCCTTCACGAAGTACTTCCAGCTCGTCAACCTGGCCGAGGACAACGATCGCGTCAGGCGGCTGAGAACGAAGGAGGCGAAGCGGGCCCCCGGTCCCCGGCCGGGGTCGCTGCGTGAGGCGGTTCACACCCTGCGTGACCGCGGCCTGGACGCACGGGGGCTCCAGGAGCTGCTGTCGAGGGCGGAAGTGACGCTCGTGCTGACTGCACACCCGACCGAGGCCCGACGACGGAGGACGGTCGAGAAGCTGATGCGCATCTTCGCGGGCATCCGCGACCTGGACGAGCGGAGCCTGCCGCCCGACGAGGAGCGCGCGACGCGCGAACAGATCGCCGCGGCGATCCAGGAGCTCTGGTACTCGGACGAAACCCGGGCGGTGGCGCCTTCGGTGCGCGACGAGGTGCTCGGCGGACTCGCCTACTTCCACGCGACGCTGGTGCGTGTCGTGCCACTCGTCTATCGGGAGCTCGAGGCAGCCGTCGCCGAGGCCTATCCGGAGGAAGCGATCACAGTTCCCTCGATGCTCTCGTTCGGCTCCTGGATCGGCGGGGACCGCGACGGGAATCCGTATGTCACGGCAGACGTGACGCTTGAGACGCTCGATCTCATGCGAGACGCGTGTCTGGGCTTTCTGGAGGCGCGCGTGGCCCTGCTCGCCCCACGCATGTCGATGTCGCGGCGAGTGACGGGCGACGCGCCACTTCTCGAACCCCTGCTCGCAAACCTCGGAGCCTGCTTCCCCGAGCTCGCCGCCGACATCGAACGACGCCATCCATACGAGCCCTATCGCCAGGCGCTCACTTTCATGGCCGAGCGCCTCGGCGCCACGCGCCGGACCGAGCCGGACGGCTACGCCGGGCCGGGCGAGCTGCTCGAGGACCTGCGGCTGCTCGAGCGCTCGCTGCGTGAGCAAGGCCAGCGGCTGCTCGCCTCCGGTGACCTGCGCGACCTGATCCGCCAGGCCGAGGTCTTCGGCTTCCACTTCGCCCGCCTGGACATCCGCGAGCATGCGGATCGCCACCGGGCCACGGTCACCGAGGCGTTCGCCCAGGCGGGGGTCGCCGAGCGCTACGGGGAGCTCGACGAGCCGGATCGCCTCTCCCTGCTCGAGCGAGAGATCGAGGCTAGCCGCCCGCTCGTCCCGAGTGACCTGAGCGGGTTCTCCGATAAGTCGCGGGGGGTCATCGAGACGCTGCGCGCTCTCGCCCACGCCCTGCGCGGCCGGCACGCCGGAGCAGTCCGGAGCTACGTGGTGTCCGGGACGACCGAGCCCTGCGCGCTGTTGGAGCTTCTTCTGCTGATGAAAGAGAGCGGGCTCGCCGCGGTCGGCGGCGAGGCGGCGATGCTCCGGCTCGTGCCGCTCTTTGAGACCGGCGACGCGCTGGCGGGCGCGGCCGAGACGCTGGGCCGGCTCCTGGACGTCCCCGCCTACCGCAGAGCCCTCGCCGCGGTGGACGACACGCAGGAGATCATGATCGGCTACTCCGACTCCAACAAGGATGTCGGCTATCTGGCGTCGAGTTGGGCTGCCTACCGGGCGCAGTCCGAGCTGGCGTCGGTTCTCCACCGGCGGGGAGTCGAGCCGACTTTCTTCCACGGACGCGGCGGGACGGTCGGCCGCGGCGGCGGCCCGAGCAACGAGGCCATACTCGCGCAGCCGCCGGGCACGGTGGGCGGGCGCATCAAGGTCACCGACCAGGGCGAGGTCGTGTCAGCCAAGTACTCAACCACGCAGATAGCCCATCGCGAGCTCGAGCTGCCGGCGAGCGCCGTGCTCCTCTCGACGCTCGACGGGGTGCCGGGGCCGCCTCCGGAGACGCTGCGCTCGTTCGAGGCAGCAATGGCGCAGATGGCCATCCGCTCGATGACGGCGTATCGCGAGCTCGTGCACGAGGACCCCGACTTCCTCGCCTTCTTCTACGGCGCCACGCCCGCCACCGAGATCACCCGCCTGCGCCTCGGCTCTCGACCTGCGAAGCGCGGCGAGCGGGCTGGAATCGCGGACCTCCGCGCCATCCCTTGGGTCTTCTCGTGGACCCAGGCCAGGATAATCCTCCCGGGTTGGTACGGCCTGGGCAGCGCTATGACGGCGGGGCGCGAGGACGTCGGCCTGGGCTTCCTCCGTGAAATGCGGCGATCTTGGCCTTTCTTCGCCGCGCTGCTCGGCAACGCCGAGATGGCCCTGGCCAAGGCCGACCTCCGCATCGCCGAGCGGTACGCTGCGCTCGTGACCGACGAGGGGGCGCGGGAGCGAATCTGGTCCCGGATCAGGGACGAGTACGGGGGGACGGTGCGCGAGCTGCTGGCCGTTACCGAGCAGGAGCGCCTTCTCGACCGCCACCCTGTCCTTCAGGAGTCGTTGGAGCGGCGCAACCCCTACATCGACCCGCTGTCGTTCATCCAGTCCGAGCTCATGCGGCGGGCCCGGGCCGGCGAGGACGACGAGCAGCTCGCCCGCACGATCTCTCTCGCGATCAACGGGATCGCCGGGGGACTACGGAATACGGGCTGAGCGCGCGATGGCGACTCCAGGGAACTCGGGGCGTGTGGAAGGTGACGCCGATCTGACCCGCGTCGCGATCGTCAACCGCGGCGAGGCTGCGGTCCGCCTGATCCGAGCGGTGCGCGAGCTCAACCTGGAGTTCGGCTGGGGGATGAGGACGATCGCGCTCCACACCGAGGCCGAGCGCCGGGCGATGTTCGTGCGCGAGGCCGATGAGGCTGTGGTCATTGATGCGGGCGGGAACCCAGGCCCCTACCTCGACCACCCCGAGCTCGAGCGGGCGCTGCGCGAGAGCCGAGCCGACGCGGCTTGGGTCGGCTGGGGCTTCGTCGCCGAGGATCCCGCCTTCGCCGAGCTCTGCGCCCGCGTCGGCGTTGCCTTCGTCGGCCCGCCGCCCGACGTCATGCGCCGCCTGGGCGACAAGGTCGGGGCAAAGCAGCTCGCCGAGCAGGCGGGTCTGCCGGTTGCCGCCTGGAGCCGCACGCCGGTGGAGACGGTGGACGCCGCCGTCGAACACGCGCGGGAGATCGGCTATCCAGTCATGATCAAGGCCTCGGCTGGGGGCGGCGGGCGCGGCATCCGCGTGGCCGCGTCCGAGGCCGACGTCGCGCGGGCGTTCGAGGACGCGCGGGCCGAGGCGCTCCGCTCCTTCGCCGATGCGACGATCTTCATCGAGCGCGTGGTCACCGGCGCGCACCACGTCGAGGTCCAGGTCATCGCCGACCATCACGGCACCGTCTGGGCACTGGGTGTGCGCGACTGCTCGATCCAGCGCCGCAACCAGAAGGTGATCGAGGAGTCGAGCTCCCCGGCCCTGAGCGCCGACCAGGAGGGCGAGCTGCGGGCGGCGGCTGTCAAGCTGGCCCGATCGGCCGGCTACCGCAACGCCGGGACCGTCGAGTTTCTGTATCAACCCGATGAGCAGGCCTTCTTCTTCCTCGAGGTAAACCCCCGACTTCAGGTCGAGCATCCGGTCACGGAGATGACGACCGGGCTCGACCTCGTGAAGCTCCAGCTGCACGTGGCCCGCGGGGGGCGCCTGGAGGGGGAGCCGCCGACCGCATCCGGTCACGCGATCGAGGCCCGGCTCAACGCCGAGGACCCCGAACGGGGCTTCGCCCCCGCCCCCGGGACCGTCGAGCTCCTCAGGCTGCCCTCCGGGCCCGGGGTCAGGGTCGAGACGGGCCTCGCCGAGGGCGAGGCCATTCCCGCCGAGTACGACTCGATGGTCGCCAAGATCATAGGTTGGGGGCAGGACCGCGCGGAGGCGAGAGCGCGGCTCCACCGCGCGCTGGCCGAGACGACCGTGATCGTGCGTGGGGGGACGACGAACAAGTCGTTTTTGCTCGACCTGCTCGACCGCCCGGAAATGATTGCCGGCGCCACCGACACCGGCTGGCTAGACAGCCTCGTCGCCGCGGACGGGCACATCCCCACGCTCCACGGCGACGTTGCCGTGCTCGCTGCAGCCGTCGACACCTACGACGCCGAGCAGGAGTTCGAGCGTCGCGCCTTCTATGCCGCCGCCAGTCGCGGCCGGCCTCAGGCCAGGAACGAGATCGGCCGGACGGTCGAGCTCCGCCATCGCGGGGAGACCTACCGTCTGGCCGTTGCCCAGACGGGCCCGCGTCGCTACACCGTCGAGGCCGACGGCTCGAGCATCGACGTGGAGGTCGAGCCCCTGCGCCGCTTCGCCCGCCGGCTTGCGATCGGTGGCCGAGCGTTCAGAATCGACTCCGTCACCCACGGCCCGGATCACCTCGTGGAGGTCGAGGGGGTCACCCACCGCGTGTCGCAGGACGAAGGGGGCGTCATCCGGGCCCCGGCGCCCGCGCTCGTCGTAACCGTGAGCGTGGCCGCGGGTGATGACGTGGAGGCAGGGGCGCCGGTCGCGGTCCTGGAGGCGATGAAGATGGAGATGACAATCGTGGCCCCGCATGCCGGGAGGGTGCGAGAGGTCACCGTTGCGGCCAGCTCCCACGTCGATGCGGGGGCGCCGCTTTTGAGCGTAGAGCCTCAGGCCGTGGAGGGCGCGGCGGCGCCCGACGCCCAGCGGATCGGCTTCGAGGCGCTGGTAGCTCCCTCCGAGCCCGGCGCGCGCCTCCGCGCGCGCGAGCATATGGAAGCGCTGCGCAGCCTGATCATGGGCTTTGACGTGGATGTGGAGGGAGCCCGCCGGCTCGTCGCCGAGTTCGAGCGGGCCCGAGACCAGCTGCCCCCCGACGACCCCGAGGTACTTCACGGCGAGCTCGAGATCCTCACCATTTTCGCCGACCTGGCTGAGCTCTCCCGCAACTGGCCGGCCACGGAGCGGGAGGAGCTGGAAGAGGAGGAGGAAGGCGAACGCGTCCGCAGCCCCCGTGAGCACTTCCGGTCCTACCTTCACTCGCTCGATCTCGAACGCGAGGGTCTGCCCGAGACGTTCCGCGCCAGACTCACACGCGCCCTGGCCCGCTACGGCGTGCACGACCTAGAGCGAGGGCCCGAGCTCGAGGAGGCGGTCTACCGGATCTTCCTCGCCCACCAGCGTGTGCCGTCGCAGGTCCCGGGCGTGATGGCGCTCCTCGACCGGCGCCTCCAGCACGCAGAGGCGCTGCTTGATCCACTGAAGGACGAGTTGCATAAAACCCTCGACCGGCTGATCGTCGCGGCGCAGCTCCGCCATCCTGTGGTGGGCGAGCTCGCCCGCAGCGTGCGTTTCCGCGTGTTCGACCAGCCCGTCATCGAGGAGGCCCGGGCGCGGGTCCTTGCCGCCGCGCGGCAGCAGCTCGGCTACCTGGCCGCCCATCCCGACGCCCCCGACTACGGCGACCGCATCGACGCCCTCGTGGCAAGTCCGCAGCCGCTCATCCGGCTGCTGGCGGAGCGGATCGGCGGGCGGGAGGACCACGAGCCGATGCTCGAGCTCCTCACCCGCCGCTATTACAAGGTGTATCCGCTCGAGGAGGTGCAGGCGCTCGACCGCGACGGACGGCGGTTCCTCACTGCGCATTACACGCCCGGCGACCGGCGCGTCCACCTGATCACCACGCTCGCCGAGGCCTCGGAGCTGCCCGCCGCGGCCTCGGCCGCCGCCGCGCTCGCTTCCGACGCTCCCGCCTCGCAGGCCGTCGTCGACTTCTACGTTGTTTGGAGCGAGCCCCTACCCGAGACCGACGCCATGGCCGCCGAGCTTCTGGCAGCCATCGGCGCGGCGGCACTGCCCCCAAAGGTACGACGCGTGGCGGTGGCCGTGAGCAGCCGGGAAGGGGCCGACGTTCATTACTTCACCTTCCGGCTGGCCGACGGCGGCTTCCAGGAGGAGCGCGTCGCCCGCGAGCTGCACCCCATGGTCGCGCGGCGTCTCCATCTCTGGCGGCTCTCCAAGTTCGATCTGACGCGGCTGCCGGCCGTCGAGGACGTCCACCTCTTCCACTGCACCGCGCGCGAGAACCCGTCCGACGAGCGCCTCGTGGCGCTCGCTGAGGTGCGCGATCTCACCGCCGTGCGTGACGCGTCCGGCCGGCTCACCGCCTTGCCAGAGCCCGAGCGCGTCTTGGCCGCATGCTTCGACAGCATCCGCCGCGTCCAGGCTCAGCGCCCTCCGAACCGGCGGCTCCACGGGAACCAGGTGCTCCTCTACGTCTGGCCGCCCATAGAGGTGCCACTCGACGAGCTGCGTTCGTTCACCCGGACGCTGGCTCCGATCACCGCTGGGCTGGGCCTCGACGAGGTTTCGATCGAGGCACGCGTCCCCGCTCCGCCGGACGGCGAGCTGCGAGACGTGGCCCTGGGCTTCTCCTATCAGCCCGGCACGGGGGTGATGCTCTCGGTTGCCGACCCCCCGACAGATCCCTTGGCGCCCCTCGACGAGTACGCCCAGAAGGTGCTGCGGGCGCGGCGCCGTGGGACGGTGTACCCGTACGAGCTGGTCCCGTTATTGACACGGGCAGGCGGGACGTTCACCGAGTACGACCTGGACGAGGACGGCCGCTTGGTGCCCGTCGAGCGTCCTTTCGGTGGCAACAGCGCCGGGATCGTGGTCGGCGTCGTGCGCACGGTCACCGATCGCCACCCCGAGGGCATGGTCCGCGTCGCCCTCTTCGGCGACCCGACCAAGGCGCTCGGTGCGATCGCCGAGCCCGAGGCCGTTCGGATCGTGCGTGCACTCGACCTTGCCGAGGAGATGCAGGCGCCGCTCGAGTGGCTCCCCGTGTCGGCCGGGGCGAAGATCTCGATGGACAGTGGCACGGAGAACATGGACTGGGTCTCACGGGTGCTGCGCCGACTGATCACGTTCACGCAGGCAGGGGGCGAGGTCAACGTCGTCGTCGCCGGAATCAACGTCGGCGCCCAGCCCTACTGGAACGCGGAAGCCACGATGCTCCTGCACACCCGCGGCATCCTGGTCATGACGCCCGACAGCGCCATGGTGCTCACCGGTAAGCAGGCGCTCGAGTACTCCGGTGGGGTCTCGGCCGAGGACAACTTCGGAATCGGCGGCTATGACCGGATCATGGGGCCCAACGGCCAGGCCCAGTACTGGGCGGCCGACCTGGTGGCGGCCTGTGAGATCCTCTTCGCCCACTACGAGCATACGTACCTCGCACCCGGCGAGCGCTTCCCCCGGCGGGCGTCGACGACCGATCCAGTCGACCGCGACGTTCGAACGCATCCCCACCACGTGCCGAACGGCGACTTTCGAACCGTGGGCGACATCTTCTCGGAGGACACGAACCCCGAGCGCAAGAAGCCCTTCGACATCCGCACGGTGATGCGAGCCGTCACCGACCAAGACCACCGGCCACTCGAGCGCTGGGCGGCGATGGCCGGCGCCGAGAGCGCCGTCGTGTTCGACGCCTACTTGGGCGGCTATCCGGTGACGGTGCTCGGCATCGAGTCCCAGTCGCTCCCTCGCAGCGGCTTCTTGCCGGCCGACGGACCTGACCAGTGGACGGCGGGAACGCTGTTCCCGCGGTCGTCGAAGAAGGTGACGCGCGCGATCAACGCCGCCAGCGGCAACCGGCCCGTGGTAGTTGTGGCCAACCTCTCGGGCTTCGACGGCTCGCCCGAGTCTCTGCGCGAGCTGCAGCTCGAGTACGGGGCCGAGATCGGCCGCGCTGTGGTCAACTTCGACGGCCCGATCGTCTTCTGCGTCGTCTCTCGGTACCACGGAGGAGCCTTCGTGGTCTTCTCGGGGACGCTCAATGACAACTTGGAAGTGATCGCCGTCGAGGGCTCGTACGCCTCGGTCATCGGCGGCGCTCCAGCGGCCGCTACGGTCTTCGCGCGCGAGGTCAGCGACCGCACCGACTCCGATCCGCGGGTGGCGGGGCTCAAAGCCGGCCTGGACGCGGCACACGACGACGAGCGGGCCCGGCTGCGAGCCGATCTGGCCGACGTGAGGGCTTCGGTGCGCTCGGAGAAGCTCGGCGAGATGGCGGCGGAGTTCGACCGTGTCCACAGCATCGAGCGGGCGCTCAGCGTCGGTTCGATAGACGCCATCATCCCAGCCGCTCGTCTCCGGCCTCACCTCATCGACGCCGTCGAGCGGGGTATCGGGCGGACACTGGAGAAGGTCTCCGGATGAGGTCTTCTGCGGCGTGATGGTCGTGGGGATGCGGCGGCGGTCGGTGGCGCGGTGCGCTGGGCGAGTGGTCCGGGTAGGGTCGAGGCGACCGTGAATTGTGAGCGTCTCTCTGCGCTGGATGCGTCCTTTCTTGCCGTGGAGAGTCCTTCCGCGCCGATGCATGTGGGCTGGGTAGCGGTGTTTGACCCGCCGGAGAACGGTTCGCGCCTGGAGTTTGCCGAGCTCTTTGAGCACATCACTGGGCGCCTTGACCGCGCGCCGCGCTATCGCCAGCGTCTGGCTGGGGTGCCGTTCGGGCTCCACGAGCCGATTTGGGTCGACGATGCCGATTTTGACCCCGCTGCTCACTTGCTCCACGCCCCCGGTGAGGATTTGACCGCGCTGGTTGACACCATCCTCTCCTCTCCGCTGGCGCGTGACCGGCCGCTGTGGGAGATGTGGATCGCTGACGCGCTGCCCGAGGGAGGCCTTGCGCTGGTTGGCAAGATGCACCACTGCATGGTCGACGGGGTGGCCGTTGCCCAGCTCGGCGAGCTTCTTCTCGATTCCAAGCCCGATGTCTCAGGCGAGGCGAGTCCGGAGGAGGCGGGTAGGTGGTCCCCGGCTCGCGCTCCTTCGCGCGGTGGGCGGCTTGCGCGGGGCCTGGTGGACCGCGTCGCCGACGGTGCCGCCCTCGCGCTCGCGCCGCTGCGGCTGGCAAGCTCTCCGTCGCGCGTACGCGGGCTCCCTGGCGCTGTGGGTGCCGGTGCGCGCACGCTGGCGCATACCCTTCTGCCTCCCGCACCCAGCTCGCCGTTGAACCGTCCCGGATCCGCCGAGCGCCACCATGTTCGCGTCACGCTCCCCGTCGCCGACCTGCGGGCGCTCAGGCGCCGCTTCGGCGTCACCCCCAACGACGTAGTGCTCGCCGCCTGCGCCGGCGCGCTGCGCCGCTTCGCGGAGCGTCGCGGCGAGGCGCCGCAGCGCTTGAAGGTCATGGTCCCCGCCGACGTGCGCTCGCAGACCGACTCGGCGGGGACCGGCAACCGCATCTCCTTTTTGTTCATCGAGCTGCCCTGCGACGAGCCGGACCCCGTCGCGCGCCTGAACAGCATCCACCGCGCCACCGCACAACGCGAGCGCGACGGCGAGGCCAAAGACCTAGACGCCGCGTTAGGGGCCTTCGCGCTCACACCAGGCCCAGTCCACCGGGCACTAGCGCACATATTCGCGCACCCACGGCTTTTCAACCTCACGATCTCCACGATGGCGGGCCCGGCCGGGCCACGCTACCTGCGCGGCGCGCGGCTACGCGAGGCCTACTCCGCCGTACCCCTCGCCGCCCGCCACGCCCTCTCGATCGGGATCGTCACCGTCGCCGGACAAGCCTGCTTTAGCATCTACGCCGACGCGCTCACCCTACCCCAAACCGACGAGCTCGGCCGCGACCTACACCACGCGCGCGACGAACTGCTCGCCACACAACGGTAGCGGCCTCCAGAAGCGCCGGCCTGCCACCAGCCGGACTCCGGAAGACATGTCCGGAGGGGGCCGAGGGCAGCCTGCCCAGTCGGTCTGGCCGACGCCCAGCTGACCGCCGCCGCGCTGGATGCGGTCGGGCGTGGGGGCGAGGAGGGCGCGGCCGCGCTGCTGGGAGACGCAGCCTTTCGGATGCAAAAACAACGCGTCCCCAGCAACACTCCCGAGGACGGGGTCAAAGGAGCCAGAAGGCGCCGCGGGGGCACCGTCGGTTCGACCCGCTCGCCTCGGGTCCGCTCTGCCAGACCGAAAGCTAACGACCGGCCTTCGCGACCCGCGCAAGGATGAATCCCAGGCCGCAGCAAGAGCCACTCCGACCCTTGGGGTCATCTTCGATTTCTGCGTCGGCTGCGGCGCCCGAGCAGGCCGAGCGGGAGGAATAACAACAGCGGCAAGAACACCACGTGCCCGTTGCTGGCAAGGAACACGACGACGGCCACGACCAACCCGATGAAGAAGAGGCGCACGAGAGGACCCGCTAGCGCCGGCGACCGCGCCGTCCACCACGACCACGGTCCCATAGCCATCTCAGGGTCAGAATCTCAATCAGTCGTCTGATCATGTAGATCTCATCTCTTTGTGCGGGAAGCGCTTGGCTCCAGGTCGGACACAACGCGCGGCGAACTGACCCCACCGGGGGGACGCACCGTGCGCCCCCCGCGTGTCGGCTGCCTATGCGTTGGCGAGCTCGCGCTCGGTTGCCTGCAGGACACCTGCGCGGTTCTTGTGCGCGCGCTCATAGGAGCGGACGTCCTTGATGCGCTGCTCGTCACCCTCGCCCAGTACGGCGCGAACCTCACCGGCGTTGAGCTCGTCATAGCCGGGCCAGGGCTCGTCGCCTCGCAGCGTCGTGATCTTGCTCAGGACCGTTGAGCGATTCTGGTTCTTGCGCTCGTAGGAATCGACCTTAGCCAGATCGATCTGCGAAAGCTCCGAGAGCTTCTCGACAACCTCTTCGGCGGTGAGCTTGTCGTATCGGGGGATCGCCAAGTCTCCCTCTGAAGCCACCGCACCCTTGGCCTGCCCCTCAGCCTGCGCAACGCCGGGAACCTTGCGGGCCTGGCGTGCCGTGCGCTTCGCCTGGTCGGCGCCCTTGCGAGCAGTCTGCTTGGTCGCCTCGGCGCCCGCGCGGACTGCGTCGGCCGCACCGGTCTCGGCGACCTCGTAGGAGGACTTGCCATCGACCTTGGCTGCGACGACAGCGTCGGTGAGCTTTGGCAGCTCGCGCAGGGTCCGCTCGAGCATCTTCTCCTCGTCGGCCCGTATCGAGGCCGCGAGCTTCGCCGTGGTGTCATCGCCAAGTGACTGCGCCAAGCGCTCGAGCGCCGTGTAGGTCGCAACCTCAAGGGCCTCCGTAGCGCACGCGTCCTTGGCGTTCTTGAGCACCTTCTCCTCGCCACCGGACCCACGCAGGAGGTCAAACGGGGTCTTGCCCAGCGCCAGCGCCTGGCCCAGCACCTTTTGCACGGGTGAAATCCCCACCTGGAGCCGGTTCTTCCCGTCTTCCAGCTCGTCGAGGCGGGCGCTCACGCGCTTGGCGTGCTGGCGCGTCTCGCCCAAATGCGTCTCCAAGCCCGTGCGGTAGCTCCCGCGCGGCGTCATCGCGATCTGGGACTGCAGCACGCGCACCAACCCGACCTCGGTGCCATGGGCTTCGCCGAGGTACTGCACGATCGTCTGCTCAGACTGACTCATAGAGTCGGCCTCCATTCAGGTTTGAAAGAGAAATGGGACTCAGGGGCACCTCGCCTCTGCATGCATCCACCTGTCCTACCTGCCAACGGACGCGACCGGCTCCTGTCGTGGGCTACCGGCCGCCGCGCTATCGGCTCGCTAGGAGTGGGTCCCAGCGAGCGTCTCGACCTGCCGCCGAGCGTCGGTCGAATGACCGTTGACGCTCTCGTTACACGAAGAGACAGGCCGCCGACAGCTCGCCGACGGCCCGTATCTCTGGTGTACCCGATCAGGCGGGAACTACCCCCGCCGGTGCGCCAGGTCATTCGCGTAAGCACTACGACAAGGACAACCCCCCGATGGCTCTAGCCGGCCGCAGCCTTCGCTCCCCCGCCCCGCTTCCTTACCTCATCGGCCTCATCGACCCCACCAAGCGAAACTGAAGCGGCTCCTTAACGACGTACCAGACGCAGGCCGATGGTTCTCGCTCCGTCTTGGTGGATGGCGTCATAGAGGTCGACGAGCCACCGGAGGGCCTCGCCGTTGGCGGCGACCGGAAGATCGCCTTGGCGAATGCCGGCGGCGACGGCGGGAGTGGCGGCGTCGATGGCGCGGACGAGGAGCCCTGGTCGCTCGGGCATGCCCACGTCGCGGCGCATCTGCAGGGCGATGTGCGCTGGAGCGAGCGTCATTCCCCAGTGGGTCGCGTCGCGCTCTCCCGCTGGCCGTTCGAGGCTGGCGAGCAGCTCGCGCAGAAGATTGGCGAGCAGCTGCTGGTCCTCGTCGGTGAGGGTCGCGAGCAGACGTCGCTCGTTGGCCAGGTGAAGCGGCGCGCAGGCATCAAAGACCTCGGCGCGTTGGCCGGTCAGCGCCACGATCGCGCCACGTCCGTCCTCGGGGTCAGGCTCACGCGTGACAAATCCCGCGCTGACCAGCCGATCCACGCCGTAAGGACCTTCCCCGGCGGGTCCCGGCCGGGTGGTGCGCCCGGACGTACGAAGCGCCCAGCTTAAGCTCGACGAACACCTCGAACTGCTCTCGGCTTCGTCGGCGAAGCGCAGGTCGATCCGCCCCCAGGTCTCGGCCCTCCACGCCCGTGAGCACGGCCTCGGGCGCACACCTCAGTCGCTGTGGCACAACCCCAAGCCGATCCCGCGCGTCGCGCCGTCTCGATGCGATTGGTGTCGCTCCTGCTTTTCGCGCGTGAGACCGGGCGTCTGCACGGAGGCGCTGCGCGCTGCGAGCGGCACGTCCGCCCAGACGAAACGGATCTCGTGCACGCGACGGCCTACCCCGGCTGCCAATAGACTCATGTTCGGAGATGGTTGGCGAGACCCAGCCCAACGTGAATGGTGGCGGCCTGCGTCGCCTCGTTCACGATGTGCGCGACCTCGCGCTCGGCGAGCGCACGAGCTATGCCTCCGGCCGCCTCACGGTCTCGCAGGCAACCGCGCGCGCACTGGTCGAGGACCCTGCGCTCGCCGAGGTCCGCCTCGCCTGCGCCACCCCGGGCGAGCCGGTCCGGATCGTGGGCGCGCTGGACGCCGTCCAGCCGTGCTCGAAGGGACCGGGCGGCGGCGGGGTCTTCCCTGGCTTCCTCGGGCCCGCGCTGCCACCCGGTCGCGGCGAGACCCACGTGCTGCGCGGTGCCGCCGTCCTCGCCGCCGGGCACCTCCCGCGCGCCCAGGAGGCCGTTATCGACATGTCCGGGCCGGCCGCGCCGTTGTCGCCCCTCGCGTCCACCCACAACCTCGTGGTCGAGTTCGAGCGCGCTGGAGACGCGGCGTGGGAGGACGTCGAGGCGGCTGTCCGCCGCGGGCTCCTGCGCGTCGCGGTCCACCTCGCCGACGCGGCGCTCGAAGCCGAGCCCAACGCCGTCGAGGAGCTGCCCGGACCGGGCGCGGGGCCCGTGGGGCGCCCGCGGGTGGGGATCGTCACCAACCTGCAGACCCAGGGTAAGTTCAAGGACGTGTTCGTCTACGGGCGCAGCCTGTCCGGCGGCCTGCCGACCGTGATCTCGCCGAACGAGCTCGATGATGGCGCGGTGGTGAGCGGGCAGTATGGCCATCCGGCGCTCAAGAACCCGACCTACCTCCACCAGACCCACCCCGTGGTCGCCGCCTTGCGCGCGCGCGATGATCTCTGCCTCGCGGCGCTCGTGCTGTGCCCGGAGCCCGTCGAGCAGAGCACCAAGGAGCTGGTGTCAGCCCACGCGGCGCGACTCTGCGCCGGGCTCGGGGTCGACGCCGCGATCCTGACCAAGGAGGGCGGCGGCAACGCCGACGCCGACGTGTCGCTCAAGATGGACCGGCTCGAGGAGGAGGGGATCGCGGCGGTCGGGATATTCGGGGAGATGGCGGGGCGCGACGGCACCGGGCCGTCGCTCGTGGTCCCGCCCAGCCGCGCGACGGCGATGGTGAGCGCGGGCAACTACGACGAGCTCATTTCCCTGCCGGCGTGTGAGCAGGCGGTGGGCGGCGATCGGCTCGCCCTGCTCGACCGGCCCGCCACCGATGCGGTCGAGCTGCCCGCCGCGGTCATCTATTGCGCGCTCAACCCGCTGGGCTGGGGTCGGCTCACCTGCCACGAGCCGGCCTGATGCGGGTGGTCCACTACATCAACCAGTTCTTCGCGGGCGTTGGCGGCGAGGAGGCCGCGAACACCGGCCCCGAGCTCCGCGACGGCCCCGTGGGACCCGGGCGCCGCCTGGCGGCGCTGCTCGGAGACGAGCACGAGATCGTCGCGACCGCCGTCTGCGGCGACGACCACGCCGCCGCTCGCCCCGAGTTCGCGGCCGCGCTCGTCGAGCGGGCGCGCGCGCAGGGGGCCGAGCTGCTGGTCGCCGGCCCCGCCTTCTCGAGCGGGCGCTACGGCCTCGCGTGCGCGCGGATCGGGAGCGCCGCCGCCGAGGCCGGGCTCACCGCCCTCGTCGCGATGCACTCCGACAACCCGGGGCTCGCCGAGGCCGCCGGCACACCGGTCGTCGAGAGCAGCGCGACCGCGAGGGGGATGGGCCCGTCGCTCGAGCGCCTGGCCGCCGCGGCGCGCAAGGTCGCTGCGGGCGAGGAGCTCACCGCCCAGGACGGCCGCATCGGGCCAGTCCCACGCACCAACCGCCTGTCCGATCGCAGCGCGGCGCAGCGCGCCGTCACCCTCGTGCTCGCGCGCCTGGGCGGCGATCACGAGGCCACCGAGATACCGCTGCCGGCCTTCGACCAGGTCACGCCCGCGCCACCGGTCAGCGATCCCGCCGACGTGCTCCTCGTGCTGCTCACCGAGGGCGGGTTCGTACCGGCCGGCAACCCCGACCGGCTGGAGTCAGCGCGGGCCACGAAGTGGATCCGGCATTCGCTCGAGGGCTACGACTCGGCCGAGGCAGGGACGTTCGAGTCCGTGCACGGCGGCTTCTCCACGCAATGGGCCAACGCCGAGCCCAACCGCATCCTCCCCCTCGACGCCGCCCGCGAGCTCGAGCGCGAGGGGGCTATCGGCGGCCTCCACGCCGAGTACTTCGCCACGACCGGGAACGGCACCACGGTGGCCGACGCGCGCCGCTTCGGCGGCGAGTGGGCCGCCGAGCTGCACCAGGCGGGCATTCAGGCGGCGATCCTCACCGCCACCTGAGGAACGGGCACGCGTTGCGGGTCAACGCTGAGCAAGGAGCTGGAGCGGGCCGGGATTCCGACCGCCCTGCTGTGCAACCTCGTCTCGATCGCCCTTCGCGTCGGCGCGCCGCGCATCGTGCCCACGCGCGGCATCCCCTACCCGACCGGGGACCCGGAGCTCAGTCCCGAGCAGGAACGTGCCTGGCGCCGGGAGCTGCTCCAGCGGGCGCTGTATGCTGTCGCGACGCCGGTCAGCGAGCCGACGGTCTTCAGCGGCGACCCGGTTGAATAGCGCATGACTGCCCCGGTCATCTCGGCCGCGAGCGCGGTGCTCGCGCACGTACCCGGTCTCGCCCGCCACGGCTCCAAGCCGTCGCGCGAGCTGGCGCGCGACCCCGAGCTCGAGTCGCGCTTCCTCGGCGCGCTGCGCACCTTCGAGCAGGCGGTGGCCTACCCGCCCCACCAGGCGTTCCTCGGCGCGGTGCACCCGCGGGACCTGCCCGCGCGCCCGTGGGTGGCGGCGTCTCCCGACGGGAAGGGGCGCTTCGCCGGCGCCGGCGAGCTGATGCCCGAGGAGGAGTTCCTCGCGCTGATGGCGGCGGTCGACGACTTTGGCCTCGTCAAGCTCGCCGAGAGGGATGCGCCCAGGCTCGGCGGCCATCCGCTTGCTGAGCGCATCGACCTCGCGCGCGTGGCTGCGGCCGCTGGCGACGCCGAGGCGATCGCAGCCGAGCCGGGCGCGCTCGCGCTGCACGCGGGCGCCGACCGCCTGGCCGGGGCGATCCGCCGCGCCCACGAGTCAGATCCGGCGCTGAGCGCGCCGGTGCTGCTCGAGAACCTGGCCGGCAAGGCGAGTGCCACGCTCGCGCTCCTGCGCCTCTTGGCCGACAACGACGTCGATCCGAGCTCGATCGACTACGTCATCGGTGCCGGCGAGGAGGCGATCGGCGACCGCTACCAGCGGGGCGGGGGCAACCTGGCCAAGGCCGTGGCCGCAGCAGCCGGCTGCAGCGAGGCCTCGGGCGCCGACGTCAAGAACTTCTGCGCGGCCCCGGTCCCCGCCATCGTGATCGCGAGCAGCCTCGTCGCTGCGGGGGTCTTCCGCCGGGTCGTCGTGGTGGCGGGCGGCTCGCTGCCCAAGCTGGGAATGAAGTTCCAGGGCCATCTCAAGCACGACCTGCCGGTGATCGAGGACGTGCTCGGTGCCTCCGCGCTTCTCGTGGAGGGCGACGACGGCGCGTCTCCGCACGTGCGGCTCGACAGCGTGGGACGCCACCCGGTGGGCGCCGGCTCCTCCAACCCCAAGGTCATGGAGGCCCTCGTGATCGCGCCGCTCGAACGCCTCGGTATAGGGATGCTCGACATCGACGACTACGCCACCGAGCTCCACAATCCCGAGATCACCGAGCCGCAGGGGTCGGGCAACGTCCCCGAGCGCAACTACAAGACGATCGCCGCGCTGGCAGTGCGCCGCGGCGACCTCCCGCGCGAGGATATCGGCGACTTCGTCGGGAAGCGTGGCATGCCCGGCTTCGCCCCCACGCAGGGTCACATCGCCTCGGCGCTCTGCTATGTCCCGCACGCCCGCGCACGGCTCGTCGGCGGCCAGGCACAGCGCGTGCAGCTGATCGCCAAGGGGAGCCTCTTTCTCGGGCGGATGTCGGAGCAGTCCGATGGCATGAGCGTGATACTCCAACGCAACGACAAAGAGGGAGGATGATCCGGTGGGAGAACTGACCGAGGCGACGCGAGAGAACTTCGACGAGTTGGTCGGCACGGGGACGACGCTCGTCGACGTCTGGGGCCCCGAGTGCAAGCCGTGCCTGGCGCTGTTGCCCCACGTGGAGAAGCTCGCGGAGGCACGCGCCGACGTCAACGTCGTCAAGCTGGAGGCGCCGAAAGCACGGCGGGTCTGCATCAGACTGGGCGTGCACGGGCTGCCCACCTTCCTCCTGCTGCACGACGGCGAGGAGCTGGCACGGCTGTCCGCGCCTACAATCAGTCCGGCGCAGCTGAACGACTGGCTCGACGAGAGCCTTGATCAGATGAAAGAGGAGGTGAGCTAGCACCCATGTTCGATGGCAAGCAGATCATCGTGCTCGGTGAGCGCGACGGGATCGCGGGCCCCGCGATCGCCGCCTGCGTGAAGAGTGCGGGAGGCAACGTCGCTTTCGCTTCGACGGAGTGCTTCGTCTGAACGGCCTCGGGGGCCATGGACCTGAACAGTCAGGAAACGATCAAGCGTCTCGCCGACGAGCACGGGCCCGAGCAGCTGCTGGTGGTCCTGGGCGCGCCGGACCCCGAGAGCGCTGAGATCGCCGCCGAGACAGTCGTGCTCGGCGACCCGACCTACGCAGGCGCCCTGGCCGAGGCCCAGTTGGGTCTCTCCGTGTACCACGCGCTCGAGAACGAGTTCCGAAGCCAGATCGACGACGATGTCTGGGAGGACCAGATCGGGGTGATGGCCGACGTGCTGGACGCCGAGGAGATCGCCGCGGCGGTCCGGGGCATGCGCGAGAGCCGACCGGACAGCTCGTAGAAGAAGTGGCGCCGGAGCGAACCTCGCCACCCCGATGGAGACGAACCACCAGGCCATCCACAACGCGCTGCTGCCGGCGCTTTGCGATCACCTTCAGGGTGTCCCCCTGGTCCCGGGAATGTGTTGTCGAACACCACATTCTCCGGGGCCGGGAGGACGTAGCCGGCGTGCTGACCCAGAGCCTGGCGAGGCTCGTGTAGGCAGCGGGTCGCAGGTTTCGTGTCGTGTCGGAGACGTGATCCCTGGCCTAGCCCTAGACGTCCGACGAGATCCGCACGAACCAAATCTTGCGCGCCCCCGGTGCGGTGCGGTACGCCCAGCGCGCGTTGACTGGCGACGTAGGGGTATTCGACTTGCCGGAAGTGGCCTTGCTCGCTTCCCGGCGTGGGGTGTGGGTGTTGTTCATGCGCTGATGGGCGCAGGCGTCCGGTGGGCCGGA
>JAABUZ0100001231.1_pt1 | contig 50424 bp, 58 predicted proteins | sample 5562091 | NCBI WGS metagenome assembly JAABUZ01 (sample SAMN12813069, study PRJNA571459) | rock metagenome | isolation source: Antarctica rocks | place: Antarctica: Victoria Land, Linnaeus Terrace sud | collected 2015-12-21 | reverse complement strand
TAGAGACCAGGGTGCTGGCTTTCATCACCTATTACAATCAAACGGCCAAACCGTTCAAGTGGACCTCTCAAGGCAAAGCATTGACTATCTAAACCACCGAACAATTTGAGTCTTCGTGTACTAGTGGTGTCGCCAGGTTTGCTAAAACACTACTCGGCTGACGTAACAACCACCAGGACCTCACCTTGATCTACGGTCTGCCCCTTATTCACACGTACCTCTTTGATGATGCCTGCGATAGGTGAAGAGAGATCGTTCTCCATTTTCATAGCTTCAAGCACAACTACTGTTTGACCTGACTCCACCGTTGCACCTATCTCTAATAGAATACCAATCACAAGTCCTGGCATAGGAGCTTGTATTGTGGCTTCACCTGATGTGGCGTTTGACCGGGCTAGACCCGCGAGTAGTTTCGCGCGCTCATCCTCGACATTGACCTCGAAACGTTGATCGGCTACCTGTATTTCGTACGTTTCACTCTCTTTTTGGTCGGCCTTTGTAATGCGACGTGCGAACACCTCGTAGGACTTGCCCTCAATGATGAGGCTGTAACGTCCACCTTCACTCACGACACCCTTGCTATCTGCTGCTAGCAAAGCTATCTGCCGCCAATTGATGGTATACTCGGCTCCCTCGAGCACTACAGACTGTTGCCCCTCTTCACCTGTATCAATGCGGTAAGTTTGATTGTTTACAGTAGTAATGTAAGCCATACGTTTATGTACCTCTTCGTGCTGTGTATTCTACGGCATTATAGCATTTTTGTATGTATGGAATAAACCAGGATACCAGGGCTGTATAGCAATATGAATAACACATACAGGCCACCGATTCTAACACTTTTCTAACACTCCTCCTACACGGTTCTAACAGAACCAATGGCATACTTATATGCAGAGCCTAACAAGTCAGGGAAACACCAAAGGCAAGAGGATATGTACGCACAAAGTAACCATCCATCCATACCTCACAGCGAGCAGATACAAGCGTCGACTCACCAGCAGCAGACGCCGCATGTTCGTTGTGCCAATTGCGATATCGAAATCCTCTGGCCTGCGATAGTTGTACAGAGTAAACCCTACTGCTGTACAGGCTGTGCATCTGGCGGTCCCTGCAACTGTGACTACTCTCTGTATCGCTCAGTGAATATTTCAGGTGTCATTCACTATGGGGTTGAGAGCATTCATGAGCATGAACAATAAATAACGTTTGTTCAAGGACACAAGGAAAAGGAGTATTGATCATGGCAAAAATTCGTCCTGTTGGTGACCGTGTGGTCGTAAAACCAGCCGCAAAAGAAGAAGTCACTAAAAGTGGCATCGTTCTTCCCGATACAGCAAAAGAGAAGCCCCAGGAAGGGACAGTTATCGCTGTTGGAAGCGGGCGTTTGTTGGACAATGGAGATCGCTCCCCAGTCGACGTACATGAGGGAGACCGTGTGCTCTTCGCCAAGTATGGCGGCACCGAGTTCAAGCTGGAGAACGAAGAGTACCTCGTACTGAAAGAAAACGACATTCTCGCGATCATCGGCTAACATTCCTTGCATAAGGTTGAAGGTCAACGTTGAATGTAGTAGGAATTCTTAAGGAGAACAAATAAACATGTCAAAGCAACTCGTATTTGATGAAGAAGCTCGTCGTGCGCTGAAACGGGGTATTGATATCCTGGCAGGTGCCGTTAAGAGTACTCTCGGACCAAAGGGTCGCAATGTCGCCCTTGACAAGAAGTTTGGCGCACCAAGTGTCACTCATGATGGTGTAACCGTTGCAAAGGAAATTCAACTTGAGGACCCATTTGAGAACATGGGTGCTCAGCTTCTCAAAGAGGCTGCAACCAAGACTAATGATGTCGCTGGTGATGGCACGACCACAGCAACAGTATTAGCACAAGCCATTGTGAACGAGGGCTTGAAGAACTTGGCCGCTGGTGCCAACCCAATGCAGTTGAAGTATGGTATTGATCGCGGAGCAGAGGCAGTTGTTGCCTCCCTTCGTCAGGCTGCCATTCCCGTCGAAGGCAAGAAAGAGATTGCACAGATTGCCACCGTCTCCGCAGCCGATGAGCAGATTGGACAGCTCATTGCAGAAGTCATGGACCGTGTTGGTAAAGACGGTGTAATCACCGTTGAAGAGTCACGTGGCATCAACTTCGAGACCGAGTATGTCGAAGGTATGCAGATTGACAAGGGCTATATCTCTCCCTACTTCGCAACCAACACTGAGAAGATGGAAGCCTCGATTGAGAATCCGTATATCCTCATCACTGATAAGAAGATCAGCGCAATCGAGGATATCTTGCCCGTCGTCGAGAAGATGATTCAGCAGGGCAAGCGTGAAATCGTGATCATCGCAGAGGACGTTGATGGTGCTGCTCTGGCAACACTGGTAGTCAACAAGCTGCGTGGTATCCTCAACGTGCTAGCGGTTAAGGCTCCTGGCTTTGGTGATCGCCGTAAAGAGATGCTGCGTGACATCGCCGTACTCACAGGTGCGACAGTCATTAGCGAGGAGATGGGTCGCCGTCTAGATAGCGCAACTCTCGACGATCTTGGCTCTGCTCGCTTGGTCATCTCCCACAAAGACGACACAACAGTTGTCGAGGGTCATGGCGAGAGTGCAGACATTCAAGGCCGCATTCGTCAGATCAAGGCTCAGATCGAAGAGACCACTAGCGATTATGATCGTGAGAAGCTCCAGGAGCGTCTCGCCAAGTTGTCCGGTGGTGTTGCCCTCATCAAGGTTGGTGCAGGCACCGAGGTTGAGTTGAAGTACCGCAAGACGCGTGTCGAGGATGCGCTCTCCGCCACCCGCGCTGGTGTCGAAGAGGGTATTGTCCCTGGCGGTGGCGTTGCGCTGGTCAATGCAATCGAGGCTCTTGAGGGCTTGAACTTGACAGGTGATGCCGCAACAGGTGCAAATATCCTACGCCGCGCTCTTGAAGAGCCCCTGCGCCAGCTTGCTGTCAACGGTGGCCGTGATGGGTCAGTTGTTGTCGAAGGTGTACGTCGTGCTCAAAAAGAGAATGGCAACAACAAGAATATTGGCTACAACGTCCTCACCGACACGTATGTCGACATGGTCGAGGCTGGTATCGTCGATCCTGCAAAGGTGACACGCTCTGCACTGCAGAATGCTACCAGTATCGCTGCGATGATCCTCACCACTGAGGCTCTCATCACCGACCTACCCGAGAAAAATGCGGCTCCTGCTCCAGCAATGTCTGAGTACTAAGCCACTTGCTCACGATTAGCAAAGACGGTGCAGCGCGAAAATACAAATATTTTCGCGCTGCACCGTCTTTTCAATAGCCTTCTAGCAATAAAAGTTCTTATCATAAGAACGCCATCCACTACCTCCTCGCTCACCAAAGTTATGAAACGTATTTTACAGTTCAAACTTTACAACAACTCATTATGTCGTCATGTTGACATTGACAAACTCTTATGATATCTTTTAAAGAGACACTAAAAAATGCATGACTGTTCGAGAAAATAAATTTTCACTACTACCGATTAGGAAAGGGAAAAGTGTCATTATGACAAATATAGAAAATCAAGAGCAACGTAAGTATCGAGTAATTTTTCAAACAAACATTGCTGGTAAGGCACAACACGAGCAGGTTCTGAACAACATCGAAAATGTTCTCGCAGAAATGGGAGATCAAAATATAACAGTAGCGCTCGTTGCACATGGCGATGGCATCGATCTCTTACTCAAACAGACAAAACTTCATCACGATCGGCTAAAAAAGCTTGCGGCGCGTGGCGTCCAACTTCTTGCTTGTGGCATAACCATGAAACGTATGACGATTACACCGGAGGAGTTGCACAGCTTCGTTCACATTGTTTCTTCAGCGAGTGTTGAAATTATCAAGCGACAGACTGAAGGATGGGCCTATATTCGTCCATAATAACTTTGGCAAGATTTTATTCATGCTATACCACTTCTAATGGAACTTAAGCATATACTACTGTTCACCTACGATGAAAGATCCCAAAGAAAAAGCAATGGAACATTTCCAGAAAACTGTTGCTCTCTGTCAAACTGTGTATCGGTATGACAGCATCGAAACAGTACTCCCTCCGCAACACGCGCACGAGGCAAATCCGATAATAGACATGAGTTTACCACCCGTGAATAATCTCTTTGATATTCACGGTAGCCCTACCGATGCCGACCTGGTGGTCTTTTTCAACGGCAATCAATTCATGGTTGTCGATGAGCTACTCACGGCATTCCGTCAGCAAAATCCTACCGTTCGGCACATCTTTTATGAAACACTTCCGCCCGGAGTGCTGGTACAACAAGCACTTGGGTCTCCTCTACGAATTGGGAACCTTACTCTAACCATTCATCCTGATGTGATTACAACGGGGGCAGACGATATGCACAAGCTTATTGAAGCTCAGCAAGTACAGCGAAGTATTGTCTACGCCGAAAACGAGCTGGCTATCCTGGTCGCGGGCGGCAATCCGCTACATATACAAGGGTTAGCAGACCTGGCACGACCAGAAGTACGTATCGTCATGCCTAATCCAGCTTTTGAGGGTGTTGGACGTTTGATTCTCCGTGCTTACGAAAAGGCTGGAGGAGAGGCACTGGTTGCAACTATTATGGAGCAGAAAGTGGCAAATGGCACAACACAACTTGCTCGAATCCACCATCGGCAAACAGCTCTGCACATTCTGGAAGGGCGAGCCGATGCGGGTCCGCTCTGGATAAGTGAAGCTCTCTTCCAACAACAGTTAGGCAATAACCTCGACCTGCTCGCTATTCCAGAGCAACAGAACCAGCGCGGAACTTACCACGCGGGCGTACTTACGAAAGCATCTCATCCTGAAGCAGCAGAGGCATTCCTCGATTTTATGCGAACGCCTCTTGCTAAGAATATCTACGTCAAATATGGATTCCATATTTGACGTAGTAGTGCAGTGATGTTTACCTGCAAGCATTCACGTCGATGTGGCGACAATGCAACTGCTTACGAACGGGCTCTTTTCATCGAACGTCGAACATCTTCCAATGCGCCAGGAGGAAAATCCTTTGCGCCTCCAAGAGCAGTTGCTTCCAACTCTGCTTCTGCAGCTTCTTCCAGAGCAGACACGAGCATGCTTGTAGCGACAGGACTAGAGCCAAAGGCGAGCAGACCATGATTACCAAGTAACACCGCCATTGTCTGCGGGTGCTGGCGCAAAGCCTCGGCAATTCCACGCACTGAGATGTCAGAGCCGCGTGGTCCCCAGGGTACTACAGGAGTTGTTTCCGCTTGTCCAAAGCGGAGAAGCGCTTCGTAGCGTGCTGGTAGAGGGGCGTTTGCCAGTGCAAAAGCGGTTACATGGGGAGAATGCGTATGAATAATTGCATTGACCTCTGGTCGCGCTGTGTAAACAACAGTATGCATAGAGACAATCTCAGCATTGGTTGGTTCAAGCGTACCTTCTTCGACCTGCCCATTGAAGTTCACGACCGCAAGCTGGTCCGTTGTCAGGTTTCGAATTATCCCAGTATTGGTCAAGAGCATACGCTCTTGACCGATACGAACACTCAAATTGGCATGTCCTGAATGTGACAAGACGTTGGTGTGGAACAGGTGTGCTGCTGCATCAACAAGCTGTTGACGGAGTTCGGAATATGTATGTGTGGTTTCCATTCTTTCGCTTCCTAAATTCTTTTTGCTACAAGCAAGTATGAACTTTGCTTGAACTATATCATGCTTTCAATAGCTTATGGACAGTTTTTTTCATGTGTTTCCTTTCAGTACTGATTGCTCTCGAACGACTTGACGCAATTCACCTATCTAACTCAGCAAGTGGATAGCCAGCCTCGACCCATGCAGTCGTTCCACCCAGCATATTCATGACATTTATTCCCAAACGTTCAAGCAAACTCGCCGCAATGCTACTTCGATTGCCACTGTTACAGAATACAACAACTGGCTCTACAAGTGGAGGGAGTAGCTCACGAGTCTGAATAGCGCGGTATGGTATGTTGATCGCCCCCCTGATTGTCCCTTGCTCCATCTCTCCTATCTCACGGACATCAGTAATTGTTCCAGCACTACCAGTGCTAATTAGGCGTTCAACCTCTTCTACACGCATCAGTGGAGTACTTGCAATGCCTAGTCCGGCAGATATCCAGTCTTCCAGCCCACCTGAAAGAACCCATAAAGGATTTGTCATGCCAACCACCATTAAGGAGTCGATAGCATCGGCCAGGTCTTCCACATCAGTGGAAATGAGGAGCAACGGCGTCTCCGCTGATACAAGCCAGGCAACCATAACCCCAAACTGACCATATCCGATAGGAACGTTGATTGCGCCTTCAAGGTGGCCCTGCGCAAATGTGAGTATATCTCGACCATCAATCACGGTAACATGATCTAATAAAGCCATGGCCTCTGTTGGAAGTACTTGCGATACTTTTGTGCGCGAATTAGGTGGGAACGTGCGGTTCAATTGCACGATGCGATCAACATTTGGTGGACGGGGAGGTAAATCTGTAACAACAGCACGAACGAATGCATCACGTTCGTCAATAGCAAGCATGGCGTTCATGTGTCGCTCTTGTCCAATAGTAGTCGAGGGTTCTGGAGCCATTCGCCTCCCACACAGGGAACCAGCGAGGTGAGATGGGTAAACCTCTACATCGTCCTCAAGCAGTAAGAGATGATTGTGGAGACTCGTATAGAGAGCATCAGCCAAAACCGTTGCTTGACTTCCATGTAAGTCTGGTCGCCCCACCTCGCCAACAAAAAGCGTGTCGCCACTCAACAACCGAGGTTTTTCATTTCCGTGAGAGTCATAGACAAGGAGACAGATACTATCACGACTATGACCTGGTGTGTGGATGACTCGAAAGCATACTGATCCAACGATAATTTCGTCACCGTCTTCGACGTCATGATGTGGATAGCTCGCCAAGGCCTCTCGGTGAATTGCTATCGTTGCTCCAGTGCGTGCTGCAAGACGAACGGCTCCGGAAACATGGTCTGCATGAGTATGTGTTTCGATGATAGAGGAGATTCGCAAACCTTGCTGGCGTGCTAAACCCATGTACTGAGGCACAGCATCCCAGCGCGGATCAATGACGGTACAAACCTCGTTGTCTCCTACAATGTAAGATGCGCAACCAATGTCGGGCAGACGCAATTGACGAAAGTACATTTTCTTATCCTTCCTCGTCTTCCCAGCCAGCTTTCTCAATGTAAAATGTGAAGACCCCGTTCTCCTCTTTCCACGTCAACAATTTATGACCCGTCTGCTCAGCCCATGCGGGAATATCGCGGCAAGCACCTTTGTCGGTGGCATTTATTGCAAGAATTTGACCCCGCTGGAGATCCTTTATAGCTCGCTTTACAGAAATAACAGGCATAGGACAGAGCATCCCTTTCGCATCCAGGTGGCGATCAACATGTATGGCTTCACTCACTATCTTTTCCTTCCTAAATATTAAGATGCCCACATGCATTAGCAACATCAAGACATCTTGTTGTCTATATGACATTCTCTACAGAGAGGTGTCTCAGCTATAAAACTAGCTGTTGTATAGATGAATACATGGCTTGTGAGTAAGAATATGGCTAGATAAAGAGGCTGGTATGTGCTCCGCTAGCAAAACTCAAGAACATAGCGGCTCCCCCGAACTCGATTCCGTCGATCAGGTCTTCACGCTTTATGCCCATTACATCCATCGTCATTTGGCAGGCAATCAATTTGACATCGAGTTCAATGGCCTGGCGCAAAAGCTCACTGACCGAGACAACATTGTGCTTGGAGAACATGCCTTTCATCATTTTCGTCGCGAGAGGAGTCATGCCAGGCAGCATACCCAGGATATTGGGCATGGGTACAGGCATAGCGGGGTTGGCAATAGGAGCGATTTGCAACTTGTCTGCTCCCTTTTTTTTGAGAATATTCAAGCCGTAAAAAGTAAAGAAGATTTGCGTTTCTGCATCCATTGCAGCAGCAGTAGTTGCGAGAATTAATGCCGGGTAGGCCATATCCAGGGTCCCTTTTGACGCAATAATCGCAACTTTTCGCCTGGCAGGGTCGCGTTTCATAGCCTGGGCAACACGATCTTTCACGAGCTTATCTAAGCGTTGCGCTACCAAAGCCTCAACGCGCTGATCAATCAGTTGCTCCATATCAGGTGACAACTGTGAAGGTTCTTGTGTTATATCGGTTGTCATAATGCCCCCTTGAAAACTATTTTTCCAAACATCTTCGCTATCGTAGCATCAATGCTTCTGAACTCTATCCATGTATTTCAGGATAGCCAACTCATAAACAAACGCACTATTGGAATGTTCAGGTTGCATATGTAAATAGTACCGTACCCCTGTAGGGTACAAAAGGTATATTACCTGAGAAATAAGAAGATGTCAAGCTTTCTATTCTAGTGCTGGCTGCTCTCGAAAAACTGGACGCAATTCACGAATCGTCGTTCCACCCAACGGATCACTATGACGCCGCAATATCACTCGATAACTCACACGGTCAGGTCGATAGTAGCGCTCCTGCATATATACACGAACGTCACCTGTCGTACACGAGATACGCTGAATCAGCAAGAGCGAAGCCCCTGACGCGATATCAAGGTACCTAGCTTGTTCTGTTGTCGCTGTTGCAGCAGTTATATGAAAGGTTCCGGCCTCAACCGGAATGCTGTATCGGCTCTCTAAGATAGAGTAAATTGTTTCACGAATTAACATTTCCGGAGAAAGTAACATTCCAAATCGTAGTGGAAGCCAAGTCATGTCATAGGCAATAGGGAGATTGTTTGCGAGTCGTAAACGATCTATTCGGATAACCTCTTCTCCCCTGGGTAGACCCAGGCTCTCCGCAACAAACTGGCTTGCAGTTTCATGGACGAATGCAAGGACCTGCGAAGAGGGTGCAAGTCCGGCAAGATGCATATCCTCAACGAAGTCCGTGAGTCGCACCAACTCTTGCTCAATATGTTGCTCCGCCACATAAGTTCCCTTACCATGACGACGCACAACGACCCCTTCATTCTCTAACTCAGTGAGTGCCTGACGTACCGTAATGCGGCTTACACCATAGAGTTGAATCCATTCAGGCTCTGAAGGCAGACGATCACCTGGTTTGTAAACGCCTCGGTCAATCTCACTTCGCACAATCTGCTTAAGTTGATGATACAGTGGAATAGGTCCAGGGACCAGATGATGCGTTGCCATAAGTACCCTCTCTTCTCATCTGCCTTTACATGTTGACATGTTGACATATAGCGTTTCCTTTCATTATACGCTATTTGGAAACTTGCGGCAATGCTCATTCCTATGTACTCTTCATGCGAAAGCGTTCGCCAATCTTCCGTTTCTATGAAAGAGAAGAGAACACACCAAATGTCCTATTTTCAATTCCCAAACAAGCTTAACTCATCATGACGACATATTGACACATGCAAATTTTTATTCTATACTGATAGAAAAGAATAGTTTTTTATATAGAATTGAATTGCAAGCAGCAAAAGGGAAATATCATGCGCATGCTTCCTCTACTCCGTCGTATTCTCGAGGTTGTGCTACTGATAGTCATCGGTCTTACTCATCTCATCATTGTGAAGACAGGTCTGCATCTTCAGATGTACCTTGGTATCTTATTCATCATTGCCACCGCTCTCTCTTTCGTCAGTGCGGTTTGGATTGCGCTTTCTGACGCATCCTGGGGATGGATTTTGGGAGCGATAGTTGCGGCCAGTTCTTTCATTGGCTATGTGATAACGCGAACTGTTGCCTTACCAGGCCTACATATCCTTCCATGGAATGCACCCTCAGGGCTGCTCTCACTCGTCCTTGAAGCTCTTGCTTTCGTTCTAGCACTCTCCGCATTGGCGAGACGGACATCAGCACGTGTAAACGCGATATAAAGGACATCTAAAAATGTCCCAGCGATAAAGGAATTTTCACATATGGAAGCAGTAACACTTGTACAGCAAATCCTGTCTGTTGTATCTGGGATGCTGGTTGGTTTCACACTTGGTTTAATTGGTGGGGGAGGATCAATTCTTGCAGTACCATTGCTCCTCTATTTTGTAGGATATCGTGATACACATGTGGTGATTGGTACAACGGCCCTTGCCGTTTCACTAACCTCATTTGCAAACTTGATTCCACATTGGCGAGCGGGCAACGTGCGTTGGAAAGCTGCCCTTGCCTTCGCCCTTCCCGGCGCTATAGGAGCTGCCGTTGGCGCTGCTATTGGTAAGATTGTTCCAGGCAAACAATTGCTCTTTCTCTTCGCGCTCTTGATGATCGTCGTCGCGATCTCAATGCTGCGTTCGCGGTCCTCGACTTCTGCTCATCCCGAACGTTCTGGATGGTCAATGTTAGCGTGGACAATACCAGTAAGCCTTCTTGTCGGAATGCTTTCAGGCTTCTTTGGCATCGGAGGAGGGTTTCTTATTGTCCCTGGCTTGATGCTTGCGACAGGAATGCCCCTTCTAAGCGCGATTGGAAGTTCGCTTGTCTCAGTTGGTACCTTTGGTGCAACCACTGCATTCTCGTATGCACTTTCTGGTCTCGTTAACTGGTTAATCGCCGCCGAATATATTGCTGGTGGCATCGTGGGGGGGCTAGGAGGTGCCTATCTTGCTACACGCCTAAGCGGTCAGAAGAAGACGCTAACACGAATCTTTGCGGGAATCGTTCTTGCTGTAGCAGCCTATATACTTTACGTCAATCTGAGTGTTCTCCACCTATAGGGCTTCTTTTAATTCCCGCGTTCTCACGTATAGAGTAGCGATAATACCATTTCTGTGCGGCAACTTCATCGACATGAACCTGAGCGAGGTCTACATCTACCACAGCACAGCCGAAGCGGCGAGCAAGTTCGCAGGTATGGTTCCCTCTTCCACTTTCCACATCGAGGAAGAGGTGACACCGAAAGTTTTCAGCACATCGTACAACATCATGTGCGAGCGTGGGGAAAGCTCTCATCTAATTGTGCATAGAGTTTCCCATCATGGATAGCCTGGAGGTGCGTATAGACTGCTTCCATCTGATCTTTACTACTCTTCATGAGAGGAATGCTCCTTTAATGATGAGGATATAAGGGAACAGAACAGGTGCCACCTTGCTCTGCTTCCATTGGCGTACCGTTCTCCATTACTTAGACAAATAGGACATGCCTACTTGTTGAATAGTTCCTACTTCATCCAGAATAGTTTCACTCACACTTCCATGTGAGCCAGAGCTACCGTGTCCGTAGGCGTGACTTCCCGTCGAACTGACGGTAGTTCGGTGTGCTTCAAGCAAGATGTTCTTGGCGGCGTTATAATCACGGTCGGTGACATACCCACACTCCAAGCACACAAATGTCCGCTCACCCAGCGTCAAATCGTCTCGTCTTGCACCACAGGATGAGCATGTCTTACTTGAAGGATACCAACGGTCAACCAGGACAAGGTGACACTGTTCTCGCTCACTCTTGTACAAAAGTTGCCGTTTGATTTCTCCAAAACTGCTCTCGGCAACGGCTTGTGCCAGTTTGCGATTTTTGAGCATATTCGAGGGTGCTAACGTCTCGATAGCGACCAGTGCGTGGTTTTTGCACAGGGAACTGGTGAGGTGATGCGTCGCATTCTCTCGAATGTGGGCGATACGTGCATGAAGACGCGCTATCTTCTGTCTCGATTTGGCTCTGTTCTTGCCGCCTTTTTTGCGTCGTGACTTTTCCCGTTCCGCACGGCGTAGCGGTTTGAGATGCTGCTTCAAGGCGCGTGGGTTGTCGAACGTGGTTCCATCAGAGAGGGTGGCCAGTGTCTTGATACCCAAATCCACCCCGATTTCAGCACGAGCGGTATTGACCTTCTTTTGTTGCTCTTCCTTGACCTGTACTGAGACGTACCAGCGTCCAGCGCGTTCGGACACACACGCGCTCATCACATGCACACCTGGTGGGAGGTAGTCCTTCTCTTTCAAGCGCAGTGTGCCAAGACGGGGTAACTGAATAGCTTTCTCGAAGACGTGAAGAGAGCCAGTGAGCGTGAATGAGCCGATAGCCTTGCTTCGTTTCTTGAAGACAGGAAAGCCGACTTTGCCCTTCCACTTGCCCTCTTTTTTGAGCTTGCACCGGCGAAAAGCGTTCTTGTAGGCTTGTTCAAGGTCTCGCAATGCCTCTTGTGCAGCACATTTCGAGACGTCGTACATCCAGGGATAGTCGGTTGCTTTCAAGGCGTTAAGGCGACGATGCAACTCTTTTGAGGTCAAGAACTTTTTCGTAGTACGATAGGCGTCTTCACATTGAGCCAGTCCCCAATTGTAGGCAAATCTGGCACATCCTGCATGTTTGAGACAGGCGGTGATTTGCTCATTGCTGAGGTCTAATTCTGTTTTATAGCTCCGTACGACAGTTGTCATATCCTACTCTTCCTCTTCACTGTGCATCACCTGTTCGACACACGCTTTGATTTTCTCTGCACGATGCTTGCTTTGTCGTCGCCCGTACATACGAGCCGCCATACTGGTAATGACAGCAACAAAGTCATCTACCAGTTCATCACCCGTATCACTCAAAAACACCATTTCGAGATGACGACCTTGTGCCTCTAGTAACGTCTCGATGTAGTGCGAACCAAAACGAGTGAGCCGATCGCGGTTCTCAACTACAATGGTTCCAATACTGGTATCGGCTAACAGCTTTTCCAATTTGGGACGCTGGTCATTGAGACCTGATGCGATCTCAGTCACTTCTTTGGACACCTGATACCCACGCGCCGCCGCATAGTCTTTCAAGCGAACAAGCTGACGGTCTAAATCCTCTTTTTGTCCGATGGAAGACACCCGTGCATACAAGGCAATACGCCCTATGTTCGTGTGTGCTTGTGAAGGGTCACGAACAATGACGGTACCCGTTTCTGTTTTATAGGCATCGAGCATTCCAGCTTTGTACCATCGCCATGCTGTCCTGTAGCTGATACCGTGTTGTGTAGCATAGGTGCTTAATTTCATGTCCATTTTATGGCATATTTTGTCTATATTTGTCAACGCTCTTGACAATCAATTAGCACCCTCAGGAGTGGCGGAAATGAGTACACTCTCCACTAGATGATCTTGCTGCTCAGGAGCAACCAACACAAACAGGTTCTCCAGGAGTCCCTCCTGATAGACCGGATAGTGCATGAGCCGCTGAACGGTCATTGGTTGCCGACGAAGAATCTTGAATTTGGTAAATCCTGCATGTTGTGCCTTTTCAAGCCACACGGGCTCAGGTATCGTCCCGGCAATTCAACCACTCCACAGGCGCGGGTTGTTACGGACCTCCAAAGGCAAATCGCCACGCAGGAGCATATCCGCAGCGACCAGTCGACCATTAGGTCGGAGCACCCGCCACACCTCAGCAAAAACGCGATCTTTATCAGGGGCTAGATTGAAAACACCGTTACTGATCACTACATCGACGCTATGATCAGGCAAAGGAATAGCCTCCATCATCCCCTCAACAAAGTGCGTATTGGTCAAGCCAAGTTTGCGTGCATTAGCCTGAGCCAAGGTAAGCATCTCTGTAGTTACATCCAGTCCAATCGCACGCCCCCCTTGACCAACCGCTTGTGCAGCGAGCAAGGTACCAATTCCCCCTCCACAGCCCAGGTCCAGCACAGTTTCTCCCGGCTGGAGGTTCGCCGCTTGTACAGGATGATCCAGGCCCAGGGAGGAAGTGACGGCCGCTTGTGGCAGATGCGCCAGTTCCTCGTGAGAGTAGATCGTCTGAGCAACCTGCCAAGTTTGTGCCGCTCTCTGTGCATACTCCTGCCGCACAGCCTCCAACAAACTATTCTGTCTATCCACTTCGCAATATTCTGAATCCATCATCTCATCTCTCTTTCTGCTGCTCGCATGGAATGTCACATCGAATAGAAGTCTCACTCGTTCCCTGTTGCATCATGGCACGTTTATATGGTGAATGCGCCTGGTGAACTGCGTCAATTTGATCTGCCAGACCACAGGGTCTGCCAGTCAATAGAAGGTGGACCCACCACGTCGGTCGGCACGTGCCAGCCCGCGCTCACGCAAAATCCGCAAATGATGGGAGACCAGCGGCTGAGGCAACTCTACCTGCCGTGCAATCTCATTCACGGATTGGCAATGTGGCGTCAACACTGCGATGATGCGCAAACGATTCGCATCAGCTAGCGCGGAGAACACTTGTACGACCTGTACGTTGACCTCGATTGACATGATGCCTCCTGAATATCAACAACCGTACATATCTATAGTTATTCATATTCTCCAGTGCAACATTTGTCAAGACCCACCGGTACGAGCAGCTCCACAGGTGTATAGTTTTTATTTGCAAAATGGCTTTGTTGATCTTAAAGAAGAGTGAAAGGAATTCAGAGTTCCTTCTCGTTTTTCTCTTTCAATGAATGGAGCAGCGAACTAAAACAGACGTAAAACTGCATGCATGTTTTATCTCTTTTGCTCTTTCGCCTTGTTGCATCGCATAAGATGTTGGAGTTTCTTTACTCTCTATTCCTGCCACTGCGGTTCGCGCTCCCATGCAGGATGTATCGTACGCCGTGTTGGAAGAGTTTCGTACATGAACATGGCGACTAACAGTCCACTCAGGCTCATGATGCCTGCAGCAAACCAGAAAGCTGCCAGCAGACCAAAGGTATCAGCTATCAGTCCAATTGACAAGGCACCAAAAGCATAGCCGCTATCGCGCCAGAGTCGGTAAACCCCGAGGGATGTGGCACGCCAGCGCGGAGCGGCGACATCACTCACAGCTGCCAGCAGCGTCGGATAAAGTAGAGCCATGCCGATTCCCATCACAATTGCTCCACTAAGCCACCCAAGCAAGCTCTGACTGATCGCCACGAGGACAATCCCAATTGCCGCAAGCCACATACCCCCAGCAATGAGCCATTTTCGCCCCCAGTAGTCGCTGAGATGTCCTGTGTAGATTTGCAAAATCGCCCATGTACCCGTATAGGCGGCGACAACGGCTCCAATCGTCACGGGAGACAACCCACGGCTGGCAAAGTACAGTGGAAAGAGACCCCAGGCGAGAGTATCAGTGAACTTCTCAATCAGTCCTGCCTGTGAAGCTGCAGCGAGTGCGCGGTCTCCCCAGGTGGTAAGTGCAACAACGCGTCCTAGCGATGGATGAGGAGATGCCTCATTCGCATCATGATGTTCGGATGATGAAGAGGCTGTTCTTTCTTGTTGCTCCAGGTGGGTATAAGGAAGAGTTTCACGAACAAGGAAGGTAGCGCACGTCATCACGACGATCACTCCAAGTACAAAAAGAAAAGGTGCAACACGCAATCCATAAATTCCACCTAGCCAGCCACCCACAAAGCCCCCGACAGAGACACCTGCATAGCCGGAAAATTCATTGATGCCAAGTGCAAACCCGCGTGAACGGGGGCCGACCAGATCGATTTTGCTCGTTACTGTCATCGTCCAAGCCAGTCCCTGGTTCACTCCGAGCAAGAGATTGGCAACAACAATCCAGCTCCAGGAAGGGGCAAAGATGATGAGAAACGGAATAGGGAGCGCAATAAGCCAGCCTATGATGAGCAGTGATTTGCGTCCATACTGATCGGCTAGCCGCCCCGCTACCAAATTTAATGCCGCCTTGACAAAACCAAAGCTGACGATGAAAGCGAGCGTGGCAAGATAGGTCGCCACGGCAAAGTCGTTTCTGGCGAGGACGGGAACCACCACTCGTTCAGCACCCACGACGAGTCCCACCCCAAAGGTGATCGTCGCCAGTAGGCTAAACTGAACCAGGTTGGGACGCAAGCCCAGTTGCCTGAAGCCTGTTGCTCCTGCGGTTTGAAGGGTATTATGAGATAACACAGCGATTTGCTCCTGCTTCTAAGGCGGTCACATCGCTTTCGGGCAACAGACCTCTCTCATTGAACGTGACAATACGCTGATAATTGACTGGTCTTTCCTGCAGCACAAACTGTGACAACGGGGGTATCATTGGTCACGTTCACGGCATCGAGGGCGTGAGGATCACGCTCATTGTTTGAAGTTGTTCAACAGAAATCGTGTTCATAATTGTCTCTCTTTCTCCACTGCAACGGGAAAGCCTAATGCCTGCCAATCTGGGAGACCTTCCTCAAGCCGAGAGGCTTGATATCCATGTAGGCGTAACAAGGCCACGGCCTCATCGGCAAAGACGCAATAGGGACCACGGCAGTAAGCGATAATATCTTTGCCCACAGGAAGTTCTGCAAGCCGTGCTTCCAACTCTGCTATCGGCAGCGAACGAGCTTGAGGGATATGACCAGCAGCGTACTCTTCTGAAGGGCGAACATCAATAAGAAGAATTTGTTCATCATAGAGACGCCGGTACACTTCTTGTGCGCCTATCGGTTGCAGTTGCGTGCGGTCCTGCAAAAAGGTTTGCACTACTCGATCAATCTCCGCCAGTTGTGTCTCCCCCACGTTGCGCATAGCTTGCCACATGCTGAAGACACTTTCATCCGCCAGCTGATAATACATCGAGACCCCCTGGCGACGGACATCGACGAGGTGGGCAGCACGCAACACCTGCAAATGTTGTGAAGCATTTGCAACTGACATACCTGTCTCCTGTGCCAGGACTTCCACTGTGCGTTCACATTGGGCCAGCACTTCTAAGAGTTCAAGGCGGTGTGGACTGGCAAGTGCTTTGCCAATGCGGGCGAACTGCTCGTAGAGAAGCTGTTTGAAGAGTCTTTTCTCATCTGGCTGCATAGGGAATACTTTTTCCTTTTTTTACTATTCAATTATTCAATATATTACTTGAATAGCGAGTAGTTGTCAAGAGAGAAGTGTTTGAAGTTTGAGGAGATATTCCTCACAGTGGCAAAGCGCGATGAAATGCGAGAACCCTTATTACTCCAAATACCTCCTAGAAGTCCGCCAGTCAGGTAAATCATGCCAGAGAGAAAAAAGAGCAAGGGAGGGAAAGGCAAAGCAGCAAAAGAATAGATGCCGCTCAGCATGTTGCTGAGCGGCATTCCTGCAAGAAACCACATACACAACAGTATACCTAAACGGCCTGGGAAGCTTTCCTGCCTTTCTATGGTGTTGTTATCCATTTCTTTTCTCATTCTTGTTTGCCCTTCAACAGCTCTTAGCTTTCTGCAGTGTTCTTAAGCGCATGTCTGTTGCGCCGCCAGAGCAAGAAACCTATCGCAAGGATGATGAAACCAACAATATCCCATACAACTTCATAAGGAATATCTTGCGGGCAATTTCCAAGCGTGTTATTGCCATGAGTCACACTGAGGTTACAAACATGTTCATTCACCAGATGCAAATGGAGAATTGCATGCTGGATGATGCCATCATAGAAGTTGAAGCCTCCTGCTCCCATCAAGATGCCTGCTACAATGATAGGCCCGCTTACGTCCATCCATTGAGCACGCCCCTGCCATACACGGAACAAGCCCCAGAGCAGTAGTAGAGTACTGAAGAGATGAAACAAGCCATCACTAAGGATGTGGCCGTGTTCGTTTGTGGCCCAGTAAAATGCATGCCATTGCAGGAGTTGATGAAAGATAGTTTCATCAAGAAAGCCTGCTATTCCAATACCAATAAGGATGCCGGTGAAGAGGACGGAGCGAGCCTGGTGTTGGCTCGTTTGCTGCTTTTCTGACTCTTTCTCAGAGTGTGTCTTGTGCGTTGCCATTGCTTTTTTCTCCTATGTTACAAATCGAGGATGAGGGAAAGGAACTTTCAAGTACATGATGACAGAAATTTTAGGTTCCCTACCTCTTTCACTGGAAAGGGTAGACGCTACACTATCTTGCGTAACTTACCCAAATGTTTAAGACAACACTGAATAAACAATAAATTACAGCACTCACTAGAATAAAAAGGTATATTTTCTCAATTTACTCATTATATCATCATGTCGACATACAAATCTAGTCTTTTCTACAAATTTGAACAGAGAGGAGTATTCCTTATCATGTCTTAGTATCGGCGTTGAGGCGTTGTTCTTGTTTGACATAGTAGTGATGGTCTCCGCTTTTCCTATCATGTGTGTATAACGTGGCGCAACAATTGATAAAGCACATTGTTCATTAGTGTAGATTGTACCTCTCTTATCTAGGAAGTGTATATATGTGTTTCCTTTTCTTGCTGCTATTCTCCTTTTTTTCCTTCTACCTGTATTGCTTTTCACTAACAGGAACACCATATGACAGGTGCTGCTCATCATGCTCATCATAACGACATATTGACAAATTAGGAAGAGAGAAGCTATACTTCGAGGAGAGTTTCAGATATCTACTGAAAAAGTGAGTATTGTATCTGAGAATCGTCGCCTCATAAAGAGATTATCTTTGTCTTGAGAGGTCGAGAGGTGCAATGATGCAAAACATATATACGTTCCTAGACGGAAAAGAGTATAAACTCTACGATGAGGATATTCGTACTATGCTCTCTGCCATTTTTCATCAAGGCAATACAGTCCTGAGCAAAGCTCGCCGTATTGCACTCTTTAGCTTTGCAATCTCACTTACTTTCAAACACAAATACTATCGTCCTCTCTTAAGTTCGCTTCTTTCCTATCCCTTATATTTCATGCATTACCATAAGTGGAGTCCTTCGGTATCACCCTCTTTATTACCACTTCTTACGTATCTTGTCATTTCCATCGCTCGTGAGAGCAACGTACGTCATGGTAGCTGTACTGCCCGCAATGTAATTTTTCACGGCAATCACTCTTTTGCTTCACATTTTGAAAGGTAGAAAACTATGAATGCACGGACACGCACAACAGAGCATCATCGGATCGTTATCATTGGCGGTGGATCGGCGGGCATCTCTGTCGCCTCACGCCTCTTTCGTGCTATGAAGAACCCGGATGTCGCCATTATTGAGCCAGCTGAAGACCACTATTATCAACCGCTCTGGACACTTGTAGGAGGAGGAGTGTTTAAGAAGGAGGCTTCACGCCGAGCAGAAAGAGACTTTGTTCCACAGGGCGCGACCTGGATAAAAGAACGCGTGGTCGAAGTGTGTCCAGACGACAACAATGTCGTCACCGATGGGGGGCGTACCGTTGAATACGAATACCTCGTCGTAGCAACAGGTATACAAATTGATTGGGGAAAAATCAAGGGGCTAGAGGGCCACTTGAGACAGGATGGTCTGTGTAGCAATTATGCTTACGAGCAGTGCGAAGGCACCTGGGATACAATCAGGAACTTCTCTGGAGGAAAGGCTATCTTTACGCAGCCGAGTTCTGCGATTAAATGCGGAGGTGCGCCCCAGAAAATCATGTATCTCGCAGATGATCACTTCCGCAAGGCACATGTACGCGATCAGACGGAAATCACGTTTGTCTCTGGCACCCCCAGCATCTTCTCTGTCAAAGAGTATGCGCAGGTGCTCAATGAGGTGATAAAACGCAAAGGAATCGAAACGCTCTACAAACATGATCTGGTCGAAGTTCGTCCTGCTTCCCGTGAGGCGGTTTTTAGGAGCCTTGAGACAGGCAATGAGATTGTCAAGCACTACGACATGCTGCATGTGACGCCGTTCATGAGTGCTCCAGACTTCATCAAGCATAGTTCGCTCGCACAGACAGCGGATGGACCAAACAAGGGATACGCCAAAGCGGATAAGAGGACATTGCAGAATCCTGACTATCCCAACGTGTTCGCCATTGGAGACAGTTCTGCCTTACCAACCTCAAAAACGGGTGCGGCTATTCGTAAGCAAGCTCCAGTACTAGTAAAAAATTTGCTTGCAGCGATGCGCAATGAGACCGTTCCCGGACCAGCGAGCTACGATGGTTATACGTCGTGCCCGCTCGTAACAGGTTACGGAAGACTCATTCTTGCAGAGTTCGACTACGACTTGAAGCCGAAGGAGACCTTCCCTTTTAACCAGGCCAAGGAACGCTTCAGTATGTATCTTTTGAAAGCCTATGGGCTTCCCGCGATGTACTGGCATGGCATGTTAAAGGGTCGTATGTAGGAAGTTAAAAGTGGCTCAATAGCGAGAGCCACTTTACGCGTAGTAGAAAAGCTCTATAAATATTCATCTAATTGACCTCTTTGTTACGAAGTGAACTTATTCGTAGCAAAGAGGGTGACTCGAGAGGACTACAAGAATGTACTTTAAACAACTTGTCAAAGAAGACCTTGGCTGTGCAAGCTATCTTGTAGGGTGCCCTGATGCAGGCGTCTGTGCAGTTGTTGATCCTCGCCTGGATATGGTTGAGGACATTCTCTCGCTTGCCGCTGCAAAGGGAATGCGTGTAACAACCGTGATTGAGACCCATACCCATGCCGACCACATTTCTGGACATGGCGAGATCGCACGTCGCACGGGTGCAACAATTCATGTTCACGAAGCTGCGGGTGTGGAGTATCCCCATATGGATGTGCGTGATGGCGATGAATTGATGCTTGGTGTGGTCAAAATACGTGTTATACACACACCTGGGCATCGCCCAGAGCACATTGCTCTGGCTGTCTCAGACACCAGTCGGAGCGATGACCCATGGCTCCTGCTTACCGGTGACTCGCTGTTTATTGGCGATGTCGCCCGCCCCGATCTGGTGGTCGCGGGTGAAGAGGGAGCCGCAGCACTCTACGGCAGCATTTTTGATCGAATTTTGAACTTCGAAGACGGGGTCGAGGTTTATCCTGGACATGTCGCAGGCTCTTTATGTGGGCGTGGAATGAATGCAAAAACCAGTTCGACGATTGGTTTTGAGCGCAAACATAACCTAGCGGTCACTCCTCGTACACGTACAGCATTTATTGCTGAGATGAATGCTAATCTTCCTCAACGTCCTCCCAATATGGGCAATATTGTTGAACACAACCGCCAGGACTATACTCTGCAATCAACTCCACTCGTGCCACGCATGCTAGACGTACACGCATTTCAGCAGGAAAGAGAGAGTGGAGCACAAGTCCTCGATACACGCTCTCCACAAGCATTCGGGGATGGGCATATTTCAGGAGCACTGCATGTTTTCCTTCATGGCTCTGCGTTTGCTACCCGCGTTGGATTTGTCATTGCACCTGAGCAGCGTCTCCTCCTGGTGGTAGAGAACGAACGTGATTTTCATGAAGCAGTCACACAACTAAGTGTGGTAGGATTTGATCAGGTGGTAGGTTACCTTCAAGGGGGCATGCCTGCCTGGCAAGAAGCGCAATTGCCTGTACAGCAGCTCACGCAAATGTCTGTTGAACAACTTCGCACCCATGAATCTGCCGTGACAATCCTGGATGTGCGTGACCAAAGCGAATGGAACGAGGGACATATCGAAGAGGCAATCCATCTTCCCTATTACTATATTGAACAGCGTTTGCACGAACTCGACCCTGCACGACCACTCGCGGTTCTATGTGCAACTGGGCAGCGTAGCTCAATCGCCTGCTCTCTATTGCAGAGGCATAATTTTACCCACCTCTCTAATGTTGTGGGCGGTATGGTGGCCTGGACAAAAGCAGGTTTCGGACGGGTCGAGGCAACTGCTCGGTAAGATGATAGATGTCCATTGTCTGGAATTATAAGATTCCAGACAATGGACATCTATCATCTTCATAAAGAAAAGAGGAACGTGTTTTTGTCAACTACCTGCGCGTTGAACACGGAGGCTTGTCCCTAGTCCGAAGACTGAGACGATAGGTCTGTTGACAAAGACCCACTAGTCGCACGCTTGGCACGGCTAGCAAGATGTTTGTTGCGGATATTCAGAGAGGCGTTATAATCCGCATTGTTCTGATATCCACACTGTCTACAGGAGAACTCACTTTGACTCTGACGATTAGCACGGCTCACAAACCCACACTTGGAACACCCTTGCGAAGTGTAACGGGGGTCGACGAACTCAACCGTGACACCCTTCCAAGCCGCTTTATACGACACGAAGGATTGCAGTTGAACAAACGACCAGTTGGCATGTTCACGTCTCTGTTGACGCTTGTCACGACGTTGTACCGTGCGCTCTCGGATATCGGTCAAGTTTTCCATCACGAGGGTATCACCTGCTTGTACAGAGGAAACCAGTTGTTTTGCGACAAGGTGGTTGGTATTCGACTGAAACCGTGCCACGCGTCCCGACAGCTTTTTCAAGTGCCGTTTCGCGCTTTTCGTGCCTTTAGTCTGCAAATCACGTCGCAAGCGGAAGGAGCGGTTATTGATTTCTTTGACCTGTTTTCCGCCAAAGAAACGGGGTTGAGAAGTCACAGCAAGACGACTCATGCCGAGATCGATACCAATCACCTTGCCCGTTGCCTCTACAACAGGGATAGGTGCAGAAACAACCAAGTGCAACCAGAAGCACCCTTTACGATAGAGCAAGTCTGCACTTTCCTGTTCCCATTCGGGCGTCAGATATTGCTCATAGTACGCAGGGACACGCACACTCATCACCGTACGGTTGCGTACCTTGCCCTCTTGTTGCACATGCACCAGGGACGCGGTACGGGCGACACGGTCAAACTTGAACGAGCGTGCGTCATAGCGGATAGCGCACAACGCAGAGTGAGGTGTTTTCGCAAGTTTCAACGGCTTGGGGGTAAAGCCTTTTTTGGCAGCAACCTTGAGTTTTTGCTGATACGTGGTTTGCTGCTTCTTACGACGAGTCAGCACGCTTTTCACGGCTTCGGTAGCTTTGACGCGTGCTGCGCAAATGAGTTGCGAGGGAAGGTGAGTCGAGAGGCGATGAGAAAGATACGTGGCCTTATGCAATTCAACACCATTGTAGAGACGTTTCATATCTGCAAGGGAACACACCTCATTGAAACAATTGGTATACTCGTGCATCGTTTGCATCAAGAGTGCCGCTTGTTCAGGAGTGGTATTCAGTTGTATGCGTATGGTTCGTGTTTCTTTCATGTTCATATATTAGCATGATACAAGCACAATGTCAACAGAAGTTTGTCAATAGAGTACAAAGAAAGGACGCGGCATTCCTCCCACGCCTGAACGCAGTGGGTATCCTGCCGCGACGATCATGAACAAACCACACGTCATCGTGATTGGTGCTGGTCCTGGTGGATTGACAGCAACGCGCCATCTTGCTCAATCTGGACAGGTCAACGTGACTCTCATTCAACGTGGAGGGATGGCACAATATTTACCAGGTATCCTTCCAGTACTGTTAGGGTTGCGTCCTGTCTCAACATATTACCATGCTCTTCATCTGCCACACGTTCACATTTTAGCTGGAGAGGTCGTCGGGTTGCAAGTTGGCCGTGTTGACCTTGTCGACGGAACAGTCCTGGAAGCCGAGGCTGTCATAGCGGCTCCTGGCTTGGTGAGCGATACTACAGCCTCACCCGTTGGAGCACAGCTTTTCTCAGTATGGGAATTGGAAGCTGCATCTATAGCGTATCAAACAATACAGTCATTTAAAGCAGGGCGTGTTGTCATTGCCATCTCCTCCTTACCCTATCGTTGCCCTCCTGCTCCCTATGGTCTAGCAATTGCCTTGAAAGCACAGATGCAGGAGCGAGGAAGCAACTTCGAAGTCGTCCTGGTCACTCCCGAGACACGACCTCTTCAAGCTCTTGGTGAACGTGCCTCGACTTTTCTTGAGGGGTTGTTGAGAGCAGGCAATATAGAACTGTACGGAGGATTTCACCTTGATGGAACTGCGAGCGGTGATGGGCATCTCGTCGCGACTGATGGACGGAATATTCCCTACGATTTAGGACTCATCGTGCCTCCACATCGTCTTCCGGCATTTCTTGCAGACCTTGCTGGGAATGGTCCTCTAGTGCAGGTTGATACCTTCCAACATACTGCAATGGACAAAACGTGGGTTGTGGGAGATGTTGCTGCCACACCACTCCCACGCGCAGCTGGAGTCGCAGAGGCACAAGGAAGAACCGCCGCTGAGGCTGTCCTTACGACACTTGGGTTGAGCGAGGCGAAAGTGCCCATTATCCCTGCTCCCACCTGCTATGTATGGACGGGAAGTTCAAGTGCAGCACGGATACAACTCCAGTTCCCTAATGGTCTTCCACCCACGGGAAAACCAGATCTGATCCTTGATCCACCAAGCACCACTATCTTCACCGAGGCTTTTAACACATCTAAGCTCTGGACGCAAACAGCATAAGCTTAGTTATGATTTTTACAGAGAACGAGCCACTGAAATTCCTTCACTGCCTTATATAGAAAACACGCTTATGGTAAAATAGATAGTGAAATATATTCTGGAATTGCCTCTTGACATACTATAGGGGGGTATGGTATAAATATATCAGAGGTTGTGGAAACAGTGAGGAGTAAGAAATGGAACCACACGTTAACGAGGAGATGGCCCAGGCACTTTTGGCTCGTCTCGCACGCATTGAGGGACAAATTCGCGGGGTGAGCAAAATGGTGCAGGAGCATCGACCTTGCGACGAAGTGCTAACACAAGTAATGGCGGCGCGAGCAGCGCTTGAAAAGGTTGCCGCTGCTGTTGTGACATATGGTATCGAAGAGTGTCTTACATTGCCACCTGAACAGGCTCGCAAGACTATTACCCGTAGTGTTGAGTTATTGACAAAGGTGTAGGAACAGAACAATGCCATTGTACGTGTATGTTTGTCAGCGGTGCAACGAGCGTTTCGAGCGACTGGTCTCTATGAGTCGTGCAAACGAAATGCAAATTTGTCCTCGCTGCAATGCGAATGAAACGCGACGTGCTCTTACTACTGCTGCCACACTCGGCTGTAAGAGTACCAAATCTGGCTTTACGTGAGCTAAAGGTTAACAAATGAGTGACCGTGTGTCACTTTTCCAATCGTTTTATACCCTACATAGGTAGAGTAATATCGTACAGTAATAACATATATACAGAGAGGAAAAAACAATGTTTCAGCGATTTTTTGGTTCTAATGATACCCAAACCGGAGCACCTTCCGATGTTGATGTGACTCAAGCGCAACAACTTAAACAGGAGGGGGCACAACTCATTGATGTGCGCGAACCTTCTGAATTTGCGGCCGGTCATGCGAAAGGGGCACGCAACATTCCTTTAAGTCAGATTTCCAATCGTATGAAAGAAATTCGGACGGATGGGACGGTGTTAGTAATCTGTCAGAGTGGCAGTCGTAGCAAGGCTGCACAAGGGTTGTTGAAGCGGCAAAATGTGGCTGATGTGCGCAATGTAAAAGGTGGCACAAGCGCGTGGCGAGCGGCTAAACTTCCACTCGAGTAAGACCGTATAATAAGTGGTTTGTACTTTGTTCAGCACCACAATGTAGTGTAAAAGAGTCCTTCCACTCAGAAAGAGAAAAACAATGTATATTCAACAAATATTCGTCTCCGGTTTAGGACATGCCAGTTACTTGATCGGCGATGAGGGAACAAGCGAAGCGGCTGTTTTTGATCCTAAACGTGATATTGCAGAGTACCTTGCGTCCGCGCGTGACCAGAACTTGCGTATCACTCATGTCTTTGAGACCCATTTACACAACGACTTTGTGTCCGGTGCGCTAGAACTGGTAGCGCAAACTGGGGCAACACATCACGTTCCTGCCGGAGCCAATGCTGCATATCCTCACGATCCTATGCATGACGGAAGCGAAGTGAGCCTGGGAAAGGTTGTTGTGCGTGCGTTGGAGACACCTGGGCACACTCCTGAGCATATAAGCTACGCGGTCATCGACAAAAGCCGAGCCGATGTGCCTGTTGCACTCCTTACAGGTGGCGATCTACTCGTTGGAGCAGTAGGTCGACCAGACTTGCTGGGTCCAGAGATGGCAAAAACATTAGCACCGGCACTGTACCATTCGCTACACGATAAAATTTTGGCTCATGAAGACTACGTAGAGGTCTATCCTACACATGGTGCGGGATCGCTCTGTGGACGCGGCATCAGTGCCAAGCGTACTAGCACTATTGGCTATGAACGTCGCTTTAACCCTGCATTACAACCGAAGACTGAAGAGAGCTTTATTGCGCATGTGCTTGCAGGCGATCCAACAATTCCTGCCTACTATGCTCGTATGCGCCCCACAAATCAGCAAGGTCCAGCACTCCTAGATGGAGCACCAAGGCAACAGCCCATGACGCCACACCAGGTAGAACACGCAATTGGACATGGCTCGCTTGTGCTGGATACGCGAGAACCTGCCGCTTTTAATGGTGCTCATATACCAGGAGCTATCAGTGTTGGTCTTGCGCCTCTTTTTAGCACATGGGTTGGCTCACTTGTACCTTTAAATGTTCCACTCGTACTAGTAGTATCCGATGATGCGGCGTATATAGAAGCTACAACACAACTTCGCCGTATAGGTTACTCTGACCCAGTTGGTTACCTCATGGGGGGTATGAGTGCGTGGGCAAGTGCTGGCCTACCTGTTGAGCATGTAGATCAAACAACGGTTCATACGTTGCATGAGAATCTCGCGCAAAAGGCTATTCCCGCGCTTTTGGATGTGCGTACCACAGGTGAGTGGGAAGATAATCACATCGCCAACGCTGTACATATTCCTCTAACTGAACTCCCTGATCGGCTGAATGAGGTGCCACAGAAGCCATTAACAGTCATCTGTGGGTCAGGGTATCGTTCAACAATTGCCTGTAGTCTCTTAGGTCGTGCGGGCCACGAGCAGATAACCAACGTTATAGGCGGTATGGCAGCATGGCAAGCTTCAAAAAATACTACGATGGCTCAGCAACAAAGTGATGGGCAACAAGCTGCTATGCCAGCAGCAAGAAGCTAGTAAGTAGAAATCCAATAGAGAAAGATGGTGAAAGACGATGACAACGAACACTCAGCAACCTGGAAACTATGCCTTTGGCACAACTGTCGGGGCATCATTTGATGAAACGCTTACACGTGTAACTGAGGCCCTCAAAGCAGAAGGATTTGGAGTCCTCACCACAATTGATGTCCAAGCAACGATGAAAGCAAAATTGAATGTAGATTTCGAGCACTATACAATCCTTGGTGCCTGCAATCCACAACTTGCTCATCGTGCCCTTGAGATCGAACACAACGTCGGGCTACTCTTGCCATGTAATGTGGTGGTTCATGAAGCTCATGCAAGTGGCCCTACTCCACAAACACAGGTAGACGTTGCAGACCCTGAGGCGATGCTAGGAATCATTCAAAATGCCGATATGCAAGCAGTAGCACATGAAGCCCGCACGCGCCTCGAACGGGTAATTGCATCACTTAATACATCCAGGTAAAGGAGCAAACAGCAATGAGCCAGCAACAGATTTGGGATTTATGGATTCCTGATGTCGCGGCACAAGGCATTTCATTCGCGAGAAGTCGAATGGATGCAAGAGATGTTCTCCTGGTCCATGCCGCACCCGAAAAACTGACAGTGGAAGTTCGAGATGACGATGGTACCCTACTTTCACAAAGTGCTGATCTGCCTCGTACTGCAAATACACCGATGGCACGACTTCAGCGTCAAGGAAATCAGATGGTACGGGAGGATATCTGGCCGACTGAGGTTGATTATGGAAGAGCAGTCATACTCGCAGGCGGTGAGGTGGGCATCCTACAAAAGTGGTGGAATGACGAAAATGAGCAGCAGTGGCGATGGAGTGTTGAGTTTTATAATCACCGCTAAAGCACTCAGTAGATAGCATTTTGTAGGTATCGAGTTAACGGCAGCCAGGTCAACTCCCTGACATATGCCGTTGACTCTTTTTCATTTGTAGTATGTTTTGAGAAAAATAGTCATGAAAATCATTCCTTGTCAATGACAAGTCCGGAATAACTCTTCTTTATTAGCAAACCCTATCCTACCTCTATGAAAGATCATACACGCAATAGCGTCTCTTCTTTTTCGGACAAATATCCCGCCCTCCCTCCGTTTCCTTGACATCTTGCCTTTATCTCACCTATCATATAGGATATGATTTAACTATTTGTCAATCTTCAGTTAATATATTCATAACATAAGCACGCCTATGTAAACAGGAAGCGTGCGCGTTGGGGTCAACCAGTATGTCAAAAGAATATATCGGGCATTTGCCTAGCCACGATCCACTTCATCACTACTTGCAGTATGATATATTGCCACAGATAGGACTAGCTAATCATCCGGCTAAATTTCGCGTCTTTCGTATGGGCGGTAGCAACGAAGTCTATCTCTATGAAGAGAAACATACGAACGTACAAGTGGTTGGAAAATTCTTCGTAAGAAATGGTCAAAGTGATTTTTATGCACCGGAAAAATATCACCGCATGGAACAAGAATTTCATAATCTCCATATGATGCGTGGATATGGCTTAGTAGGATACCCACACGATGTTGTGCGGCCTCTCGGCTATAACGGCTGGTTGAATAGCGTGTTGGTTGAGGAGTATCGTGGTGGGCAATCGCTGGGCAGTGTCATCACAGATGCCATTGTTTCTCGACAGCCCGACAGATTATATGGCAAGCTTACAGCACTGGCGTATTTTCTGTCCACATTCCACAATCGGACGGCAAACGGCTATGCAGTTGATTTTAATGACGATTGCGCGTACCTCAACCGTCTTGTACGCAAACTCTCTAAAAAACAGTACATCAGTTGGGATGAGACCAACGAGTTCTCCTGGCTCCGTGATCGTTGGCACGAACAGCCGCGTATGTGGGAAGATCAGCAAGTGCTTGTTCACGGCGATGCAACACCGTCTAACTTTCTCTTTGGGCAAGGTCTGAGCGTCATAGGGATAGACCTGGAACGGATGAAGCGTGCTGATCGTGTCTTTGACCTTGGCCGCATCACAGGTGAACTTCAGCATTTTTTTATGCAAATCACTGGCAACAAATATGCCGCCGAACCCTTTATAGGTCATTTCCTCTGGGAATATTCCTGTCACTTTCCCGACCGTCAGAGCGCGTTTAACTCGATCAGTAAACGTTTACCTTTCCAGATGGGCCTGACCCTATTACGCATTGCCCGTAACTCCTGGATTAGCAATGACTATCGTCGTCGACTCATCGAGGAAGCAAAAATTACGTTAAGGACGTTTTGATGGATATTCGGGCGCTACTCTTTGATGTTAATGGAACGCTTATCGATATAGAAACAGACGAAGGACTAGAAGAGATTTACCGGGCTATTGGGCATTTTCTGATGTATCAAGGTATTTCCATACGACGCTGGGAGGTACGCGATCTGTATTTTCAGATTATGCAGCGACAACGTGCTGAAAGTACTGAAAAGTTTGTCGAGTGGAATGCTGAGTCGGTATGGGGTGAGTTCCTGGAAAATAAGGCCACCGACTATACTCGTACTCTCCCCCCAGAAAAACTCGCGCAACTTCCACTTTTTCTGGCGGAACTGCACAGAGGTATTGCGCGCAAAAAGCTACGCTCCTATCCTCAGGTACAGGAGACACTGAATCAGTTGCGCTCACACTATAGTATGGCGGTAGTTTCGGATGCCCAAAGTCCGTATGCCGTTCCCGAACTTCGTTCGGTAGAGTTGCTCCACCACTTCGACTCCGTTATTGTTTCCGGTGACTATGGGTATCGTAAGCCAGATGCTCGACTCTTTCAAAAAGCTCTTGATACCCTACAAGTACGACCAGAACAAGCCCTTTATGTTGGCAATGATCTGTACCACGACATATGGGGTGCTCAACAGGTTGGAATGAAGGCTATTCTCATTGCTTACAATCAATCAAATATGTCTTCCGAAGCTATTACCCCCGATTATGTCATTTACCGTTTCGCCGAGTTGACTCAGGCGGTCAACTATTTTGTAGCCCTAAAATAAATCCTCCACATGCCCGTAACCTGCTAGCGTATATATGTATGTCTTGCTGTACACACAAAAGATTTATTGAAGGGAGCATATATACAATGCGATTTCCACGAACATTTTTACCAATGGTTTGCCTGGTTCTATTCACATGTATACTTGCGTCCTGTGGCTCCACAAGCACCAGCACGACAAGTTCCTATGGCGGTAGTAATGTGGCCTCAACTGCAACAACCAGTACAAGCGCCACGACGCCTACCACTGCGGCAGGTAAATCTTATTCAACACCAACGACAAGCACAGGCAATACAAACATAGCATCCATCAAAACTGCGACAGCGACGGTCAATAGCAAAACGGAAACAATCTTGACAAACGCGAAAGGCATGACGCTCTACTACTTTACAGCTGATACCAAGACAACGGCAGCCTGTACAGGGGGATGCACGAGTGCCTGGCCTCCGTTTGTCGTCACAGGGGCAAACACAGTTACAAGTACAACAACCTTACCTGGTAAACTCACCACATTAGCCGATGCAAATGGTACACAGGTTCAGTATAACGGGCATTTTCTCTATACATTCGCTAGCGACACTGCTCCTGGTCAAACAAATGGTGAAGGCGTTGGTGGTAAATGGTTTGTGGCAACACCAAGTTTGTTGTAAAATGATTGTAGGAGTGTTCGCTCATGCACACGAGTAACCTCCTATAATTACGCTTGAAGAGGTAACGTGAGCACATCACGTGATTCATACGAACAGGCGCAGCAAGTATTCCGTACATTTTACCAGGAAAATTTTGGTATTGTCTATCGCTATGTATACAGCAAGGTAGGAATACGCGAAGAAGCGGAAGACCTGACTGCACAGATATTTATGAAGGCCGCGCGCAGCATTGATGCAGAGCGTGGTCAACAGAGTATGCAGAAATGGCTTTTTCAGGTAGCCCATACAACGCTTGCCGATTATTGGCGTCGCTACTACCGGGCATCGGTTAGTTCATTGGAAGAACTCCTTGATGGTGGCTGGGAGGGTCCAGTAGAAACGGATCCTGTAGAGGAAGGCGTAACTCCTACAGAAAAAGTGCAGCACATACTACGTCTTTTGCCCGAACATTATCGTGATGTATTGACCTGTCGTTTCTTGCTCAATCTCTCAATAAAAGAAACCGCTTTGAAGTTGAGTTTGACCGAGGCGAATGTGAAAGTGTTACAATTTCGTGCACTCAAACGTGCAGCAGAACTTAAACCTATAATGACCGATAAACTCTAAAAACTACATGACATGTTACACCACAAGCGTGGAGAGAAACAATGGCAGACGAAGATCAGGAACGATTTGAGGATTACTTAGAGCTTGAGCACTATATTGAGCAATTGCAGGCAGGAAAAGCGGCACAACCTCCAGTGGATATGACGCCGGAACAAGCACGCATTTATCAAATGGCGGCTCTTTTTCGCTCTGCCTCTCCTGAAAACGCGGAGCCTAGACCAGAATTTGCCGAACAATTGAAGGCACAACTTCTTGAAGCGCGAGAGGAGCAGCAAGCAACACTTCATGAATCAGTAATCATACGACAAGAGCGCATAGCACCGCAGGAGGTACAATCACCGCCTACCCCACTCAAAAGCAGAGTAGACGCTAAACCGGTACGTTTCTTTTCGCGTCGTGGTCTCTTAGCCGGAGGAGCAATTGCGGCGGCTTCATTAGTAATCGGGGCTGGTGCAGAACATGTGGTAGAGCAAACACTAGCACAGAACACGAAACAAACGATAACACCACTCTCGCAACCGACACACTTGACAATCAATGCGGATATACCAACGGCCTGGCATTTTGTGACAAAACTGGCTGATTTGGGTCAAGGAGCGGTAATCTTCACATCAAGCACCCTCGTTGGCTATGTTCTTCGAGAGGCTAGCACAAATCAGATTGTCGCATTATCTGCTGCTTGCACACATATGGGCTGTATCGTACAATGGAAAGACGCAGACCGTCGCTTTCACTGCCCATGCCATAGTGCCCTCTTCACAGAAAACGGAGCCAACGTTCACATTCGTTACAAATTGGAGTTGCCACCTCTACCACGCTTGAACACAAAGATCGAAAACGGCAAGGTGTACGTAGAAGTTCCCCAACTCCATTAACTACAGTGTAGTTGGGGAGGACACTACATTCATTGCTGCTTCCATTTGAGGAAGGACCAGAATGCCATTGAATACTTTCCATTACTCGGAATTTCTGCTAGAATAATCTCTATCATAGAAATATTTGCAAACTAATGCAATCTTGAGTACGGAAGGAACACTCTCGAACTGACACTTTTTATCAAAATCACAGAAATAGGGAGGACCCAAAAAGGCAGATGCCGATATACTAATAGGGTATCGTTGAACGTCTCGAAAAACTAGAGAACTATCACATTGTCTAGCCTTCACTCATTCTGATTACGTAGACGAAAGAGTACGGTGCTCTTGAGGTATTGTATTAAAAGGTGGGAAACACAGATCATGGGGGTATTCTCTGCATTAGCCATATGCCCAGTCTTCATTGGCCGCATTTCTGAACGCGATGCACTCTATCGGCTCATTGATCGTACCAGAAGTGGACACGAGCAAGTTGCCCTCGTATGTGGTGAGGCAGGCATTGGCAAATCACGTCTGATCGCCGAGGCAAAAGCCTATGCTATGGCTCACGACTTTCGCTTGCTTCTCGAGGGACATTGTTTCCAGACGGATAGCGCAATCTCGTATGCGCCACTTTTGGACCTCTTTCGTGCGTACTTTGCTCGTTTTGCACCGACTGACTTCACAGACAACAACTTACACTCATTCATCCCTACGCTCTCACGTCTACTGCCCGACCTGGCACTGCTTTTCCCCGACTTAGCAACCTTCCTCCCACCACAAGTTGTTGAGCCAGAAGAGGAAAAGCGATGGCTCTTCGCTGCCATAACGCATTTCTTGAAGGAGCAAGCAGCACATGACCCCGTGCTCCTCATAGTAGAAGACATTCACTGGTGTGATGATCTCAGCCTGGAATTGCTGCTGCATCTGGCTCGTCGCTGTCAAAATATACCGCTCCTGTTACTTATGACCTATCGGAGTGATGAACTTCAACCAATGTTAAGGAAATGGCTAACTCACCTGAATCGTGAACGGCTGGCACAGGAAATCTCGCTTGAGCATCTCTCACGTCATGATGTTGCTGCTATGCTACACGCTATGCTAGATCTGAAGCACGAGGTTGATGCTGATCTGCTTGACACACTCTACGAGCGCTCCGAGGGCAATCCCTTCTTTGTCGAAGAGCTTCTCAAGTCACTTATGACAACAGGTGAATTGGTATCTGTTGATGAAACCTGGAAACGCATCAGCCATAGAGCTTCTATTCCACGCAGTATCCAACAAGCCGTGCAACAGCGAACTGCGTACCTAACGGAGGATGCAAAACAGCTATTGACACTTGCGGCGGTTGCAGGGAGGCGCTTCAACGTCACCTTGCTACAAGAAGTGATGCACTGTGATGAAGTACATCTGCTTACTTTACTCAAAGAGTTGATAGCAGCCCAATTAGTTATTGAAGAGGCGGCAGAGCTGTTTGCCTTTCGACATGCCCTAACTCAGCAGGCCATTTCTGCCGATCTGCTTGTGAGAGAGCGTCAAAGATTACATCGAAGCATTGCCGAAACTTTGGAGAGACTTTCCAAAACTATCCTTTTACGAGAGCAATACCTGGAAGACCTGGCCTATCACAGTTATGAAGCGTGCATGTGGCAGCAAGCGCTAGAGTATGCACAAGAGGCGGGAGAAAAAGCTCTGACGCTCTATGCTCAGCAAGCGGCCATTGATCACTTCACGCGTGCCGTAGAAGCTGCACACCATCTCTCGCAGACACCGCCAGCAAAGCTTTACCTGGCTCGTGGGCAAGCATATGAGACACTTGGTGATTTTGATCGTGCACGTGGTGATTACGAACGCACGCTAGATGCTGCTCGCACTGTACAAGATCGCCACATAGAATGGCAGAGTATGTTGTCCCTTGGCTTCCTGTGGAGCGGACATGATTACGAACAGGCAGGAGTGTGGTACCGTCAGGCGCTTGAGCTAGCAAAGGAACTTGATGACTTCACACTACGTGCACGAAGTCTTAACCGTCTTGGCAACTGGCTGCAGAATACAGGACAAATCCAGGAGGCACTTGAAGCACATCAGCAGGCGCTACTCCTGTTTGAAGCGCGAGCCGACAGACAGGGTATGGCTGCCACGCTTGGAGAGCTGGGCATGGCCTATTTTTTCGCTGGAGACCCGGCCAGAGGAGTGAAGGATTTCTTTGGACGGGCGATTGAGCTATTCCGCACCCTGGGCGATTGTCTAAGCCTGTCCTCGGTCCTTGCTGCACGAGCTATCGATTCAGCACCCGAGACGCTTGAAACTACATTTAGCTCCCTGAGAACGCGTGATGAGTGCATGCAAGATACCGAAGAAGCTTTGCGCCTGGCACGTCAGGTGAACTCACAATCAGAACAAGCCTTTGTCGAAATGGCAACCGCACTAACCCTGTCCTCTTTTGGTGAATTTGGTCCAGCACTTACTCATGCACAGGAGGCGCAGCACATCGCAACAGCCATTGAGCACCAGGAATGGATCACTGCCACCAACGGCGCGTTAGGACAGGTATACCTCTTGCTGCTGAAACCTGAAAGGGCAGTTTCTTATTTGGAAGCTGGGGTAGCAGGAGCGCACCGACTTGGCTCAATGATTTGGTCTGGATATCTTACGCCATATCTGGCACTTGCCTACATCCATAGTCGTGCGTTTCCTCGCGCCGAAGAAGTGCTCAAGACAGTTATGCTGCACGAACAGCAGCCTGACAACTTTTTTGAACGACAGATGGCCCGCGTCTGGGGCGAACTTGCGCTGGCGCAGGGAGAGCCTGCCGTCGCCCTACGCCTCGCAGAACAATTGGTTACATCCGCTCCCGGTGCTTCGCGCCCACAGCCCATCCCTCATCTACTAGCCTTGAAAGGCGAGGCCCTCCTTGCATTAAAGCGCTTGGAGGAAGCGGCGGCAACGTTAGAGGACGCCAAAGTGGGCGCGAATCAACGCCAGGCTCCATCGATCCTCTGGCGCATCCAGCGTTCGTTGGGGCAGGTCTATTACCTGCTCAAACAAGAGGATCAGGCGCAGCGCGAGTGCAGTGATGCCCATGACATCATTGCTAAACTGGCTGGAACAATTGATGAAACGACGTTTCGTGAACATTTCTTGCGGACAGCTCTTGCCTCGCTTCCCCAGGGAAGTCCGCTCTCTCCACAAGCCGTGACAAGAAGCAGGTATCACGGACTCTCCACGCGCGAACGCGAAGTCGCAGCACTCGTGGCCAAGGGAAAGAGCAATCGGGAGATTGCCGCCTGTCTGGTAGTAAGTGAGCGCACAGCAGAAGCCCATGTCAGCAATATATTAGCAAAGTTAGGATTTACTACGCGAGCACAGGTCGCAGCCTGGGCCGTTGAAAAAGGGCTAATTTCCACTCGTTAACTACGTACGATCCTCCCACTCTCCAAAAAAGATACGTACTGATTTCTTCCGCTTATTGGTACTTTCCACAATGGCAAGAAAACATTTTCAAGCTATACTCTCTCAGAAGAGGTGATGAAACTTCATTATGGCAAGAGGTATTTTTCTCGCTCAGTACACAAAGGAGGTTTGTCAAAATGACTAATGCATCAGTATTTCTTGAGAAAGTTCAAGACAGCGCTTTTCCTGGCTCTAAACAACATGCAGGCACACCAGGAATGTCAGGTCACTGTAAGCCATTCACCACAGCCATGCCGATTATTACAAATGGTTATGGTACATGTCGTAATGCTTATAGATGTGGGTGTACTGGTTATGTCGGTTGGGGCAATGGCTATGTGTGTAACCGCTGCAGTTGTGGTTTTGGAGACCACTACTAGTCGTACCGTATTGGAAAGAACAAAGGGACGTCAAGCAAGAAAAGGAAAGACCAATCATGTCAACAACCCACAAGAAGAGTTCCAATGCGCTAGATGTCACCATTCGTCCACTTCAAAGGAGTGAACTGGAAACCACCGATCGTATCTTTCGTGTAGCTTTCGGCACATTCATTGGTCTGCCCAACCCTGAAACATTTGCGGGTGATACAGATACGTTGCGGACTCGCTGGAAAGCCGATCCGACACGAGTTTTTGCGGCTACGGTAGATGGTGAGCTGGTCGGGACTAATGTCGCCAGCAACTGGGGAAGCGTAGGTTTCTTCGGCCCACTCACGATACGTCCTGATCTGTGGAATCAGGGCATTGCCCAATGTCTCATGCAACCCGTCATGGAAAAGTTTTCCGAGTGGGGAAATTGGCATACAGGACTCTTCACCTTCCCACACAGCCCGAAACACATCCATCTGTATGAGAAGTTTGGCTTCTCTGCCCGTTTCCTCACGCCGATCATGTCAAAAGTGGTCGTACCGCAAGCGGGTTCTATATCGCACTGGTCAACATATTCTGAGCTTAAGGAAAGCGAGCAACGGACATCTGTCATTGCCTGTCGCGAGTTGACCAATGCCATCTATGAGGGGCTTGATTTGGAGCGGGAAATTCAGGCCATCCAGCGGCAACAACTTGGCGATACAGTGCTCCTGCTAGACAATACACAACTCATTGGGTTTGCTCTCTGTCACTGCGGAGCGGGCACAGAGGCAGGAAACGGCGTATGCTACGTCAAATTTGGAGCCGTACGTCCCGGACTGGCAGCAGGAGAGCATTTTACCAGGTTACTAAGCGCGTGCGAAGCGTTCGCTGAGGCATCAGGTATGGCGCATGTAACTGCTGGAGTCAACATGGGTTGCGACGAGGCGTATCGCCAAATGCTCAAAAGCGGCTTCCGCACCGATATGTATGGAATCGCCATGCAACAACCCAACGAGGCTGGGTACAATCGATCAGGCGTCTACCTCATCTCCGATTGGCGATAGGATCAGCTCGTCGCACTCGGGCACGTGACAGGAGAAGGAGAAAAACTATGGGATCAGCACAGGCACAGAGCCAGGTCTGGGGAGTACAAACACGAAACTGGGCAGACCTGATGGAAAAGATGTCATTGCCAATCTACCACGTGGTCCTGGACAAAACAAACGTGGGTAGAGGGACACGCCTACTGGATATTGGTTGCGGAACAGGCATGGCTGCACAACTCGCCGCAAAACTCGGAGCGCACGTTAGCGGTCTGGATGCATCCGAAGCCGAGCTTGTCATTGCACGCGAACGCGTCCCCAATGGTGACTTTCGCTGTGGAGAAATGGAAGAGTTGCCATATGCAGACGCCTCGTTTGATGTAGTCACAGAGTTTAATTCTTTCCAGTTCGCCCAATATCCAGAGAATGCCCTCAAGCAGGCCAGAAGGGTAGTCAAGCCAGCGGGATATATCGCGATGGTGGCGTGGGGAAGAATAGAGGACTGTGAATTCGCTTCGACACTCAAGGCGGTAATGGCCTGCCTTCCGCCGCCAACTCCTGGAGCGAGAGGGCCGTTCGCGCTCTCAGAGCCGGGAAAGATAGAAGCCTTGTTGGAACAGACAGGGCTGACCCTGTGTGGTCGTGGCGATGTTTCATGCCCGTTTGAGTATCTCGACGATGAAACAGCCTGGGAAACGATCAGTTCCTCTGGACCGCTAGTGGCAGCTATCCGTACTGCAGGGGCAGAAACCATCAAGCAGGCTGTCCTTGCTTCCTTGGTACCATTCAAGAGGAAAAGCGGGGGCTATCAGCAGGAGAATCTCTTTCATTATGTGATCGCCATCGCTTGATGAAAATCATTGAGTACCGCTGGAGCACATTCGAACAGCAGTACACCAGCTCAGGTCAATAACTTCAAAAAGAAAGCAAGAAAGGAAATGAACATCATGTCAACATCCCAAAAGACATCCCAGAAGAAGAGCTTCAATGCTCCAGACGAAACACGTACACCACCTAACGCGAAGATGGAAATCGTCAATTTTGGCGATATGTCGATTGTAAGAATGATCTGTGAGCCTGGCTGGAAGTGGTCAGAGCATATAAGACCCAGCGTAGGCACAGAAAGTTGCCTGGGAACACATTTTACCTATGTTGTTTCTGGACACTTTTGCACAGTAATGAACGATGGCACAACAGACAATCTCGGCCCAGGTGATATTGCAATTACCCCTCCTGGACATGATGCATGGGTAGTGGGCGACGAGCCATGCGTTCTTCTCGACTTTCAAGAGGCGAGCAGGAATGTCTAAGCAAGACACAGAAGGGAGAACAGGTTATGTCTGTCGAAGAAAATAGGGTTCGCGTGCGTCGACTCTATGAGGATGTTTTCAACAAGCGGCATCTGGCTGCTATCGATGACTTCTTTGCACCCACTATCATTGATCATGCTCTCCCTCCCGGAGTGCCAGGTGGAATCGAGGGCGTCAAACAAACCATTGCCATGTTCCTGAAGGCTTTCCCTGATCTAATCCCACGATTGAGGAGATCATCGTGGAAGGAGACTAGGTCGTTGCCCGTATGACGATGCGTGGAACACATCAAGGAGCTTTACCAGGCATGCCCCCAACTGGAAAGCAGTTTACTATTCCAGGCATCTCTGTTCTACGTCTGGTTGGGGGCAAGATAGTCGAGACATGAATCGTCCACGACCAACTGGGCATGTTACGACAGCTTGGTCTTGCCCGAGCACTGGGACAGGTCAATCAGTAGTCTCTATCCTTCTTCAAAGAAGTTGAAAGGTATCCGTTTATACACTGGAAAGTAAAAGGCATTCTGAATGCACCATTTTCGGGTGCCTTTCGCGTCTCCTATCATAGGACCAATGAAGCCCGTACCTCACTTTTAATGAGTATCACACTATCTTTTGAAAGGATTGCAGAAAAGAATGATGGCACAACCAACTCATGTTCAATTTATCAATCCTCCAACCATGTTTACCCCTCCAGGTTTCACGCATGTCGTCGAGATCACAGGTGGACATACCGTGTACATCTCAGGACAAATTGCGCTCGACCAAGCATTTCATATCGTCGGGAGCGGTGATTTTCGTACGCAGGCGCAACAGGTCTTTGAAAACCTCAAGATGGCCCTGGCAGCGGTAGGAGCTGACTTCACACATCTTGTCAAGCTGAATACGTACCTCATGGACGAGACGCACTTATCTATCTTGCGTGAAGTGCGTGATCGCTACGTGAATACGCAGCACCCTCCCGCCAGTACCACCGTCGTGGTACGCAAACTGCTCCTTGAAGAATTATTGCTTGAGATTGAAGCAGTAGCAAGTCTGCCTGTATAAGTGAATGCACATCTGAAGCAACATTACCTATTAGTTGTGTGTTAATTTCTGTCCGAGGAAAGGAAGGATGCATGTCAGTTGAAACGTAGTTTTTCTCGCATGATTGTTCTACTGCCTCTTGATCATTGAACCTAGGTATGGACGCGATAATTCTGCCCATACCTAGGTTTAAGGCTTGTTTATACAGTTAGACCAGGGCGAGTATCTTCAACACTTGCGGAAACGCGATACGAGCGCGTTCATCCAGTTCTTGTTCGGAGACGCGACCAATTGGATGTAAAATTTCTGCATGGGGATAGCCATCCATGCCAAAAGTTTGTGCAGTCATACGAGCCGAGCTAGCGAATTGCTCCGTACAGATCACGGCAGCGGCTCTACCACGCCGCTCAAGCATTAGTCCATCGTGTACACTACACGAACTACATGACCCTCAATCACCTATTCCAACGAGCGCGATATCGCACTCTGCCACAAGCTGATCGATAAGTGTAGGCGGTGCAGGTCGATATGCGCTTGGCTTGCGATACTGCTTAACTATCAGCTCTGGCTGCCGCTCGGCAAGCAATGCAGCAACTTTTTTCAAAAGCTTGTCCGAATTAGGCTTTCCATTGTCAAGTAGTCCAACCGTACGAAACTGCTTAGGACGTGGAGCGGGTTCTGCCCGCGTAACCTGTATATCTAATGTCGGGTCGAGAACAACAAATTTTTCTGACATGTGGTGTTTCCCTTCTGCGTTATTACAGATTCTCTATACAAGGTCTTCAACCTCAATTATAACACTTCATATTGGATAGATAATTAGGCTTCTCTCTTCCTCATCTGCTTCTCATTTTTCTCCCGTACAATGAAAACTAAAAGGATAGTTTCTCGTATTGCTAAGTAGGAGTACTTTATGCGAATTTTATTAGCGGAAGATAACCCATCATTAGGACCAAATCTAAAAAAAAGTCTCGAAAATTATCATTATGCGGTAGATCTGGTAACAAGTGGCGAAGATGCGGTCTCACTAGGCCTTAGTGTTCCCTATGACCTCATCATTTTAGATATTCTTTTACCTGGACTGAATGGCTTTGAGGCGTGCCGGCAGTTGCGAGACCATAAAAGGAGGTATCCAATTTTAATGCTCACTGCCCTTGGTGAAGTAGATCAGCGTGTGACCGGTCTCAATCTCGGCGCGGACGACTATCTTGTCAAACCATTTGCGTTTAGTGAGTTAGAAGCGCGTGTACGAGCACTGCTCAGACGTGAAAGTACTATGAAGACCTCGGTTTTGTCGTTCTCTGATATTACGCTCGATACGACGACTCACGAGGCTATGCGAGGTGAGCGTCCCATCACGCTATCAAGCAAAGAATATGCCCTTTTAGAATTCTTGATGCGTCACCCTCGGCAAGTCTTGAGTCGAACAATGATTGCGGAACACGTCTGGGATTTTGACGCGGAACATCTTTCAAACGTGATTGATGTCTATATTCGCTATGTACGGAACAAATTATGCGCCGAAGGAGAACCCGATGTGATTCACACTATTCGCGGTTCCGGTTATCAGCTCAAGGAGCCTGACTAATGAGAATGCTTTTCGCCCGTATATGGCCTCTCGGAGTACGCCTTCAACTTATGTTCTGGTACACGGCTGTCTTTGCGGTGCTCATTTTCTTCTCGGATACCATTCTTTATACACAACTACAAACATCATTGTTAGCTAATCTTGACTCCTCGCTTAGTGTGCAAGCACAACAGATCAGCAATGGTATTTCGACGACGAACAATGGTACGATTACTATTCAGGATACGACAGGCGACCTACCAGAAGGAGGAACCAGTACGGTAGATCAGCAGGGAAACCATACCGATATCAATTTTGGTTCACTTGTGCGTATTCTGGATGTAAAAGGGCATCTTCTACGTGGCACTGCCGCCTCTACCACACTATTGATTCCCTCTAAAAGTATTACTCAACCTTTGCACGGGACATCCTGGCAAGGCAATGTGCTCACTCATGATGGACAACAAGTACGTCTCTATAGTATGGCTTTGATGGATAATGGAGCACCTATTGCCATTGTACAGGTCGGAGAATCGCTGGCACAATTGAATACGGCACTGCATACCGTCGTCCTGGAATTTGTTATTATTGCCCCATTTGTCTTACTTCTCGGCGCGCTCGGCAGTTACTGGTTGGCCTCGCATGCCTTTGTGCCTATTGATCGCTTGACGCGCACAACGCAACAGATTCAAGCAGGTGATCTGCATCAGCGCGTGCCCGTGCCACGCACACGTGATGAAGTACATCGCCTTGCGATAACGCTTAACGAGATGATTGCTCGCCTGGAAGAGGCTTTTCGGCGGCAACGCCGCTTTGTTGCTGATGCATCTCATGAGTTGCGTACGCCAGTGGCGGTGATTCGGAGTATGACGGAGCTAGCCTTGTTTGAAGAACTCACGCTACAAGAGTATAAGCAGATGCTAGGGAATATCAATATTGAAACCGAGCGTTTAGGACATCTTATCAGTGACCTTCTTGCACTCGCACGCTCTGACGAGGGCAAGACGTTGCTCGAACTGGAACCTGTACAGTTTGATAAGCTCGTCGAAGGTGTTGCCGCGTATGCCGAAGTATTGGCTATAGAGCATCAAATTGCGCTACATGTGCAAGCAGTCGAGCCAGTTGTCATTTTGGGTGACGAAGCACGCCTCATTCAGATGCTTATCAATCTATTGGATAATGCCATCATTTATACAAATGCAGGTGGGCAAGTCACGATTTCCGTTGAGAAAAAAGGTACGACAGCATGCCTTACCGTTCGTGATACGGGGATAGGCATTGCGCCGGAGCATCTTCCTCATCTTTTTGAGCGTTTTTACCGTGTTGATCCAGCACGTGTACGAACGGATGGCAACAGTAGTGGGTTAGGACTGTCCATTGTCGAATGGGTGGTTCATGCTCACAAGGGCTCAATCAAGGTCGAGAGCCAGGTAGGGCAAGGTTCAACCTTTACGGTGATTCTCCCTCTGGCTCCAACACGTGCGGTAGAAACTGGCTCCCTTACACAGGAGAAATCGAAAGCTGCTGGAAAAGAACATTCCCGTCATTAATTCCACGCAGCCCAACAGTGCCACTAGCAAAAGTTGAAAGGGTAGCCTGTCCAACCGGAGACCCGTTTACCAGAAGTGTTGCATGTTGTCCTTTCATGATAACCTGAAGCTGATTAGTAACATTCATTCCTGCATGAATAACCGCATTGTGTGTAAAAGGAAGAACAACATGGCTGACATCATTGACAACAACGGTAAGCGTAAAACGACCCTGTACATCAATGCCAAAGAAGTAGTAATTTTTTGGCGCGGCATGATGAAATGCAATACCAAAGGCATGGTTGGGTGAACCAGTTGTTTGTTGAACCGTGACAGTTGCAGACAGATCGGTTACAGGTGAAGTGGGCGCGAGACAAATGTATGCTTGCCCATTACCAGGGCGTACTGTCAGCCCACTCCCCGTAAATGTACAGGCAGGATTTTTTGCCCACCCCATCGCTTGTTGCATTAAAGCATTCCTATAAAGCGTTTTTGTGGCGTCAGGAGTAGGGTACGGTTGTGTGATCGCGGTGGAGCCGGTTGCATGAATGGGTGGCGGTGGTGTTGTCACTAATGCACCGCAACCAGCAAACCAGAAGGCTAACAAGCTGACTATTCCAACTAAAAGTGTCCGCTGTATACGATATTGCATATACGTTTAATCCTTCTATAGAAAAACTATTCTTTCTTTCTCTTCGCCTCTTCCTGCAAAGCTCTCACTCGGCTTTGCACCATTTCTGTCCTATAAAGAGGTTCGCTTGGCAGTATAAATGCTCACAATGAGAAGAGCATGAGAACAATAATTTTTCTTTCTTCTCATGCTCTTCTCATTTCCATCTCCCATACTTTTGCTTATAAGAAGTGAAATATTCATAAAAGCTAGCTATAGGAAGGACTATATATGATTCCTGGAAGATTGGTTGATCTGAGACCTGTACGGGCGAGTGATCTCGTCCTCCTACGACAATGGGAGCATGCTCCACAAATTGACCATTGGATGGCGACAACCGCGAATGCCCTTGATGCGCGTGAGAGTCCTGAGCAAGAGTTTGATCGGCTGCTACGCACACCACGCGTTAAATTACTGGCAATTCAAACGAAAGCTGCAACGGTAGTTGGTCTTCTTCGCGTCAACGATCTGGACCTTGCAGCCCGCAAAGCAACGATACGCCTTTTCATCGCGCCTGATCCTGATGTGCATGGCCATGGTTATGGAACGGATGCATTACATACGCTCGCAGGTTTTTGCTTCCGTGAGTTAGGGTTGCATCGTCTCGGTCTGGTTGTACGCGAGGACAACACGCGTGCTATTGGCATTTATAAACGTTTAGGCTTTATTGTTGAAGGCTGTGAACGAGATGCAGTATGGAGTGAAGGACACTGGGTAAGTTTTTTGCATATGGGTTTGCTAGACAGTGAATGGCGTGAGGAGCTAGACTAGTATGCGTATCTGGCTCCGTTTCCTCAATTTGCTCAAGCCGTATAAAGGTCGTCTGTTCGTGACCTTTCTTGCAACACTTATACGTCCACTTCTGAATGCCGCGAAAATCTACTTGCTCAAACTGATTGTCGACAACCTGGTAAAAAATCCTACCAGCAATCTTGTGCTTTTCATTTGCGGCAGCTATCTTGCTATCGCGCTTGCAAAGGGGGGCGCGAACTACATAGATCAATACTACGGTGCGTTCATTGGTGGACGCATCATGATTGATCTGCGCGAACAGCTTTTTCAGCGGTTTTTGCACCTCTCTATGCGCTATCATAACAGCCATCGCGTCGGTGAAAGCATTAGTCGCTTGATTAGCGATGTCGGAGCAGTTGAAGATGTGCTAGTGTCTGGTATTACGGATGGAGCAACACAGGTGCTGACCGTTGTGGTTTTTGCTGGGATACTCTTTTACCTTGATCCACCTTTAGCACTCATCTCACTCCTCATTTTGCCCTTCTTGTTTGTATCACTCGTCCTGTATGCACGCCGTACTCGAACCGCTTCGCGCGAAGTGCGTGTACGACTAGCGGAATTAACCGCAGCAGCTGAAGAACCTTTTTCAGCAATCGCGCTGGTTAAGTCCTTTATGCGGCAGTCGTATGAAGTACAACGCTTGCGAGAGCGCGGTGAACACCATTGGAAAGCTCGCCTGAAAGCAGCACGTCAGCGTGCCATTTTTGCTCCACTCAGCGACGTTGTTGCAACTATAGGAACAGTACTAGTTGTCTACTTTGGTGCCCAGGCGCTCACGGCTGGTACGCTCACCATCGGTGGACTCGTCATTTTCCTGGCTTATCTGGGCCAACTGTATAATCCGTTACTGAGCCTTAGCCGACTTGGAAACAACATGCAGGCCGGTTTGGCTGCTGCGGAACGTGTAGCAGGACTGCTAGACCTACCTGAAAGCGAGAATGAGCCACAAGTCGCCACGCTTCCCTGGCATGCAACGTCACGTGGGACAAGTATGCCAGCAATTACCTTTGACCACGTTTCATTTGCGTATACACCAGGACAACCCGTCCTACATGACTTTTCACTCTCGGTCCCTCGTGGTACCATCGTCGCTCTCGTAGGAGCGAGTGGGGGTGGTAAATCAACCGCCATTGCACTACTACAACGCTTCTACGAGCCTGACAAAGGCCAAATTCGCATTTTTGGTCATGATCTGCGCGAACTCGAGACTGCGGAACTACGAAAATGGATGGCGGTTGTGCCGCAAGAAGTCTCCTTGCTTATGGGAAGTGTTCGTGAAAATATCGCGTACGGTCGCTTGGAAGCTACAGAACAAGACATTGTGCGTGTCGCTCAACAAACCGGCATTGTGGATATGAAGCTTGCCGAAGGGCTTAATACACTCATTGGACCCCGAGGTATCAAGCTTTCCGGTGGTCAACGCCAGCGCGTCGCTATCGCACGTGCATTGGTACGTGCCGCCCCTATTCTCATTTTTGACGAAGCAACATCTGCGCTCGACACACTTTCTGAGGAGAGGTTACGTCTCATGCTTGAAGGGTTGCGCTCACAGCACACTATTTTGCTGGTAGCACATCGTCTTTCAACGGTACGTTCTGCGGACATTATCGCGGTTGTAGAACATGGGCGCGTCATTGAGGTTGGCAAACACGAGGACCTGCTCATGTGCAACGGTGCTTATGCAGCTCTTGTACAGGGACAGCAAAGTAAAGACATCGCTAGACAGCCAACAGCACTTCTCCCCCGTTTATAGACAATGCTGTTTTCTCATAAAGCTTTCATTGTTCTCTCATAGAGGCATTGTATGATTGAACTGTGCGGATGATACAGAACGTAGAACCGCACAGAGTACAAAAAGAAAGGAGGATACACCACATGGCAGAAGCAGTAGGTCTCGAAAGCGAAAGCATTGAGACACCAGGAACGGACGGCCCCGGCGGTCCAGACACTCAGCAAGATGGCGACTTTCAAAGCAACAGCTAAGTTGCTCTTGTCATAAAAAGGCTGGAGGTGAGAGAAATGTTTTCTTCTTGCCTCCAGTCTTTCACTGTACAAGAAGGCAGTTAACACTTCATATAATAGAGGAATGTAGAGATGGCTAAGAGTAATCTTCCTGGGGAAGAAAAGACTCACATGGGAAGATCGTCCAATAGATTCCAGACGAAACTGGTACCGTCTCATCGGCAATGGGCACCCCAAAACCAAAAGTGGAAAAAACAGCAAAAAAGACGTGGCAGGCGGAGTCGACAAGTACTTGTAGCATTTTGCCTGATGACGCTCGTAGCGACACTTCTAGTAAGTCAAGGGAATGGAGTTGTAGGAGCCTTTGCAGCAGATACGTTTCGAGCCACCTTCGGACCAACAATCACCGCACAAGTTGAGTCATGGTATCTCGGGCTTTCTGATGAAGTACATCAAATACAGTATCAACTAAATGGGAAGCGTGTTGCTAGTCCATGGAAGGTAAAAGCAACACCAGCCATGATACCAGGGAGTATGGCCAGTGCAGTCGGTACACAGTCAACAATCTCACCTATGTCCCTCACCTCCATTCCACCAGGCATCAGGCCAGCGGTTTCTGGAGAAGGTGTCTGGACAGTATTAGATACTGCTTCACCACCTCATGCCACTCTTCCATTAGTTGCCAAAGCATTTGTTCGACCCGATCCCTCTCATCCCTATGCCATTGTAACCTTGCTACAGTTCGATACCCGTTTCGCCCTCCTTCACATGGTCGCGGGCATCAGCCAACCAGGGGGCCCTATCGGCAAGTACGGTTCTGGCATAATTCCTTCAACCGAACAGAATGGCAATGCACTCCTTGCAGTCTTAAATGGTGGTTTCAAGTACGCGGATGGACAGTACGGTATGGCCGCTCATGGAGTTGTTTATGTGCCTCCTCAACAAAGAGCCGCAACACTTGCCGTTACGAAAGAGGGGAAGGTTCTACTTGGAGCCTGGGGAGTCGATCCACAACTCACAAGAAGCAATACTGATTTAGCAGCATGGCGTCAAAATGCAGCGTTACTCATCAATAATGGAGTAATTAATCCTTTGACACAGGACGGTGCAGCATGGGGAGGAACAATTCTAAATCAGGCGTATACATGGCGTTCTGGTATTGGAATTACTGCACAGCATACGCTTGTATATGCCGCAGGTGATACGCTTACCGCTCAAACACTTGCTGAAGCACTACGTTCAGCAGGAGCAGTAATGGCAATGCAAACAGATATTAATCCTTTTTGGGTACGTGCCTTTCTCTATAATCGTATGTCTAATGGTACGCTTTCTATCGACAAACTAAATCCCGCTATGCAAGGAAATGGAACTGAATACCTGCATGGAGCTGTGCGAGACTTCTTCTACCTCACACGTCTTGTGCCTCCTCCAACAGGCAAATCTCTGGGTGGCGTACGCCCATAGAAGTTTTCTTAACAGAGGCCATTAATGAATCATTCGAGACCTGTAGAAGACAGAAGAGACATGCATGAGCAATTATCAGCGTTGCTCATGCATGTCTCTTCTGTGATCCTAGCTTTATCTACAACTATTACCCCTGTTATTCACAGTCAATACAGACTCCAATTGCTCTAGTCACAGGACGCGAGTCAGCACCAGCGGCCCAGGGAGGAATCACGGCAGAAAAACCACCGGCTTTACCACCGGCCGTAATAATCAGCAGATCGTCGAGTTTTTCAATGCTGTGAACGACAACATCGGCATCTTGCGCTGTGATGAGGCTGTCCGCCATACCGAAGAGACGTTTGAAATCAGCCATTGAGCGCGTCGCTCGATCATAAATAGCCTGGCGAATCTGATTTTTTGTCCAGCCTTCTTTTCTAAAAATGGTCGTATGCTCTCCGGCTAATACAAGAACCCAACTGCCACCACGATAAAGTGTGCCCATCATTGTGTTGACAATAGACCCGACGAGTCGTTCACCTGTCCCACCTGCCTGACTATTGACAAAGTGCGGCGCTTCTCCCGCGAAGACCGTGACCGCGCTGATCTCACGTGGAATACCACGCTCGACACTTAACGGTTCATCCCATGAATTGTTTTCTTCATCTTCCGCAATACAATAGCTATATTTGCCGGGATGTCCTAGACAGGCTTTGTCGAGCACACCAGGAATGGCACCTCCAACATTCATAAGAATCAAGCGAATCGCACGTCCAATTGTTGCATTAGCGCGTACACCTGGCCCAAAGCAGTTGACTCCACCATTGATGTTGAGTTGTTGCGCAACGGAACCGTTCACAATCATAAGCGGGGCCGTGCCGCCAGTTGTTGCTGTGATGCCATGCAGGTTGAACGGCTCCTGACACATCGCCTCAATTGCCGCGACAATCACAGGCATATAGTTTGGCAAGCAGCCAGCCATAACCGCATTGATTGCTACCTTCTCGGCGGTAATGACACGATTACGTGCGGGAATCATACCTAGAATATCACCGGGGAGATTACCGGAATACGTAAGAAATTCGCGCACACGTTCAGGTGTAGGAGGTACAATGGGCAAACCATCGGTCCAACCCTGGCGATAAAAAAATTCTATGGCTTCACCGGAATCGGCGAGTTCAAAACGTTTTGAGGTCAATATCTGTTCTGGCTCAGACTGTTCAACCGGAGTTGTCTGCACAAGGTCCATCAAGCGCTCCTTCGTTCTTTAGTTTTTTACACAAAAACAGCCAAACATTTCTTTTATCATACCATGAAACAGCTGCAAACGTTGCAGAGCCGAGTAAGCTATGTCACGCCTCATGCATGATAGACGTGTTTAAAGAAGTCAATAAAAAACAAATAGTAAAGGGAGAAATAGTTAGATGACACAGAACACGTCCGAGAAACCACGTATTGGTCTTCTCGGTTTAGGCCGCATGGGTAGTTTGATGGTAGAGCGTTTGATGGAACACGGTTATACGCTTGCCGTTTACGATCGTACAAAAGAGAAGACACAAGAAGTAGCACAGAAAGGTGCCACCGTTGTTGATGCACCGCATGATCTTGGTTCACACGCCGACGTAATTATCACAATGGTGACGGACAACCACGCACTCGACACTGTAATGTATAGTTCGGATGGTATCCTGGCGGGCGTCAAACAACAGCATACGACGCTTATTGATATGAGCACCGTTTCGCCCGAAGCTTCACGTAAGCTCTTCAAGGAGGCGAAAGAGCGTGGCGTGGCGATGATTGACGCGCCAGTATCGGGCAGTACGCCGCAGGTGAAAGAGGGAAGCCTTATGTTCTTTGTTGGTGGGGAAGAGGCAACCTATCAGCAGTGTAAGCCAATTCTGGATACGCTGGGCAAGACCAGTTTCTACATGGGTGAAAGCGGCAATGGTACAACGATGAAGATGGTTGTCAATACAATGCTAGGACTTGGTCTTCAGGCGGTCGCTGAGTCTATCGCACTTGGTGAGAAGGCAGGATTAGACAAGAAGCAGTTGCTTGACGTGTTGGGACAGACATCAGTTATTGCACCCGCCTACAAAGCAAAACTTACCAATGCTGAGCGTGAAGAGTATCCTGTAACCTTCGGGCTTGCCACAATGCGGAAAGACTTTAGTCTCGTCATGCGTCTCGCGACGGAACTCTCCGTCTCAATGCCCGCTACAGCAGTAGCCGAGCAGATGTACGCGGCAGCCCTCGCGCAAGGACACGACGAGGATTATTCAGTCATGATACAATTCATGGAAAAGATGTCTGGCATAAAGAATTAATGTAGGGTGTAGGGAATGCGAACAAACACATTCCCTACACCCTACACAAGCAAGCAGAATGGTTACTCTCCAACGACCTCTCCACGCAAAAAGGCATTGACTGCTGCGTTGAATGCCTGTGGCTGATCAAACATAGAGACATGGGACGCGTGTTTGAGGGTCAGCAGACGAGCATTAGCAAGTTCTTCACGGAGCATATGTCCAAGTGAGGGTGGGACAAGCGTGTCGTTTTCGCCCCAAATAATTAAAACGGGTTCCTTAATCAGCTTAATCTCTTCGCTTACATCGAGCGCAATGAGGTCTTTCGTTGCTTTCAACAATGTGATAGGGCCAGCACGCAAGCTATCATATGCTAGAATTGGAAAGAAGCGCGGCGTGAGATAGCGCATAGCACCAAGCAGAGGCACGACGTACCCGAATACGCTCTGCACCTGCGGTTTGAAGGCAGGATCAACCAGCACCAGCCGTGCGACAACATCTGGTCGATGGGCAGCGATCCACATACAGATATAGCCGCCCATCGAATGCCCAATCAAGTGTGCCCGCTGCAACTCTATCGAGGCCATCCATGTCAGCAACCAATCACCCGCCTGCTTCAAGACGAAGCGACCGCGTTGACGGCTCCCAGTTCCAAAACCGGGGAGATCGACAAGATATACCCGATGATGTTGCGCTAGGCTCTGTATATTGCGTCTCCACCACAGCGTAGACCCTGATAGTCCATGTACAAGCACAACCGGTTCACCCTCACCCAACGTCTGATAATTTACGATGTAATCGCCGACCCTGACGGTATGAAGAGATACCTTAAACATGAACAACCTCTGTATATGCTTAATTATGCTTTTTGATAAAAGATATCACTTGTAGAGAGCTAATGTTGCTACATTATTACATACTTACAGCATATCACGCTGCTTCGTGATATGAGTATACATTTACTTTTTTGTGAGGAGTATTAGGCAAGCACGTGGGGCCAGCACGTGGGGCCAGCACGTGAGGCCAACACGTGAGGCCAGGGCAAAAAAATGGAACGGGCGACCACAAGGGACATTGACTCCAACAAAATGCATCATCCCCTCCTTTGAGGACGCGGCTCGCACTTGCGGTGAGCATGGCGAGCGTGTTCAGCGGAATGAAGCACCTCTTCTGGGGCAGATCGCACCCACCTCCCAT
>JAABUZ0100001230.1_pt1 | contig 50432 bp, 48 predicted proteins | sample 5562091 | NCBI WGS metagenome assembly JAABUZ01 (sample SAMN12813069, study PRJNA571459) | rock metagenome | isolation source: Antarctica rocks | place: Antarctica: Victoria Land, Linnaeus Terrace sud | collected 2015-12-21 | reverse complement strand
CAAGTTAAGGAAATCAGCCCCGTGTCAAGGGCTCGGGACATCGTGCATGCCCGGAATCTGGCCGGCTGGTCGGTGCTTCCAGGGCAAGCGGGCAATTCCGGAAGGATGCCCAGCCAGCCATAACCGGATGCCTCAGCCCAGGAACGGCACGTTTCGGTGCCGCCGTCCCCGTCTCGGCTGGCCCAATCCACCCTTGACATGTGCTCGTAAACCTTAACTTGTCTCCCATGATTGCAATACGCCCCTACGCGTCGGCGCGCCCTGATTTTCATCTTCGGTGGTGGCCCGCAGGGCTGTGGATACTGCGGTCGGATGCGGCCAGCGACGGAAGTCGCGCCTGACATGGCAAAGTCCACCTTCACGGACTCCCCGCGTGGTTCCACGGGGTTGGCATGCTGTTCATTCTCGGTCGTGGCCGGTAGGGCTGCGGATACCGCGGTCGAACGGCGCGCCACCAGACGTCAGCATGCTCCTTCACGGTAGTCGGAGGCTTCATCACACGGTGTCCCACCCGACGTAGTGTACTGCACCGCCCCTGCACCTGCGTGCCCGTGGCGCTGCCGAGCCCGCGAAACCCAGCGTCGGCGGTGACAGCCCGGCGCCTGCGTGCCCGTGGAGCTGTCGGGACAGCACCCGCAGTGACGCAGAGGCATGGCTCATACGGGCGCGCCCGTCAACTGGCGCTAAATCGCTCTCATTGATTCATACAACAACGGCCCCGCCTCCCTCTGGGAGATGGGGCCGTTGCCGGGTTGGGGGAAGGGGATGAAGTTGAAAGTTAGCTTGCTTTGGCCTTGCCATACGTGAGATCAGCAAAGTCGGCCGCGGTCACGGGAACGCGGCTGCGGCGGGCTCGCAGCGGCTCAATACCTTCCAGGTAGACGGGTCCGTCGCAGCGCGGGCAACGGAGCGCCCCATGCCCCCGGACGGTGCGCTGGTCGCGCTCGGTCAGCGGCTTAAAGGTGTGCGTCTTTGAGATCGTCGCGTACTCACCTTCGACCTCACCCGCGGTGTGCCCACAAAAATAGCATTTGACATCTGCTCGAACGTGCATCTGAATCTGAACCTCCCTCAGGTCTCTTCTCTGTATGCGTTCAGTATGACGCAGGCCCATATAAAGGTCACCGCTAGAGCGGGGGATTTCTGGAAGGACGTTTGATAGTCTCAGGTCACCATCTCGGCTACGCGCACACCGACACGAGGACTAGACCGAATGGAGGATGCTGCCCGGGAACTGCCGGTTTACCAGGAAAACGTGTCGACTGTGAGCGTGTCGGCCGGTAAACGCACATCGTCTGCCGCAGTGGCACGCAGGCGCACGCCGGTTCCACGATCGTACACACCTATCCCGATGTGATACGTGCCGGGTGCGAGTACACCCGGAACATCAAGCACGTGATTGTCTTCAATCCGATCTCCCGAATGCCAGAGACGCGGTGCCGACAGTCCGGCAATGGGATAGGCGTCAGTCGCGGACGCCAGTTCACCGGACGCGGTATACAGATGGACGAACACCGTGCTGTCTCCTTCTCCACGCGCAAGCGCACGCCAGACCACGTGAAGCACACGCTTGCCCGGACGCGGTTCCACCGTGACCGTCTCGATCACCATCTGCTGTCCGAAGCGCGCCTGCGCGCCAGTCACGGGAGCAACGTAGCCAGTCGCCTCTGTAAGCGCGCCAGCACGTTCGAGGGAGAGCGTCTCACCAAACCGGGTGATATAGACGCCCGAACGATGACGCATCAACTGGTCGAGTTGCTTAAGCGAAGAATTGCCGCCGAGTTCTCCGTACTGCAGATACCAGGGAGCGCGAAGCACGTCGTAGCCCGTCCACGCCACCGGCACGCGACGACCAACAGCAACCTCTTCCGCCAGATCAAGACCGATATACGTCGGTACCGTGGTGATGCCGTCGTGACCGAAGGGAAAGTCCGCCACGGGCGGCGCGATCCAGGACACAAGATTGACAAAAAGAGCACCCCCCGTGTCCGCTTCCCGCACGGCGGCGGTTGTTACGTCCTCCATGAGATGCGAACCGATCGTGTACAGTGTTGCCTTCTCGCGCAGCAATCCCAGGGACTGCGACGTCAGCGCAACCAGACATGCGGCGCCAACAAACGCGGCGATGCGCGAACGTCGTCTGCTTGCACGCACGCCTGCCACCGTTGCGCCCCACATGCACGCCACACCGACCGAAGGCGCGTAGAGCAAGCGCGGCGCGTCGATAACGTACGTGTACGATAGCGACAGCCACGACGGCGCCCATGCAATCAGCACCCACCCGGCAGCAAACAGGAGCAATCGGCCCGACGATTGTGCCAGGCAGAGAACGACGGCCAGCAAGATTGCCAGGCACCCGGCGAGGAGCACGATGACGTCGCGGGATGCCTGCATACCCGCGAAGAGCCGAACAGCCCAGAATGCCACACCCTGGAGGAGGTACAGGCCGTTCAGTCGCACGGATGCTACGTCAAGCACAAAGGCGACGTGTTCTTTCGGTATGCGTGCGTACATCATCAGATACGCTAGTGCAAGCGCGCTGTGCAGCACGGGGAGCAGCCAACGATGCCTTGGCCGCCATCGCCACGACTCAGCGCGTGGACCTTCCGGTGGCGGCACGGTCCGTTCCTTGCCCGGATGCCACACAAGGTCGTACCAGCACACCAGGGGGGCAATGGTGACGCCGTATTCGTGTGTCAGCAATGCCAGAACCGCGGCTGCGAGCGATACCGGCAGGCACCACCAGGAAGCACGATGCTGGTAGCGGCGGTATGCGAGAAGTGCGACAAGTATCCACAGTGTCACCAGCGGATGGAACAGTGCTCCTGCCCAGGAGACGGCCTGATAATTAAATGGAAAGATGGCAAAGACGGTGCCTGCGGCGAGAGCAGGTGCGGCGCCGGCGACGCGATACACTAGACGCGCCACCAGGCAGACATTCGCGGCGTGGCAGAGTAAAGGAAGAGCATGGAGTACCACCGGATCAAAGTATCCCTGCGCCGCGAAGAATCCCTGCCAGATCAAAAAAGATAGGGGCCGGTAATAGCTATAGCTTCCTGACGTGGTCAGTGTCTCGATGAGGGGATGATGCACGGCGCGTGGCAGGTCAAGCGGGTCGTCATACATGAAGCTGTAGTGCGGGACGGTGCGGTAGGCCCACAATGATAGGAGCATGGGCAGCAACGCGACAAGCAGATACCGGCGGGCTGGCACGCCTGCCACCGGTGTTCCGGCGGGACGCCAGCGTAGCATCACGTGGTCAGGCAGGAAGCAACGTAGACATGCGTTCGACAGCGCGCTCTGGGGTGTCCACGACTTCCAGGGATTCCCAGTCGCGCGGTCGCGTCAGAAGATGGTCGCGCCACGAGGCGACGATCGCACTCCACTCATCACCGATGAGGATCAGCGGCTTTTCGACTTCGGCGATGCATCGCAGAGCCCAGACGAGTGCGATTTCGGCAAGTGTGCCTGGACCGCCGGGCAATGCGATAAAGCCATCCCCACGCTGCACCAGGTGCTCCAGTCGGTGGAGGAGCGTGGCGGTACGCACTTCTTCGTCGAGCCAGGGATTGCCAGTACGAGGGCCAAATCCTTCCATGGTGACGCCAGTGACGTGGCCGCCAGCCTGTCGTGCGGCTTTGCTCACCGCCGCCATGGTCCCATCGTACCCCCCACTGCAGACGGCATAGCCAGCCTGGGTAAGAAGCGTTCCGAGACGAAATGCGACGGCATACAGGGGTTGGTCCGCCGCCGGAAGCGCGCTTCCGAACACTGTGACGGTCCGTCGGGAACTAGACACCCATCACCTGGACAATGACCCTCCGAAGACGGGAACGATCGAGTTCAATGAGAAAGACCCGCTGCCAGGGACCAAAGCACATTGCGCCCTGGGCCACGGGAATCGTCTCGCTGGTACCAAGCACGAGGTGCTGCACATGTGCATGGGCGTTGGCATTTTCATCGGGACACATATTGACGGTACGCACATTGAAGTCGTTGTGAAAGTATGCGGCGTCGGAAGGGGCAAGCCGCCGAAGCATACTCTCCATGTCCAGGAGGAGCTGGGGCTCGTGCTCAAGGATTTTTATGGCCGCGGTCGTGTGTTGTGAATAGACCAGGACCTGGCCCGCCATAATCCCCGATGTCGCCAGCACTGCTTCGACGTGATCGGTAATATCAATAAACTGCTGGCCCCTGTCCGTCTGCCAGGACAACACGTCGCTGTGCATCCGCAAACCCAGCTGCGCGGCCGCCGCTACGGTCGGCGACATGCTTCTCCCTCCAGACCACGCAAAAAAGTAGCACAGACCATCGTGTCAGTCCTTCGGACACGTTGCTCGCCTAGCATAGCAGACCGGTGTTGCTGCCCGCGCACGATCTCCATGATGGCTCCCGCCGTCAGTTCTGGCGGGCTCAGGTCGTCTAGGCGCGCTGCTCCCCCGGCCCGTTCCTGGTGCATCGTTCCTACTTCTTAAAGTAGTCGTAGTTGATCTGGATGAAGTTGGACCACCCCTCAGGCACCGCATCCTCAGAAAAGATGGCGTTTACAGGGCATTCCGGCTCGCATGCGCCACAGTCGATACATTCATCGGGATTGATAAAGTACTGGTCGTCCTCGTCGGTCGAGTAAATGCAGTTGACGGGGCACACCTCTACGCACGATGCGTCCTTCACGCCCACACACGGCTCCGTGATGATATACGTCACAGTCTTCTCACCTTCCCAGCCAACGTCACTTATGCGTCAGACCGCCGTCCCACGTTGCGGTTACATCACAACGGCAATCCACCCGGGTCATTCCCATCGGCGCCGGTGTCTCGCGACGCTCTACATCTCTCCATGTAATCAAACGCGTCGTGCTACTGTCAAGATGCATACGGCAGGCCTACCAGCGTGGCTGCGTCACGGCGCCCTCCGAGGCCGACGATACCATCGACGCGTATTTGCCAAAGACACCCGTCGGATACGATGGCGTCGGTTCGCTCCACCCGTGCAGACGTTGCAGCAATTCCTCGTCAGCTAGTTCGACATCGATGCTCAACATTGCCGCGTCGATCACGACGATGTCGCCCTCTCGCAAAGCGGCAATCGGACCGCCTCTCGCCGCCTCAGGCGCCACGTGCCCGACCATAAGCCCACGTGTGGCTCCACTGAAGCGTCCGTCGGTCATCAACGCCACGGAGTCGCCCAGTCCAACGCCAACAATCGCACCGGTCACACCCAACATTTCCCGCATGCCAGGCCCTCCACGCGGTCCCTCATAGCGAATGACGACGACATCCCCGGCGCGAATCTGCTTGCGAAGGACCGCACGCATCGCGTCCTCCTCACGGTCGAACACCCGTGCTGGCCCCCGGTGGTACGGGCGTTCGTGCCCCGCAAGCTTGACCACGCACCCCTCGGGCGCGATATTGCCCTTCAGAATGACCAATCCACCGGTCGGCTTCAGCGGAGAAGAGAGCGGGCGCACCACGTCCTGTCCCGGTGTCTCAACTGCCTGCCGTGCTTCATCCCAGAGCGTACGGCCCGTCACCGTCAATTGCCCACCATCGAGAAAGCCACCTTCGATCATCCGTTTCGCCAGCAGCGGCACACCGCCCGCGCGGTCTAGATCCACCGCAACATACCGGCCGCCCGGCTTGAGGTCGGCCAGGAGCGGTGTTCGCGAGTTGACGGGATTGAAGTCTTCAATGGCCAGTGAGATACCCGCCTCGCGTGCCATGGCAAGGAGATGGAGCACCGCGTTGGTCGAGCCCCCGCTCGCCGCGACACCAGCAATCGCGTTTTCAAACGACGCTCGGGTCACCACGTCGCGCGGCCGCATGCCTCGGCGCAACACGTCCATCACCAGCTCACCCACGCGCATGGCGACCGCATCTTTGCGGGGATCCATCGCGGCTGGACTCGCGGTACCCATGGCGGAGAGACCGATGAACTCCATGACCATCGCCATCGTGTTTGCCGTGAACTGTCCCCCGCATGCGCCCGCGCCCGGACATGCATGATCCTCGATATCCTTCAACTGCGCGTCGGACATGGAACCGGCCGCATGAGCGCCAACAGCCTCGTACACGTCGCCGATGGTCACGTCTCTGGCCTGGAAGCGACCCGGGGCGATGGAACCGCCATAGAGCAGTACCGACGGGATATCCAGGCGGAGCATGGCCATGGCACCCGCTGGAATGGTCTTGTCACACCCGACAAGGGCCACCATCGCGTCGAACATATAGCCGCGCGCCACCAGTTCCATCGAGTCCGCAATCAGGTCGCGGCTAACCAGCGACGCCTTCATCCCCTCGGTGCCCATGGTGATGCCGTCGCTAATGGCGACTGTGTTGAACTCCATCGGTGTGCCGCCCGCAGCCCGGACGCCTTCTTTCACTTTCTCGGCGAGTCCGCGGAGGTGGTAGTTGCACGGCATCGTCTCGATCCACGTATTCGCAATGCCCACGATGGGCCGGGCCAGATCTTCGTCACTGAAGCCGACCGCCTTGAACATGGCGCGAGCGCCCGCACGATCTGGCCCATTGGTGATTGTGGCACTTCGTTCCTTTGGATCGAATGGCACCGCCGTATCCCTTCCTGCTGTCATGGCCCCCGGTCGCCAACGTCGCGTCACCATCGACCCGCGTGGTCACGCGATTGTACCGCGTAGACGCTATACTGCTCGCGCAGCATACCCGAGCAGGAGGGCACATCCGTGGCAACGTGGACACTCGACTGGGCTAAGGGGCCGGTCACCGTCACGCTTCCCGACGATCATCTCACCGTGATCGAGCGACCGGAGCTACCGACACTCGGGACACCGGTGGAACTGTTGGAACGAGCCCTCGCACAACCGCTGGGCTGTCCGCCACTTGAGGCGATGGTGCGTCCGGGTGACCGTGTCGCGCTCCTGGTCACGGACATGCAAGACACGGTATTCGGTCAGATGGGAGTCGGTGTCTACCTGCTGAACCGGCTCAACGCCGCTGGCGTGCCCGACGAGCACATCACCGTGGTTCATGCGGCCGGTATGCACGGCCATCCGGGTGCCAGGTCCAAAATAGGCGACGTCATTCTCAACCGTGTCCGGTACGTCGAGCACAATCCGATGGACGACCGTGAGGTCTCGTACATCGGCATGACCGCTGCAGGCACCCCTGTGTGGGTCAATTCGACGGTGGCCAGGGCAGACTTCGTGATGGGTGTTGGCGCCTGCACGCCGAGCCTGTACGGCTATCAGGGTGGCGGCGGAATTATCCTCCCTGGTGTCGCGGGAAATGACACGGTGCGCCGCAACCACTCTAAAATTATGACAACGCGCACGAGTTCGTGCTGGGGTCCGGGCAATCCCATGCGCGAGGACGTGATGGACGCCGCGGACCTTGCACGGCTGCGCCTGAAGATAGATTTCACCGGCAATACCGTCTTCGCTGGATACTTTCGCGAGGAGTGGCCAGCAGCGGTCTCCTACCTCCAGCAGCATGTCATGGTGCCTGTAGAACCGGCGGATCTGTATGTCTTCTCCCCCGCAAACAGCACGAGCTTGATGAGCCTGTACATGCAAATCGAACTCGCCGAGCAAGCAACACGAAGGCAAGGAGCCATCATCGCCTGCATCTCCGCCTCCGGTCACACGCCACTCAGCGGGCGACCCCTGAAAGAGACGCTGGACGAGTTCATCTGGTGTACCGAACAATGGACGAAAGAAACAGAACCGGGTCCACGTCATCACGAGGCAAGGGCACGCGACATCGTCTGTAAGGAAGAGCTTCTTTCACGCAGTCTGGACGACATTACCCGGGTCATCGTCCGCATGGAGGGCGAGCCCCGCAGCACTACCCATGTCTGGAGTCACAAGCGGTGCATCCTCAACCGCCACACAATTCTGGTCACCGAGGGAGTAACTCCGGAGGAGGGCGCCCGGTTTGGATTCCAACACACCACACGCTCCTTTGACGACGCGTTGAAGTGCGCCCTGGCGCATGTCGGACCCCACCCGCGGATCATTGCCAACATGCCGCCAAAAAATGCGGTTCCCTGGGTCGCGGATCGCGACGAGTGAACGACGCCATCTGAGGAGGATCTCATGCGCCTGGCTATGGGTATCGCCGTCGCCATCCACGCGGCCGACGGCACGTCTCTGTATCAGCAACCGGAACGAGCACGGCGGCAACTCGCTTTCTGGAAAGCACGAGGCATCGATGGCGTCGTGCTCTATGACCAGATCCCGGACTTTTATCGCACGGCACCGGAGCGGTTTGGTCCGCTGAAGCGGGTGCTCGATGACGTGGGACTGGAGGTAGCCGCGTTTAATTGCCTCCGAAAGTCCCTGTTCGTGCCCGAACTCCTGGATGTTGACCAGCAGCGATGCGAGCACATTCTGGACGTGTGCCGCGTGATCCGGCCCGCCATTGTGGACATGAGCGTCAATGTGCCGATCCCGCACGGGCTCGATGCGATGCAGATGGCCGCTCGACCGGTCTTCCGTGGTGACTTTGCTTCGGACGAGGCCTACCGGGTGTCGGCGGCGTACCTCAAACCGTTCGCCCGCTCCTGCGAGGAGTTCGGGGCTCAGTTCTCCATTGAGCTCCACGACGACGGTCTGCAGGACACGGCCGACGGCTGCCTGAAACTCATGCGCCTCATTGATGAACCCAACGTTGGGCTGAATCCGGACATCGGCAACTGGTACCGCGTACCGTACCAGCAGCGTGAAACCTGGCGGACGCAAATGGAAAAAATGGCGTCGCGCACCAACTACTGGGAAGTGAAAAACTACAAACGCATGGTGGTACCCGATCACCAGCGCGCGTACTCCTGGATCTCCGATCTCGATGATGGCGACATGGACTTCCGTGAGGCCGCCGTGATGCTCTGGCGTGCTGGATTTCGGGGGTGGGTGTGCAACGAAGGGGGGAACGGTGACCGCGCGCGCGCGACGATGAAGTACATCGACTACATGCGGTGGATTCTAGACGAGTGGATCCCGCTCGTTACCGATGAGGCATAGCCATCAGGGAGCGCACGAGTCCAGGAGCACGGTGACCCATTGTGGCGCTTTCCGCAAAGAGCACAGTACACCCAGATTACTGTCTGCCTGGGGTCACCATCAACTTGGCACCCTGACCGAGCCTTGCCTTCTCCATTGCCGTGCCGGCTGCTTCAAGCGGTAGTACCTCGCTGATGATCGGATCCAGGTCGAGATGGGCGAGCGACCGCACGGCCCGGTCAAAGGAGTGTCGGCGGGTAAAGCAACCGCGGATCGTCAACTCGCGTTTGTAGACATCAAAAGGCGAGAGCGGCACCAGGTCTGCGGGGTCCGCCACACCCACAATGATCACGGTGCCGCCGTTCCGAACGGACCGGAGCGCATCGGCCACCGTCGCCTGGTGACCCACGGCCTCAAATGCGACATCGGCTCCCACGCCATCGGTCAAGCCGGCAACCACGCTGGCTACGTCCTGCGACCGTGGATCGAGCGCCATCGTTGCCCCAAGCCGTGCCGCAAGGTCTCGCCGGAGTGCATTTGGTTCAGACACGACCGTCTGGACAGCGCCCCCATGGCGGGTGAGTACGAGCAACAGCAGCCCCATCGTGCCAGCACCGACGATCACTGCCGTACTGCCACTCGCAACCTGTGCCAGGTCCATGGCCCAGATGCAGCACGACAATGGCTCGGCCAGGGCGGCGCGCTCCATCGAGACTCCATCAGGGAGACGGTAGACCGCACCTTGGGGCGCAAGCGCATACTCCGCCATGCCGCCGCCAACCATCGTCTTGTTGACGCAGTGATTCACGATGCCACGCCGACAGTACGCACACGAGCCGCACGTCACCCACGGGATGCACGTCACGCGGTCACCAGATCGGCAGGTGGTGACGGCGACGCCTATGTCCACCACCACGCCGGAAAACTCGTGCCCCAGCACGCGTGGCCCTGGCGGGCGGTTGTGGATATTGGTCTGCATGCCATTGAAGGAGTGGACGTCCGAACCACAGATGCCGCAGTGTGACACCTGAATCAAGACCTCGCCGTTGCCCACCACGGGAACAGGGCGGTCCTCCACGCGCAGGTCGTGTTTCCCGTACAGTATCGCTGCCCTCATGCCATGCTCCCTGTCTCACCATGCCGGTGGGCGCTAGCCGCCAGCGGCAATCTCGCGGAGAGCCGCCCCAACGGCGTCAACTTCCTCGTCACGGAGAAAAAAGGCCAGGCACAGGCGCGCGCCCGTAATGCCATCGGGTCCCTTATTCACCCGCAGCCGCATGCCGCGTGAACGCAATCGATCCACCAGTTCGGTACCGGGCATCCCGTCGATGGCCACGGCGACCGTACCGGTTCGCATGTCCGGTCGTACGGGGGTGAAGTTGACGAGACGTGGAACGGTCTCAATCTGTCGGCACAGCCGGTCCACAAGCGCTTCTGAACGAGCAGCTATCGCGTCCAGCCCGACTGCCGACACAAAGTCGATCGCGGCACCCATGGCAGGAACCAGCGGCCAGTACCGTGCCCCAAACTCAAAGCGTTGCGCGCCGGGCATGGGCTCCCATGTGGCCGTCTCTGGATCGAAGCTCAGCGTCCCGCCCGCACCCACCCATGACGGGCGAAGCTCATCGATAAGCGCGTGCCGCACATACAGAAAACCCGTCCCAAACGGTCCCAGGAGCCACTTATACGCGCCTGCCGCGTAATAATCGCAGTCAAGGGCGTGAACATCAACGGGAAACTGCCCCACCGCCTGGCATCCATCGAGCATGAGGCGCGCACCGTGTGCGTGTGCAAGATCCGCCAGGGCTCTGCCAGACACTCGCAGGCCGTTCTCCGCGTGAACGTGGCTTACCGAGATGAGTTTTGTGCGGGGCGTGATGAGACGCCGCACATCGTCGAGCATCGCTTCGGGACTGTCCTCACGCAGGTCAACACGGATTGGCCGTACGCCGTATCGCTGCGCCAGGATCGTCCATACCGCCCGTGCGGCAGGGTGATCGGCGCCTCCAAAAATGATCTCGTCACCTTCAGCCCATGAAAGGCCGTGTCCGACAATATTGAAGCCTTCCGCTGTACTCCGGGTGATGGCAATTTCTAGAGGTACTGCACCGAGAAAGCGTGCCACACGCTCACGGGTTGCCTGTGCCTGTGTGAACTCCTCACGGGCAAATGCCATGCCGTCGGGACCCTCGGCGCTTACTTGCTCGGCAAGGCGCACCAGAACGTCGGTGACGGGACGGGGGCTCGGCCCGATCCCACCAGCGTTCAGGTAGAGACATTGCTGAAGTACCGGCAAGGCTTGACGGGCTGCCTCGACGTCAATTGATTGACCAACAGTGGAAGAACTAGGTGACGTCATCATATGCTCTTCAGCGTGCGGCAAACGCCCCTACCCTTTGATCCCGGACATCACCACCCCACGAACAAAGTAGCGCTGCCCCGCAAAGAACATCAGGACAATAGGAATGGTCATGAGCACGGAGCCAGCCAGCAAAAGATGATCGAGCGGACGCGAATCAGCCGACGGACTGATCGCGAAGTAGCGCAAACCGATGCTGACGGTGAACTTCACTTTGTCGTTGAGAATGATCAGTGGAAAAATGAACGAGTTCCAGTTGCCAATAAAAGAAATGATGCCAGCCGTGGCGAGCACCGGCAGCGACAGCGGCATGACGATGCGATAGAGCACCTGCAGGTAGTTGGCGCCATCGATCTTTGCCGCGTCGTCCAGGTCGATGGGGATGGTCATAAAAAACTGCCGGAAGAGGAAAATGAAAAAGGCCCCGCCGCCGAACCACGCCGGAATGATCAGTGGCTTATAGGTGTTGAGCCAACCCAGCTTGAAGAACAGCAAGTACGACGGGATCAGTGTCACCTCCTGAGGCAACATCATGGTGCCCAGGGTAATGCCAAACATCAGTTCACGGCCGGGAAACCGAAAGCGGGCGAAGGCATAGCCGGCCAGAGCAGCCGACAACACCGTGCCGATGGTGGCCAGGACGGTGATGAGCACGGTGTTCTGCACCCACTGCGTAAACAGCGTGGACGTCCAGACCTCGTGGTAGTTGCTCCACATCACCTTGCTCGGGAGCAGGCGCGGTGGCAGCAGTCGGATCTCTTCCACCGGCTTCAAGGAGCCAATAACCGCCCACACAAACGGGACCATCAAGAGAAAGCCCATGACCAGCGCGAGCACGTGTAGGCCGCCCCGCCCGAGCAGGTTCCGGGATCGTACCTGTCCGCTCCTGATCGTCTTTCCTCCAGCGAGGGGACCGGTGGTAGCGAGACGAGCCATCATTTCACCTCACCTGCGTAGTAGACCCAGCGCTTTGATGCCCAGAACTGAAGGTAGGTAAACGAAACGAGAACCAGGAAGAATAGCCAGGCCAGCGCAGACGCATAGCCCATTTCGGAGTAGCTGAACGCCGTATTGTAGATATGGAGCGCATAAAAGTAGGTGGCATAGGCGGGGCCACCACCCGTGGCGACAAAGGCATTCGTGAACGACTGCAGGGCCCCGATGATGGCCAGCACCGTGTTAAAAAAGAGGGTGGGCGAAATCATGGGCAACGTTATGTTCCAGAAACGGTTCCAGGAGGTCGCGCCATCGATTGAGGCGACCTCATACAGGTCTTTCGGAACGCCCTGCAAGCCCGCCAGGAAAATCATCATCATGTTCCCGCCGATGGTGCCCCAGAGGGCAATGAGCACCAGTGATGGGATGGCCCATGCTTTGTCACCGAACCAACCCGGTCCCGTGATGTGCGCAATGCGAAAGAGCATCTCATTGACGAAGCCAAAACTAGGATTGAGCAGCCAGGTCCAGACAAAGATGCTGGCAACGGCTGGAGTCAGGTGCGGGAGGAAAAAGACCGTGCGATAGATGTTCGTGCCCCGTAGTCCCTGGTTGAGCAGCATGGCGGTGAGCAAGGCTCCTGTCACACCCAGTGGAACCACCAGCACGGCATACAGAAACGTGCGACCGATGGAGGACCAGAACAGCGGGTCTTTGGAGAACGCGCGGGTGAAGTTTTCCAGTCCAATAAAGGTGGGCGGCTTGACAATGTTGTACTTGGTGAAACTGAGCACCAGCGAGGCAATCATGGGGCCGCCAACAAAAACGACAAAGCCTATGATCCAGGGCAATAAAAAGAGATACCCGTACATCGCCTCCTGACGGGCAAAAGGCGACCTCCGGGCACGCGTCGAAGCTTTTGCGCCGGTTGTCGTTGCTATTCTGGTAGATGAACGTGCCACACTACGCCCCCTATCGGTGAACCTAGGAATGTTTCAAGATACTGGCGGGAGTCACTCGGCGGGCGACCAGGGTGAAGTGTGACCCACCAGCGCTAGAAGGCGCTCGTGGGTCACCGGTGCAGTCAGTTACGGCAGCGGTTTGTCCAGGATCGGCTGTGCGGCCTTGAACGCCTCGTTCGCGCCATCGGCCGCCGACTTCTTGCCAAGAAACACGTCCGTGAGGATGTTATTGATGGCATTATCCGACTCGAAGTAGCGCGCGTTCGCGGGATGGTTCCAGGGCTTCAGAGGCGGGGCCTTGTCGGGATCAATGAGCGTCGGGTAGATGATCGTCGCCAGTTCGGGCGACTTCTCTTTGAACTCAGGAGCGGTCCAGACGTCGTATCGGCTGCCCGGGCTGCCGAGGCCCGCGAGGTTCCGGTTCAACCCATGGTCCTTGCCAGCATACGCCTTGATGACCTCCCAGGCCTCCTCGGGGTGCTTGGATGCCTTGGTCAGCCCGACACCGTCGGATGAGACCTGCGTCTCGAATTTGCCAGTTGGCCCGATCGGTGGCGGGACAATCGTCCACTTGAATTTGTCTGCCACGAGCCGCTTCATATTGCCCGACTGCCCCGATGTAGAGACAAATGCGGCGATATTCTGGCCCGGAAAGAGTTGTGCCGGGTCGGGCTTTGATTCCAGTGGCACCTCAACCTTGTGCTTTTGGAAGAGATCAGCGAGCCATTGCAACCCGGCGATCGACTCCGGCGTGTTGACGAGCACCTTGGTGCCCTCTTCGTTGTAGTAGTTGCCGCCGAAGGAGCGCAGCACACCGACCGTACCTTCACCACCGAGACACGACTGCAAGCCGTAGACAGAAACACGCCCGTCGGCGCCCGTCTTGGTACCCGCCTTGAACAGTGCCACAGCGTCGTCAATCGTCCACTTGTACCCGTTTTCAGCGGCGGGCATCTTGGCGCCGGTCTTACTGAGCATGTCAGTGTTCATATAGTACTGGACACAACCCCGGTGGCCGACGACCGGGAAGCCCCACTGCTTGCCTTCAATGGTATAGTTGGCGATATTGCCCGGAAAGAACTGCTTCTGGTCGTTGTCCTTCCAGGCCGTATCCTTGTTGATGAACTGGTCCAACGACTGCAGCACGCCCTTGGCCTGGAGCTCGGGCGTCAAAACGGCCACGTTGATCCGGGCCGTATCACCGATCTGGCCCGTCGCCGCGAGAGCAAGTTCCTTGGTGTGCATATCGTCACGCGGGAACCACTGGCGGGTCACCTTGATATTGGGGTGCTTGTCTTCGAACGACTTCCAGAACGGCCCATAGAACTCATCTTTGGGATCCTGCAACCAGTCATGCGTGATGATTTCGACCTGGCCCGCTTTTGCCGGTGCGGCAGGAGCCGCCGCAGGCGTCGTGGGCTTCGCCACTGCGCCAGCCGCCGCGGTCGTCGGAGCCGCTGCCGCAGGTGCAGTCGTGGCCGCGCCCGCCGCAGCCGCGGTTGTCGGCTTGGCGGCCGCCGCTCCGGTCGTTGGCGCGGCACTTTCCGTTGCGCCACCACACGCCGCCAGCAGCCCGACAGCGGCAAAGCCGCCCGCCGCACGTAATAAGGACCGCCGTGTCAAGAGATTGGACCTCGGCATCCGCCGTCCTCCTTGAGCCCGCACAGAGAACTGGTGGCGTCATCGCCAAAGCTGAACGGCAGCGGACCAAACCGATCAACGAAACCAGCAGCGCCCGGTTGTTCTCAGCACGTTACTACAGCGCGTCCGTGACGCTTGTCAACGGCGCGGTGAACCAGGACAACAACCGCCATCGGGAAACGACACCAGCATCATCGTATCATACAGAACGCTGCCGGTCATCCGCGTTCCTTGCTATCATTCCGGGGGCATCAGGAACGGAGTAACCTGGACCGCGACATCGACTCTAGGGTGGATGGGGGTGGCATGGCCAAGATATGGAGATGCACAGCACGGACCGTTTTATGCCGCGGAAGATCGCCACGCCGATGGCACCGTCGTCCGTCCCTGATATGCCCGAGCGCACCCGGCACAACGGCCTGTCTCTGATCCTGGCGTTCGACGTCGGGACCAGCTACCTCAAAGCGGCGATCTTCGACCGCGGGGGCAGCACCGTGGCGCGCGCGGACATGCAGTACACCACCGTGATGCCGTCACCCGGCAGGGTAGAGCAGGCCCCGGACGAATGGCTCGATTTGATGTGTGCAGCGGTACGACAGATGCGGAACGGCGGAATCGATACCGGGCTCGTTGTAGGCATTGGATTGAGCGCGCGGGGGGCGAACACGATCTTTCTCGATGACGCAGGGGAGGTGCTTACGCCCTGCTGGCTCGACCACCGGTGCGCACCCGCGGCCCGGCAACTTGCCGTCATCCTGGGGCGTGACATCGACTACCAGACGCGACGCATGGCATCACACACGTACCACCTTCGCACCGAGCATCCTGATCTGTTCGACCGGCTGGCACACCCGCTGTTCGCCAAAGATTTTGTGCTATTCCGGCTCACCGGCAGGCTGGCCACGGACCCCTCGTCTGGTCCCCCTGAAGGGATCTGGCCGGCTGATCTGTGGAACGTGGTTGGAGTTCCTATCGAGCGATTGCCGCCGGTGTTCCCGCACACCACGGTTGCGGGCACACTACTGCCCTCCATGGCCGACCGCCTTGGTCTACCTCCCGGAATTCCCGTTGGCGTCGGTGGCCACGATGGCGCATGCGCGAACACCGGTGCAGGCGCCATCGTGGCCGGTCAGTGTTGCCTGACGCTCGGTACGCAGGGAGTGGCACGTACGATCACCGACCGCGTGCCCCCGGATGCTCGGGATAGACGGGTCTCGCCGTACCACTTCCTTCCCGGACGATGGTGCTGCAGTGGCGATCTCATCAAAGCAGGCGCGATACCCACATTGACCGCGCGTACTCTGCTCGGTGACGAGGTGCCGCTCGCTCAGGCGCACGCGAAACTGACTCACGCCGCTCAACCGGTGGCGCCGGGCTCGGGCGGCGTCACCTACCTGCCGTTCCCCGGCGGCGAGATCTGCCCCGACCTCCGGCTCGACGCACGCGCCGCGTATCTCGGCATGAGCACCGACACGGGGAGAGCGGAACTGTATCGCGCTACGCTGGAAGGAACCGCATACGCCTTTCGCTCGGCGGTCGAACGTCACCGCGAGGTAGGCCTTACCGTTGACGACATCAGGCTCAGCGGTGGCGGTGCAGCAAACATGCTCTGGGTCCGCATCCTGTCCGATGTCCTCCAGTCCCCAATGACCGTGGTAGCACCCGACGAGGGAACCAGAGGCGCGGCCATGTTTCTCGCCACCGGCCTCGGCTGGTTCGCGTCGGTGGAAGACGCGGCAGCCGCATGGGTGCGGACCGTGGAGGTGATCCCGCCGGGGCCGGACTCGGCTATCTATGATGTACTGTATCGTCGGTTTCGGCATCTCGCCGATGCCGTGTATGAGGCCGAAAGGACGGTACCAGCATGACACCTGGGCGCGAAGGAGATATCTATGAACGCATCGGCGTCCTACGCGTCATCAACGCCAGTGGCAAGATGACGATGCTTGGGGGCACGGCGGTGGCGCCCGAGGTCGCCTCCGCAATGGCGGAAGCCGCGCAGTCCTACGTAAGCATTGAGGCGCTGCTCACCCGGGCCGGAGCGTACATCGCGGACATCACGGGCGCGGAAGCCGCCTGTGTGACGTCCGGCGCGTCAGCGGGCATCGCACAGATGGTGGCGGCCTGTATTGCCGGCACAGACACCACACGAATCGAACGCCTACCCGACGTTGAAGGCGACCGCCGAGACGTTTTGATTCAGGCCGGGCACGTCGTTTCTTTCGGAGCGCCCATCACGCAGATGATCCGGATGGGAGGGGGGAGACCCGTTGCGATTGGCTGGGCCAACGCCGTGACCGCGGCCCACTTGACTGGCGCGATCAATGAACGTACCGTCGCAATGCTGTATGTGCAATCACACCACACCGTCCATAAGGGGATGCTCGACCTCGCCACCTGCATGAGGATGTGCAACGAGCGAGGCATCCCGGTGCTCGTCGACGCCGCCGCCGAAGAAGACCTGCGCAGCTATACCAGTCTGGGGGTGGACGCGGTGACATACAGCGGCGGAAAAGCAATCGGCGGCCCTACATCGGGGTTCATCGCTGGTCGCAAACCACTTATCGAGGCCTGTCGTGCACAAGAACGCGGCATCGCCCGCCCGATGAAGGTAGGCAAAGAACAGATCGCGGGATTGATCGAAGCGCTTCGACTCGATATGATCCACGACGAGGGGGCCACCACACAGGTGCTCATGGCACGCGTCGATCGTCTGGTTTCGGCGCTCAGCGGCGTGCCTCACCTTGTTGTGAGCACGGTATGGGACGAGGCGGGCCGGGCTATTCCACGCGTGTCACTGGCCGTCGCCTCCGGTGTGCCGGGATGCACCGCGCCTGCTCTCCTTGCGCACTTGCGCGATGGAACGCCGCCTATCTACCTTCGAGGGCATGAAGCCAGCCAGGGTACGTTGTTCATTGATCCGCGCCCGTTAGCCGACGCCGACGTTGACGTGGTGGCACAACGAATTGCCGCCTTTTGTACTCGGCTGGCTGGCGTCACTGCCACGCCGACGCAGTAACACGGTCCTGTCTGGCAAACTTTGTGTGGCAACGTACAAGGGAGAGAAAACGTGCGTGGTGATCTTGCACTGGTCAATGGCCGGGTTGTAGACCCGGACCTCGATGAAATCTATGATGCCGACATTGTTCTCAAGGATGGACACATCGTGGCGATCTCCCGCGAACGTGGCCAGGCGGCTGACACTCCCACCCTTGACCTGGAGCGGGCGTTCGTCACGCCAGCGCTCATCGACGCGCACGTACACTGTTTCGAGCATGTCAGCCCTGGCTCGCTCAACCCTGATCGCATTGGCGTCCGGCAAGGCGTGGGGGCCATCATCGATGCCGGTTCATTCGGGCCGCGAAACGCTGCTGGCTTCCGCGAGTTCATTGTGCAACAGTCGAAGACGCGCGTCTACGGCCTGGTCAACATCTCCCGGTGGGGCAACTCCACAAACCCCGGCGAATCGGCAATTATTGGGTTCCTGAATCCCACCGACGTGGTCCGTGCCATCGACCAGGCGCATGGTTGGCTCCGTGGCGTCAAGGTCCGTGCCTCAGTGACGGCCGTCGGCGCGCTCGGCATCCTCCCTGTTCACCTGGCGAAGCAGGCGGCGCGTGAGGCAGGCGTGCCACTGATAGTCCACATTGGCAATGGACCACCGACGCTGGAAGAGGTATGCGCGCTGCTCACCGAAGGGGACGTGATCACCCACTGTTTCCACGGGAAGATCGGCGGGGCAATCACGCGTCACGGCAAGCTCCTGCCCGCCGTGGCTGACGCTGTGGCACGCGGGGTGCTGCTGGATATCGGCCACGGATCTGGCAGCTTCGCCTGGTCAACCGCTGAACGGGCGTTGCAACTGGGGCAACCGCCTCACTCGATTTCGACCGACCTGCACGCGGGCTGTGTGTCAGGCGTGCCGGGCAAGGCGTCTCGTGTCACCCTGCTGCGGGTCATGGCGAAGATGCTTCACCTGGGTATGTCGCTCATGGACGTGGTTCGCGCCACGACCATTGTGCCGGCGCACACGTTCGGACTCGAGCCACAATTTGGCCATCTGACTATCGGGGCACCCGCGAACATATCGGTTTTCGCGCAATGCGAGCACGACGAGGTGACCTACGATGTCGAAGGGCAATCCCGCCATATGACGCAAACACTCGAGCCGCGATACACCATCCTCGACGGACACGTCTATGAGGCCGAGAAGACCGGGTGACGGCCAGGACCGCACGCCGATTGGAGCGTGTTTGAGGCGCCGCCGGCCAGACGACGGGACGCGACATGTGGATATGCGCCGGTGACCTCGCTGACGTACCCTGTTGCTCATCCCGCACGATGACCATGAACAGAGAACAGAGAAAGGAAGGCGTACCATGCGCATTGCCAGCGTTCAGAGCAGCCGTGTCTTCATCCCCTATCGCGCGCCATTCGGGCCGTATCTCGGAAGCTGGGGACCGGCAACCGGCACACTGGGAGCGGCATCGCTTGTCGTGGAGGTGACCACCGACGACGGCATCAGTGGCTGGGGCGAGAGCAACGGTGAGGTGCGTCCCGATCTGACCGCCATCATGGCGGGCGCCGACCCCTTTAATCTCGAAGCCATCCTCCACTTCCTTCGCGCTCGCGATGTCAGCAGACATACCCGGTCCGCGGTCGAGATGGCCCTCTGGGACATTATGGGCAAAGCGACCAGGAAGCCGGTGGCGGCGTTACTCGGGGGCCGGTTTCGGCAAAAGGTAGAGATGTGCGCTTGCCAGGGCATCACTGAACCGGTGCATGCGGGTGATATCGCGCAAGCGGCGGTGCAAGGGTGGGGATTCCGCACGCTCAAAACAAAAGCCGGGCTCAGTGAAGAGCAAGATGCCGCCATTATCCGTTCCATGCGCAGCGCTGTTGGTCCCGCTATCGCGCTGCGCCCTGACCCAAATACCGCCTACAAGGTCGATGAGGCGCGGCGCCTCATGCCAGCGTATCGGGAAGTCGGCGTCCAGTACGTCGAAGACCCCTGTCACGCGTCGGACCTGGCGAACTGGACGGCCCTGCGCCGTGAATTTGGAGTCCCGCTCGCGTTGAACATGGGGGTCGGTTCGCTGGGCGACGTCGTCCGCCTGGGAAGTGCGACCCATGCAATCGACGTTTGGCTGCCCGACCCTACATCGGCCGGTGGCATCCTCGAAGTCAAGAAGATCGCTCATTTCGCCGACGCCGTCGGTGTCGCGTGTGGCATGCACTGCGCCCACGACATGGGTATCAAGACCGCCGCGGTCGTCCATATTGCCGCGTCCAGTCCCAGCTTCACACTCGCCTGTGACACCCTGTATCACGCGCTCGAAGACGATGTCCTGGACGTGCCGCTGAGCATCACCGATGGAGCCATCGATGTTCCGTCCCTACCAGGGCTGGGAATACAGGTGGATCGGGACAAGGTCGCACGATACCGGGTGGAGTGAGTCACACATGGGGGGCGAGCAACGCCACGAGTTCGTGGACGGCCCTCGACACGTGCCGTCCCGTGCGAACCGCCCACCCGATGCGTCGCTGAAGTGCAGGATCGGATACGGTGCAGATATGCACAGCGCGTCGCGCGTGCTGCACGCACAGACGAGGCGCGAACGACAGACCGACACCCCGTTCGACGAGCCGGATGAGTGCCTCCTGACTTCGCACCTCTAACACCGCGTGTGGCACAAAGCCGATTCGGGCACACGCGGCCTCGATGGTTGCGCGGAGCCCGTGACCCGGCATGGAGAGCAGCAGATCCCGATCTGCCAGTTCCTTGAGTGAGATGGACGCCCGAGCCGCCAGGGGATCGCCATACGGGACGAGGAGAACAACATCTTCCGTGAACAGGTGCTCCACCGTAAGGTCAGGGTGCACGAGTGGCAGCGTGACAATCGCCACATCGACACTGGACTGGAGCAGCAGGGCCACCGCGTCGTCGGTGCCCAACATTTCAGCGGATACACGGATGCCGGGGTGCCGCAGGCGCAATTCAGCAAGCGCGGCTGGCAACAGATAGTCCATGACGGTTTCAGTGGCACAGATCCGTACCTCACCGCGTGCCAGGCCTGTCACATCATCCAGTTCGAGACGCAGGTCATCAAGCGCATCCAGTACGTGATGCGCATAGCGAATTGCGATGTCACCCGCCTGTGTCGGTTTTACCGTCCGTCCTATCCGGTCGAACAGGCGGACACCGAGTTCCTCTTCCAGTAGCCGGACCTGCTTGCTGATCGCCGGTTGCGCCACGCCCTCCTGTTCGGCCGCCCGCGTGAAGCCTCCACTTCGCGCGATCGCCCGAATGTACCGTAGCTGGTGTAGTTCCATGTCTATTCCTTCTCGTTATCCTACCGGTAACAACGATATCTTAGACAGGTGGCAAAGGATACGGTACAGTAGGCACAGAGGGAACAACGCGTTGGCGTAAACTCAGAGCAGGGCAACATGCGAGCGGCGATCGTTCGTCAGAAGATGCGAACGGATATCGCTTCGTTGAGAAGAGGTAAGAGCATGCCACCGAAGACTATGTTCGAAAAGATATGGGCAAGCCATATTGTACGTGAGGCGGAGGGTGAACCTGCAATCATCTACATCGACCTACACCTGGTTCACGAGGTGACGTCACCGCAGGCTTTTGACGGACTGCGAGAGTCCGGACGAACCGTGCGGCGGCCCGACCTCACGGTGGCCACCGCCGACCACAATGTGCCGACGTGGGCGCGCTGGAAGCCGGTGACCGATCCCATTGGCCTGAAGCAACTCGAAGTGCTGAGCGCCAACTGCGCAGAGTTCGGCATTCCTCTATACGACCTGCACAGCCCCCAGCAGGGCATCGTCCACGTCATTGGCCCCGAACTCGGCCTCACGCAGCCGGGGATGACCATCGTGTGCGGCGATAGCCACACATCCACCCACGGCGCCTTCGGAGCGCTTGCCTTCGGCATCGGTACATCCGAAGTTGAGCATGTGCTTGCCACCCAGTGCTTGCAGCAGGCGCAGCCGAAGACGATGGAAATCCGCGTCGAGGGAACACTTCCAGACGGCGTCACGGCGAAGGACATCATCCTCGCCATCATCGGCAAGATTGGAACCGACGGCGCGCAGGGATACGCAGTCGAATATACCGGTGAAGCCATCCGCTCGCTTTCGATGGAGGGCCGCATGACCGTGTGCAACATGTCTATCGAAGCGGGTGCACGGGCTGGCATGATCGCGCCAGACGAGACGACGTTCGCCTACCTGAAAGGACGCGCGCATGCACCGACGGGCGCCGATTGGGACACGGCTGTTGCCGCCTGGAAGACGTTGAGCACCGACCCGGGCGCCGTCTTTGATGCAGTCATGACGATCGACGCATCGACCCTCGTCCCACACGTCACGTGGGGAACCAATCCGGGCATGGTCGTCCCGGTGACGGGAACGGTGCCCAATCCGGGCTCCATGCCGGAAGAAGGCGACCGACGTGCCGCGGAGCGCGCTTTGGAGTATATGGCCCTCACAGCGGGCACGCGCATCGAAGACGTAAAGCTGGATCGTGTGTTCATTGGCTCGTGCACCAACGCACGGATCGAGGACCTGCGGGCGGCGGCAAAAATTGCGCGGGGGAAAAAGGTAGCGTCGCATGTGTATGCGATGGTCGTTCCCGGCTCTATGTCGGTGAAAGCACAGGCCGAGGCCGAAGGACTTGACGTGGTCTTCAAAGACGCGGGCTTTGATTGGCGCGAGGCGGGCTGCTCCATGTGCCTCGGGATGAACCCCGATATCCTGAAGCCGGGTGAACGGTGCGCATCAACTTCCAACCGCAACTTCGAGGGGCGGCAGGGCAAGGGTGGCCGCACGCACCTCGTCAGTCCGGCAATGGCGGCAGCGGCGGCCGTTGCAGGTCATTTTGTGGACGTTCGTACGTGGCAGTCAGCAGAGGAGACGAAGTAGTGCAGCCGTTTACGCAACTCAGCGGTCTCGTCCAGCCGATCAATCGGGTCAACGTTGATACGGATCAGATTATCCCCAAACAGTTTCTCAAGCGGGTTGAGCGGACTGGTTTCGGTGAGTTCCTCTTCTTTGACTGGCGCTACCAGGACAACGGTGAACCGAACCCGGAGTTCGAGTTGAATGACTCGCGCTACAAGGGTGCGACCGTGCTCGTTTCCGGTCGCAACTTTGGCAGCGGATCGTCCCGTGAACACGCCCCCTGGGCACTCCTCGACTACGGCTTTCGGGCCATCATTGCCCCGTCGTATGCCGACATTTTCTACAACAACTGCTTCAAGAACGGTATCCTGCCGGTTGTCCTACCCGAAGCCGATGTCGCTGTTCTGCTGGAAAGGGCACGCGAGGAAGCAGGGTACAGCCTCAACATTGACCTCGAGAGGCAGGTCGTAGAAGATAGCGATGGATTCTCCCGCCCGTTTGAGGTAGATGGCTTTCGCCGCTACTGTCTACTGCATGGCCTCGATGACGTAGGATTGACGCTCCAGCACCAGGACGATATAGCGGCGTACGAAGCCAACCGGCCATCCTGGCGCCCGCGAACGCTTTCCGCCGTTTAATAGACCGTGCTTTTCGACGTCCGTGGTGCTCGTGTCACCCTGGCGCGATCATGGAAGATGTAGCTGCCGCCGGTACTCTTCCATCGTCTGTTCGTTGGGTGGATAGACGCCTCGGATGCTCGCGCCACCTTCAATCCTGGCCAGCACAAATCGTTCGATCCGCTCCTGTTCGAGCGCCGCTTCGGCCACGTCCGCCGCCAGGTGTCGGGGAATCACGACCACGCCGTCGCCGTCACCCACAATGACGTCGCCCGGCTGCACCATAACGCCGCCGCAGCCGATAGCCACCTGAATGTCCGCCGCATGGTGAATAGTCACGTTGGCCGAGGCGTGCGCCCCGCGACAGTAGCACGGCAGCCCCACCGCCCGGATTCCGGCAACATCCCGGAAGCAGCCGTCGCTGACGACCCCTGCGCCGCCTCGTTGGCGGATGCGTGTCACGAGGATATTGCCAATGGTTCCCGCTCGCACATCCCCGCGTGCATCGATCACCAGGACCTCGCCTGGCCCGATCAATTCGATCCCACGCCGCTGGGGGTGATCCGGATTCCCCAGGGAGTCGGCAGTGTCGAGATCCTCGCGCATGGGGATGTAGCGCAGTGTGAACGCGGCGCCGACTAGATGCTTCTCGGGGTGAATCGGCGAGACTCCTGTCATAAACGTGTTGCGCAGCCCTCGCTTAAGCAGCTGGCTGGTGATGGTTGCCGTGCTGACCTGTTCTAATTGCGCGACCACCGTGGGCTCTACCGGTTGGGACTCTGGCATAACCGCTCCTTCCTCCATAGTTGCCAATCTGTATGGTAGCAACCTGCTCTGTTGACAGCGGCATGCCATCGCGGTACCCTGCCGGGATACAGAAAGCCGCCCCATGGAAGGAGACCACCGCTGGACGACTTTGAACGCTACATGTTTGACCTCACGGGCTATCTGGTGGTTGAAGACGTCCTGAATGCCGCACAGCTACGGGAACTCAACACGCTCGTCGAGCAACGGAGCCCATGGGAACAGTACGAGCGTGAACAGAAGGGCCAGACCGTCGGCGAGAACAACCTCCATGTCGGCCCCCTTCACGCCTGGGAAGAACCCTTTCGGAACCTTATCAATCACCCCACGATGCTCCCGTATCTTAGTGAGCTGATTGGCCCGAAGTTCCGCTTTGACCACGGCTACGCCATTTTCATGAAGAAGGGTGGATCCAAGCACCCGCTGCACGGCGGGGGCACACCCTACGATCCGGGACAGTACTACCACGTCAGAAACGGGAAGCTGTTTAACGGCCTCATCGTCGTCTCCTACGCTCTGGGGGATGTCAATCCTGGCGATGGCGGCTTCGCGGCGGTGCCGGGCAGCCACAAGAGCAACTTCCCCTGTCCCGACGCCATCAAACGCTTCGAGCAGACCGGGCCGTGGCTTCAGCAGGTGCCGCAAAAAGCCGGATCAGCGATCATTTTTACTGAGGCGCTCACTCACGGCACCTGGCCGTGGATTGCCGATACCGAGCGGCGGTCGTTACTGTACAAATACTGCCCGGGGCACATGGCATGGGGCGCGAGCTACCCGCGTGCCGAGGACGTGAATGATGCCTCCTGGACCGATGAACAACGTCGCATGCTCGAACCGCCCTACATTGGAAGGCGGCCCCCTGTCGTGGACCAGCACTGACGTATCTCACGAGAGCGATGCCGTCCTCGCTGGCGCTCCCCTGGTGAATTCGGCAGGCACAGCTTCAGACATCGACCTTGTGGGTGTCGATATCGGTGGCACGTTCACTGACTTTGTGCTGCTGCGGAACGGCGTCATCACGGTCCACAAGCGTCCGTCAACGCCTGACGAGCCCGAACGTTCTCTGCTCGAAGGACTCGATGCACTGGGACTAAGTACACGTCCCCACAAGTCAGGTAAGGAAATGGTAGCATCTCCGGCGCGGGCAGTGGAGTGAGCCGTGCTGAGGGGGAAGATGGCGATGCGGGGACGGAAGTCGGCAGTGACGTTGGAGTTGGGCGAGGCGGTGCGGCAGACGCTGGAGGGGTGGCTGCGGGCGACCAGCACGCCGCTTGGGAAGGCGCGGCGGGCACGGGGACTGTTGCTGATTGCGGACGGGGTGTCGTATGTGGAGACAGCGACGCTGGTGGGGATGGCGGAGCGCCACGTGCGCAAATGGGTGCGCCGCTTCGTCCAGGATGGACTGGACGGTCTGGAGGATCTGCCTCGTTCTGGCCGTCCGCCAGCTTTCCCCCCCTCTGGTGGCAATGGAAGTGGTCAAGCGGGCATGCGAGCGGCCGGAAGAGCGGGGGCGGTCGCTGTCCCAGTGGGATAGTGCAGAGATCGCCCGCAGTTTGGCGGAAGATGAGGTGGTCACGAGTATCTCGGCGGAGACGGTACGCCGCATTCTGGCGCACCACAAGCTCAAGCCCTGGCGCAAGCACGCCTGGCTGTCGAGCAAGGTCCCGCGCGATGCGGCCTTTGCCCGCCAGGTGCGGGAGATCATCGACCTCTACACCCGGTGCCTGGCGCCCTGGGAGCGGGTGCTCTGCTTGGATGAGATGACCAGCTTGCAACCCCGCCCTCGCCTGGCGCCCACCCGCCCGGCGCAGGCAGATCGCCCGGTCCAGGTGGAGCACGAGTACCGCCGGGACGGTGCCCTCAATCTGTTCGCTGCCTTCGACACCCGCAGCGGCTGGGTGTCCGGCTGCACCTCCCAGCGCAAACGCCAACTGGAGTTCCTCGCCTTCTTGGACCAGCTCGATCAGGACCTGCCGGCCACCATCACCCTGGTCCATCTGATCATGGATAACCTGGTGATGCATCGTGGCAAAAAGGTCCAGGCCTGGCTCGCCACCCACCCCCGTTTCCTCTGCCACTTCCCCCCGGTCCACTGCTCTTGGATGAACCAAGTGGAACAATGGTTCTCCATCCTCCAGCGCAAACGCCTGCGGATCATCGACTTTCCCAGCAAAACCGCGCTGGCTGACCGCTTGACCGCCTTCATCGCCCACTGGAACGCGCGCGCTCATCCCTTCAACTGGTCCACCAAATCGGTCGCCAAAGTCATGGCCACCTGCCCCGCCGACGATGCCCCCGACCGCCAGGAGGCCGCCTGACTTCCTTACCGCTGTTCTGTGGGCGTGTACTAAGGGACGGCGCCATCGTTCTGCACGGGAGCACGGTGGCGACGAATGCGGTGCTGGTGCGAGGCGGCGCGCGCACGGCCCTCGTGACAACACACGGCTTCACCGACGTCATCGAGATCGGACGGCAGGCACGCCCCAGTCTCTACGATCTTCACCAGACCCGACTAGACCCGCTCGTGCATGCGTCCTTGCGTCTCGGCGTGGCCGAACGGGTGAATGCCGATGGCAGCGTTTCGACGCCGCTTACGGACACGGAACTTGGCGTGCTGACACAGAAGGTGGCGGCGTGCAGGCCGGCCTCCATCGCGGTGTGCCTCCTGTTTTCCTTTCTCCACCCAGATCACGAACGACAGATCGGCACGGTACTGATGCGGCAGCTACCACACGTACCCGTGTCACTCTCGTGTGACATCAATCCGGAGTTCCGTGAATACGAGCGCACGAGTACTACCGTGCTCAACGCGTACGTCCTGCCTATCATGCGACGCTACGTCGAGCGTCTCGAAGCTCACCTTGGGTCGCGACTTCGTATCATGCAGTCGGCGGGTACCATGATGTCGCCGAAAGAAGCTTCGGAACAACCGGTGCGAACACTGCTCAGCGGTCCCGCTGGTGGCGTGGTGGGGGCCGTCTGGGTGGGGCGGCAGGTAGGAAAGACGCGGCTCCTGACAATCGACATTGGTGGCACGTCCACCGACGTGGCCCTGTGCGACGATGGCGTACGCATGACCACCGAAGGAAGTGTTGGCGGGTTGCCCGTGAGCCTTCCCATGCTGGATGTCCATACAATAGGTGCCGGGGGAGGATCGATCGCCCGCCTCGACGCTGGTGGCGCGCTGAGGGTGGGGCCGCAGTCGGCAGGGGCCGTGCCGGGACCCGCGTGCTACGGCATTGGTGAGGAACCGACGGTCACCGACGCCCTGGTCGTGCTGGGGCGCATCCCCGCGACGACGCGTCTCGCGGGCAGCCGACCCATCGACGGCGGTCGTGCCCGTGCTGCCATTGCGGTGCTAGCCAGCAGTCTGCGTCTCACCGTGGAAGCTACCGCAGAGGGCATCCTCCACGTTGTGAACGCTGGTATGGAGCGGGCGCTCAAAGTCATGTCCGTGGAACGCGGTACCGACCCGCGCGACTGTGCATTGGTGGCTTGCGGCGGGGCGGGGCCGCTCCACGCCTGCGACCTCGCCGAATCGCTTGGTATGACCACCGTGATCATCCCACCTCACCCGGGTGTGGTCGCCGCGCTCGGACTGCTCGCAGCCGACGACGCGAAAGAGGTCGCGCGGACGGTGATGGCCGTGCCGGACGACGTGGGATTTGCATACGCGGCATCCGTCGCGCAGGAACTACACATGCTGGCAGCGTCGTCATTTCGCGACGGGCAGGTGGCGCCGAGCGTGCTCACATCGCAATGCTGGCTAGACATCCGGTATCGGGGACAATCCTTCGAGATCCGTGTGCCCTGGCCTGACGGCGCAATGCTCCCGGAAATCATTGCCTCATTCCACGCGCTGCACCACCGCTATGGCCATGCCATGCCCGAACGAGCCGTCGAACTTGTCACGGTGCGTGTCCGCGTCACGGCACCTTCGCGGCCATTACCCGTGGAGCATCTCCCGCCGATGGTACATGCGGTTCAGCCGACCGGTACCGTGGTGTGCTGGTACGTGGGCGCCTGGATTGAGGCAGTGGTGTATCGGCGATCTGACCTTCTTGCCGGGCACACGATCTCTGGCCCTGCCATTATTGAGCAACTCGACACCACCACGTGGCTATCCCCTGCCTGGTACGCCACGGTTCACGAAAGCGGGGCATTACTCGCGCACAGCAGGGAGGGAACTACTCGTGCGGGGTCATAGCGCCATCACGCTCGAGCTGTTTCGCCACCTGTTTAGCGCGATTGCGGAGGAAATGGGCGTTACCCTCGGACGCACTGCTTTTTCCCCGAATATCAAAGAGCGACGAGATTACTCCTGCGCGGTGTTCGATGCGGCAGGCCGTATGATCGCGCAGGCGGCACACATCCCCGTGCATCTCGGCGCGATGCCCGCGTCCGTCGCCGCCGCCATCAATTCCTGCGATATGCAGCCGGGTGACGCCGTGCTGCTCAACGATCCCTTTGCCGGCGGTACGCATCTACCGGATTTGACGCTGGTGGTCCCCATCTTCACTCCAGAAGGACCACGCTCGCTTCTTGGTTTTGTGGCAAGTCGGGCGCATCACGCCGACGTCGGCGGCATGTCCCCCGGTTCCCTCCCCCTCTCAACGGAGATATACCAGGAAGGGCTCATCATTCCTCCCGTTCGCCTTGTTCGTGCAGGGGAGCTGCAAGAAGACCTCGTCGCCATGATATGCCGCAACTGCCGGACGCCGGACGAACGGCACGGTGACCTCCACGCGCAACTTGCCGCTGGCGAGGTAGGGGCGCGACGGCTGCTCGACCTTTTCAGCCGATACGGCGCCGAGACCGTGCAACGTGAGGCAGACGCGCTCATCGTCTACGCGGACCAGATCACCCGCAGAGCGATCGCTGCCTTCCCGCGCGGCCGCTTCACGTTCCAGGACGTCCTGGATGACGACGGACAGGGCAACCGCGACCTGCCCATCGTGGTTTCCGTGGAAGCACACGGCGACACGCTCTTGGTTGACTTCACCGGAACCGCACCCGAGTGTACCGGTTCGCTCAACGCCGTCGAATCGATCACGCTCTCCGCCGTGCTGTACGTTGTGCGCTGTATCGTCGGTGAATCGGCCCCGGTGAATCACGGCATCATGCTGCCGGTCCGACTCATCTGTCCCAGCGGCACGCTTGCGCATGCGCGGGCGCCACGCGCGGTGGCTGCGGGAAATGTCGAAACGTCGCAGCGTATTGTGGATGTCCTGCTTGGCGCAATGGCGCAGATCCTCCCCGGCAGCATCCCGGCGGCCAGCCAGGGCACTATGAACAATGTCTTGATCGGCGGCCGGGACGACCGAACGGGCCGTCCGTTTGCCTATTACGAAACAATCGCGGGTGGCATGGGCGCGCGTCCTCACCTTGATGGCATCTCTGGCGTCCAGACCCATATGACGAATACTTTGAACACTCCCATTGAGGCGCTGGAGTTCAGCTATCCCATGCGCATAATCGAGTACAGCATACGGCGGGGTTCCGGCGGTCGCGGTGCCGCTCACGGCGGTGACGGCCTGCGTCGGAGCATTGAGTTGCTTACACCATCCACCCTCACGTTGATGACTGAACGGCGAGCGTCTGCTCCTTATGGCCTCGCGGGCGGGGAACCGGGTAACCGCGGAGCCAACTGGCTTGTCCCCGCAGGCAGCACGACTCCGCAGCCACTTCCGGCGAAAACTACACGAATGTGCGAAGCGGGAGACGTCATTATCGTTGAAACGCCGGGTGGAGGCGGGCATGGCCCACCCGAGGGCCGGGACGCAGAACCGCGTGCTGACGATGGTAACCCGCGCGACTCAGGCTAATTCCTTCCCGTACTCACGAACATTGTGTCAGCGGTAACGAAGACGGGGACGTCCTTTGTCACCCTCGTTGGTAGCACGTCGGGCCGTGGTTACGGCGCTGGAAAGGTTCAAGCAACGGTTCCGCGCAAGCCCAGGTCATCGGCAATGCCACGCATTGCCTCAAGGACCGTCGCGATGTGTTCGTCAAGGGGCACGCCGAGTAGCCGGGCTCCCTCGGTAATGTCTTCTCGGCGAATAGCCCGCGCGAACGGCTTGTCCTTCATTTTCTTCTTCACCGACGGGACTTCCAGGTCCAGAATGCTCTTCGACGGGCGCACGAGCGCACACGCGGTGAGGAAGCCAACCAACTCGTCGGAAGCAAAGAGCGCTTTGTCCATAGGGTGAACGCGGGGCACGTTCAGGTATTCGGCGTGGGACTTGATGGCATACAACACCTCGTCGGGGTATCCCAACTGTTCAAGGATGCCGATGCCCACCATCGGGTGCTCCTCCGGAGTCGGGTGTTGCTCGTAATCAAAATCGTGCAGCAGCCCGGTGATGCCCCACAGGTCCTCATCGCCATCCAGCCTACGCGCGTAGGTGCGCATCGCCGCCTCAACGCCGAGGCAGTGCTTGATGAGGCTGTCACTTTTCGTGTACTCGGTTAACAGGTTGTACGCGTCAGTTCGATTCACAGTTCGTTCGCTTCCTCAGGTACGTCGGCCACGGGCGTCATCGCTGCATGCTGTGACGCGAGAAATGTATCCATCCACCGAGCAGTTCGGCGTCGGCACGCGCTGCACGCGGTGACGTACAGGGTTTCGCGATGGCCATCAACCACAATAGGTGGTTCCAAAAATCGCACTTTTCGGCAGTTCGCGCACAGTTTCCACTTCGGTAGAAAATCCTGGTCGTTCGGCATGGCCTACATTCCGGCAGGGTGCGTCCGTGCCCACACCGCGGCTCCAATCATCCCCGCGTCCGTTCCAAGCGTGGCGGGCACGATACGCAATTTCTCAAGTGTCACGATATGACATCGTTCCTTCACGGTGGCACGAATGGCCGAAAAAAGAGGGTCTCCCGCGAGTGCCACCCCGCCTCCAATAACAACGCGCTCAGGATTCAGCACGTTGATGAGATTGCCGATGGCAATGCCAATATAAGAGCCAGCGCGTGCCAGAATCGCGAGTGCAGGTTCGTCGCCTTCCGCTGCCGCCGCCGCGACAATAGCGGGACTCATGCGGTTCAACTCGTGTTCAACCATGCTGCCCATCCGTGTTGGGAATCCCTGTAAGACCGCTCGAACCGCCTGGGCCGCGATTGCCGGACCGCTTGCGACCGTTTCGAGGCAGCCATGATTGCCGCAGCCACACGGCAGCCCGTCGGGCTCAACGGTCTGGTGCCCCATCTCTCCGGCGCGTCCTTCGAGTCCGAGATACGATTCTCCGTTCAAAATGAGGCCACCCCCGATGCCAGTGCCAATGGCCAATCCCATCATATGCTGGGTTCCCCGACCTGCGCCGTACGCGTGCTCGGCCAGCGTGAAGGAACGAACGTCATTCACGATACTCACGGGAAAATCGAGGGCAGACGATAAGGCGTCGCGCAAAGGTACCCCGCGCCATTGGCCAGCAAGGTTGGGCAAAAACAGTACCGTTCCGTTGGCCATATCGAGCACCCCTGGTAAACCAACGGCAACGGATTGCGGGGTATAACCCATGGCCTGACAGTGTTGGATGGAAGCACGGAGCAACAGGGCCATCCGCGCGATGATCGCATCGTGGAGCCATTGCCGGTCGAGCAATTCACCCGACCGTTGCAGGATGTGGCCCTTCACATCGATAGCGACTGCTGACATGTGGCTGCCGCCCAGGTCCAGACCGAGCCAGCAGTCCGGCATCCACACACCCTTTCATTCCAGACGAGCTACGTACGTCCCTTTTTTGTATCACAGCTTCGACATGGTACACTAGACTTCGGAATGGGCAAGACGCTTCGTTGCCACCATCGATGCGTTTTGCGGGGCAGTTCCACTGCCCGAAACACGGCGCGGCTCCCCGGCCCAAGCGGGGAAAGGACAAATATTCTATGCTAACCATCACTGAGGACGCGGCGCAGAAGGTTCAGGATCTGCTCTCAAAGGACGAGCGCGGCGATCTGGCCCTGCGCGTCTTCATCACGAGCGGCGGTTGCTCCGGTTTCAACTACGGTATGGCGATGGATGACGAGGTCAACGAGGACGACGCAGTGAGCCTGAGTAACGGCGTCCGCATCGTCGTTGATAACGACAGCCTTCCGTACGTGGACGGCTCCGAAATCCATTATGTCGACAGCCTGATGGGCGCTGGCTTCGTGGTAAATAACCCGAACGCCGTGCGATCCTGCGGTTGTGGCCAGTCCTTCCAGACCGCCGATGCCAAGGGTCAGCAGCGCTCCTGCTCCCACTGACCATCGTCCTTCCCCCGATCAGCAGACGACGTCCCGTTGTGGGGCGTCGTTTTTGTTGTGCGACAGACCGAGCGCTGACCATCCCGTTCTGCAACAGCGGCACCGTCCGCGCCTAAGGGAGTACCGATGCCAGACGCATATGCCCGTGCCGGGGTGGATGTTGACGCGAACAACCGTACGGCGGAGTGGGTGCGTGCCCGCCTGAAGCGGCAGCAGAGCCCACAACTGCTCGGTGGCATTGGAGGCTTTAGTGGGCTATGGGCACTCAACGGCTATCGCAACCCCGTTCTCGCGGCCAGCACCGATAGCGTTGGCACAAAGATAAAGGTCGCTATCGAATTGAAGCGATACGACGGCCTGGGTTACGACATCGTCAATCATTGCGTCAATGACATCCTCGTCAGTGGCGCGCAGCCCCTTTTTTTCCTCGATTATCTTGCTGTCCATAAAAACGATCCAGATGTGGTGCATGCGCTCATCGGCGGCGTAGCGGACGCATGCGAGAGCTGCGGCATTTCCTTACTCGGTGGTGAAACGGCCGAGATGCCGGATGTGTACCGTGACGGGGACTTCGACCTTGCTGGCACCGTCGTCGGCGCTGTCGAACGTGAACATCTGATCAAAACGACAGACGTACGCGCGGGTGATACCTTACTCGGATTCCCATCCCATGGTTTGCATACCAACGGCTATACCCTTGCACGTAGGCTCTTCACCCCCGATCTCTGGCACCATGAGGCACCCGATCTCGGTTGCACCTACGGGGAAGCCCTGCTGTGGCCGCACGTCAACTATCTTGCGGACGTGCGGCAGCTACGGTCAGTCGTGCCGGTACACGGTCTCGCGCACATTACGGGCGGTGGTCTGACGGATAACGTTCCAAGGATGCTCGGCGAGCACCATATAGCTGTCATTGACCTCGCTCGCCTCTCGCTTCCTCTCCTGTTTCGTGATCTTTTGCGACGCGGACAACTCGAAGATGGAGAGGCACTGCGGACGTTCAACCTTGGTATCGGGATGGTTGCCGCGGTCGCACATGGCGACGTCTCACTGGCTCGTGCCACACTCCCATCGCTGATTGAACTGGGAACAGTGGAGGAAACAATGGGTGATGAGCGGATCCAATACCGGGGCCGGCTTGCCCGATGACGCTCCCCTCCACCCGGGTGGTGGTACTCATCTCTGGTGAGGGAACGAACCTGCAGGCCCTGATCGACGCCATGCAGCATCGCTCGCTCCTGGCGGACATCGTCCTCGTCGTCAGCAATCGTGTCACCGCGCCGGGTCTGGATCGCGCCCGGAGCGCGGGTCTGGCGACCCATATCGCGGCGCGCAAACGGTGGGCGCCGGGAGATCCAGCACGGCTGGCCTACGACATTCGGCTTGCGGATACCATCTCCAACGTGCGACCCGACCTCCTGGTGTTCGCCGGGTGGATGCACGTCCTGGCCGACGCGTTCCTTGAGCGGTTTCAGGGGCGGATGATGAACATACATCCGTCGTTGCTCCCCGCCTTCCCCGGTCGCTCGCCTATCCCCGACGCCCTCGCGTACGGGGCTCGCGTGACCGGTGTCACCGTCCACTTCGTCGATCCGGGAGCCTTTGACACGGGAGCGATTATCCTCCAGGAAGCTGTGGAGATCGATCAGGACGACACTGACGAGACACTTCTCGCCCGCCTCCACGCCGTCGAGCACCGCCTGTATCCCCGCGCGGTCGGACTATTCCTGGCGAACCGCCTCGTTAGACAAGGCAGGCGCGTGCACATACGCGGTGCGACCGACTGACGATGCCAGCGAGCGGACGTGCCAGCAACGAATCTGTGAACAACACCAGCGGAACCGAACGGGAGTGCGCAACACGCGAACGTTCAACCACCATGCGAGCCACCGGTGGATGCCGTTAGAAGGCAGCTTGCTCAGTGACAAGCCGCAGCCCCGGCTCGATGTCCAGAGACATATCGCTTCTGTTGCCCGTACGCAGATTGTAGTAAGCGGCCGATCCCACCATCGCGGCATTATCGGTACAGAAACGGAGCGGTGGGATCCACACCGGCACGTGCGCCGCGGCTACGAATTGCCGGCGCAGGCGTAGGTTTGCCGCGACGCCGCCGGCGAGTGCAATCTGCTCGACGCCGAGGTCGCGGGCCGCGGTCATCGTCTTGGCCACGAGCACGTCCACCACCGCCTGTTCAAAGCTTGCCGCCACATCCTCGATGGGCGCGTCACGCGTCGTTTCCAGCAGTCGGGCCACCGCCGTTTTTAGTCCACTGAAGCTGAACTCGTAACCATGGCGGGCCAGCCCCCTGGGTAGCGCATAGGCGTCAGCCCGGCCCCCGCGTGCCGCGCGCTGGATTGACGGGCCGCCAGGATATGGCAGACCCAGCAGGCGAGCCACCTTATCAAATGCTTCCCCGGCGGCATCGTCGCGCGTCTGGCCAATAAGTGCGTACGCTCCGTGCCCACGAACGAGCACTAGTTCGGTGTGCCCACCCGATACAATCAGACAGAGCAGTGGGAAACGGGGCTCCTTCCGGGCACCGGTGGCGAGACGGCCTGCATCATCGACACTGCCACGAAGCTGTGCCAGCTCACTGGCATCTGGCATCAACCAGTTGCCGTAGATGTGCGCTTCCATATGGTTCACGCCGATCAGCGGAAGGCCGCGCACGAAGGCGATCGCCTTGGCAGTACTCAAGCCGACGAGGAGTGAGCCCGCGAGGCCGGGACCGCGCGTGACAGCGATTGCATCGACGCCTTGCCACGTGACCCCGCTGGCATGCAGCGCTTCCTCCACAACAGGCAACATCGTATGCATGTGCTGCCGTGACGCGACCTCGGGCACGACGCCTCCAAAACGCTGGTGGAGGTCTATCTGCGAGTTGACGATATTGGACACGACATGGCGTCCGTCGCGGATGATGGCGCACGCCGTTTCATCGCAAGAGGTCTCGATTGCCAGAACGTGGTACGGCTTCTTCATGGCACGTCCGCCCGCTCTTCCGCGGCAGAACGCCGAATGTACATGGGCTGGACCTCCTCTAAAGGACCGACAGCGCCCGTTCGGAGCATGGCGAGAGCCAGATGGCCGGCGTGGGCCGCCCGGGGAACCTGTGTCACGACATTGATCGGGAACCTGGCAGTCGGGCAGTTGGCCTGAAAACGAGACGCCGCAAGAGCACTCTCGACACAGACCATCGTCTCTGCGGTCAAGGTCGCGCACAACGCATCGGGCCGTGACATGCTGGGTCCGCATACGCGACGGAGACCGGCAGCCTCGACGTCAAATGTCGCGGTGTACCAGTCACCGCGCCCGGCATCAAGGATCGCGCAGAGCCGCCCTGTTGTCACAGCCACTGCATAGGCAAGCGCATCCAGACTGCCCACGCCCAGGCACGGCACGTTGAGACTCCACGCGAGCGTTTTCGCGGTGCTCACGCCAATACGCAGTCCTGTGAACCCACCCGGGCCAATAACCACGCCGATAGCCGTGAGATCCATCACGGACAGCCCGACCAGAACCAATAACCCGTGAATCACCGGCAGCAGTTGTCGGGCGTGACCGTGGCCTGCGATCCAGGTCTGCTCCGCAACGACATGCTCATTGGTGACAATCGCAACCGAGGCAACCTGGGTTGACGTGTCAATGGCAAGGAGCGTCTCTTCTCTGGCCGTCATAGTAGAAAGGCCGTTGTTCGCACCGTGGCAACGAGAGCGTCGTATCGCGCCCCGTGCGGCTCGAAGCGGAGACCACGTTTGGTCTCGGAAATTGGCTTGCACCGCACGAGAAGATGCTCACATGGCAATCCCACCACCTGTTCCGGCCACTCGGCAACGGTCACGCCACCACCGTAAAAGTATTCTTCAAAGCCCAGGTGCAGGATCTCGTCCGGTCGTTCCATGCGATAGAAGTCCAGATGATACAGGCGCATACGGCCGCTGTATTCGTGGACGAGTGCAAACGTGGGGCTCGTGACAGGATCTTCAATCCCCAGCCCAAGCGCGATTCCCTGTGCCAGCCTGGTCTTCCCGCTGCCCAGTGGACCGCTCAGGAGCACGACATCGTCGGGACCGAGGAGTTCGCCGAGTCGGCGCCCGAGACGTCGCGTCTGTTCTTCACTATGGCTCACCGTGTCGAGGATCGTCACAGGACCGTGTGAAAGTGATCGAAGCCGAGCGCGGACGCGGGACGGCTGACACCGTCCATGCCGATCACGGTGAGCATATTAGGCTCCTCCGTCATGGATCCCACCACGGTCAAGGGGAGATCAAACGTCATTCTCCATGACGCTTCTAAAGATTCAAAAACGGAGCGGGGTGCCGTGATCACGAGCTCATACTCTTCACCACCAGTCAGGGCCAGATCCGCACTATCCAGTGGAAACAGGGCACGAGCGGATGCATCGATAGGAAGGAGCCGAGTATCGATGACCGCGCCCACTCCACTTGCTCGGCAGAACAGCTCGATTTGTTTCAGCAGACCGTCGCTGTTATCCGCTGCGGCTCGGACACCGCTACGGAGCAGAAACTGAGCTTCAACGATGCGAGGCTTGGGGCGCTGATGCCTGTCCAACACGACTCCAACGTGATGTCCAGAGGGTAGACTGCCGCCCTCCAACACGCGAAGGCCCGCTGCTGACCCGCCGAGTGAGCCTGTCACAGCGATGAGGTCACCCACCATGGCAGCCGACCGCCGTAGCAGTCCATCGCCCACCGCGTCATCTGCGGGCAGCGTTTCCCCCAGCACGGTCGCACCCACGAGCACGAGCGGCGATGACACCGTGTCGCCACCGAGAATCGCCACCCCGTATGCGCTTGCGATTGCAACCAGGCCGTCATACAGTTCCAGCACGGACGCGATAGGCTCGTTCGGCGGGACACCAAGCGTTATCACGGCATAACGTGGCTTCGCCCCCATCGCGGCAATGTCAGATATATTCATGGCCATTGCTTTCCAACCGAGGTCACGCCACGAAATGGTTTGCCGCCGAAAATGAACGTTTTCCACCATAGTATCTGTGGTGATAACCGTCACAACGCCGGGCGAGGGCACCCATGCCGCGGCATCGTCACCCGCGCCAACGACGATGTGCGATGCGGCCGAGGCGTTGCTGGCAAGCGAACGTGACAGCAGGTCAATCAGACCGAATTCACCAACGTCGCTGACGCGGGCCGAACGTTGTATCTCCTGCTCCATAGTGTATGAGTATAGCGCAGGAGAAAAACGCGGACCGCGTACCTATCGATGTGCAAAAACGTCAAGTTTGTCATACGTCACCACACATACCGATGATCTGTTCTTTACGTGGCACTCGCTTGGGCAGCGAAATCGGGTCTAGTACGCAACCTGGCACGCTCTATGCGTTATCTAGAGGTCAATCGGGTGGCAACGTACCACTCGAGTAGTAGGCAAGGGAGACTTTGCACATGTTACTTGCACTCGGGATCGTGTTGGCGTTACTGTGGATTGGTGGCTTCGCGCTGTTCCACGTAGGCGCCATTATTCATCTGCTACTGGTTTTAGCGATTATCTCGCTCGTCATGCACTTCCTTGGCATTGGGACGACGCGCGCATCGTACTAAGCTCTGGATAGACGCATAGTTCAACGTCGATGGGGTTCGGTACAACAAAATCGTTGTACCGAACCCCATCGCCATGCAATTTTTAAACGACGTGGCGCGTAGCCTTCCGTGCCGTGTATCTGTACCGGGGCGCCTGTTCTGTGCCTAGCATGATGCCCTCTCATGTGGCGGCACTGGCACGGGATTTGCGGCGTACGATTGGCATCAAACGAACCCTGGATCTGCGACCAGGACAAGGAGGCCTACTGTGTTCAATCGTATGCGTAACCTCGCGATAGGCATGTCCATCGGTATGCTTGTGGCGCCGAAACCGGGCAGTGAGACCAGGAAAGATCTGGCGTCCTGGTGGAAGGGTCAGCTTGACGAGAAAACGGTGGAACTGCGGGGCCAACTCGGTAGTGCCGTCAGTACGGCAGCAAAAGTGGCAACCGAGCAAGTGAACAGTGTCGTGACCGGAGCCACAAAAGCAGCCAGTGGCAAGATTGCTGGAGCTACCGCCGCACTCGAAAGCAAGGCGAACGCGCAAAGCACACCAGCACAACCGCAGACCACTACAGAGTCAAGCAAACCGTCGACTACGCCACCCGCCTAGGGCAGGTAGGTTGGCCAAGATGCACAGTCGAATGGACCGATTGCCCGGGGATCGCCCCCTACGGGAAGTCCCCGACGGGTGTGCCACCAATTCGGTTCGCTTCCACTCGTGGCGCGTCCTTGCCAAGAGGGGCACCGCCCATTGCCTTGCCGTAGACTACTTCCGTCCCAGCGCCCGTGGGATCGTGCAGCAGGATGCCGTCGTCGCCAAATGACACGGTGGCAATCGGCGCGCGCCCGGATTGAAAGAGTTCCGCGTTTCGTCGTACCCCTGCCCGCGCGCCATGGACCACCGCGGTCGGTAATCGCAACGATGCAGCATCTGGATAGGTGCCCGCCATGTCTTCGACCGGCGCATCGAGCAGGATGTGTCGAAACACTTTTTCCACACAGACCACAATGCTGTCCTTGCCATACCCCACACAGGAGAGCGAACCATCGGGTCGACTAACTTTGCGGAAAAAGTGCGTATTGGACGTACGTGACCCTCCGTTCTCGATCCAGTAGCGCAGTCCACGATACTGAGAATCAGACTCCACTTTGCCCCGCGTGCCCACCATGTGACTTTCCTGATTCACAGGTCCTTCAAAGTCGCCGGGCGTCAGCCAGTTCGTCTCATACAAAATCACCATGCCGTTGGTGTGCGTCACCATGACCTGCACCGCATCAAATGCGTCCCGGCCATGTTCGTGCAGCAGCCGCCGCTTCTGACCAACCGCAAACAGGGAGCGCGGTGAGAGCTGGAGTCCATGCATAAAAAGATCGACCCAGTGAATGCCGACGTAACTGAAGGGGTCGCTCTGTTCAACCCACTTGAAGGTTGTCGTCGACACTTCGAGCGGCTCTTCCAGCACGCCACGCGCGTAGAGGGGTGTACCAAGCTGTGGCTTGAGATCCCCAAAGATTTTCAAGTGATCAGGATCATACCGTTTGTGCATATCCACGCCCAGAATAAGGTGGCGTTCTGCTGCCAGTGCCGTCATGCGGTCTGCCTCCTCCAGATCCAGGCAGAGGGGCTTTTCGGTGAGGACGTGAATGTTATGCTCGAGTGCGTACATGATCGGTTCGGTGTGGAGATGATCGGGCGTGGCCACAACGACAAGGTCGAGGTCTGGAAACGCGTCGATGATCGCCTCCCATGGACGCTCCCCCCAGAAGACCCGTGGCGCCGTACCCACGGCAACCCTGGTCTCTTCTTCAGCGCGCCGGGCCGATGCTTCACTCCTGGTGCCGACGGCCACAAGTTCAAAGCTCGCGCCACTATAGGCAGAACACCACTGCTCCAAGCCCACGCGATCCAAATATGGCGCAATCCCATAATTTGCCAGATCCCACAGGGATCCCACGACCACATCTGCCCCGAACATTCCATATCCGAGTAACGCAGCCCGTATTGTCTTTTTCGTCGTATGCACGCCGGTCTCCTCCCCCGTGGATGCCATCACCATACTCCACCGCTATCTTGCCACACGAACCCGCGCCACGTCTGCGTATCGGCGGCGCAGCGATGCCATGCATACGAGCGGTCTGTTTTGAGGTACGTTCCTCCCTGCAACCGGCGTGACCACGCACAAGAGTCTGATACTGGCACACCGTACCCGCCTGGCAATAGTCCTACTGAGATGGGGCGGGGCATCATTGGTGTGTTAGCATGCCCCGTGCGTCGATTCTGGGTCTAAGAGGTCATCGATCTGATTTACTATCGCTACACGCCTCGGTCCTTGCGGATGTACCGGTCAATACGCTCACGATTGCGGCATCGCGCATTGCTGGCAGCCACGGTGGGCGCGATCACACTGATGGTGGCAATCCTGCGCCCTCCGTCCGTCGCTGGCGTTGCGCCAGCAGCGACCCCGACGATGGTCATTGCCAGCACCGAGACGGTCGCGGGTGAGTTGTCCTTCCCCATCGAGACACCGGTGCCAACGGCTACCGTTGTAGAGCCAGCCGTCGCAGCCGCGCAGGCCGCGGTGATACTTTCGGCCGTGCGGGTAACTACCCCCACGCCTGTGCCGCGACCTCCGCTCCCGGCCAAAGACGACGTCGCGGCACAAATCGCAAAGATGACCGTTGGACAGCGTGGGCGGTATGCGTTGTGCGTGCTCGACATTGCCAGCCAGCAGACCTATGGGTTCGATGCGGACACCCAGTCCGACGCCGCGAGCCTCAACAAAGTCGTCATTCTTGCTGTGATTTATCAGCAGGCCGCGATGTCCCGCATCGACCTGGACCGGATTGTCACAACCACCCCTGAGGATATCCAGGACTACGGAACTGGCAGCATTCGGTACGACCCCGTGGGATCGAGTTACAGTGTACGAACGCTCGCACGGTTAATGATCGAGCAGAGCGACAACACAGCTTCCTATATGCTCGCACAAATGGTCGGGCTATCGACGATTCAGAGCCAGGTGACCAGCTGGGGGATGCGTAAAACACTGATTGGCGAGGACATGACGTCTGCCCGGGACATTACGATCCTGTTCAACTTGATCTATCACAATAGAATAGCCCCGCCCAAGCTGACCGCCGAAATGATCGACTTCCTGACGCACACCGACTTTCGTGATAGGATTCCCGCCCTGTTACCCACAGACGTCCGTATCGGGCACAAGATAGGGAATCATGTCGGAGTGCTGAACGACGGGGGCATCGTCTTCCTCGCTGGTAGGCCCTATGTCATCGTCATCCTCAACAAGGACATAGACGAGGCGCGGGGCTTGCTCCTTGAACAGCAGATCTCAAAAGCCGTCTACGACTTTCAGAGCAGTCTTCCCGCCGTTCCTTCCTGACCACGCGCCTCCATCAGTCGCTCAGTAATCGATGATAGCTATATCTTGATGAAGCCAGCACGAATCCCAAAGGTAACCGCCTCCAAACGGGAGTGGACACCCAGTTTCGACATGATATTTCGTACGTGCGTGCGAAACGTGAGGGGACTGATACCCATGCGGCCCGATATGGTCGCATCGTCGCTGCCAGTCGCAAGTTCCTGGAGGACATGGTGTTCGCGAGCCGTTAAGCGACTACCATCAATCCCACCAGGTCGCGTCTCGCCGCGATCATGCAAGCGGTTCAGCAGCCGTAACAACGTGGTGCGCGGCACGAGAATGTCTCCGTCGTGTGCTCGGCGGATGGTGTCGGCAACCGCGGCCACTGCCTGTTCTTTCTGTAGGTACCCGGACGCACCTGCCTCGATGCAGGCGAGCAGCACGTCATCAACGGCAGCGGCGGTTAACATCACCACCTTGGTCCTGGGGAGTAATCGTTTTATCTGAGCCGTGGCAATGGCGCCGTTGACGTCGGGGAGATGATAATCCATCAAAATGACGTCTGGCTGGTGTTGTGTCGCGAGTTGCACGGCGAGGGAACCGGAGTTGGCGCTACCCACGACCGTCATATCTCCCTGAAGATTGAGTACAACCGTCAGGGCGTCGGAAAATGAGAGGTGGTCATCGACAAGCAGCACACGGATGAGTGGCTCGACGCCGATGGGTCGCGCATCCATATTCACGCCTACGGTCCCCCTTGCTATGGCAGTGTTACCAGTGGCAGCGTAAATCTCATCGTGGTGCCCCCGTTGGGCTGTGACTGCACGGCGTACGTTCCGCCGTGAGCCGTAAGGATTCTCGCGCATATGTACAACCCCAGCCCGGTGCCGGGTATCGTTGCCGTACGCTCATTGTGAATACGACTGAATTTTTTAAACAGGTGTTCCTGTTCCTCTTCAGTCATGCCCACCCCCTGGTCACGCACAGATACGGTTACGGTATCCCTTTCAGCAGACAACGTAAGTGTCACGTCGACGTTGCCACCTTCGGGAGAGTATTTTACCGCGTTATCCAGAAAGTTGCTCAGTACCTGTTGAATACGTTGCGGATCGGCGATGACGTGCGCCTGTTCCACACCGTCGTACGTAACAGGATGGTGCTCGGTCACTGTTCGGTACTCGTCGCACATCTCCCTCACCAACTCGTCCAGGTCGATGTGCCGGGGAGTGTAATCGAGAATTTCCGCATCTATTTTGCTGACGTCAAGAATGTCGGCCACCAGATGAATCAGCGCGGCCGACTCTTTGTGAATTGAGCGGAGATACCTGGCACGCTGTTCCTCTTGCAGTTGTTTGTCATAGTCGAGCAGCAGCGTAGCATAGTTGTGAAGCATGGCCAGAGGGTTCTTCAGTTCATGCGACACCATTGAGGTAAACTCGGCGCGCAACTCGTTTGACCGTGCAAGGCGCTGTACATGTGCTCGCTCCGCTGCTAACAACGAACTGTTCTTCATGGCGATAGCTGCGTGGTGAGCAAGCGTACGAACGATGGATCGCCGTGGTTCAGATAACTCACCATACACACGGCGAAGCATCATCAGCATGCCGAGCAGGTCCTTTTGCCACAGCAGCGGAAGCATCATCACGGTCGCCAAGGGCTCTGCGGCACGCGGCCACAGTGCCGGCAAGACCGACGCGAACGTCTCATGTCCGGCGTCAATGGTCGATAGGTCGTCGTGCCACAATGACGATTCGTCCCGCGGCAGCGCGCTCATGCTCAGCGGTATCTGTACGGTGCGAGCTGGGTCACCTTTGCCACTGGCAAGAGAAACAATGGTAAAACCGTCTTCCTCGGGGCTATAGATCGCGAGCGCGACGGCGTCGGCCTCATGCTCGGCAATTTCAGCCATATGTTCGACCGTGAGCGGATACAGTTGCGACAGTTCGTGAGTCGCGTTCACGGCCCCGGATGCTATCGACAGGAGAGAAAGCAATCGCCGCTCTTCACTCAGCGTCGCGTACAGTCGCGCGTTCTCAAGCGCCACTGAGGCGTGCGACGCAAACGTCTGCGCAAGCTCCGACTCGTGGGCGGAGAGGACGTGTTCAGCCTCCCATTCGAGGACAAGCGCCCCAAGAAAGGTACGTCCAACGGCCAGCGGAGCGACCAGGACAGTGCCCGGGTCTGCAGCAGAAGCGTTCTTCCGGAAACGTGCGGACGTGCCCGGCGAGAGCGTATGCAGATGCGGATGAGACCGATGCAGATCCGCGTGCAAGCCGAAGTCTTGTACCGAAAACCGCTGTTTCGCGTCCGTTGTGGTGCCGTGCCCAACCGATGCAGCCAGTTCCAGATGATCCCCACCGCCGCGCGACAGTAACAGAACGCCGAATGCAGTTCGGAAGGTACCTATTGCCTCCCGCACTACCAGCGCGAGAAGGCTTTCGGTCTGCAACTGTGCCGTAATGATGGCAGTTGCCTTGGCAAGCGATGCGAGCTCCTGACGTCGTTCCGCCTCCCGGCGGTAGGCCAGGTCAAGTGCGCGAGCACTTTCGGCAATTTCCAGACGTGACCGCTCAATGACCTGCATTCGCTCGTTCAGTCGTTGCTGCTGGTCCAGAAGTGTACTACGCAGCCATTCCACGCCACGGGCCAATTCAGTGAACTCCGGCTCCGTCCCAGTGGCAATCGGAACGGCATAGTCTCCGTGGGCGGCACGCTCGACGGCCGCAAGGAGAGACACCATGGGTGCAGCCCTTTGCCAGCGTCGCGGATGCATGCCGAGGAGTAACGCGCTAAAAGCGATCAGGGTCGCCGTAACGCCGCACGCTAGCAACAACCACGCGGTGAGATCCTGCACGTACTGAATGCTGCCCTTGGCGAAGTCATTCAGGAGCCTCGTCGCTCGCAGCAAGTGGATGCCAAGCCAGAGTGATAAGGAACCGCTGCAGACACAGAGAACAAACAGGAGTCTGGGGAAAAAGGCAGACATCCCGGCGCCTCCGGCCCAGTGAAGCGGGCTCGGTGTCGATGCTGTAGGCGGCTTCACGCCAAGGCACCTCCCCGACGAGATGGGCTGCCGCCTGCGGCACGAACGCCTGTTACCGTGTCACGTCCCGAATCGAGATGAACACCATCAGGGTCATCAGCAACACAAAGTCGATCATATGAAACACGCCCTCGACGCGCGGGTTGAGCCTCTTGCCACGCAACCGCTCGACAAAGACGACGGCAAGCCGTCCGCCATCAAGTGCCGGAAACGGGAGCAGATTGACGATCGCGAGGTTCAACGACAGGATCGCCATCAGGGTAAGAAGATACCCCGCTCCGGCTTCTGCCGCACGGCCCGTCATCTTCGCAATCCCTGGCGGCCCAACTACTTGATCCTGGATTGGCATGCGGCTCGCGAATGCTTGCTTTGTGGAACTGACCATCAGACTGGCGATCTCACCGGTTCGTTGCACACCGAGCAGTGGCGCCTCCCAGATGGCGTGACGCACGGTGACCATGTGGGGCGTAAACGCGATGCCGAGTTTACCCTGGCCAGCGGGAGGATTCTCACGAGGGGTCACCGGCACAGCACGCGTCGCTGCTGGATCGCCGTGGGGCCACACGGTCAGGTCCACCGCTGCCGTCGGATGCTGAGTAATCGCCGCGCTGATACTGGTGTCGTTGAGAATCTCTTTCCCGTTGACAGCGAAGATGACGTCCCCAGGCGCCAGGTGCGCCGCCGCGGCCGGTGATCCTGCCTGCACCTTCTGAATCTCGACGCCATGCATCACCGGCTCACCGACCAGCGTGGCAAGCCCTAACAGGACCGGGACGAGCAGCAAGTTCATGGTTGCTCCCGCCACGAGAATCGCTGCACGTTGCAGTGGTGGCTTCACCGCGAAACTGTCACTCGCCTGGCTTTCACCATCTTCACCTTCAAGTCGCACATACCCGCCGAGAGGAATGGCGTTCACGGCATAGACCGTGTCACCGACCTGTCGAGCAAACAGGCGTGGCGGAAAGCCGAAGGCAAATTCCTTGACGCGCACCCCGCACCAGCGAGCAACGATAAAATGACCAAATTCATGGGCAACCACCAGCACGACAAGCACGGGAATCACCCAGAGGAGTGACCAGGACATGGAAGCCTACCTTTCAGGCCGACGTAAGGACATCCGTCGCTGTCCTGCGCGCCCAGTTATCTGCCTCGATGATGTCGTCAAGACAGGAAGCACCGCACGATTGGTGCAATTGGAGGACGGTGTCGATAGTGCAAGCAATAACGGACCAGCCAATCTGACCCTGGAGATACGCGGCCACCGCAACGTCGTCCGCGGCGCACAGGACGGTGGGATACGTCCCACCTGCCGCCCCGGCTTCACGCGCGAGCCGGAGACACGGGAACCTATCAGCATCAGGCGTCTCGAAGTCAAGGTGACCAAGGGCGCTCAAGTCAACGCGCCGATCGTCACACGCTGCCCATCGGTGCGGCCAAGACAACGCATACTGTATGGGAGTGCGCATATCCGCGGTGCCAAGCTGTGCTTTGAAACTGCCATCGGCAAACGACACGAGCGAATGCACAATACTCTGCGGATGGACCACCACATCTATATGGTCGTACGGCATATCGAAGAGCCAGTGCGCTTCGATAACTTCAAGTCCCTTGTTCATCAACGTCGCGGAGTCGATCGTAATTTTGTCACCCATACTCCATGTGGGGTGGCGCAACGCATCTGCGGCCATGGCGCCAGCCATGTCGCTCGCTGGCCACGTTCGAAATGGCCCGCCGGATGCTGTCAGTGTCAACGATTCCACGCCATCACGCGCCTCACCTTGCAGACACTGCCAGATCGCACTATGTTCGCTATCTACGGGGCGAATGGTGATGCCGTGGCGGTGTGCCGCCGTCATCACTAGCTCCCCTGCCATGACTAGCGCTTCTTTATTCGCGAGCGCGATCTGCTTCCCCGCCTCAATCGCCGCAAGCAACGGACGAAACCCCGACTGCCCCGCACTGGCAAACACGACGAGGTCAACCGATGGTGACGTCACCAGGTCAATGACACCTTCCATACCTGTTGCCCTACGTGTACCGGGCGGACAGTCCCAGGTGCTATCGGCGACGAGGCAAGCGACATCCGGCCGAAACTCAGCAACCTGCCTGGCAAAGTTATCGCGGGACCGGGCCGCCACCAGTCCAACGACGTGCAAACGATCCGGGTTGCGTCGAACAACATCCAATGTCTGTCGGCCAACAGATCCAGTGCTACCAATTATTGCAATACGCGTGGGGATGCTCCGTCAAGATGCGGGAGATAAACCTATAATGATAATACCATAGTAGTACGTTGTCATCAGACTGAAGAGCAAACCGTCGACTCGGTCGAGGACGCCGCCGTGACCGGGCAGCAGATGTCCCGAATCTTTCACGCCGACTTGACGCTTATACAGCGACTCGAGCACGTCCCCCATCTGTGTGGCCATGCCCACGAGAACTCCGAGCACCAGTCCTGATGGAACCGAGAGCACGCCAGATACGACGCCGGTGATCGTAGCGGCCACGCCGGCGCCTAGCAGCCCTCCGATCACGCCCTCCCATGTCTTTTTCGGGCTGACGTGTGCCATAAAAGGATGCCTACCGACGACGCGGCCGCTGAAGTACGCGGCGGTATCAAAGGCCCACGTCGGCAGCAGAGCGAGGAGCACCCACGCGGCGCCGGTGTCGGGCGTGGCACGGAGGCGGATCGCGTAGCTCGCCATCCAGGTAACCGTGAGCACGCCCAGTATGGAGAGACCGAGGTCTTCAAGATGGCCAGGAGCCTGTGGCCTGGCGAGCACTTCCGCGCCTCCCACCAGCAGTAGCAGTGTAACAGCGCCACCGACCCACGTGACCTCTTCCACCCGGTCGACACCGATCAGTAGTACGGCACTCGCCAGGAACCCGGCCAGATTCAGTGGCCTACGCCCATGCCGCCGCAACAGCCCGTAGAATTCCCATAACCCCAGACCCGATACCAGTGCCACCACGAGCGTGAATGGACGTCCACCTATCCACACAGCAGCTAGAGCGAGCGGCGCCACGACGACCCCAACAAGCAGACGCTGAACTAGCTCCGAACGCATGGTAGGGCCGACACGCTACACGCGCCCGAACTTACGATGTCGGGCGGTATACACCTCCACCGCCTCTACGAGATCGGCAACGTCAAAGTCTGGCCAGAACTTAGGACTCGCGTAGTATTCAGCGTAGGCGGCTTGCCACAGCAGAAAATTTGACAACCGCATCTCACCAGCGGTGCGAATCATCAGGTCCGGGTCGGGCTGGCCGGCCGTGTACATGTGCGCGGCGAGCACATCCTCAGTAATCTGCTCTGGGGACATGCCCGTTCGCATAATTGCCCGCACCGCATCGACAATTTCAGCACGCCCCCCGTAATTAAAGGCGAGGTTAAGTGTCATACGGGTATTGTGCCTCGTCAATTCCACGGCTTCGTGGATGCGGTCCTGCATCATGGCGGGCACCTGCTCCATCCGGCCGAGGTGATGAATGCGCACATTCGCTTCGTGCAACTTTCGGATTTCTGGCCCGCTCACGCGATAAAAAATTTGCATGAGGCCGGAGACTTCGTCCTGAGGTCGCCCCCAGTTCTCGGTAGAGAACGCATAGAGCGTCAAGATATCGATGCGCAGATCGATGCACGTTTTCACGATACGGCGAATATTTTCCGTTCCCGCCCGGTGACCGATGAGGCGTGGAAGCCCACGCGCCTGTGCCCACCGTCCGTTGCCATCCATGATGATGGCCACGTGCCGCAGCCCCGGCCGATCCTGGTCGATCTGCGGCACTCCGACCTTCATCAACAAGTGCTCAGCCGTCGCCACGCACTACATTTCCCGATCACCCTTCCAAAATTTCGGTTTGCTTCGCTGAGCCAATACGCTCCGCCTCAGCGATGAAGCTATCCGTCTGTTTTTGTAACTGATCCTGCGCCCGTTTGGACTCATCCGCCGAAAGTTTTTGGTCGCCCGAGTCTTTCTCCAGTTTCCGAATCGTATCCTGGGCATCTCGGCGGATATTCCGGATCGAGACCTTCGCCTCTTCGACCTTCTTGTGCACCTGTTTCGACAACTCCTGGCGGCGCTGTGTCGTCAGCGGGGGTACGACGATGCGAATCAGTTGACCGTCGTTCGATGGATTGAAGCCTAGTTCGGCTTTCTGAATGGCCTTTTCAATGTCGGAGATGAATTTTCGCTCGTACGGTTGAATCACCAGCGAACGCGGATCGGGGGACGTGATACTGGCGATCTGCATCAACGGGGTTGACGACCCGTAATAGTCGACGAGAATTTTTTCCAGCACGACGGGGCTTGCCCTGCCTGCCCGGAGCGTCGTGAGTTCATCACGGAGGGTATCTAATGTTTTCCGCATACGGGTATCGGTATCTGTCGTCACTGCCACGGTCATGCCCTCGCTTCGTTAGCGGCGCTATTCGGCCTTCTGGGATTTGGCCAGTTCCGACGGCCGTCCCACGTACGTCCCGACGGCTTCTCCGCGTGCGGCGCGAAGAAGGTTCCCAGCTTCCTCCATATCAAACACGATAATGGGTAACCGGTTCACCATCGAGAGCGACAGCGCCGTTTTATCCATCACTTCCAGTCCACGCGTCAATGCGTCAATGTAATCCAGGGTGATAAACTTGCGCGCCGAGGCGTTGTACCTGGGGTCTGCGTCGTACACGCCATCGACTTTATTCTTCGCCATGAGGAGCGCCTGCGCCTCAATCTCGACCGATCGCAGCACGGCCGTAGTATCGGTACTGAAGTATGGGTGCCCCGTTCCTGCGGCAAAGATCACGATTCGCCCCTTTTCAAGATGCCGAATTGCTCGCCGACGAATAAACGGTTCGGCTACCTGCCGCATCTCAATGGCTGTCATCAAGCGGGTCTGCGCACCGCGCTGTTCGAGTGCATCTTGCAGCGCAATGGAGTTAATGACCGTCGCAAGCATGCCCATATAGTCGGCCTGCACACGATCCATGCCCGCCTGTGACGCGGTTTCGCCTCGCCAGATGTTCCCGCCCCCCATGACGACAGCTGTCTGGATGCCTTCGGCATTCACCTGCACCAGCTGGTCGGCGCGTGCATGAACCACCGTTGGGTCAATGCCATACGGAGAGGAGCCCATCAACGCCTCGCCGCTCAGTTTTACGAGAACGCGCTGGTACAGGGGCGCGACCATTGTTATGAATCACTGCCAAGCTGGAACCGCGCAAAGCGACGGAGGACGACGTTCTCGCCGAGCTTAGCGATGGCCTCTTCGATCAGTTGAGTGATGGTCTTGTCGGCGTGACGAATATGCGTCTGGTGCAGCAGCACATGGGCCGCCAGGAAGTCATTGCGCGGCTTGCCCTCCGCATGTGCTTCCAGTTCCTCGACCGGAACAGCATCCGACCCGAGATAGCGAGCATCGGTCACGGCTACGTGCATAGCGATATCACGGGCAAGGTTCTTGAACTCCTCGGTGCGCCCAACGAAGTCTGTTTCGCAGTTTAATTCGATGAGCGCACCGAGCCGCCCCCCATGGACGTATGCTTCCACCAGTCCCTCGCGAGCCTCACGCCCCTTCTTTTTGCTAACACCCGCCACACCTTTTTGCCGGAGCCACTCCACCGCCCGCTTCAGATCGTTGTCAGACTCCGTGAGCGCGCGGCGGCAGTCCATGACGCCTGCACCGGTCTGATCTCGAAGCTCGCGCACGAGTTCCGTCAACGTTGCCATTGCCAACTCTTTCCCTATTTCATATCACTCGACCGCACGGGGGTCTGCATGTTATTCACCTGCCCTGGCAGGCATACCGATAGAGGTGCATCGCCATAGGGTCAACGCCGTCTGTCGCCCCGATCCACACGCGCCTCACGTTCCCATGCGTTGTCGGTACCGCACGGAGTGCAAGGGCATTAACACATGCTGATGCCCCAGGTGGTAACGTCAGACCGCGACGGGCTCTGGCTCTGTGGATGCGACTGCCTGCCCAACCG
>JAABUZ0100001228.1_pt1 | contig 50440 bp, 43 predicted proteins | sample 5562091 | NCBI WGS metagenome assembly JAABUZ01 (sample SAMN12813069, study PRJNA571459) | rock metagenome | isolation source: Antarctica rocks | place: Antarctica: Victoria Land, Linnaeus Terrace sud | collected 2015-12-21 | reverse complement strand
GAACCTGAACTCGCCGAGCAGGGTGTTGTGCGACGCGATGGGCTGCTCGCCCTGGTAGACCTTGAGGTCGATGGCCGTCTGGTCGCGGGTCAGGGCGCTGTAGACCTCGGAGCGCGAGGTGGGGATGGTGGTGTTGCGCTCGATGATCACGCTGTAGCGGTCGGGCGCCAGTTGCCCGAACTCCCACGCGGCCACGGCGATGCCGAGGGAATGCGGCGTGACGTCCACCAGGATGGCGTCGAGCGGCTCACCGTCGATGATGGCGCCCTGGACCGCCGCGCCCAGCGCCACGGCCTCATCCGGGTTGACCACCACCTCGGGCTCGATGCCGCTGTGCTCGTGTACCATCCGCCACACCAGGGGGATGCGCGTGCTGCCGCCGACAAAGATGACGCGGTCCAGGTCGTCGGCCGCGACGCCCGCGTCCTGCAACGCCGCGTCGAACGACTGCAGCGTGCGCTCGATCAAGTCAGCGATGAGGTCCTCGAACTCGGTGCGCGCCAACTCCACGTCCAGGTGCAGGGGCCGGTTGCCCTCGCTCAGCAGATACTCTTCGCGCACGCGGGTGAAAGGCAGCGCGGAGAGCGTGATCTTGGCCGTCTCGGCGGCGCGGGTCAGACGGGCCAGGGCGCGGGGGTCCGCGCGCGGGTCGCCCTCCGGGCCAAGGTCGTGGTCGGACATGAAGCGCTCGGCCAGGTGGTCGACCAGGCGCGCGTCGAAGTCGTCGCCGCCGAGGTGCGTGTCGCCGCGGCTGGCGCGGACCTCGACCACGCCGGCGTCGAACTCGATGATGGAGAGGTCGAAGGTGCCACCGCCGAGGTCGTGGACGGCGACTAACTGGCGCTCGTCGTCACCGCGGCCCAGCCCATAGGCCAGCGCCGCCGCCGTCGGCTCGTTGATGATGCGCTCGACGGTGAGGCCGGCGATCTCACCGGCCTCGCGCGTGGCCTGGCGCGCCGCGTCGGAGAAGTAGGCGGGGACGGTGATCACGGCGCGCTCGACGGGCACGCCCAGCCGCGATTCGGCGCCGCGCTTCAACTCCCGCAGGATCAGCGCCGAGACTTCCTGGGGCGAATAGTCGCGCTCCCCCAACGGGAGGCGTGCGTCCTCGCCCATGCGGCGCTTGACCGAGCGCACGGTGCGCTCGGGGTAGAGCACGTACTGATTGCGGGCCGGCGTGCCGACCAGCAGATCCCCTTGCACATCCAGCCCCACCACGGACGGCATGATGCGCTCGTCGCCGTGGGGCACGATATGCGGTTGGCCGTCGCGCACCAGCGCGAGGGCGGAATTGGTGGTCCCAAGGTCGATGCCCACGATCATAGCTGTCCTCCCTCCCGGTTCTGATTCTGGTCCTGCTGCTGGCCTGTCTGTTGGGGGTCGCGGGCCACCGCGACCTCGGCGTAGCGCAGCACGCGGTCGCCGTCGAGGTAGCCGCGGCGCAGCTCCGTCGCCACCGTCCCGGCGGGCAGCCCCACGGCGGCGGGGACGGTGGCCAGCGCCACGTGCAGTCGCGCATCGAAGCGTTGCCCTTCCACCGGCATCGGTTCGATGCCCGTCGCGGCCAGGACGGCCAGGAGGCGCTCACGCACGAACTCCAGACCAACGGACCAGGCGCGCAGGTCGTCGCGCCAGCCGCCGGTCTCAGCCTGGGTTTGTCCGTCGTCGGTCTGGCCCATCAAACGGTCCCACCACGTTGCCCGCGGCGGCAGCGGCGGCGCGAGGCTGTCCTGCTCCAGCAGGCGCCGGGCAGCGCGCAGCGCCTCGTCCAGCCCGTCGAGCGCGGGGAATAGCTCGCGCACGACCTCCCGCCGCGCGTCGGACGCCGCCGCACGCGCCTGCTCGCGCAGCGTCTCCTCCGCGGCGCCGAGCCGCTCAATGGCGGTCTCGACCAGCGCATTGGCCTTGAACTGCTCACGCCCGGACCGGCTGACCTGCTTCTCCAGCGCGGCTAACGTCTCCTGGAGGCGGTCGAGGCGGTCGCCGCGCGCGTCAAACTCCTGCTGCTCTGGTTGCTCCAGTTGGCGCTCCCGCAGGTCCTCCACCGCGCGTGCCAGGCCGTCGAGGCGCCGCTCCAGCCCGCTCAGCGCCGTGAGCAGCGCCTCGTGGGCCACGTCCGGGGTCGCGTCTGAGTCGGGGGCCGGGGTCTGGTTCTCAATGGCGTCCGTCGAGACGGCTAGGGCGGGCGGGGCAAGCGGGGCGCCGAAAGGGTGGACCAGCCGGCGCGCCCACCGCCAGCGCGCTGGCTTACGCGGGGATCGCGTCATAGCGCGACTTTCTTGTAGTGCTCGTGCCAATCCGTGCGCGCCAGATCGGTCACCGAGCGCGCGACGTCGACCACATCTTCGCGGTGGACCAACAGGTCGAAGGCCGCCGGCCGCGCCGGCCGCGCCGGGACAGGCCAGGGACGCAGCAGCCGCATGTCGGCCTCGACCCGCACGGCCGGATCGCGCAAAGCCTCGTAGGCCGCGCGCACGCGCTTGAAGGTCTCGGGGTCGCGCTCGGGGGGGTGGACACGGACCAGGGCGAAATAGGCGCCCTTGATCTCGGCGCTCGTCGCGGCCGAGGACAGGCCCAGGACGGCGTACGGATCGGTATACGGGGGCGTGCGTTGCTCCGGCATGTCCGGACTGTCCTGCTTCTGTGGCATTGGAAAGCGTCTCCAGCTTAAAAGAATATGTCGGCGGGATCGATGTCGTCCAGGCCGCCCAGGCCGCCTAAACCACCCAGGCCGCCCAGAGCGCCCGGTCCGCCGAGCATCAGTCCCGCCATCACGCGGAAGAAGGGGCTGGCGACGCGCCCGGCAAGCTCCTCGGCCTCGCGCACCAGTTCGGGCCGGCCCTGCTGACGCGCCAGGCGCGCGGCGCGGCGCAAGGTTTGCTCGGCCTCGCGCCCACGGTCGTTGAGGCCCTGGGCCAGGCCCAGCGTTATCAGCGCCTCCGGGTTGTGCGGGTCCAGCCGCGCGGCCTCGTCCGCGTAACGCAGGGCCAGATCGGGCCGGGTCGTGATGAACGCGCTGGCGATGGTCGACGGGATCAGCGGGTCGTCCGGCCGCAGCGCGACGGCGCGGTCCAGCAACTCCTGTCCCAGGGCGGACCAGTCCGCTTCGGCGGGAAGGGGCGGCTGGCCTGCCTTGCCTTTAGCCCTCGTCCCGCGCGCCCCCCGGCTCCGGGCAGGCGGGGCGCTGGCCGCCAGTCGCCCTGCCTGCGCGAAGACGACCTCGGCCACGTCGATGTAGAAGTCCGGGTCCTCCGCCCCCAGCCGCTCCGTGGCCACGGACAGCACGGCCCGCGCCTCGTCGAGGTTGCCGGCCACGGCCCAGCACTCTATGATGGCCAGGTAGGCCGCGGGGTCGGTGGTGGCCAACTCCAGCGCCCGTGACAGGTGGGGGACGGCCTCGGCGGGACGCGCGCGGTCGATGACCAGGCGGGCCAGGTGCAGCGGGAAGCGGTACGACGCGGGCTCGAGTTCCGCTCCCTCATCAAAGGCCGCCGCCGCCCTGGCGAAGTCGCCCTGCTCGAGGAGGTAGTCGCCGTAGGTCAGCAATGTCTGCGCCAGGGTGCGGCGCACGTCGTCACGGCCGGGCTCACGCGCCAGCACATCGCGGAAGGTGGACATGGCGCGGACCAGGTAGCCCTGCTCCACGTCCAGCGCGGCCTGGCGCAGCCGCGCCTCCACGTGGTGCGGATCGATCGTCAGGATGCGCTGCAACTCGTTGGACGCGGCCTGGTCCTGCTGATTGGCCAGGAGGGCATCGACAAGCTGCAGCCGCGTGTCCAGGTCGTCCGGGTCCGCCTTGATGGCCTGACGGAAGAGGGCCACCGCCTCGCCGGGCTGGCCGGCCTTCTTATAGCAGGCGATGACGCGCGCGCGCACCCAGGCCCATTGCTCCTCGGTCAGACTACCCGCGGCGGCCGCGGTCCGGGACGCGGCCGGCGCCGCGTCGGCGTCGACACGGCGCGTGCGGCGCGGACGCGTGCGCAAGAGGGCGCGCCAGGCCTCTGCCGCCTCGCTCCATTGATCGAGCGCCTCGTAGGCCAGGGCCAGATTATGCGCCAGGGGACGCGGCGAGCCGAGCGACGCGTGCAGCCCGACGAGTTCGCGCGCCCGCTCCCACGCTGCCACGGCCCGCGCCCACTCGCCCGCCGTGGCCGCCTCGCGCGCCAGCGTATCGAGTTGCCGCACCACCCGCGCGGCGAAGGACGCGTCGCGCGTGGCGAGGCCGCGCAGGCGCTGGGCCTCGGGCGAGGTCCCCGTCAAGTCTTCCGGCGCGAGCAGGGCGCTGCTGTCGCGCTGGAGAGCCGCCGCGATGTTGTGCTCCAGCCACGGCCGCGCGAAGCGCTCCGCGGACACGTTGCGCCACGCGCCAAGCGCGCCGGCGCCGTCGCCCGCGCGGGCCAGGGCAATGCCGCGATAGTAGCGCCGGGTGACGGTCGCCTGGGCGGTCGACAACGGCCGGGTATCGTCGAGCAGGGTCAGCGCCTCGGCGCCCGCAGTTGGCTGAGCCAGCGCCTGCAGTCCCTGCCACAAGCGAGTCAGCGGCGCGTCGTCCGCCGGCGCGTCGCGCTGGCCGCGCAGCAGCGCCTGCACCGGGGCGAGCGTCGACTGGAGAGCGGGCGTGCTACTGGGCAGCGTCGCCAGGTCGGTCGTGGCGTCCTGTTCGAGCGCCGCCAGCGCCAGGACGGACGCGACGCCGGGCCACCGCGGGTCGCGCCCGAGCACGGTACGGTATTCCACCTGGGCGGCGGCGGGCTGCCCATCGCGGTGCAGCGCCAGCCCCAGGTGGTAGCGGTAGGGCAGATCCGCCGGGACCAGCGCCACGGCCTGCCGCAGGTCCGCCACCTGCTCGGCGGGGACGGTCCGCGTCAGGGCGCGCCGGAAATGGGCCTCGGCCAGGGCCGCCGCCACGCGCGGATCGCTGCGCGCCGGCGCCGTCCACGCGGCGATCGCGGCGTCGAACCGCCCCGAGCGGAAGGCGGTCAGCCCTTGCCGGCGCGGGTCCGGCGGCCCTCCGATGGTCCCTCCGGGAGGCGGGGCCTTGTGGCCGCCGCGCGCTTTGCCGCGCGACGAGCGTTTAGATTTTGACATCACGTCACCCGATCAGGTTCAGATCATAGCAGTCGATGGGGTGTCAGGGTCTCCTAGACTCCTACTACGGGCAAACATGGTGCGATTGAGTCAAGTTTTCGCGTCATGTCTCGTCGGTCGGAGGCGCAGCCTCGCTAGTAGTATGACACGGACGACACCACTTGCGCTATCGGTCATGAACGATGCCAGGGGCATACCCGCCACGTCAGCCACCCCTCGCCCTACGGGTTGCACGACAGCGCCGCCTGGCGGGAGCGCATCGCGCGCGGCGCGGTCGACGGACATCCAGGACATGATCGTCACACTGGTATCGTGAGTCTGGCCACGGTCCATCGCCGGCTGTTCGTTCAATCCTCTTCGTTCAGCAGCTCGCCGATGCCAATGCGGTCGAGCATCAGGCGGCGGCGCTCCCTGCCCGAGCCGCTCCGCGCGGTGTAGGAGAGCACGAAGCCGCTGTTGAGTTCGAGCACGGAAACGTAGCTGGCGGCGGCGCGGTCGCAGTGCGCGCCGGCGGCCCGCATAAAGGCGGCGTAGCCGTCGGGGCAGTGGGGAGGGCCGCCGTCGGGCGGCGCCACCGCCGCGTCGCCGTTGCGGGCGACCAGCGCGCGCACGTCGTCGAAGGGAAAGGTGAAACCTTGGGCGCGGAGACCGGCTTCCTCCTCGGCCGGACACGCCTTGCCGACATAGCCGTCATCCACCTCGGCGACGAAGATACTGCGATAGAGCTGTTGGTCGAAGTAGAGGCCGATCGCCTCCAGCGCCTCGCGATACGATAAAGGGGAGCGGCCCCGGGTCGCATTCGTCCTGCCAGCCATGCGTTGTTTCTCCCTGTTTATGCCTAGCATAGCCTGACACGTGGGCCGCGGAAATAGGATAATGAGGGGGCGGGCCCGTGATCCTCGCGCGTTGGCGCGTCCGATGCGTGCGGCATGGGCAGCGGCATGTTACCGTGACAGGGAGCGATGCCCGCGCGACGCGTCCCTTCGGACGGATGCGCGCGTCTCGTGACACATGGATGGACCATGATGGACCATGATGGACCATCAGAAAAGTTAGGAAAGGGTCGGAGATATCATCATGAAGAAAGCCAATATAACGACGACCGGCGCGTTGCTGTGGCAGGCCGCAGCCGCGGCGGCGCTCGGCGCGCTCGCCTACCGCGTGCCACCGATCTTTGGGGGCGGTGGGGCGAAGCACAAGCAGTGGAAAGAGGCGCCCGCGCAGACCATCGACGCGAACAAGACGTACAGCGCCACGCTCACCACGAGCGAAGGCGACATCGTCATCGACCTGCTGCAGGACGAGGCGCCGCGCACGGTCAACAATTTCGTCTTCCTGGCGCGCGAGGGTTACTACGATGGAGTGCCCTTCCACCGCATCATCAAGGGCTTCATGGCGCAGACGGGCGATCCGACCGGCACGGGCAGTGGCGGACCCGGCTACAAGTTCCCCGATGAGAAGGTGCGGCGGGGCTACACCAGGGGGACCGTGGCCATGGCCAACGCCGGCCCGAACACCAACGGCAGCCAGTTCTTTATCGTGGATGGCGCGAGCGTGAGCCTGCCGCCTGCCTATACCATCTTCGGCCAGGTGCGCTCCGGCCTCGACACGCTCGATAAGATCGCCAGGACACCGGTTGGCGGCGGCGGCGAGGGGTCCAGGCCACAACGCGACGTGCGCATCTCGTCGGTCACCATCGACGAGGCATAGGGTAGAGCACTGTTATGACACAAAAAGCAAAGGCGCGGGCGCGCGCGCGGCGGGACGCCGAGCGCGACGCGGAGAAGAGACAACGAGCGGAACAGGAGCGGAATCGGCGACTGGGAATCGAACCCACCGAGGTGACGGGCACGGCGGCGACCGCCCGCGCGGCGTCCGCCACGCCCGCGCGCGTCGTCAGGGGTGGCGCGACGGCGGCAGCCGGCGCGGGCGCCGGGACAGGGACGACGACCCGCATACGGCCGGCGGCTGCCGCCGGCAACGCACGGGGCGCGCGAACGGCAGCGGGCGCCGCGACGGGAGCGGGGGCACGCCGCCGCGCCATGCCGCAACCAAGACGCCGACGAGGACCGCTGGCCCGGATAGCCACGCCCCTTGGCTGGGCGATCACCGCAGGCGTCCTGGCCGTCCTGATCGTCGGCGGCTACCTGATCGCAAACGCGGGCGGGGGCAACCACACGGCCGCCGCGCCCACGGCGACGCCGCCGATCGCCACGGCGCCCGCGGCCGTCTCCCACGGCACGCCGACCGCCACGGTTCCTGCCCCGAAGGGAGGAGGAGCCGGTCCCCTGGCCGGCGCCGTGGTCGAGCAACAACCGCCTTCGTGCCACGGTTACAAGACTTACGGCGTGCCCAACGTGGCGGCGCTCGATGCCAAGAAGATCTATAGCGCCGTGTTCGACACCAACAAGGGGACGTTCACGGCGAAGCTATACGCGCAACAAGCGCCCATCGCGGTGCAGAGCCTTATCTTCCTGGCCCAGCGCCACTACTTCGACAACGTACCATTCCACCGCGTCATCCCCGGCTTCGTGATCCAGGGCGGCGACCCAACTGGAACCGGTGGCTGCGGTCCGGGCTATAAGTTCAGCGATGAGAATTTGGGCAAGCCGTATCCGCGCGGCACACTGGCTATGGCCAATGCCGGCCCCAACACCAACGGCAGCCAGTTCTTCGTGGTGCTCAAAGACAACCCGGGCTTGGGGCCGCTCTACACCCCCTTCGGCCAGGTCACCAGCGGCCTGAACGCGGTCGACGCTATCGCCAGCGTGCCATTGGGACCAGGTTCCGACGGACAGAACTCATCTCCGAAGGTCAAGGTGTATATGAAGAGCGTGCGCATCGTCGAGTCGTAGCGAGGAACCCTCACCCCCGACCTCTTTCCCATGCACGGGAGAGAGGAAGAGCACAAGCTGGCGGCCTGCGACCATGCGACTGCGGTCGCATGGTCGCATGGTCGCATGGTCGCATGGTCGCATGGTCGCATGGTCGCATGGTCGCATGGTCGCAGGCCGCGGTCGGGGGTGAAACATGTTGCTCCCCCTCTCCGCGCACGGGAGAGGGGCAGGGCCATTTTATTGTCGACCACGGGATGCGTAGGGGCGTATTGCATATGCCCTCGGCGCGCCCGCACGGACGTATGCAATATGCCCCTACCACGTTGGTGGCCCACGCCGGTTGAGAATGACATGACCCTGGGGTTGGGGGGTGAGGGCTTTACCGATGTGCCAACGTCTAACACGAGTAGAGGAATGATGAAGATCATACGAACCACGACGGCCATTACCTTTGCAACGACCGGCTCCGTCCTGGCAACCGGTCTCGCCGTCGCCGTCGCCGCGTCGGGCCATAGTGGGGGCACGGCTCCCCTACGCGGCGCGACCGTCGCTCAACAAGCGCCCGCGTGTCACGGCTACAAGACCTACGGCGTGCCCAGCGTGGCGCCGCTCGATCCGAAGAAAACCTACCAGGCCGTGGTCGCGACCAACAAGGGCACGTTCACCATCACTTTCTTTGCCCGGCAGGCGCCCGTCACGGTGCAAAGCTTTGTCTTCCTGGCGCAACATAAATACTTCGACGGCGTCGTCTTCCACCGCGTCATCCCCGGGTTCGTGATCCAGGGCGGCGATCCGAGCGGGACGGGCGAGTGCGGCCCCGGCTACAAGTTCAAGGACGAGAACCTGGGCAGGCCCTACCCGCGCGGCACACTGGCTATGGCCAATAGTGGACCCAACACCAACGGCAGCCAGTTCTTCGTGGTGCTCAAAGACAATCCGGGGCTGGGACCGCTCTATACCCCCTTCGGCCAGGTCACAAGTGGTCTGGGTGCGATCGATGCCATCGCCTCCGTCCCGCTGGGGCAATCGCCGAGCGGCGAGACCTCGGCGCCGCGAGTCAAGGTGTACATGCATCGTCGTCAAATAGTAACCCTCACCCCACTCCATGCGGGTTAGTCTCTCGGCTCCGCGGGGCCGACATCGGGACCGGCTCTCCCTGCCGCGGGAGAGGAGATGCGCGGGCATACTGGCCTTGGGGAGTAGGGGAGCGCGGGTACATCGGACCGGGAGCGCGGGTACATCGGACTGGGAGCGCGGGCGGCCCGCCCGCTGGGTCTGGCTGGCAGGATGTAGGAGCAACCCAACTGTGTGCGGCCGGGACGAAGCGGGCGGGCCGCCCGCGCTCCCAGTGACGACCCCATGTAAGTGGCCGGGACGAGGCGGGCGGGCTACCCGCGCTCCCAGTGATGCCCCTGTGTAAATGGGGGTGAAAGTCGAGGAGGAGGGGATGGACGAGGTGCGGGAGGCGACGTCAGATAGCCAGGCGCGCGGAGGGAACGCGGGCGTGATCGATGCACAGGACGACGCGGCGGACGTGATGGCGCGCGTCGACGAACTGCGACGCGTCATCGAGGGCCACGACTACCGCTACTACGTGCTGGACCAGCCCACCGTCGGCGACGGCGAGTACGACGCGCTGATGCGCGAACTGCGCGCCCTCGAAGAGGCGCACCCGGAACTGCAGTCGCCCGACTCGCCCACCGTACGCGTCAGCGGCGGCGTGGCCGAGCGATTTGCCGAGCGCTGCCATCCCATCCCCATGCTCTCATTGGCTAACGCCCGCGCGCCCGAGGAGCTTGACGAGTGGTTCAAGCGGCTGCGCCGTCACATCACCGACGAGTCGGAGACCATCGACTACGTCATGGAACTCAAGATCGACGGACTCGCCGTGGCCCTTACCTACGACGACGGCGTCTTCACCGTCGGCGCCACGCGCGGCAACGGCATCACCGGCGAGGACGTGACGCAGAACCTGCGCACCCTCCGCCAGTTGCCCACGCGCCTGCACGGCGACGCCATCCCCCGTCGCGTGGAGGTCCGCGGCGAGGTCTATATGTCCATCGAGAGCTTCGAGCGCCTCAACAACGAGCGCGCCGCGGCAGGACAACCGCTCTTCGCCAACCCGCGCAACGCCGCCGCGGGCGCGCTGCGCCAGCTCGACTCCGCCATCACGGCGGAGCGGCGGCTCTCCGTTTTTCTCTACCAGATCGGCTATATGGAGGGCGGTCCGGAGTTGCGCACGCACCATGAGGCGCTGGAGCAGATCGGCGCCTGGGGCTTCCCGGTCAACCCCCATATCGAGCGCACCGGCGACACGGCCGTGGTGCATGCCTACACAAGGCAGTGGCAAACGACGCGATCCACGCTGCCCTACGAGATCGACGGCGCCGTGGTCAAGGTCGATTCCCTGGCCCAGCAGCAGCGCCTGGGCGCCGTGGGCCGCGACCCGCGCTGGGCCATCGCCTATAAGTTCCCGCCCATCGAGGCCACCACACGCCTGCGCGAGATCGCGCTCAACGTGGGCCGGACTGGCGCCATCATCCCCAACGCGCGGCTCGACGCGGTCAACATCGGCGGCGTGACCGTGGAGCGGGCCACGCTGCACAACTTCGACTTCGTGCGCGAGCGCGACCTGCGCGTGGGCGATATGGTGGTGGTACACCGCGCCGGCGACGTGATCCCCTACGTCGTCAAGTCGATCCCGGAGGAGCGCCCCGCCGACGCCGTGCCCTACGAGCCGCCGACGACGTGCCCCTCCTGCGGCACGGGTCTGGTGCGGGAGGAGGACGAGGCCATCCTGCGCTGCCCCAACACCTGGGCCGGCTGCCCGGCGCAGCGCCTGGAGCTGGTGCGTCACTTCGTCTCGCGCGGTGCGATGGACATCCAGGGCGTGGGCGAGCGCCTGTGCGAGGCCTTGGTCAACGCCGGGTTGGTCGCGGACCCGGCGGATCTGTACACGCTGAGCGAGGAGCAGTTGCTGACGGTCGAGCGCATGGCCAAGAAGAGCGCGGCCAACGTGCTGGCCTCCATCGACGGCAGCCGCACGCGCCCGCTGCCCAACGTCATCTTCGCCCTGGGCATGGACCGTGTGGGCGGCGAGACCGGCGCCATCCTGGCCGAGCGTTACGGCTCGCTCGACGCCCTGCTGGCCGCCCCCGAAGAGGAGATCGCCGCCATCCCGCGCGTCGGCCCAGTGCGCGCGGCAGGCATCGCCGCGTGGCGGGCGCGGCCCGAGAACCTGGAGATGGTGCGCAAGCTCCACGACGGCGGGGTGCGGCCCGAGGCACCGCTGCCGGCCAAAGAGGGTTTGCCCCTCTCCGGCCAGACCTTCCTGATCACCGGCCGCCTGGAGGGTTACTCGCGGGTGCAAGCCGAGAACGCCCTGGAAGCGATGGGCGGGCGGATCGCCAGCAGCGTCTCCAAGACGCTGAGCCACCTCATCGTGGGCGAGGAGCCCGGCTCCAAATTGGCCAAGGCCCAGAAGCTAGGGGTACCCGTGCATGACGAGGCCTGGCTGGTGAAGACCTTGAGTGGCGCGTCGGACCAGGACTTACCGGACGAGTCAAGCGCCGACACCGCCGACACCGCCGACACCAGGCAAAGCATCGCCCAGGTGGCCGTGGCCGTAGAGGACGGGGACAACGATCCACGGCAGTTGCCGCTGCTACCGGAGTAGGAGCCCTTATCGCCAATCGGCTTGGCCCCGCAATGTATACCGTGATGCCGTGAGCGTACGTTGTGGGTAGGCGAGGATTTTGTCCGGAAAGGTTGATGTCTGAACAGGAAACGACTCGCAAGTACCCTTGCTTATAGTCCATGGGAGCGCCTCAGGGTTGTGGGATGGCCTGACCTTTCAAGGTCAGACGGTCGGCGCGCACAAGCACAATCCTGAGGCGCTCCCCCGGCTCCCCGGCCGACAATTCACAGACCCTGCCCCGAGCCCCATTCGGGGGCTTGTAACTGTCGGGATAGATGATATACTGATTGTAGTTCCTCCTCTTTGAGGGGGTTTTCAATCGGGCCTCACTGAGGCCCTTTTTTTATGGTTTAAGAGGCGCCCTCATGCCCCAAGCAATAGCCCTGGTGGACGCCGGATTCCTGAAGGCGGAAGGGGCGCGAACGCTGCACGTTAAGACGCAGCAAGTTGCCCCTGATGCCCAGGGTTGTGTCATCTATCTGAAGTCGTTGGCGGCAGGGGAGGGATCGACGCTCTTGCGCGCTTATTGGTATGATGGGGCCTTCGAGTCGGGCGATCCCCGCTTCCAGAGCCAACGCTCGTATCTGGACGCCATCTCAAGCTGCCCCGGCATCCAGATCAGGCTTGGTCATATCCGAGAGAACACCCCCACGTGGCAGCATGCGGTGAAAAAGGCTATCGCTAACTGCGGCGTCACATTGGCCGATTTTGAGAAACACTTCCAATTTCGGCCGGCTCTAGAACAAAAAGGCGTGGATACGCTCATCGTCCTTGATTTGGTGCGCCTGGCCCAACGGCGCGTTTACGATATCGCCTTCCTTATTGCGGGTGACCGCGACCTTGCTGAGGCTGTGCGCGTGGCACAGGATGAGGGGCGGCGTGTCATCCTGCTGCATCCCATTGGCGGTGGGGTAGCGACGGAACTTCGCCACCTAGCCGATGAGGTGCGGCCGCTGGATGAGCCCACCTTAAGAACAATGCTCAACATTAAGTAGCTGAGGCCTGACGGTGTTCCCATGCGTGAACCGCCCACCGATCTCCCCGACGAGACGCTGTGCGCCTGTCTGCGCGCCCGTTATGGGCTCATCGTCGACGAACTAGCCTTTCTTCCAATTGGGCATGACTCCTCGGCGTGGGTATACCACGCACGAACGGCAGGCGATGGCGAGTATTTCATCAAAGTCCGCACGCAAGTGACCAACGAGCCGGGCCTCCTGGTCCCGCGCTATCTCCGCGACCACGGGATCACGCGCGTGGTCGCGCCGCTCCCGACCACGATGGGGGCGCTGTGGACGACCGCGGGCGACTATGCGCTCATCCTGTATCCCTTCGTCAATGGGACGACCGGCATGGAGCGCGGGATGTCAGAGCGGCAATGGATCGACTACGGCGCGATCCTCGCACAGATTCATGCAAACACGCCAGCCGCTGATCTCGCGCGGATGATGCGGCGAGAGACATTTACGCCGGTGGGAGCGAGGGCGATCGACGACGTGGGCCAGCGCATCCGCGCAGAGTCCTACGACTATCCCGCGGCCCATGAACTCGCCCCGTTTTGGCGGTCGCGGCAAGGGGACATTCGCACGCTGCTACAGCGCGCGGACGACCTGGGGCGCCAATTGGCCCGCAAAGAGCCGTCGTTCGTCCTCTGCCACGCGGACATCCACACGGGCAATGTCATGCTGGACGCCGACGGGCAGGTGTGGATCGTCGATTGGGACGAGACGGTCCTGGCCCCAAGGGAGCGCGACCTGATGTTCGTGATCGGCGGCATTATCGGCGGGCTGGTGGGGCCGCGCCAGGAGGAGTTGTTCTTTCAGGGTTACGGCGACACCAGCGCCGACCCGCTCGCGCTGGCCTATTACCGCTACGCGCGGGCGGTGGAGGATATCGGGGCCTATGCCGAGCAGGTCTTCTTGCGGCCGGACCTCGGTCCAGGCGCCAGGCGCGCGGCGGTCGAGGGGTTTATGAGCCTCTTCACGCCCGGCAGTATCGTCTCGCTGGCGTTCGCGTCGGACGACCGGGCGACATGACCATCCGCCAGCGATGTCGGCACGTCCAGCGCCGCCACGCCACGGGGGTCAGGCAGTGGCCGATTGCAGCAATGATCGTGCGAGCAGATACAATAGAGGAGGGGAGAGCACACGCACGCAAAGGAGCTTATTGTCGTGAATCTCGTGGATTTTACACACCTCGATTTTGGCCGTGCCGGCGTGACCGTCGCCGCGCACGTGGCCCATCTGCATGGCCTGGTGGTCGCGGCCAGCGGCGGCAACGGCGGCGGCATCAACGCGGGCAACAATGTCCACGTCGACAATAGCGCGGCCCTGCCGTACCTGGCCGTGGCCTATGCGCTGTTCTTCGTCGTCATCTTCGCCTACACGATCAGCCTCTCGCGCCGGCAGTCGCGGGTGCAACAGGATGTCGCGCTGCTGCGCCGGGCTATCGAGGAAGAAACGCCGTAGCCATGCTCACAGGGCTCACAGAGACCGACATCGGACAGGTGGCCGCGCTGCTGGCCCTGGTCAGCGCGGCCTATAGCGCGGTTGCCGCCGGGCTGGGCGCGCGGCTGCGGCGGCCCGACCTGGCGCGCAGCGGGATGCGCGGCGTCGTGGCCACCGGCCTGCTGATCCTGCTGGCCGCGGGCTCGTTGCTGTGGGCGCTGTGGACGCACGACTTCGCCGTGACCTACGTGTTCCAGTACAGCAACCGCGAGTCGGCCCCGATCTACAACATCAGCTCGCTGTGGGCCGGTCAGGCCGGCTCGCTGATGCTGTGGTGCCTGATGCTCAACCTCTTCGCCGGGGTGGTGCTATGGCAGAACCGCGGCGGGCGCAACCGCGAGTTGGTCCCCTGGGTCATCGCCATCATGATGGCCTACCAGGTCTTCTTCCTGGGGCTGATCAACTTCGTGGTGGAGTCGCCGTGGGCGCGCTACAACGGCCCGCCGCGCGACGGGGTGGGCCTGATGCCGCTGCTGCAGAACCCGACCATGATGGTGCATCCGCCCGCGCTCTACACTGGCTACGTCTCGCTGTCCGTGCCCTTCGCCTTTGCCATGGCCGCGCTGATCACGGGCCGCGTGGGCGACGAGTGGGTTCGGGCCACGCGGCGCTGGACGCTCTTCTCGTGGTTCTTCCTGGGCTGCGGCCTGCTGCTGGGCGGCAACTGGGCCTATAACGAGCTTGGCTGGGGCGGCTACTGGGCCTGGGACCCTGTCGAGAACGTGGCGCTGCTGCCCTGGCTGACCGCGACGGCGTTCCTGCACTCGATCCTGATCCAGCAGCGGCGCGGCATGCTCAAAATCTGGAACATGTCGCTTGTGATCGTCTCCTTTGGCCTGACCCTGTTCGGGACATTCATGAACCGCAGCGGCATCGAGTCGAGCGTGCATGCCTTCGAGACGAAGGGGCTAGCGATCCCCTTCATCGTCCTGATCGGCGCAACGGTTGTCGCCTCGTTCGCGCTGGTCTACTGGCGGCTGCCGGGCTTGGGCGCCACCAATCGCCTGGACGGGCTGCTCGCGCGCGAGAGCGCCTTCTTGCTCAACAACCTGCTGCTGGTGGGCATCACCTTCGCCGTGTTCTGGGGCACCATTTTCCCGCTGATCTCGCAGGCCGTGCGCGGCGCGGCCGGGGTCATCTCGGTGGGCGCGCCCTTCTACAACCGCGTGGCGGGGCCACTCTTCCTGCTGCTGCTGCTGGCCATGGCGGCGGGGCCGCTGTTGCCGTGGCGACGCGCCTCGGGTGAAACTATGCGCCGCAACCTGCTGCGGCCCACGCTGGCCGCCGTGGCCGTCGGCGTCGTCTCCGCGATCCTGGTGGGCAACGTCGCGGCCGCGCTCTCGTTCGCCGCCTCGTCGCTGGTGCTCTTCACAGTGGGGCTCGAGTTCTACCGCGGGACGCGCGCCAAGCGCCGCGCCACCGGCCACTCGTGGGTCCGCTCGCTGGCCCACCTGATCGACGGCAACCACGGGCGCTTCGGCGGCTACCTGGTGCATGTCGGTATCGCCCTGGTGGCCGTCGGCGTGACCGGCTCGATGGTGCTCAAGTCCGATAGGCAAGACACCCTGCGCATGGGCCAGTCGTTGGCCGTTGGCCCGTATCAGGTCACGCCGCGCAGCGTCCAGTTCGGCGTCGTGCCCAACGTCGGACCCGAGTGGCAGGCCACCGTCGAGGTATCCAGAGACGGGCAGTTCGTTGCCACGATGCGGCCGCGCTACATGGTATTCCAGCAGAACGCCATTCAGGCGCAAGCAACGGGCAATCAGGCCATCCCCGAGGTTGCCCTGCGCAGCACGCCGCGGGAGGACTTCTACATGACGCTCACCGCGGCGCCCAGCGCCGACGGCGCGCGCGTCAATCTGCACGTCCTGGTCAACCCGTTGCTCTGGTGGGTCTGGATCGGAGGCTACGTGGTCATCCTGGGCGGCCTGGTGGCCTTCAGCCCCGACGCGCGCGAGCGGCGCAGCCTCGTCCCCGCCCCGGCCCCGGCGACAAGTCCGGCAGTCGTCAGTCGTTAGTCGGTAGTTGTTAGTTGGCGGCCCGCAAGGATAGGGGCGTAAGAGTGTATTGCATACGCCCAATTGCTGCCCGGCTGTTGGGCAAGGCCTCATGGGCGCGCCCCACGATTATGAGGTGCGTACCGTCGGCCTGAACCTGGAGGGTCATGGCAGGGGACAGTGACTGAAGCCGCGCGGAGGAACGCGGCGACTCGGACACCGCGAGACACTTCAGTGTCCGATTTCTGCCATGCGACTGTAGTCGCAGGCCGCGGCCACGCACACCAATCTTGGGAGGATCGAGGGTATGGGACAGACTGACGAGAGAGTGGGGTTGTCCCGTCGCGCGCGTCCCGTCGACGGCACGGCTCGCTCACGGGGAGCGCGACGCGGCGGCCCGATCTTCTGGCTGGCCGTGGTGGCCGTCGCCGCCCTTGTCGCCGCCCTGACGGTCGCGGCGTTGCGCCCGGTGCGGGACGATGTCACCGCGCGGCCGAACCTGCCGGCGCGAGACTTCACCCTGTCGCTCTATCGGGGAGGCTCGCTGCGCCTGACGGCGCTGCGCGGCCACACGGTGGTGGTCAACTTCTGGTGGGCGGGCTGCCCGCCCTGCCGCGACGAGGCCGGCATCCTGGAACGCGCCTACCGCGCGTGGAAAAATAAGGGCGTCGTCTTCGTCGGCGTGGACACGCAGGACGACCCGGCCGCGGCGCTGCGGTTCCTCAGGGACTACCACGTGACCTACCCGAACGGCCCCCAGCCCGGCGCGCTGGACATCGACTACGGCCTCACGGGGACGCCCGAGACGGTCTTCATCTCGCCCGACGGCGTCGAGCGCGTCCACTACAAGCAGCCGTTCCCGGACGACGCGACGCTCAATAGCGCCATCCAGGAGGCGCGGGCATGAGCGCGCGGCGCGGGACCGCTCGCTTCACCGCACTACTGGGGTCGCGCTCGGCGCGGGACCAACGTCTCCTCGCCATCGGCCTGGGTGTGGTCGCGCTGGCGGCCGTGCTCTGGCTGGCCGCGCTGCTGCGCGCGCCGGGCGACAGCGGCTCGCTCGACGCGCGCGCCAACGCCGTGGGCGAGACGGTGCGTTGCGCCGCCTGCCCGCAACCCATCTCGGTCAACGACGAGCAGAATAGCGTGGCGCAGGACGAGCGGACGCTCATCCGCCAACTGCTCCAGCAGGGGCTGACCGAGGAGCAGGTGCGGCAGGCGCTGGTGGCGCGCTACGGTCCGTCGATCCTGCTGGCGCCGCCCCAGCAAGGCTTCGACTGGTTGATCTGGCTGGTCCCGCCGGTCGCAATCGCCGCCTGCGCCGCCGCGGTTTTCCTCGCGGCGCGCCGCTGGGCCGGCGGCTCACGCGGTCCCGAGCCCTTTGGGGGCGCCGCGATGAGTCCGCCCGCGCCGGGCGATAGGGCCGGTGCGGCGGCCACGGCCACGCCGAGGGCGGCCAACCCGGACCTGCGCCGCTACGAAGAGCTGCTGGACCGCGAGCTCGCCGGGTGGGACTAGCGACGCCATGATCCTGCTATTCACGTTCCTGCTGCTTGCCCTGGTACTCGCCTTTATCGGCTATCCCCTCCTGGCCGCGTCCCAGACGGCCGCGCGTGATGAGGCCGATGCCGCGGTGTCGGCGGCCGCGACGGAGCAGCGCGAGCGGCTGCTGTCCGAGCGCCAAAGCGTCCTGGCCACGCTCAAAGACCTGCAGTTCGACCACGAGATCGGCAACCTCTCGGATCGCGAGTACGATGCGCTGCAAGGGCCGCACCGCCGCAAGGCCGTGACCATCCTGCGCGCGCTCGACCACGCCGACGACTCCGCGTCGGCCACGGTCGAGCAGGCAACGCCCGGGCGGGCGCCAGCCGGGGCGCTCGAGCAGTTAGCCCTCGACGACCGCCTGGAAGCGGAGATTGCGCGGGTACGCGCCCGGCTGTCCCATCCCAATGCCGGGAGCGCCGCCAACGGGCCATCGCTCGCATCCGCCGCCGACCCTCGCTGCCCCGACTGCGGCGCTTCACATACCGTGGGGGCGCACTACTGCACCAGGTGCGGACACCTCTTCGATGCAACCCCGAGCTGCCCGGACTGCGCCGCGCCGCATGGGCGCGACGACGAGTTCTGCGCCCGGTGCGGCCACCCCTTTAGAGCGCGTGACAATGAGTGACAATCTGACGGGGGGCCTGCGACCGTGGCCACGGGGCAGCGCCCGGATGCGACGGGGCCTGCGACTAAAGTTGCATGGCAAACCACGGATGCGACGGGGCCTGCGACTGAAGTCGCATGGCAAACCACGGACACTAAAGTGTCTGAGGCAGCCAGCAGGTACGCTACGTTGTCTCAGCCTGGTACACGTTGGCGCAAAAAATCTGGCGGTCGGGCACGGCCTGCGACTGAAGTCGCATGGCAGGGAGCGGACACTGACGTGTCTCACCGGATTGCCAAGGGACGTGAGCCAAGGCGTACTAGTTGTACTAGCACATGCTGGCCGACATGCCTTGGCGGTATACGCGGGTCGTCGAGACACGTCAGTATCCGTCGTTTGCCATGCGACTTCAGTCGCAGGCCGTCGCCGCATGCAAACCCATGTAAGCCAACGTGTACCGGTGCTCCTCCTGACCACGATGGTTGCCGTCGCGGCCGTCTCCCCTCTCCCACGATCGGGAGACGTACTACTCCCCTCTCCCGCGGCCGGGAGAGGGGTTGGGGGTGAGGGCTACTCCCCTCTCTCGCGGCCGGGAGAGGGGTTGGGGGTGAGGGTTGCTCCCCTGCGCGGGACCGTCGTCAATGGGACGACGGGGCGGCCGGTCGCGGGCCTGCCCGTCACCGTGCAGGCGTTGGTGGGGCAGAGCGAGCAGCCCCGGATCGTGGCGCGAGGGACGACGGACGGGAGCGGTCGCTTCTCCCTATTGGTCACGCCGGTCTCCGACGCCATCGGCTACGGTCTCACCGCCGTGTACAAAGGCGTGCCGTATGCCGCGCCGGCGCGGCCCGGCCAGAACGCTCCGCTGCACCTCACCGTCTATGACACCAGCACGCGGGACACCAACCTGCTCGCGCCGCGGGTCACGGTTGGCATGCGGCGCACGGGGGATGCGCTCAACGTGATCGAGGAATGGACGATCGTCAATGTCGGACGTACCACCGTCATCGGGTCGGACGCACGGACCGGCCGCGGCGCCGCGGCGATCCCGCTGCCGCGAGGCGCGTCCGACGTACAGATACGGAACGTCGAGGTGGGCGCCGGGGCGCGCCTACAAAACGGCGGCGTGACGCTCGACGACGTCATCCGCCCCGCGACCGGGAACAACTCGCAGAGCTACCACCAGCTGACCTTCAGCTACAGTCTGCCCGGCCCGGCGCGGGGCGCGCGGGGTGTGCGCGGCGCACCCAGCCACCCCACGCCCACGCTGCCCATCGGTTCGCGCTATGCCATCGGCAACCTGTACGTCTTTGCCATCGGGGCACGGCTGGTCGCGCCGGGTTTCGCGCCCACCACGCTCGACCTTGGCGCGCAGCGGGTCACGGCGTACGTCCGGTCGAACCTTGACGGCAACAGCACCAGTTGGGTCGGGGTCGACGGGCCGCCGGCCATCCCCGCGTCCGCGCCGTCCGCGCCGTCCGCGCCGTCCGCGCCGGCGACAGTCCCTATCGCGGTGCTGCCGTCCTCGTTCCCAGTCGTCGGCGCGGCCGTGATGGCCGTGCTCGGATTCGGCCTGCTGCTCGTGTTGGGCCTGTTAGCGCGCGCGCGCGGTCTCCCCGCCCTGACCGCCGGTGGGTCGGGGGCCGGGGCCGGAACGGGTGACAGCCGTGCCCTGCAACGCGAGTACGCCCGCCTGCTGGTCGCCATCGCCGAGCTCGACCTGCAACGCGAGCGCGGGCGCGTCGCGCCGGCCGCCTACGAGCGGCGGCGGTCCAGGGAGAAGAGCCGTCTGCTCGTGCTGTCGCGGCGGTTGGAGGAATGAGCGCCCCGCGGCCGGCGGCGCACCGCGCCGTTCCCGCCACCGTGTCACGCGCGGTACCCGCGCCCGTCTCCATGCCCGCGCCCGAGGCCGTCTCCGCGCCCGACCCGACGCCCATCATGGACAGGGCCGTGCATGCGACGAGCAAGCGTTGGCGTCCGTCCTTCCTGGGAGCGCGGGCGTCCCGCCCGTCCCCGCGGGCGCCCGCCACCAACGAGCGCGGGCCGGCGGCCGCCTCGGAGGCGCGAGAGTCCTGCCCGTCCCCGGACGGGTCCGCCGGTGTGCGCCCGCCCGAAGATACGCGGACGGTGCTCGCCGTCCCATCCGTCGAGGCCTGGGACATATACAAGGGCTTCGGACACCGCGCCGTCTTGCGCGGGGTCGACCTCTACGTCCTGCCAGGCCGCACCCTGGCCATTGTCGGCCCCAACGGGACCGGCAAGACTACCTTGCTGCGCATCCTGGCCACCCTGGCGCGCCCGACCTCGGGGATCGTGCGCCTGTGCGGCAGCGACGCCGTGCGGGACCCCATGGCGGCGCGGCGGCGGCTGGGCGTCGTGTTCGGCGCGACCTTCCTCTACGACGAGCTGACTGGGCGCGAGAACCTGCGGCACTACGCGCGCCTCTACGGCGTGTCCGACGCCGGGGGGCGCATCGCGGAGCTGGCCGCGCTGGTGGGGCTGCCGGGGAGCCGCCTGGACGAGCGCGTCGGCGCCTACTCGCGCGGCATGGCCCAGCGCCTCTCCATCGCCCGCGCGCTGCTGCACCGGCCCGACGTGCTGCTGCTCGACGAGCCGGACGCCGGGCTCGACCCCGCGGCCACGCACGATCTACCGCGCCTGCTGCGCGGCGATACGGCCACGGTCGGAGCGGCCGGCCGCGCCATCATCCTGGTCACGCACGACCTCGACCTCGCCGTCGCCCTGGCCGACGACGTGGCTATCCTGGCCGGCGGCCGCTTCGCCTACACCGCGCCCACCGCCGCCATCACCCCGGCCGACCTCCGCCGGGCCTACGACGAGGCGACATAGCAAAGCGGGGCCTGCCTTTGCCCGCGAGTTGATGGATGTTCAGCAACGGATGCTGCTTGTTGGAGTCGAGGAGGCCAAGCGCATGGCGCACGCGCCGCCGATCCGCCGATCCGCCGATCCGCCGATCCGCCGATCCGCCGATCCGCCGATCCGCCGATCCGCCGACGATAGCCGTTCCAGGCTCTCCATAAACTCGCTAGAAAATGAGGAGCGTCAGGTAGTCAGGCATCGGTGTAGGGGGCGAGCAGATCCGACAAGGACGCCAGGCTATCCTTGACCTCGCGCCATTGCCCGGGCCTCAGCTACATGAACACGTCGAAGTCAACCGAGCCGAACGTGTAAGAATCGGTCGCGCGGCCAGCTTCGAGCTTTCCGATCACACGCGTCACATCCTCCCGTGTGATCAACGGCAACTCGTCGCTGACGAACTCGTCGTGCAGTTCGTCCGGGTCATGAGGCATGATGCTTAACCCTCCCAGACGCACGGATCATCCTCGGCGAAGAGAGCGTCTAGCGCCTGTACCTCCGCCTGGTACACCGGATCGCTCGCGGCTTGACGCCACAGACGCGCCTCTTCCGCGTCGCGCAGCCGCTGCGCGTGAGAGATGATGGCATCCTCGACAAAGGAATCCTGGCCCAGCGCGGGACGCACGGTCAGCATGGCCACGGCGGCGGCCGCGATCAGGACGCCGGCCCAGATGAAGGTGTGCCGATAGGTGAAGGGCAGCGCGCTGGTCACCAGCAACCCCGCGCAGAACGATCCGGCCGGTTGCACCACCGACCAGACGAACGACCCCAGCCCGATGAACTCGCCCATGCGCGCCGCCGGGCTGAGGTCGGAGAGCAGGGGGATCGCCAGCGCGGTGGGGCAGGCGTTGCCCAGGCCCACCAGCACCATCAGCGGGATGACCGGGCCCAGCGACGGGGCCTGCGAGGCCAGCAGCGTCCCGACCGCGAAGGTCGCCATGCCGCCGGCCAGCACGGGCTCTTTGCCGATGCGGTCAGCCAGCAGACCGGCGGGCACCGCGCCGAGGGCGGTACACAACACCAGGATGATCAGCAGGAAGAACGCCGTGCCGCTGGACACGCCGAGCGCCTTGACGGCGAACAGGGTGACGAAGGGCGTCGCGCCGCCCGCACCCAGATAGAAGATGCTCAGCGCGCCGACGTAGCGAGCCAGCGCGCGGTGCGCCCGCAACTCGCGCAGATAGCGCAGGGGATTGCGCGCCACCCTGGGCGCCGCGGCCATGGGGGGCGGTTCGCGCACGGCGACGAAGGTGATGCCGAAGCAGACCACCAGCCCCACGGCGGTGAGCCCAAAGACGGTACGCTCGTGCGCCGCCCACAGAAATCCGGCGGCGAGGTTGAAGAGGATCGCGCCGAGCATGCCCGCCACCGCCAGGGCCGCTCCCACGCGACCGCGCTGGGCCGGCGGCGTGATGTCCGCCATCATGGCCAGGTAGGGGTCGAAGGCGATGAACAGGAAGAACGCGGCCACGGGCACGATCAGGATCATCACGACGAACGGCGGGTGCAGGCCGAGCGCCAGCAGGGAGGCCGCGGCGAGCGGGACGCCGACCAGGAAAAACGGGCGGCGACGGCCGAGCGGCGTGCGCACGCGGTCGCTGAGGCGGCCGATGACGGGCTGGATGAAGCCGCCCACGAACGAGCGCTCGTTGGCCAGTAGGCCGATCAGCGCGGGGCGCAGGTGATAGCTGTCCAGGTACTGCGGCATGGCGAAGTTGAAGAAGGCGAACACCAGGTTCGCCCCCAGGCTGGCCACGCTAAAGAGCAGCACGGTGGGGAGAGGCAGGCGGCTCACAGCCGCGCCAGCTCTCGCTCGACCCGCCCGGCGTCGTCATGCGCGCCCAATCGCCGGAAAATCTCCAGCGCCGTCGCCAGCTGCCGGCGCGCCGCCCCGTCCCTTCCTCGCGCGCGGTGCATTAGGCCGTAGATCTGGCGCAGGCGCGCCTCGGCGTAGGGATAGGGCAGCCGGCGCGCCAGGCGCAGCCCGCACCGTAGGGCGCCTACGGCCTCCTCCCATCGTCCTCGACGCGACGCCACCAGGGCTCGCGCCCACAGGGCATCGACCAGCGCGATGAGGTGCCCCTGCGCCGCGGCCCGATTCACACTATCCTCCGCCGTCTTCGCGGCAGTGTCCGGGTCGCCCGCATCGAGTTGCGCCCAAGCCACGCGCGGCAGCATGATGGTCACGTCCAATTCTTGCAGGCCGGGCGGGTCGAGCCGGTCGAGCGCCTCCCTGGGGCGTCCCTCGCGCAGGTCGTGCTCGGCCAGCCACATCTCCGCCCAGCGCAGCGCCCCGATGTCCCCGCTGGCCGTCGCGAACTGCACGCCGCGCTCTAGGACGCGCACCCCCTCCTCCGTGTGGCCCTCCAGCAGCCGCACGATGCCGCGCGTGAGCAGCAGATAGGGGATGCCCCACGAGCCGAGCAGGCCGGGCTCAAGGCTCTCCGTCCAGGCCACGGTCTCGCGCGCCCGCTCCCACCTACCCTCGAACAGGCCGATAAAGGCGCGTCGCAAGATGAGCAGCACGGTCTGAGCGGTGTGGCCGAGACGCTCGGAGACCCTGATGGCCTCCTCGGCGGCGGGCCAGGCCAGGTCGAACCGGCCCTGCCACATGTGGACGGTGGCCACGTTGGTCAGGATACTGGCCAGGGCCTCGAACTCGCCGGTGGCCTCGGCCAGCGACCTGGCCTCCAGGAACGCTGTGAGCGCCTCGTCGAGCTGGCCCAGCATCATCAGCGACGCGCCCCTGGAACCCTCGGCGTGCCCCTTCATGGCATCGTCGGGGATCTGCCGCGCGATGTCCGCGGCCCGCGTTGCCGCCATCAGGCTCAACTCGTAGCGGCCGGTCACGGAGAGCAAGAACGACAGCCGGGAGTACAGGAAGCTCAGGCCGGGGCGCGGTCCGCCCGCCTCGACCGCGGCCAGCAGCGCACCGACTCTCGCCATGCCCTCGTCGGATGTCCCGCGTTCCGCGTGAGTGTGGCCGATCCAGGCGATGGCGCGGATCAGGCTATCGAGATCGTCCGTCTCGCGGTAGGTTTCGGCCGCCTCGTCGAACACGACCAACGCTGCCTCGAACTGTCCCGCCAGCCGCAGCATGTTGGCCCTCTTCTCGCGCGCGGCGGCCGCCTCCCGTGCGTGATCCTTCATGCCGTCCAGGCGCTCGGACAGCGCGCGGTAATAGCCCTCGGCGGCCATATAGGCGGCCTGCAACTCGGCGCTGAGGCCCGCCCGCTCCAGGTAGAGCACGGCCTTGTCGTCGGCGTCGCTGCGACTATAGTAGTAGGCCAGATCTTCGACCGCCGCCGCCGCGTCCCCCTCCAGCGCCGCGGCCACGCGCCGGTGCAGCGTTGCGCGCCAGCCCGCGCCCAGCCCGGCCTCCACCGTCTCGCGGACCACGTCGTGGGCGAAGCGGTGGACACCGCCTTCATCCGCCTCCAGCAGGCGCGCCCGCTCGGCCTCCTCCAGCGCGTCCAGCACCTCATCCTCGGGCCGCTCCGTGGCCGCGACCAGCAGCCTCAGCGGCGACCGCCGGCCCACCACGGCCGCCGCGCGGAGCACCGTGCGCGCCGCGTCCGACAGGGCAGCCACGCGCCCGCGCAGCGACTGCGCCACGTCCCACGGCACGGACTCATCGTCGATGTTAGTGCCAGCGCCCTGCTGCAGTGACTGTGCCAGCGCCTGGGCAAAGCTCAGCACGCTAAAAGGAACGCCCCCCGAGCGCCGCACGGCCCGCTCCCACGTCGTCCCGTCCGGCCTCGCCGTGTCTCCCACCACCGCATCGAGCAGTTGGTCGGCCTCCGACGAAGAGAGGGGCGCCAGCGCGTGTTGGGCGGCCAGCCCGGCCGCCGCCAGATCGGCCAGCGCGACCTCGAGCGGGCCGCCGGGCCGCAGCTCGGTATCGCGGTACGCGCCGACCACGCGCAGGGGCGCTCCGTGCTCCGCGCGTAGCGCCCACAGCAGCAGCTCGAGCGCGTCGGACCCGGCCCACTGCAGGTCGTCGAGCACCAGCAGCGTCCCGGCCGCGCCCGCGACATTGTCCAGCGCGGTCGCCACCGCGTCGAACATCAGGCGGCGCTCCTCGGCGGGCGGCACGGGCAGGGATGGCAGCGGCTTGATCGGACCGCCCGCCAACTCAGGCAGCAGGCGCACCAACCAGGCGCAGTCCTTGAGCGCCATCCGCGCCTGTTGCGGCGGCAGACCCTTGAGGTAGCGCTTGAGCGCGTCCGACAGCGGCACATAGGGCATCTCGTCGCTGCCTCGCTGGCAGCCGCCGCGCAGCCCCCGCCACCCGTACCCGACGGCGCGTCGCGCCGCCTCATCCAGCAGGCGCGACTTGCCGATGCCCGGCTCCCCGGCCAGCACCAGCACCGGCGGCGTCCCGGCGTCCGTGAGGCGCCGCTCCAGCAACTCCAACTCGCGCCCACGGCCAACCAGAGGATAGGATAGCGGCCTACCATCGGAAGGTATGGCTGTTTGTGTTCGCGGACGTGCCGCCGCTTCCAACTCGGCCGTCTCCTGAGGCGATAAGCCAAGGCCCCTGGCCAGTTGCTTGATCGTATCCTTCTGCGACTTGCGCCCGACGCCGCGCTCCATGTCGCCGACGGTGCGCTGGGCGACGCCTGCGCGCTCGGCCAGTTCCTCCTGTGACAAACCGGCAGCCAACCGGAATCGCTTCAGCACCTTGTCCAACGATGGCGGCCCACCTGCTGTCATATACCTCACCTCCTTTCACAACCGTGACGACGACGGACCCTTCCTCGTAGTCCAACGCACGCATTAGCAGCCATGGTAACACAAACAAAGGGGCGTGTCCACTGGCATCAGCGCACGCCCTTGTTCGATCGCATCGGCACGCCTCGCATTGACGCATGCCTGCCTGCCCCCGTATAGTGCGAACAGGTATCCGGCAGCGTAGGGAGGGGATCATGGCGCTGGTGGTCTATTCGCGACTCGGGACAGTGCTCCAGCAGCGGGGCATGCCGCTGCAGGATTTGCGCTCGCGCCTGGCCCCACTTCTCGACTCCCCGATCGACCCCGGATCGCTCGTCGCGCTGGCCCGCGATGAGCGCATGCAGCGTCCCGATATCGAACTGCTGGCGGCCATCGCACGCACCCTGGAGTCGCCCGTGGATGAACTCCTTGACGTGCGCGATGCGCCGAATGGCGTGGACGAGAGCCGCGCGTCGCTGGAGAACCCGATCGTCCTCGACGCGGCGCGCGATCAACGCCGGCGCCACCTTATCGAGCGTCGTGAGCGGGAGGATGGGTCGATGACCGCCGCGGAGCAGGACGAGTTAGAGGCCCTGACCGCGGCCACGGCCAGCGCCCTGATCGATCGCGACATCGCAGCCCTCGCCGCGTCTCTGGGGATATCGGAGGAGGTGGCGCGGGCGCATGTCGAGGCGGCGGCGGGCGAGGCGGAAGCGTATTGGGCGGCGCTCGTGGCGAATCCCGACGGCATGAAGGCCGCTATCGCCGCGGCGAAGGGCCAAGGGCGGCGGGTCGAACGGGCAGGCTAGCGCGTGCCCGCGCCCTATCCACGCGCGCTACGCCCGCGTATCGCCGCTCTCAACCGGCTCCCGGTCCATCATCCGCGCGACCCCCTGGTCCGTGACATCGTGGAGCAGCGATTTTCATGGACCTGTATCCGCCCCTCGTTCTGCGCCTGGCCTACAACCTCTGACGCTTGCTGCTGGGACACAGCCACGAATCGCACCTGACCCTTGCGGCGTGCCGATGTATCTCGCTGCGGCTGGCCTTGTGGCATGGATCGAGGCTGAGCCCCTCGCTGCATGGCGCAACAGGCGAAATTGCCGCTAATTTTGCCGATTCGGCGCAACTATCTGCATGGACACCCAGGTTGGTGTCATGGTAGAATCGCCCCAGTTAGCAATAAGTAGTTGATCGCGGAGAATGCAGCCTGGTGGGTGAACACGCGTCCACCTCGAGCATGCCTCTCCCATTAGCCCGACGTGTCCAGGTCAACTAGCGACACAGGAAGGTGCAAATAGTATGACAGATCGGTATCGGGTCAATCGTTCCATGGGAGGGGGATATACATTACGCGAGACCGACCTCGTTGAGGATGTGGCGGTCGGCGCGGCAGGCGTCGCTGGGTCCATCATCGGCGCATCGATTAACGGAATTGGAGCCCTCGCCAGACACAGCAAAGACCGCAAAATGGTCGAGGCGCTCGATGCGATGATGGAGGTCGCACAGAGAGAAGATATTGATCATCTGCTAAAGATCGCGACAACGTTCTCGCAGAAATACAAACAGGAACCATACGGGCCTGCCTTCCTCAGCATTGCCCTCGCTGGGAAGGGGCAATATAACGACGCGCTCGCCGCAGTGGACAAGGCGGGGCAACTCGGTCTCGACTCCTTAGAGAGCACCATTTTCCGTATCAATATCTATAAGCGGAAGGGTGACACGGCGAAGCTGCTCCAAGAATATACGATCCTTACCCAGGATAGCGAGAGGCGCCAGGATGGGTATTTTGGACGGGCGCAAATGCTGATGGAGATCGGCGACTTCGATCAAGCGCTTGCCGACGCGCACCAGGTAATCTCTCTGTCGCCGGATGTGTTCGGCTATTGCCTGCGCGGCGATATCTATCGCGCTCAGGGCCAGCAAGAGAAGGCTGTCGAGGACTACACGCGCGCGATACGCTTGGACCAGAACGAAGCGTTTCTCTTCGAGAGGCGCGCAAAAGTGTACGAACTGCTCGGCAAGACCGACGAGGCGCGCGCCGATCGCGAAACGGCCCAACGGTTGGGCGCCATCGATCAAGAACTCAGCGAGGCGCGAGGATTGCTGGACTACCTGCGTAAAGGCGGCGCTCGCTTCAAGATTTCCCGCAACGGGCATGAGCTTGAGATAAGTGGGACCAGACTGAAGCCCGAGACGCTGGATAAAATCGAGCGTCTCAAGCCGAAGTTGCTCCAGATCTTGGCAGAAGCGTAGTCGCACTGCCCCCTCTGCCCCAGGACATCGCGTCTACCCGTCTACCCCTACTTACTACGACGATGAGAGCCGTATCCCATTCGGGATCGGGTGCTGGCTCACCATAGGCGGCGAGCAATCTCTGGCGGCATGGGATCTCATCGCGTTTGCCGCGCTCCTACTCGGCCTGAAGGCACAGCGTAAGCGTATCAGCGTCTACGGCCACGACGATAGCCCCTGGACTCTGCGCTATCTGTGGTCGTAGACCTTTCCCTGCTTGTGTCTCTCTGTGGCGTCCTCAGCATCGTCGCGGTCATGGCCGGAAGAGGCACGCCGCCGGAGGTCCTCAGAAGTAATATCATCTTGACGCTGGTTTGTAGCGTCGTCACGATCGCCGGCTGGGTTATCGGCGCTGGCGAATATAAGCGCCTGATGGCACGGATGCAGAAGCCATCAATGTTAATCCGCTATGACATCGAGAAGGATTGCAGGTTCATGCCGGGAGGTAAGCTGCGACAGCTATAGCTGTAACGCGGCCAGTTCACGGGTAGCATGAGATCACCACTAAATGTACCGATGATCGTCGGTAGGAAGTCCACAACTAGGAGAGAATAAAGGAAATGAAAGACTTACCAGCCTCTAAGACTGCGCTACGCTTGGCGATGGTGTCTGCAGTTGTACTCTCCTCTCTTATCCTAGCACCTATAGCACGCGCAGTAACAAATCCCGTTTCTGGCGCTGTCTCGAAGCCTTCTGACTTTACCATTGTCCCTCCATGGGCAAGTGGTCTTCCTCATACGATTCCACATGCTTATGGAACGTACGAGCATCAAGGAACGAATAATCCGGGTTTCTCCAATGACTACTATGCCCTCGATTTTGATCTAGGTTTAGGCGAGGGTGTATACCCAGTCGCCCCTGGGGTAGTCATTTTTGCGGGCACGGCTACCAATGGGTGGAAGACTTATGGGAACATAGTTTCACTATCTTTGCACTTTTCGATTATGGTCAAGTAAAACGGCCTCTACGCTCTATATGTTGTGGTTTCGGCGCTTGATGAACCACAACATGTGGTAGGCAAACAAAAAATGCAAAGATAGAGATAGTTTACATAGATCACGGAAACCATTACCAATCGCTCTACGCTCACCTCAATAGCTTGAACGTCTCAGTCGGTCAAAGTGTAGATACCTCGACCCGTTTAGGCGGTGCTGGGGCTAGTGGGGGATGGTCAGCAGTTCACCTGCACTTTGCACTCTATAAAGATGCTCACTTCCAAAATAGTAGTAGTGGTGTTGGCCCTTATGGTGGACAAGCAGTTGTTCCAGAACCGTTTGCCAGTTGCATCAAGAATGATTCGCAAAGTTGCGAAAATCTTGTCAATCAAGACAAACTAGCTAAAAGCGGGATCTCACAACAGCAGCCGGCCCAGCCCTACAACCTCACGGCCTCGGCTACCGGTCAGACCAGCATCCACCTGACCTGGCAGGAAATGGACAGCGTGGATAGCTTCAAGGTTTATCGTGACAACGCTCCGCAGTCGCCTCTTGGCACCGTGGGTGGCAGTACACGTCAGTTCGATGACTCCAATGCCCTCAGTTGCGGCACCCCTTACTGGTATCACGTTGTGGCGACGAAAAACGGCGTCGATTCCAGTCAGGGTACCGTACCCGCACGAACAGCCGATTGCCCGACATCCAATCCAACCAATACGCCGCAGCCTAGCGGCGGCAACGCCAACTTCACGCTCACGAGTCCCAGCTACAACGTGCAGACTAACCAGCAGGTCAACGTCACCGTCCATCTGCATGTGAATAGCGGCCAGTTCCACGAGTCGAGCGGCGATCATCTGTATGGCCTCGACAGCAATCTATACGGCGCTTACCTAATCCAACCCATCAAGGGAACGGTGAGCGCGGGGCAAGACTTCGATTTCCAGTTCAAAGAAACGGCGCCAGGCAGCCCTGGGACATACACGACGCATTGGCAGATGAAGGTTGGTGGCAACCTCATTGGCAGTCCCGCAACGGTGACCCTCAACGCCAGTTCACCGCCGCCACCACCTCCTCCCTCGGGCAATATGCACGTCGAGTACTTTAGAGACACGGGTCTTGGGGACCGTTGTTACGAAGGCTACGAGAACAGCACGTACGTCTCCAAGGACTGGGGCGACGGGGCGCCAAACAGCAACTGCCCCGTTGATCATTTCGGCGCTCGTTTCACAGAGACGCTGTCCTTCCCCGGTGGTCAGTACCGCTTCCATTGCCAGCATGATGACGCGTGCCGGATATACATCGACGGTGACAAGAAACTCGATGAGCCATCGTCCGGTGGCCACGATTGGTCTGGTAACGTGTCATCGGGCAACCACGAAATCAGAATCGAGTTCTATGACAACACCGGCGGCGCCCATATCGACGCCTGGTGGCAAGGACCAGGGTACTTGCCTTCGGATCAAGATTGTAGTGCCGCTCCTACCCAGTGGTGTAGCTGGTACTGGCTGAACCGCACGCTGTCTGGTACCCCAGCAGTGATCCAGCTTGAGGGGGATGCGATTAACCACGCTTGGAATGGAAGCAGCCCTTTCCCCGCGTTCCCCAGCACAAACTTCAGTGCCCGCTTCACGCGCCAGGCCGCCTTTGACTGCGGCACGTATCGCTTCCATGTCTTCGCCGACGATGGCGTCCGGCTGTACATTGATGATGTACTCCAGCCACAGTTCGATCAATGGCACGACCCCTCCGGCGCCCACTACTACGGAGACATCACGTTGACCGGCGGAACGCACAATCTGCGGGTCGAGTACTATCAGGCAGCAGGCTGGGATGGACTACAAGTAGATTGGGCCAAGACATCAGACGTAGGCCCGTCCTGTGCGACAGCGACGCCGACCGCAACGCCGCCCGTGGTGTCAGTAGAAGACGCGTCTACGAGTGACACCAACCATACTCCGACCACAACCTTCAACACAGGCGACACCATCATCTTTGGCATTGACGCAACCAACCATAGCGCCACGACCCAGCCCTCGACGTGGTCCTGGCAGACGTTCGACGGTTCAGGCGCCAAGATTGGAGCCCTCTCGCTCGATGGCTGGCAATACAATATGCCCTCAGGCTCAGGAGGTGCTGGATGGCAAGCGACGATCCCGGCCGACCTACCCAGCGGAACCTATACCTTCATCGGCAGGGTGACAATCGGGAACACATCGGACGCCAAGCAAGTAGGTTTTACGGTTCACAACACCAGGCCAGCATCACCAACACTCCTATCTCCGGGCACGGGTGCGATCGTCAACCAAAGCGATCCCCTCACATTATCCTGGTCCAGTAGTAACGGGCAGATGTTCGCGGTTGAGGTGGCAACAGATCCCAGCTTCTCCACAATGGTTGGTAAAAGCTACTGGGCAAGTTCAGCCACCTCGTTCACTCTTAGCGCCCCACCATCATATATGGAGGCAGGAACCTACTACTGGCACGTGAAGACCAGAGTCGGTTCGATTGAGAGCACGTGGAGCGACACATGGTCGTTCACGGTCCAGGGGACAACCTTAATCAGCGCGTGGCCACAGCGCGCGACCGAGTTGCCGGGAAGTACGTTCCATCCCACGATCGTTGTGCAGGCATATGGACGCAGTCTGGACTGTTCCCAGGACTTCCTGCACAACCAGGATGGCAACCTGTTTGGTACCGAACCGAATCAGAAGTGCGTCAGCCTCGGCAACAATCAGTATCAGTTCTACTTCAACACTCCGATGGTTGCGCCTGTTACCCCTGGGACATATAGCTCGTACTGGCAGGTCTCGCACGATCCTGATATCACCGGCCTCTCGTTCGTCGTCCCCTCTGGGACGACTACCACCACGACACCGTTCGCTTCAGCAACGACAACAACAACCCTTAGCGCAGCAGCCACAGTGACTGCGCAACCAACTACAGCGACGGTACAGCCATCTAGCACGGCAACGGCGGCGACCACGGCGAGTGCGACCACGACATCAATGAGCACGTCCACCACAACAGCGACAAGTGCCTCCATCGCGACGGCGACCAACACGCCAACGCATACGGCGACAGCGACCAATACACCGACCAATACGCCGACGAGTACACCCACGGCCACTGGTAGCGCAACGGCCACTCCTACAGCCACCGCGACGCCGACCAACACCCCGACCAACACGCCGACCAAGGCCTCTACCAACACGTCGACCAACACCCCGACGAGTACGCCCACCAATACGCCAACGCGCATGCCGACGGATACGTCCGGCAGCAGGCCGATGAGCACGCCGACCGCTACGTCGGTGACGGTGGTGCAACCGCCTGCGTCATCAACCACGGCGTCTGGGGCCGTGGCGTCGACACCCACTAACGGCGCCTCGACGCCGCCCGCGCCGAACGCGACGACCGGCCCCTCGACCGTCGGGCCGGCGCCTCGGCCGCTGCGCGGTTGCGTTGTCGCGGCTCTGAATCTCGTCGCGCCAGCGTCACACGGAGTGCGCAACCCGCGGCCGGCGGTGACGGTGAGCGACGTGCGCAACGCGCGCGGGGAAGGTTCGCGGGCGACCTCACGGACGGCTGTGCTCTACGCCGACGGTCAGGGAGTGTCCTTCTCCTCGGGCCGCTCCTACCAGGCGCTGGTCTGCGCCCGATACACGCTGGTGGACCTCAAGGGCGTGGTGCTCTCCGGGCGGACGCATCCGCGCGGCCACCGGAGCGCCAATCTGCGCGGCGACAAGTTCGAGCTCACGGTGACGCAGGACCCGCGGCGCCGCCGCCAGCCGGCCACCTTCTCGGTGCGCCTGCGCATCCCGCGCGTCCACTACGACCGCACCAGCAGGGGCCTGCGCGGGCGGCTCGACGTCAGACGTTAGGCCTTGATCGCGAGCGGTTGCTTATGGACGCCGCAGGCCATCGGCATCTCCGCACGGCCAAGGATTCTTCCACACTTGTGACCGCATCATTGGCCGTGACAGGGATCAGCGCATGGAGCGCGCCACCGCCAGACTGTTGAGCGCCGCGCGCAGGGTCTTCCCCTTGCCAGCGCCAGCCGATGGAGCGTGCGCAACGCCGCGAGCACGTGCGTCGTGTCGCTGCGCTGCTGCCCGCGCTCCTTGAGCCACCCGCGCCACCACGCCTCCCGCAGCAGGCGGTCCACGAAGGCCCGTTCCTCCCCGTCGCCGCGCTCGACCAGGCGCGTGCGGAACGCGCTGAGCACCGCGTCGTCAAAGCCGGGGTCCGTCAGCTCCAGGCTCAGCGCATAGGTCCGGTCGATGCGGCTGCGCACTGCATCCGCCGCCTGCCGATCCGAGAGTCCCTCCCTGACCTGAAGCACCGTTACCAGCGCCATCCGCCACGGCGCCTCGACCGGCCGTCCCCGCGGCAGGTACACCCGATCCAGGTCGTGATCGCGCACGAAGCCGCCCAGCAGATCGCGCATCCCCATCGCCACGGCCCCCTTGGGGAAGGCCGCCCGCGCCACGCGCCCTGTCTCCGCGGGTATCGTCCCCGGCCCGTCATACTACAGCGACATCGTCTCCCTTCCTTCACAACGGTGCGCGCCGCGATCCCTGCGGATCCATCCCCTCGCGCCCCCTGCTGCTGTGATACCAAAATGCGCCCCATCGTGTGGGAAACGGAGGGGGTAATTTGCCAACAGTATCTCTGTCGTGGCGCACCCGTCCTAACGCGCCGGAGTACGCCGGGGGTGCGCCCCATGATTGTGAGACGCGGCCTGCGACTGAAGTCGCATGGCACACCACGGACACTGAAGTGTCTCCGGATCGGCCAGCCGCGCGACTTTAGTCGCCGTCGTTTGCCATGCGACTTCAGTCGCAGGCCCTCGCGCATCCACCATCACAATCTCGGGGTACACCCTACGCCGGGATACGCCCTTGACCTTCTGTCGTGCGCTTACTATAGTTAATCATGCGACCGGGTTGCGACCGGGTTGCGACCGGGTTACGACCGGGTTACGACGGGGTGTGGCGCAGTTGGTAGCGCGCGGCGTTTGGGACGCTGAGGTCGGAGGTTCGAGTCCTCTCACCCCGACCATTCCCTATTCCCTGTCTACCTGTAACTAAATGACCGTGTCGCCCTCTCGCGAGCCTGATCCATGTTCTATCTCTTCTACGGTGACGACGACTATCTGGTGCGCCGCACCGCCGCCGCCCTGGCCGACCGCTATGCCTCGTCCGGCGCGATGTCGGTGAGCCGGCTCGACGGCGCCGCGGTTCCGTGGAACGACGTCGTTGCCGCGTGCAGCGTCTTGCCCTTCCTGTCCGCGCACCAGATCGTCCGCGTGGCGGGCCTGCTCGGCGCATCCGCGCGCCGCCGCTCCGCCAGCGGCGACGATCCCACCAAGCCCGGCGCAAGCCCGCCGGCGGTCGTGTCGCTGGTGCAAGCCTTGCCCGAGACCACGATCCTGGTGCTCGAGGAGGGGCCGCTCCCGCAGGCCAACGCCCACCTGAAAGCACTTGCCGCGGCCGGCCTGCCGCGCAAGGATAGCGGCGAGATTCGTGAGTGCCCGCTCGTGCAGGGACCGGCGCGCGTCGCCTGGGTGCGGGACGAGGTGGCGCGGCGCGGCGCCGCCATCGTGGGCCCGGCGGCCACGTTGCTGGCGGACCGCCTCACCGGGCCACTGTGGCCGCTCTCCAATGCCATCGACACGCTGATAGCCTACTCCGGCACGGGAGGGCAGATCACGCGGGCGGCGGTGGAGGGATTGGTGGCCCCGCCCGACGACGAGAACCTGTTCCACCTGACCGACGCTATCGCCGCCAAGGACGCGGCGCGGGCCCTGACCTTGTGGCGCGGCTTGCTGTCGGGCGGGATGGCCGAGGAGCAGGTCCTGGCCGCATTGACCGGCCGCGTGCGCGACTGGACGCTGGTCACGGCGCTCAGGGCCGACGGATGTCCCGAGCCGGAGGCTATCCGGCAGTTGGGCTGGAACGCCAACCGCTATCGCATGGTCGAGCGGGGCTGCAAATCCTTTGCCCGCGGCGAGCTGCCCCGCGCCTACCAGGCGCTGGTGATCGCCGACGAGGCGCTGAAGAGCCGCCCGGGCGACGAGCGCCCGCTGATCCTGGACCTGCTCGTGTTCACCCTGGCCACGCGCGGTGACCCCGAGGGCCTGCGCCACACCTTCCCCATCCCGTTGCTCGGCTAGCCCGGAGTAACCCGGAGTAGCCCGGAGGCCCAGGATATAGTAGTATGGTCAGGCGAGGGGAGGGGAATGCGGCAATGACGGAGAGCGAGTTGAGTGACGAGCAGGCGGGAGGGCCACGGTACTGCGCGCGCCACCCTAAAGAAGAGACGCTGCTCTCGTGCGGCCGTTGCGGGACGCCGATCTGTCCCAAGTGTATGGTCTATACCCCCACCGGCATTCGCTGCCCGCAATGCGCCCAGGTGCGGCGCATGCCCCAGTATGAGCTGACGACGCGCGTCTACCTGCGCGTGATCCCCGGCGCGCTCCTGCTCGCGCTGGCCATCGGGTTCCTGCTCAGCTATGCGCCCGGCATCGCCTCCGGCTTCTTCGGCGGCATCATCGTCGGGCTGGTGGTGGCCGCGGGCCTCAAGCGCGTCTCCGGCTACAAGCAGGGCCGCGAGATGGAGATCATCGCCGGCGCGACCGTCATCCTGAGCGTACTGGCCAGCAACGTCTTCTCCTTGCTGCATCGAGCGGGCGGGGCTGACATCGGGCACGTCCTGCAGGACGTGCTCAACGCCCAGACCCTGGGCTCCGACGCTCTGGGCATCATCATCGGCATCTACTTCGCCGTCCAGCAACTCCGGTAGTTGCCAGGCGCCTGGCGCCTGGCGCCTGACAGTGTTCCTCCCCCGCTATCAAAGCGCAAGGGGGGCACGTTGCTGGTGTCAGCCAGGAGGGCCATGCAGGGTCTGTGAATTGTACGATATCCTACTGGGAGCGCGGGCGGCCCGCCCGCCTTGTGCGCTGTCCTGCCGGGAGCGCAGCCGGCGTCCACGACGATTGGCGCACCGACCCATGTGGTCGCGACGGAAGCGGGCGGGCCGCCCGCGCTCCCAGTCGGCCCACAACACCCATGATAATGCACAGGTCCTGAGAGCCATGCACCAGGCTTGCGGCTATCTTCTGACAAATGGCAACTGGTGACTGGCAACTCGGACGGCGCCGGCCAGCCACAATGCGCCCAGCAAGTAGCCGCCGAGGGCATCGGTTGGCCAATGCGCGCCCAGGTAGACGCGCGAGGGGCCGACCAGGACCACCGGCGCGGCCAGCAGCAGGGCGAGGAGGAGGAGAAGCCAGCGTGTCCGCCTGACCACGAGCGGGGAGCCTGTGGGCGACGACTGCGTACCCATATCGCGCGCCAGGCGCAGTAGGGCATAGCAGGCGAAGCCGAACAGCACCGTGTAATGCACGACGTGCCCGGACGGAAAGCTGTAGCCGCCCGGCAGGTTCCAGACATGGACCAATGCCGCGGAGGGACGCGGGCGCGCCGTCAGCGCCTTGAGCAGGCTGTCGCTGAGACCGGCCAGCAGCGCGGCGACGACGGCGACGACCGCCGCGCGGCGCAGCCGCACCGCGAACAACAGGCCGAAGACGGCGATGTAGGTGAGCGGGCCCAGCGGAGAGTATCCCAGGTCGCTGACGTGCGTCAGGAGCCAGCCGTAGAACGGTTGCCGGACGCCCTGGAGCGCCCGTGTGATCGCCACGTCGATCGGGTAGCCGGGCTGCCGCGCCACCAGCAGCGCCAGGCCTAGCAACGCGCCGCCAGCGGCAACCAGGATGAGGATGACGCCAGCATCCCTGGGATGCGGGCGGGGCTGTAGCGGCGTCATCCGATGGACAGCGGTCGTGGCGCCTGTAACGTATGTGGCAGGAATAGGTACGTTCTCCTCTCGCATTGAGTGCCTGGCGCCGCTCAACCAAGGTTAAGCCGCATCCGCGAGTTATGGATAGATACGCAGGTTACGGGCCAGGCAGCCCTGTCGCCTGGTATCATACAAACGCGCCGCACATTCGCGGTTGGAGGAGAAGTGTGATCTTGATCTACGCTGACGCGGCCGTGACCCTGCCCTCACAGTCGACACTGCCCCTCGGTTTATGGGGCGACGTGACGACCTGGCCCGGCGAGGGCATCCTCTTATTGATCCTGCTCGCCGCCGTCCTGGTCGCCGCGGTGATCTACGCCAATTGGGGCAATCGCGCGGCGTCCACCCGCATGGAGCCGCTCGACGCGCCATCGTTGCCGTTGTCTACCCCAACGGACAATCCGACCGCCGACGAGAGGGCGCCGGTCCCTATCCTGGCCGGCGATCCATCCGCCGACGAGAGAGCGCCGCGCGACATTTAGTTATTAGTCGTTAGTTATTAGTCATTAGTCAATGTGGCGAGCACTGCCGGTCACATATACCGAATCTGACGACTAATTACTAATTACTAATTACTAATAACTAACGACTAACGGCTACACGTCAAAGTACAGATAGTACTCGTGCGGAGTGGGGCGCAGGCGCTGCTCGTTGACTTCCCTGGCCACCTTGTAGGAGATGTAGCTGTCGATGAAGTCGTCGCTGAACACGTTGCCCTCCGTGAGGAAAGCGCGATCCTCGTCGAGCGCGGAGAGCGCCTCGGAGAGCGAGCCCGGCACCGAGCCGATCTCGGCGTATTCCGCCTCGCTGAGGTCGTAGATGTTCTTCTCCAGCGGACCCATGCCGTGGGCGCTGGGGTCGATGCGCTTTTTGATGCCGTCGAGGCCGGCCATCAGCATGGCCGAGAAGGCCAGGTAGGGGTTGCTGGCGCCGTCCGGAGGGCGGAACTCGACGCGCTTAGCCTTGGGATTGTTCGAGTACATGGGGATGCGGATCGCCGCCGAGCGGTTGCGCGCCGAGTAGACCAGGTTGACCGGCGCTTCGAAGCCGGGCACCAGGCGCTTGTAGGAGTTGGTGGTCGGCGCGGCGAAGGCCAGGATGGCCGGCGCGTGGGTCAGCAGCCCGCCGATGTAGTAGCGCGCCATGTCGCTGAGCCCGGCGTAGCCGTTGTTGTCGAAGAAGAGCGGCTGCCCCCGGTTCCACAGGCTCTGATGCACGTGCATGCCCGAGCCGTTGTCGCCGTAGATGGGCTTGGGCATGAACGTGGCGACCATGCCGTTGCGGTAGGCCACATTCTTGACCACGTACTTGTACATCATCAGCTTATCGGCCATGCGCACCAGCGTATCGAACCGGATGTCGATCTCGGCCTGGCCTGCCGTGGCCACCTCGTGGTGCTGGCGCTCCACCGGGATGCCGATCGACTCCATGACCAGGCTCATCTCGTTGCGCAGGTCCTGGAACGCGTCGACGGGCGGGACGGGGAAGTAGCCCTCTTTGTTGCGAATCTTGTTGGCCAGGTTGGGGCCTTCGTCGCGCGCGGTGTTCCAGTTGCCCTCGCGCGAGTCGACGCGGTAGAATTGCGTGTGGGGCGAGGACTCGAAGCGCACGTCGTCGAAGACGAAGAACTCGGCCTCGGGACCAAAGTAGCTGGTGTCGGCGATGCCGCTGTCGCGCAGGTAGGCCTCGGCGCGCTTGGCCAGCGAGCGCGGGTCGCGCGAGTAGGGCTGGAACGTGCCGGGCTCGACCACGTCGCAGGTCAGGCTGAGCGTGGGCTCGGCGGGGAAGGGGTCCATGATGGCCGTGTCCGGGTCGGGCATGACCAGCATGTCGCTCTCGTTGATCTCCTGGAACCCGCGGATCGAGGAGCCATCGAAGCCGAGGCCCTCGCTGAAGATGTCGCCATCGATTTGCGACATGGGGACCGTGAAGTGCTGGAGCGTGCCGGGCACGTCGATGAACTTGAAATCGACGACCCGAGCGCCGTGCTCCTGGGCCATCGCGAGTACCTCGTCAGGGGTCATTGCCATCCTCCTATGGGCCACCTGGCACGCGCGTGCCAGCATGGCGCTCAACCGGATGCCCGTGCAAGCCCACCCGTCGCGCGTGACGCGGCAACCGGGCGTGCCAGGGACCGGACAGACCGTGAGACACGTGAGACCTATCGAGGACCGATAGGGCGCGTGCCATCGTCGCCTGAGCCGCGCTGCTCAAGGGTGTCCGCCGCTGGAGGAGGGTGGCGCATCGTCGCGCCGGGGGAACGAGTTGTTAGTCATTAGTCCTTAGTTCTTAGTCGTCAACTTGCAGGGACGGAGCGGTTGATCATCAGAAGACCCCACATCCCCAAACGTACTAATGGCTAATTACTAATAGCTAATCACACCTGATGGGCCAGCAAAATGGCCTCCGCGACCTCGCGCATCGACTTGCGCGAGTCCATGCTGAGCTTCTGGATACGCCGGAACGCGTCGGCCTCCTTGAGGCCCTGCGTATCCATCAGCACGCCCTTGGCGCGATCCACCAACTTGCGGGTCTCGAGCGATTCTTCGAGCGTCTGGAGTTGCGTCCGCATGCTGCGGAACTCCTCGAAGCGCGTCAGGGCGATCTCCACCGCCGGCTGGATATCGGAGTCGCGGAAGGGTTTGACCAGGTAGCCCACCACGCCGGCCTGCTGCGCGCGCTCGACCAACTCCTTCTGACTGTAGGCCGTCAGGAGCAAGACGGGCGCGATGTTCTCGGCGGTCAGCAGCCGCGCCGCCTCGAGCCCGTCGATCTCCGGCATCTGGATGTCCATGATGACCAGATCGGGCTCCGTTTCGCGCGCCAGGCGCACGGCGGTCGCGCCCTCGGCGGCCTCACCCACCACGTTATACCCCAGGGTTGTGAGCATCTCACGCAGATCGAGCCTGATCAGGGGCTCGTCGTCCGCAATGAGGATGCGTCGCCGGGTCGCCTCAACCAAAGAGCGTCCTCCTTTCCCTTGTTCGTTCGTGGTTGCACGACGGCAGCGCCGGCCGCGCCACGATACCTCTTAAGGGTACGAAGGCGCGGGGCATGGCGTCAAGGAGGATTAGCACGGTCTGTGCTTCTACGTGTATGGGGCCTCTGCTCGGGGCCGCCTGGCGGATGTGACCCAATCCGCTCGCGTTCAATGCCATGCGATTCTCCTCACACAGCATAGTGCGCCGCCCGCCCGACCTACCACCATAAGCAGCAGGTCGGGCGGGCGGCGGGGGCGCACTTACGGCGGGGGCGCACCTCGTGGCCGATTAGGAGCCGATCAGGGGGCCGGCCACGGCAAGGACCTGGTCCTTGGTGAAGCCGGTGTCGAAGGCGCTGATGGTGGGGGACTTGCCGTTCTGGTAGCGGATGGCGCCCGCGTGGCGCGCCTCTACCGTCACGATGGTGGCCGCCGTCAGCAGGATGGAGGGGGTCATGATGTTGCCGGCCTGTCCCAGGTAGGCATGCACGCCGGTATCCTCGAGCGCCTGGCTCAAGCCGAGGAAGGAGGCCTGCGACCCGAACACGCCGGCGGGGAAGTTGTAGTGGGGGGCACGCCCGACAGGGGTGGCGCCAGCGCCCTTAACGGCGGCGGTCAGAGCCACGGTGTGGGTGATCTCATCGCCGCGCAGGGTCTGGGCCAGCCGCCGGACATTGCTCTGCTTGAAGGGGACGTGGAGCATGGCTTGCTCGTAGAAGGTGCGCTCCAGCCACTCCAGGGTCAGGGCGAAGTTGAGGATGTCGATGTCGCCCTGGGGGATAGCAGCGGACCTGCGGGCCGTGCTGGCCAGGGCGCCGGTGGCGGGTCCGACGGCGGCGGCGGCGGCGAGGCCGGCGCTGGCGGCCATCAGGCCCTTGAGGAACTGGCCGCGCTTGCGGGGGGTGGCGAGCGCCTGCTCGCAGATCTCCAGATTGTCCCACTCCGGGACGCGGGCCGTCGCGACGATTGTCTCCATACTGCCTGGTCTCCTTAGCCGCGCGTGGCGCGGGTCGCGGTCATGGCTGCGACGCCATTGGGGCGCCGCGGGGCGGAACGGACGACTGACCGGCATCGTCCATCACCAGTAGTACGTCCGACAGACTCCTATGGATCAGTGGCAATTAGTGGGTCGGTGGCAGCCTTCCAACGGGGCAGAGCATCACGGGGTAGATCAGGACGTGCTCACACGGTGTTCGATGTCCTGGCCAGCATATATCTTGCCTTAACGTGCTGTTCACATTTCTTTAACATACCTTTAACAAACAAAGTGGACGGTCGGGGGGAGGGGAGGGATGCAGGATCTGACCGGGCGCGCCGCGCGGCGGCTGTACGAGGTGAGCCGGGACCGCTACGCCCCTGTCCTCGCGGCGTTCGCGGTCGAGTGGCTCGACGAGCTGGTCCGCCACCCCGACGACGTCGCCATCTGCCTTGGGCGGGATGGGCTCGCCCCGTTTCTGGCGGCCCGCGTGCTGCTGCGCATCTATCCCCGTCGCTTCCGCGGCGTCCACCCGCGCAGGGTGCAACTCGCGTACGTCTCGCGCCCGTTGGCAACGGGCGCCGTCGCGGACGCCGGTCAGGCCATGCTTCTCGACCGGTATCTGCGCGGGCGGGGCGCGGCCGCCAAGAAATCCCTGACGCTCGTGGATGTCGGCATCCATGGCAGCATCCAGGACTGCCTGCAGCGGATCTATCCGGGGCGCCGCGTGCGCGGCCGCTATCTCGTCCTGCGCCGGCGCGACGGGGATCCCCACGGGGCGCGCAAGCGCGGCTTCCCGTCCGAACTGGATGTGGCCCCGCGCTCGCTGCTGGCGGTCGAGCCGTCCTGGCCGCCTCCGCCCGGTTGGGAACTGGGCGGGAGGCTGCGCGGCGGCGACGCGCTCTTCCTGCGCCCGCGCAGCATCCATGTCCTGGAGGACCTCTGGAACGGGGTGGGCGAGGCGGCGGAGGGGCTCCGGGTCGCGGCCCGTAACGGGCGGGTCGTGGCGGTGCGCCGTCGGGTGGACCAGGTGCTGGCGCTGCCCCCGGAGTCGACGATGACCCCCGTGACGCGGGTCATGCTCAAGCGCGCCGCGTTGCGGGGCGTCGTCGACGGGGTGGTGCGGGGCCTCCGGGACGATGAGCCAGGCGACATATCCGCGACGGCGCATGGCCTGGCGGCATGGCTGCGGGAACTGGAGGAACCCGTCCCCGTCGATGCGCACATCCTGCGCACGCTTGCCCGGGACGCGCGGCGCCTGCTCGCCGCGCTCACGGAGGCGCGGCCGGCCTGGCCGGCGCCGCCCCACCTGGTGCATGGCGACTTCAGCGCGTCGCACGTCTATCTGACGACGGAGACGACCACCGTGATCGACTGGGACGCCTGGGGCGTCGGCGACTGCGCGGAGGACGCCGGCCGGTTCCTGGCTCGCTCCACCACCTCGCCGCCCGCGATCCTGAGCGACACGGAGCGGTGGCCCGGGAGGCGGCGGCGTTCGCGCGGACCTACCAGGCAGTGGTCCCGGCGGCCGGGCGAAGCCTGGCGTTCTACGAGGCGTTGGCGTGCCTGCGGACGGCGGCGCGGCTGACGGCCGATGGTACGCCGCGCCGCGCGCGCCAGACGGAGGCGCTGCTCGCGGCGGCCGAACGAGCCCTGACAAGATGATCTGACGTCCCCAACGCGCCACGGCACGCCTCTTGCGATATATCACGATAGGTCACGATACATCTTTATCTGGCCTTGAAAAGGGACTAGGAGACATTCCATGGCGAGTACAACGGACAACCAGGGCCGCATCGGAGGCGGCGGACGAGCCGTGGCTGGCGCGATCGAGATGGGGGCTGTCCCCGTCGAGACCGTGGGCTACGACCGCGAACTGCGCGAGACGACGCGCAACGTCTCGCAGGTGATGAACCTGCCGACCGACCGCGTGCGCTGGGGACCGATCTGGGCCGGCCTGCTCAGCGCCTTCTTCGCGCTGCTGGTGCTGAGCCTCCTGGGCGTGGCCATCGGCGCGACCACCGTCAACGCGGGCGCGGCCGTCCAGGGCAACGCCGACGCCAACTCCGGGGCGGGGGCCTTCTCGGCCATCTGGGCCGGGATCGCGGCGATCCTCTCGTTCTTGATCGGCGGCTACGTCGCGGGGCGCACCGCCGCCGTGCACGAGCGCGGCTGGGCGGCGATCAACGGCGCGCTGGTGTTCCTGCTGGCCCTGCCCGTCCTGCTGTGGCTGGCCAGTCAGGGCCTGGGCGCGATCATCGGCAACGCCAGCAACATCGCGGGGGGCCTGGGCATCAACCTGGGGCAGTTGGGGAACACGGCGGCCGGGGCGGCGCGGACCGTGACGCCGGCGCAGGCCCAGCAGGCGGCGGACACGGCGCGCAACACGGCCCTGGGCACCCTGATCGGGCTGCTACTGGGCTGCGCCGCGGGCGCGCTGGGCGGCGCCCTCGGCATGCGCCGCGCGGCGGGCGGGACCCGGACGGCGGGCATCGCCCGGAGCTAGTAGGGCGTCCGCCCAGGGTCTGGCCCTTGAGCGGGCCGTACTCCCTCTCCAGACCCTGAGGTTGGTGTCAGACGATGTAGGCCCGGTAGGGCGGGCGCGCCCGTGTGTCGCGCCCGCCCCACCGGGCCTATCACTTTCAACACGTCGGGATGGTGAATCTCCGACCGTGAGAAGTTGACCGGCTTGGTCGATGATGCGCGTCGTCAGCGCTGAGGTTGTGGGGCACTGCCAACCCTGGCGCCTTGAGGAGGGCGACAAGGACGCGACGGACGAGCGACGGAGCGCAAGACATCGGATCGGGATAGATAGAGAGGCGAAGATGAGCCAGACCGCGAACCCTGTCGTCCGCGAGGCGTTGGCGTATGCGCTCGGCAACGGGCCGGTCGGCGCGCTGCTGCTCCACGGCTTCTCCGGGACACCGGGGGAGATGCGCCCGCTGGCCGACTATCTGGCGGCGCGGGGCGTGGCCGTCGAGGCGCCGCTGCTGGCGGGGCACGGCGGCACGCAGGAACAGTTGGCCACTGCCACGTGGCGGGACTGGACGGACTCGGCGCGGGCCGGGTTGGACCGGCTGCGCGCGCGCTGTTCCGTGGTCATCGTGGTGGGGTTCTCCATGGGCGGCGCCATCGGCCTCTACCTGGCCGCGCGCACTCCCGTCGACGGGCTGGTTTGCGTCTCCACGCCGACCACGATCGGCAGCCCGCTGGCCGTGCTTTTGCCGGCCGCGCGCAAGGTGATGCCCTTCGTGTACCCGCTGCGCCTGCGCTCGATCGACCTGCGCAAGCCGGAGGTCGTGGCCCGCTTGCGCGAGTACATCCCCGATTTGGTGGTCGACTCCAACGACCCCGCGCAGATCGCGCGGGTGCGGCGCAGCATCAAGGTCTCGGTGCAGGCGGTGTACGAGTTGAGCGTCCTCTTGCGCGTGACGCGCGCGTCGATCCCGCGCGTCACCGTCCCCACGTTGCTGCTACAGGCGCGGCGCGACGAGCAGGTGTCGCGCGCCAGCATCGACGACATCTACGACCGGCTCGGCGCCACCGACAAGGCGCGCCGGCTCGACTTCGACCGCTCGGGCCATATGCTGCTCAACGGTCCTGAGAAAGAAGACGCCTTCGCCGACATCGCGCGCTTCGTGGAGCGCATCGGGGTGGTTATCGCTGAGCCGACGCGGCAGGGATAGAGCGGCAGGCGCATCCCGTACACTACAGGCAGAACAGGCAGAGTAGTCGGGGATCGCCGTGATCGTGCTGAACATGTCCGGGGCTGGGGCTGGGGCTGGCATTCCCTTGCGGGCGACCTACGACGGGCGCCTGGTCGTTCTGTCGTTGCTGGTCGCGGTCCTGGGCGCGTACACCGCCCTGGCCTTGGCGGACCCCGTCGCCGTCACGCGGGGGCGCGCCCGTGCGCTCTGGCTCGGCGGCGGGGCGTTCGCGCTGGGGCTGGGCATCTGGGGGCAGCATTTCGTGGGCATGCTGGCCTACGGTCTGCCCATTCCCATCGCCTACGATGGCGCGATCGTGGCCGTGTCGCTGGTCGGGACCGTGACTGCCGCCGCCGCGGGCCTGTTCCTCGTGCGCTATCATCAGCCGCTCGGCGCCGTGCCCCTGGCGGCCGCCAGCGTGTTCGTGGGCATTGCCGTGGTGAGCCTGCACTATACAGGCATGGCATCGGTGCAGACGCCCGCGATGCCCGTGGACGACCCACTGCTGCTCGCGGTCGCGGTCGCCATCGCCATCGCGGGCTCTGGTCTGGCCCTCTGGCTCGCCTTCCATGCGGGGTCCGCCGCCTTGCCCGCGCGCCTGCGCCGCCCGGCCGCCGCGCTTGCGCTCGCGGGCGCTATCGGCGGCATGCACTTCACCGCCATGGCCGCCCTGCGCTTCGTCGGTGTCCTCCCCGTCGTCGGCGTCCCTCCCCCGCCCACCGTCGCGCCCGCCGTGTCCGCGGCCCACCTCTCCCTGGCCGTGTCCGCGGGCCTGGCGACCCTGACCATCCTCGGGCTGCTGGCGCTCGGCGCGGCCCTCGGGCGGCGGCACACAGCGCACCTGGCACGCCTGGAGGCCCTGCGCCGGAGCGAGGAGCGCTACCGCGCGATCGTCCAGCACGCGCCCGACCTCGTGGCGGTCGTGGCCGCGGACGGCGTCGCCCATTACGCCAGCCCCTCCCACCGGCGCACGCTCGGCTACGCGCCCGCGGAGGTCGAGGGTAAGAGCCTGTTCGACCTGGTGCATCCGGAGGATCGCGCGCTGGTGCGCGCGGTGCTGGGGGCCGCGGGCCTACACCCCGCCCCGGAGGATGATCCGCGGGATACCCTGGAGGACGCCCCCGCGGTCGCGTTCCGGCTACGGCACGCCGACGGGTCGTGGCGCACCCTGGACATGCGCGGACGCGCACAGCCCGGAGCGCGTGGCCCGCGTCGCCGCCCTGCGCGACGCGATCGAACGGGGAGGGCTGGTCCTGCACTACCAGCCCAAGGTGGAGCCACGGACGAGGCGCCTCGCCTGGGTCGAGGCCCTGGTCCGCTGGCCCCACCCTGACCTCACCCCGCATCCCGCGACCGGCGCGCCGGGCCTCCTGCCGCCCGACGAATTCATCCCGTTAGCCGAGCAGACGGGCCTGATCGGGCCGCTCACGCGCTGGGTGCTCGACGCGGCGCTGCGGCAGGTCGGGGCGTGGGAGCGGGCGGGGCTGTCGCTCGGCGTCGAGGTCAACCTGTCCGCGTGGGACCTGCACGACCCGGGGCTCCCCGCCGCCATCGCGGAGTGGCTCGCGGCGCACGGGGTGGCGCCGGCCCGCCTGCGGCTAGAGTTGACGGAGGGCACGCTGATGGCCGACGCGGCGCGGAGCCTGGCGGTGCTCTCCCGCATCGCCGCGATGGGGGTGCGCCTCGCCGTCGACGACTTCGGGACGGGCTACTCGTCGCTGGCCTACCTCAAGCGCCTACCGGTGGACGAACTCAAGATCGACAAGAGCTTCGACAGCGCGATGGCGACGGACGCGGCCGACGCGGCTATCGTGGCCTCGACCATCGGCCTGGGGCACAGCCTGGGCCTGCGCGTCACGGCCGAGGGGGTCGAGGACCACGCGACGTGGGAGCGCCTGGCGGCGCTGGGCTGCGATCTGGCGCAGGGCTACTACATCGGCCGCCCGCTGCCCCCGGACGAGCTCGGCCCCTGGCTGGACGCATCGCCCTGGACGGTCGCCCCCTCGTCATTGGGTGCGCCGCCGTGACGGCCGGGGCCGCCGTGACGGCATAGATGGAGACACACAGAAGCACATAATCACCGCAAGGTGGGTGACACCCTCCGTGGCACAGGACGGCGCATCGCTGGTGCGCTGGGCGGTGAGCCCCGCCATCGGCAGCGCGGCCGCCGCGGCGAAGCTGACCGGGTCCGGGAGAGCGGCGAGGCGGGATACGGGGACCGCGACGCGCTGGGACCAGCCAGCCCCCTCCACGAGGCCGACCACCCGCGCCCCTGCGCGCGGGCCGCTCCCGTCCGCGGCTGGCGTCGCCACCACGCCGGCGATGTCCTGGCCCGGTCGCCACCCCTCGGGCCGGCCGGCGAGCAAGGCGAGCTCACCGCGGTTGAGGGAAGATGCGTAGACCGCGATGATGGCCTCGTCGGGATAGGCGGCGGGCTCGGGGACGACGCGCGGGCCGTCGCGCTGTACGAGGAGAGCCTCGCCCTGCATCGCGCGGTGGGCGACGCTCAGGGCATCGCCCGCGCGTGGGAGCGCCGCACGGCCATCGGCCAGCGAGGATGAGAGATAACGTGAAGGCCGCCCGCGCCGCCTCCTCGCTCAGCTCCTCCACCCGGCCGAACTGGCCGTAGCCAGCGTTGTTCACCACGATGTCGAGCTGCCCGAAGTGGGCCTCCGCGCGGGCGCAGCCACATCGACCCCTGTAGGTGTCAGCCGCCCACTCTCATAACGGGAGCGCCTCCTCCTCTTGCTCGGCGAGTGTCTCGGTCGCTTCCATGGCGCTGGCCTGTTCGGCCTGCTCGCCGCGCTCGACGATGTCGCCTCCCCGGGACAGGATGCCCTGCAAGGCGACCTTCCACCGCGGCTTCCGCCGTAGGAGGAAGTCCAGGTCCATCCCGAAGCGATTGAACGCTTCCTGCTGCGCGTCAGTCATGATAGCCCGAGCGGCGGCGTCCCGCTCCACGGAGAGCTGTTGCTCGTACCGGCTGATGGCCTCGGCCTCTCCCGCAAGCAAGGCGGCCATGCGCCCGAACGTACGCGCCTCCCGCGACAGCTCGCCGGTGGGCTCGTGGTAGTGGTCGAATCCCATATCATGCCGTCCTTTCACGTTGTCCTACGTCACGTTGTCCTACGCACACGCACGCGCACCTCGCGCTGCGAGATCGTGGGATAAGACGGCAAGACCTGGCGCATGAGGTCGTTGATCTCGCCGGCGACCTCGACTCCGGTGAAGCCGCCGCCGGCGACGACGAAGGTCAGCAGGGGCGTGTACAGAAAGAAGTTGTCGTTGTTGACCAGCGTCACCTCGGTGCGGTCCTCCGGGCGCAGTTGGCGCTCGAGGCCCAGCGCCGTGTAGACGCCGCCGAAGCCGCCGATGATGAGCACGCGGCGATCGGGCTCGCCGCCCAATGTTCTCTGCCTGGCCATGTCTCTATGACCCTCCCCTCGCGTACTCTCCGGTGTTGCCTGTATTTGCGCCGCCCACGCCGCCTGTACGGCTGGACGCCGCGGACTACTGGTTTCCGTAAGCATTGTCGTTCCCTCTCCGCCTGTGCTCATGCTGGATCGAGGGGCACGTCCAGAATCAGCGTGCCCTGCCAACGCCCCCGCCGCGTCACCACGACGACGCGCGCCGCGTAGCGGCCGAACATGGGGAGCCTGATCGTGCCCTGGTAGCGCCCGCCGCGCGACCAGAGTGACCGTGACCGGGCGCATCGCCATCCCCGGCATCGCCGCGACCACCTCCACGCGCCCGAGGGCGGCCCCAGCGCCCGCGTCGCCCGCGACGCCCGCTCCGTCGACGCGCAGGCGCAGCGTGTTGGCGCCGGGCAGGGCGGGGTAGAGCGTGCCGCGCACGCGCCCCCCGCCCGTGAGCGCGCCCGTCACCGCTTGGTCGTGGCCGCGCACGACCTGGCCTGCCCCGGCGAGCCACACCGTCGGCAACGCGTTCGCTGGTGGCTGTGGCCCGGTCCCACACCCGACGAGTAGCAGGCCAGCGGCGACAGCGCTGCCGCTGGCGAGCGCGGACGCGCGCGGCCCAAGCGTAGCGCCACGGCGGGGCGCCGGGCGCGGGCAGGCCCGGCGGGATCGGGTGGGCGCGGGCGTCGTCGCCATCGGCTTACTGACCGGCGGGCAGGACGGTGATCGTGCCGTCCATGCCGGGGTGAATGAGGCAGACGTAGTGGTAGACGCCGGGCGCGGAGAAGGTGAGCGCGTAGCTATGCGGCCGGGGCGCGACCAGCAGCCCCGAGTTGACGAAGCCCGCCCCGCTGTAGGTATGGCCCCCCGAGGGATAGATGACGCGCGGGTTGAGGACGAGCGCGGGCGGGCTGGAGGGCCGCGCGGCCGGCGCCACGAAGGTGCGGCGCAGTTGCGCGAGCAGGTCCGGCGGCCCGAAGGCGACGGTGTGGAAGCCGGGCGACCACACCACGCTGTCGCCGACGTGGACCGTCAGATTCTCGGGGAAGAACGCGTCGGCGACGAACGTCGGGGTCCCGTTGTCGTAGCCGCTGCGCACATGGTAGGTGCGGGCGGACGCCGGGCGCGGCAGCACCTGTACGACCCCGTCCATGCTCTGGCTCGGGTGCGCGGGGTCGTAGTGGATGAGGCAGTAGTAGGTGTACGCGCCCGGCCGGGTGAAGGTCAGGCTCCAGCTGTTGTTGGGGCTGCCCTTGGCCATGAAGCCGGAGTGGACCAGGCCCGTCCCGTCGTAGGTCGCGCGCGGCGAGGGGTAGGTGAGCCGCGGGTTGAGCTCGACCGTGGGCGGGCCGGCCTTGGCAGGCACGACGACCTGGAAGGTGGCGGCAAGATTATCGAGCGTCGCCTTGGGGCCGAAGGCGACGATGTGGGGCTCGAGCAAGCCGCCGATGCGCCAGCGTACGGTGTCGCCGACGTGGACCTGGAGGACCTGCGGGTTAAAGACGTTGGCGGCGTAGTCGTCGTCGCCGTAGCCGGCGGTGACGTCGTAGATGCGGGCGGCGGTGGGCGCCGCGCCCTGTCCCTGGGGCCCGCCGCGCGCGCGTGGGCGGCGTAGGCCAGCGCCCCGGTGGACCCAGCGACCGCGAGGGCGGCGCCGATGGCTAGAATGCTCCTGGTACTCATGCTCATACTCCTGTAACTCCTGTTGTCCTAATTTCTGTTACTACTGTTTCCTACTGTTCCTGTCCGGTTCCGTTGGCGCCCGGCGCCCATTGGTCGCCCCTGTCGCCTTTTTCCGAAAGCTTTCCCGCCGGGCCAATTGCGCGGCGACGGCGCGGCGGTCATCGTGGGCGGCGCGCGCGCCGCCGGCAGGTCATCGCTCATCTACGATGTAGCGGCGACGACCGCCGCCGTGGTAATGTCCCGCGCGAGCAGCGCCAGGAGGTACCAACCCAGCGACACGAGCGGCGGCGCCTCGGGCAAGTGCGCGGCGGCCGGTTCGATCTCGACGGCCCCCTCGAACTCATTCCAGCCCCGGTGGCGCTCGAAGTGGACGAGCGGCCGGCCGTCGGTCTCCTGCCAGGTCCAGCGGGAACGCCACAGATCCGCGGCGGCCCACGTGATCTGGCGCGCGGGCGGCAACTCCAGCGTGCCCGTGCCCGCCCACCCGGGCCTGAAGGTTGCCAGGTCGATCTCCGACCCGGCGACGCGTACGGTCACGCGGGGATGCCAGAACCCCTCGCGCTTAAACGTCCAGTGGTCATCGCCGCTGTCGGCTGCGGCCAGTGTCATTGATCACTTTATTTTTCCAGGTAGCTGATCATGCTGCCTTTCCACCTCCGCCAGTACAAATAGACGTTGCAACTAGTGAAACATGTAGGCCCATGCTTATCTCTTGCAATGCGTAGGAGG